>Ga0213875_10000013_pt1 | contig 305595 bp, 263 predicted proteins | sample BarmaccomBMRX_R8_FD_160105 | JGI IMG/M metagenome (GOLD analysis project Ga0213875, IMG submission 160105) | Root-associated microbial communities from Barbacenia macrantha in rupestrian grasslands, the National Park of Serra do Cipo, Brazil - RX_R8 | ecosystem: Host-associated > Plants >...
GATTATGGTGGTGCGCGCCGGACATACGACGAAAGACGCCGGGCTTGCCGCCTCGCAGCGATTCAGCGAAGACGGCATCGATGTCCTCGGGACGATTCTGAACGACTGGAATCCCAAATCCGCGCCCAACGGTTACTACGGGTATTACGACAAATATTACAAGTATTACAAGGGCTATTATGGGAAGCGTGAGTCAACGGCCGACGTGTGAGATGAATTCTCCCTGGCCGTGAAAGACTCACGTTTCCCAAGTGTTCATGCTTCGATGGATGCAGCAACTTCGAAACAGAATAGTGATTACCTGAGCTACGTTCCTGAACAAACGGTCGCACTCGATGTCACGTTTCCGGCCGTGTCAATGCACAAGTAGCGCTTACCACTCGAGGCTTTGAGTGCAGGAATCTTCAGCGCGCCTGGCTGAAACCCTTTGCGGTCAAACTCCATCACGACGTTGCTGGTGCTCTCATTGTCACTCGCAACCCGCAACCTAAGATTCCCGTCAGCTTCGCTCGTGAACCACCACCTTTGAGAATCTGCGGGAGCATTCGGATTGTCCCAGTTGAACCCGGTCGCTGTATTCACGCTTGCGGCACTGAAGGGAAGAGTCGTATCGACGCCACCGCCCGATGTGCCCATCGGATTTGAAATATACAAAAGAGTCTGTACTACTTGCCAATCTTGAATAAAACTGTTGATCTCAAAGCCCCCGCTCTGGTTCACCGTAAGCTGCCACTGCTGAGTATTGGGTGCGTTGGCACGGGCAAAGAAATCCAGTTCCGGATTATTATCATGCACGATCACCAAGCCGCCGCTCGACGGTTCCGGGTACGGTAAATCGCTGTATTGACTCGTGCCGACTGCAACGAAGCCGTCGTTTGGCACCAGGTATGCGGGACCGGTGGCCGGGCCTACAACCTGCTGCTGCTGCGCGGCAGCCAGCCCTACGAAGAATAGAGCGACGGCGAGTTTCGAAAAAGTCGCTTGTGCACTTCGATTAATGAGGCGTCCCTCACAAAATCGCGGTTCGTGGGCTGACACAAGAATATTTCTGCTGTATGTCGAGCTTAGGATTTTTGTGTTCATGATATCGGGCTCCAAATAGTATCTGCAAGGGAGCATATCGAGCAATCGACGGTTCTTGCCAGAGACTAGGGAGTTCCTTGCGTCTGGGATTAGGGGTCAAACTGCGCGGAGAAATGCAGAATCAAAGAAACGAAATTGACGACGTACTGGGCGGAGAACTCGCGGTTCAAGTACCTTCTTATCTCGTAAAGGCCGTTTTTCACAGGGTCCTGTGGTGAACCTTCACCCTAGTGCGTGCGGGAAATAGAGCTTTTTCCAGTACTGCTACTAGGATCGTTTTTGATTATGGTGGGCCTACGTCCGCGTGCGTCGCGAGGTCAAGTTTGTTCGCCCAGTGCCTGCAAATCCACCGAGGACATGTAACTTGCGACAGCGTCAAATGATGACAAATGGTTTCAACTGACTATCTCTTCGAGAAGTATTACTACTCGAACCCCACTTTCGCTGATGGTACCGCCACCTTCCACGAGCTTTGCAACGCGGTCATCCCTCGCGCAACTCATATCCTAGAAATCGGCGCTGGGTTCGACAACATGACGTCCGCCCATTTAGCGCGCCTGGGAACTCTGGTTGCGGTTGATATCTCGGAAGAAGTGCGGCTGAATAGCAACGCAAGTGCCGCCATTGTTTACGATGGCAAGTCTCTTCCATTTGAAGATGCCTCCTTCCATTCCTGCGTGTCGGATTACGTGATTGAACATATAGAAGAACCGGGCGCTCATTTTCGGGAAGTCGCGCGCGTGCTGAAGCCGGGCGGCCATTACTGTTTCCGCACACCGAACCGATTCCATTACGTCGCATTCGCCTCTTGGTTGCTCCCGCATGGAATCCATCGCCTGATGTCGAATCCGCTAAGAGGGCGGTCAGCGGATGCACCCGAGCCGTACCCGACGCATTATCGGGCAAACACGCGCGCGGCCGTGCGGCGCGTGTGTCGTAAATCAAATCTGGATATTCAAACCATGCTAATGGTCGAGGCTGAGCCATCATACGGACGGTGTCACCCAATCGCCTTCATGCCAATGGTGGCTTACGAGCGAATTGTTAACCGCTGGTCTATTCTCGATCAGTTCCGAGCGAATATTTTTTGCGTGGCGCGAAAGCGCGCTCTTCCCAGGTCCACGTAGCTCAGGTCACTTGATCGAGCACGACTCAATAGCGACTCATTGTAATGCGATGCGAAAGGCTTGCCCGGACTCAGAATCGATGACTGTGGTTCGCGATATTCTTCGGCGAGTGGGGAGAAGGCTAGTCTGGCTCTGGAAGATTTATGCGGTTCGTGATCGGATGATCCGAGACCTCGCCCGGTGGCATAACGACCGGGGAGATGCAACACTCAGGCTTAACTATCCCCTTACCTCGGACAGTGTCGTTTTAGATTGTGGTGGATACCGGGGCGATTGGGCGAACAATATTTTCGACCGTTTTGGATGTAATATCTTCATCTTCGAACCCGTTCCTGAGTTCGCATCATTTATTCGAGCTCGATTCGCCGCACAGCCCAAGATCCGTATATTCGATTACGGTGTCGGCAGGATCGACAATTTCCTCACACTCCACCAGAACGGCGATGGATCGAGCGTATTTCGGCAGAACGGTGAGCCGATTCAAGTCCGCATCCGAAACATCGGGGCGGTTCTACGTGAACTCAACGTTCAGACCATTGATGTGATGAAAGTAAACATTGAAGGTGGAGAATTCGATTTAGTTAAGCACCTCGTCGATTCCGGGCTCATCAAGCAGATTCGAGACCTGCAGGTACAGTTCCACAAGATCCGGGAAGACTCCGAGATTAGATACGAGGCCCTACAGAAGTCTCTGGCGCGAACCCACGAGCTAACTTACCATTACTATTTCGTGTGGGATAACTGGCAGCTCCGGAAGCCGGAATCTCATCGCTATGCCGAACTTGTGTAGTAAAGCGACTGAGTCGAAGTGCGCGACGTGAACCTTCTGGAGACCGTCCGGCCGAACGGTATTTTATCTCACCTCCGAAAGCTTTCCTTAGAAGCGAGCCTGATTTGGAGCGGCGAGATCGTGGCTGCGCTCGGAGCGATTGTCGGAGTGCGCCTTCTGACTCGGTGTCTCGACCCGCCGGACTATGGCGCTGTCGCCCTCGCGATGACGGTCGCGACCGTGGGCCAACAAGTCATTTTTTCCCCGGTGATGCAGGCGGCAGTCCGTTATCTCCCAGTGTCCCTCGAGCGGAAGAGCCTTCCGAGTTTTCTTGCCGGCTTAACGCATTTATTACGCACCGGCTCAGCGGTTCTCGGGCTAGCGCTGGGACTTGGCGTATTAATACTTGCGCTTTCCGGTCAGCACAAGACGATATCACTCGGAATCATAGCGGGTGTATTTGCCGGAATCTGCGGCTGCAACTCCGTAATGGATGGAGTTCAGATGGCTGCGCGCCAAAGAGCGATTGTCGCTTGGCACCAGGCGTTGTCCCAATGGCTTCGATTCTCGTTAGCGGCCGCTTTCGTATATCTTTTCGTCGGCGGAAGCACCGCAGCTATGGCAGGCTACACTCTGGCGGCACTTGCGGTTCTGCTCTCACAGTGGTTTTTTCTTCGAAGAGTTCTGGACAGGCTGTTGGCTGGGAATCCCGCGTCTTCAAAGGGAAATGGGGAACTTACAGGAGCCATGCGATCTTACGCCTGGCCTTTCGCCATGTGGGGACTGTTCACGTGGCTTCAAATGTCCTCTGATCGCTGGTCTCTCGAAGCGTTTCGATCAGCTCGTGAAGTCGGATTGTTTCAGGTCTCTTATCAGCTCGGTTATTACCCTCTTCAGTTGCTCTCGGGTGTATCGATGCAGCTATTTATACCGATTCTCTTCAAAATGGCAGGCGACGGAAGCGCGGCTCGTCGGGTGCAGTTAGCGCAGCGAGCCACGATCGGTCTGGTCGGATGCTCATTAGGCGCCACGCTTGTTGCCGGAATTCTTAGCCTCGGTCTGGGCAATCGGCTTGTGGCTCTGGTTGCGAGCGCGCCCTACCAATCATCTGCCCGGCTCCTCCCCCTGATGGTGTTTGCGGGAGGTCTGTTCGGGAGTGCGCAAATAGCATCTTTGCTTCCCATGATCAACGGGGCTAGCAGGACACTCCTGAAACCCAAGATCGGCGTTGCAGTTGTGGGCGTGCTCCTTAATGTTGCTGGAGCATATTGGTACGGTCTCCTGGGGGTAGCCGTCTCCAGTCTGCTCCAATCATTACTATTGCTTGTTTGGATGCTCTCGATCATCTCTCCGCATGCACTCAGAGGCAGTCTCCCCGTAATCGCGGAACCGTGCAATGCGGGGCCCCTTTTAACCTAAGTCTGCGGCACTCTATCGCTACTGCGACCCAATTCTGATGCGAGACATAGCCAGAAGAGTAATCACATCCTGGCCCGCTTCCCACGCCATATGGGCAAGATTTAGGCGCGCGCAAGTTCTCCATGAGTATGAACGGAGGCGCGACCGGTATTTCGCTCTATCCAACGGCACTTACAATGAGCCCAAGATTAGGGCGGAAATAAAGCAACACCTCAGAACCCGAGGCTATCATGCCCATCCTCGCCCTATAGGGGCTGTTCATACATTTGCATTTATTCCGAACCTCGGCTGGCACCGCCACCTACTTCCTGATCTTCGTGAGCTTGGGTCAGTTACTCATTTTGACTATGTTTCACACGGGTTCGATATTCAACGGCTTTATGGGGGTGATTTGGGACATCGAAGTCAGCTAAATGAACTGTGGGTCAATACTCTTTTACGGACCCATCGAAAGTGTCCCGTCGACTGGATTTTTGTTTACGCCGGCGGCGCTGAAGTATCAGCGTCCGCAGTGAGAAGAGTAGCCGATGAAATTGGCGTTCCAACGGTCAACATGTGCCTGGATGACAAGCAGAGCTGGGCGGGAAGGTTGATCGGCGAGGAGCGCGCCGGACAAATCGACCTCGCGTCTGCATTCGATCTCTCCTGGACCTCCGCCCGGATCGCCTGCGACTGGTACATCGCCGAAGGCGGCAGACCGATTTACATGCCCGAAGGCTGTGATATCTCAACGTTCCGACCCATCAAGTGTCATCGCGATCTTGCGGTCAGCTTCATCGGAGCAGCTTATGGCTTTCGGAAGCAGACGATCCGCTACTTGCGTAAATACGGCATCCCTGTCGCGGTATTCGGACCTGGTTGGGGAACTGCGAGTGTGTGGGGAGAAGATGCTGCTGGAGTGATGAATCGGAGTCTGATGAACCTCGGTATGGGCGGCATCGGATACTCGGAAACGCTGACCAACGTAAAAACGCGAGACTTCGAAGTTCCCGCGGCGGGTGGAGGCGTCTACTTAACATCCTTCAATTCCGATCTTGCCCAGCACTTCGTTATAGGCGAAGAGATTCTTTGTTACCGGGATCGAATCGAAATGTTGGAGCTGATCCGCTATTACCTATCGCACCCGCACGAAGCTCGAGCGATTGCCGCCCGAGCCCGACAGCGCTGCGTTCGAGAGCACCGCTGGTTACATCGCTATCAGAGAATCTGCGAAATTCTCGGAATTCTAGACGACTCCCTGCTTGAGCGACGACTGGAGCACAACCTCGTAAGCGCCGGTCGACTTTAGCGCTGATTACAGATGAATACGCACAGCTTAGCCCTTTTACAAGCCCTTAAGAACGCCGAGCCCCCGCGTTGTCGTCGCCTTTTGTGGTCTGGAGAAACTCTCCTCTTATGTTTCAATCTTGGGGGCCTCCTGACCGGTGGATATGTTTATCTATACGATAAGCAACCTCCGGCTGCGATCTGCGCTGGCTTTTGTCTGATCCAAGCAGTTACCTGCTTGCTCCAACTTCTAAAAGGAAACGTTTTGTGCGCGATATTTGGCTTCGCTCAAACGGCAGTGCTCGGGATTGCGCTCGCAATCCAATGCGCAGAATCGCTTAACTTTGATGCAATTTACACGCCAGCGGTTTACACGCCGCACTTAGTCAACACTGCGTTCGCAGTGCTTCTTTCCTGCAGCAGCATCTATTACGGCCTCGTCTGCTGGCTTGCACCCAAACAAACCTGGGTCTGGCGAGCACCAGATAAAGGCGAAATCGCATTTGCAAAATTAGTAAGAAACTTATCTTTGCCCGCCGGCATTCTCCTTTTAGCTTTGACTTCCCTGGGGATCGATATCCGTCAGGTCGCATATGGTGCGCAGGATTCGCAAGGAAATCCTATAGTTCAATCTTCAGGCCTCCAACTGATTGCACTTTTCCTCCTTGCATTCGCTTTGGTTTCAACAGCTCGGGTTTTTCGACTCAGAAGTTTTCAGTTCATTATCGTCGCCACAATCGTAGTCTCTTGTATAGCCTACTTTCTGACGATGCATGGAGATAGAAGTGGGACCTTAGTTATCCTTACCACGCTCGGATTTCTATTCTGGTTCGACGCAAAGAACAAGACTGCCACCAAATGCCTGGTTTTACTTATTTACTGTGCTGCCGTCTTTGAGTTTTACCAACTCTGGGCGTTTGTTCGCTGGAATGCCGTATTTTATGGACTGGTTGGTGCTATTCAAGAGTATTTCAATACGAGCTCGAATAGCGCCTCACGTGGAGCGTTCGATCCACTAGCAGTGCAATTACTTCCGCAGAGTTACTGGCAATTGCTACACTCGATTGATCTTTATCAAAATGGCGTCGCTCTTGGTCTACGGAGGTTTTTCGACCTCATTCCGCAGAGCATTCCTCAGTTCATCTCCGATTATTTTGGCTACGAGCGCCCAATAAATGGAGCGTGGCTACTGAGCCAATATCGCATAACCTCCGGGGGATTTTTCGTCATCGCCGAGGCCTATTGGAACAGCGGAGTTTGGGGCTCGCTGGCTACCTCGGCTGCACTCGCAGGAATAGCGATCGGACTAGAGCGCTGGTACAGGCGGCAAAGCCCGCTGTTCAGCATGACATATCTGCCCATTGCTGGAAGCTTCGGCTTCATGTTGTTTTACGGAATGCAGCCTCTCGTCAAAGCGCTTGAGGTGTCCCTCTGTCTAGGAATGGGTCTGAAATGGCTTCGCCGCCAATACTCGCTGCGAGCAACGGCCAATTTTGGAGGACGTTCATACGCGCCTGCTTCTAGCCGGTGAGTGGCGATTTGACGTGTACGAAGAAGCGTTCGCGTCCGGTTTTCGACGGCGAGGAATCGAAGTCATTCCCTTTCGGATTGAGCCACAGTGTGAGAGCCTTGCATTGAAAGTTCAACGTAGATGCCTCACAGGACCAGTCCTGGGGAAGCTGAATCGAAAGTTTGAGGCTACCGTACGAACGGAGCGCCCGAATGCGATTTTTCTTCGTAACCCGACCTGCATCTTTTCAAGCACGTTGGGAAGAATACGACGTGAGCGCCCTGAAACTGTTTTAGTCAGTTACTGTAACGACAACCCGTTCGAGGATGGCAGGGCCTGGCTCTGCTGGCGACACTATCTACGAAACGTCTACCATTGCCATATAAATTATTTTTTTCGAAGCTCAGATGTGAACCACGCGAAGGCAATGGGTATTCCCAACCCAAAACTCCTGCTATCTTATTTTGTCCAGGATTTACACAGACCGCAGCGCTGGGTGCAACCCGAGTTTCGCAATCAGGTAGTCTTTTCGGGGCACTATGAGCCTGACGGGCGACACCTGTTTCTGGAACACCTCGAACGCAACGGCATTCACGTAAAAGTGTTTGGACCCAGATGGAATGAATTACACAGAAGGTCGATTGTTCGTCAACAGCCGATTCGTGCAGTTTGGGGACCCGAATACGTTCAATCGATCTCAGGAGCCGAGATTGCACTCGTGTTTCTGTCCGGACGGAATCGAGACACGTACACTCAGCGTTGTTTCGAAATTCCAGCCTGCCGAACATTGATGGTTGCTCCCCGTACCCCGGAGTTGCGTATGCTCTTCGAGGAAGATCGAGAAGCCCTCTATTTCTCAACTCCCGACCAACTCTTAAGCAAAGTGCGCAACGCACTCGCAGATCCAGATTGGCGTAACCGCATCGCAGAGGCGGGCTATCGCAGATGCACTCGCGATCAGCATAGCAACATAAAGCGTGCAGCCGAAGTTTTGTCCGACATTCAATCCCATCTTGCCGAGCGAAATACCCGAGCCCAAGAATTAGTCACGAGCGCATAAGCGCTCACATTACTTATCAATTTGAAAACCACAACTCGCATTGTCGGCGATATCACTGCCATTCCACAAACTCCGATCGTACAGTTGAGAAACCTTCTCTTCGTCACCGGATCGCTCTATTCCCAAGAGAGCGGGCCTTTCCAGACACTTCTCGAAACCGTTCGTGGCCTGGAACGGCAGGGCGTCAACACGATGGTAGTCGGAACAAAAGACCTTCCCGCGCAGCCTTCGCACCCAAACGGATGGCCCCGAGCCCTCGCGTTTCGAAAGGCCGGTCCATTTTCGTTTCATTACGCTCCCGAATTCGCTTCGTGGCTGCGGACCGCAGCGCCGCGAACCGATGTCGTCAGCTTACAGAGTCTCTGGAACTTCAATAATTACGCGGCTGCAAAATGGTGCGTTCGCCAAAAAATCCCCTATGTGGTGACCCTTCACGGAAATCTAAGCCCTAAAGCGCTGTCTGTGTCCAGATGGAAAAAGCGTTTAGCTAAGGCTTGGTACACCAGTTACGTTCTCCAGCACGCATCCTGTCTGCATGCTTTGAATGAAGCCGAATATGAGCACGTTCGTAACTATGGCCTAAAGCAGCCAGTAGCCGTAATACCCAACGGAGCGAAGCTTCCCCCCGAAGTAACTCCGATATCCGAAAGCAAAAAAGGCCTTAGAACATGCCTCTATCTCGGCCGTCTGCACCCGATCAAGAATCTCGACACTCTGATCCGAGTCTGGAGTTCGCTCGGGAAGACTCGTGCCGGTTGGAAACTTGTGCTCGCCGGACCCGATGACGGCGGACATGAACAAGAGCTCAAAAAGCTTGTACTTTCGCTAGGCATTAACGATAACGTCGCGTTCCCGGGCCGCCAGACCGGCGACGATAAGCATTCCTGGTTCCGCAACGCCGATTGTTTTGTGCTGCCTTCACTGAGTGAGGGTGCGCCCGTTGTACTCCTTGAAGCTCTAAGCTACGGCCTACCGACACTGTTAACAAGTCGGTGTAACTTGCCTGAAGCCGCACGTTGCGGCGCAGCCATTGAAGTTACCCCTTCGGTTGATGCGTTAAAGGCTGGAATAAAGCGGCTTCTGACACTCACGCATGGGGAACGGTCCGACATGGCTTCGAAAGCGCGTCGCATGATTTCAGAGAGCTACGAATGGAGTGAAATCGTTTCGCGCTTAGTCAATCTTTACTCCTGGCTTGCTGACACTGCGGAACCTTCGGCTTGTGTCCGCTTCGTTTAATACATGAGCCAGCGAATACCCATTTCAGTTCTCGTTGCTGTCAAAAACGACGGACTCAACTTACCGCGCTGTTTGCAACAGGTTTACGCCTGGGCTGATCAAGTGATCATCGTCGATTCCTTCAGCACCGATAACACAGTCGCGATTGCGAAACAGTTCGGGGCTGAGGTCATCCAATTCGAATACAAAGGCGGCTGGCCTAAAAAGCGCCAATGGGCCATTGATACTTACCCATTTAGAAACAAATGGCTGCTATTGCTTGATGCGGACGAGATCCTGACGCCCGGCATCAAGAATGAGATAACTCAAGCGATCCGTCGCGATGATATCTCCGGATATTATCTTCGTTACGAAATCCTCTTCTTATCCAAGCGACTCAGATTCGGGGACACCGCCCTTTGGAAACTGTGGTTATTTCGTCTCGGCGAAGGTAAATTTGAACGGCGGCTTGAATCCCAAGACGACTCGATGTGCGACATGGAGGTCCACGAGCACGTAATCGTAAACGGCCGAACCGCAAAGCTGAAGCATGCAATCGAGCACGTCAATGTCAATTCGCTGTATCGCTACATAGAAAAACATAATCAGTACTCGAATTGGGAATCCCGGGTTTTTTTAGAGGGCTCGGCTGACCAACTGCAGCCAACCTTATTCGGCAATCAAGCGCAGCGGCGGCGTTTCCTGAAATCGGCAGGCATGCGCTCGTCGTTATGTCCGCTTTTCATCTTTCTTTATAAATACCTGGTTCGGTTCGGCTGGTTAGACGGAAAGGCTGGCTTCTACTATTGCGCTTTTCAAGCAATTCAAGTGCTGCACGTTCAAGCCAAGATCCACGAAGCGAAACTCGCTAAAACGACAGTGCATAACAAGACTCACATCGCAGAAAATGCGCGAATACAATGTGCGGAATAGCTGGTTACTTTAGAAAAACCCTCGCGCCTGCTGTCGCCCGCCGCGTCTCCTCCTCCATCGCCCATCGCGGCCCGGAAGATGAAGGCATCTGGACTGGATCAACCGGCGATCTCACATTAACCCTCATACATCGCCGCCTCCGTATCCTCGATCTATCCGCAGCCGGCCATCAACCGATGACTCGCGGTCCCCACACGATCGTCTTCAACGGCGAAATTTACAACTTTCTCGAATTGCGCCGCTCGCTCGAGCAACAGGGTTACACGTTCTCTTCTAACTCGGATACCGAAGTTATCTTGGCCGCGTACGACCGCTGGGGCGTTGATTCCATCCCTCGCCTCGAAGGGATGTTCGCATTCGCGCTTTGGGACGACTCGAAGAAAGAGCTGATTCTTGCGCGCGACCGGATCGGAAAGAAGCCGCTCTTCTTTCACAACTCCGGAGCATCGTTCACATTCGGTTCCGAGATCAAGGCTATTCTCGCCGCGCTCAACCATACGCCTGAAATCGATTACTGCGCGCTCGATGATTACCTGACCTATTTGTATATCCCGTATCCTCGAACGATTTTCGCGGGAATCCGGCAGCTTGCGCCAGCGACCTGGATGAGATTGCAAGTGCGCGGGAACGAAACCCACGCGGAAACCGTGCAGTATTGGAATCCGCTCGATGGCAGACCCGCCGTTGCGACCCGATTGCCGGAGTTGGAGTCTCAAGTACGGGAGTTGGTCGCTGGCGCAGTCCACTCCCGGCTGATCAGCGATGCGCCTCTTGGAGTTCTGCTTTCGGGCGGCATTGATTCGAGCACCATCACAGCCATGATGGCGAATTCGTCAACCCGACGTGTGCGCTCGTTCTCCATCGGATTCGCGCAGAACAAGAATTACGATGAGATTCCGTTCGCTAAGTTAGTTGCTGATCATTGTGGCGCCGAGCACACCGTCCTCCAGGCAGAGCCCTCGTGCTCAACCTACTTGGCAAACGTTATCCGCCATTTCGATCAACCATTCGGGAATCCCACCGCAATTTTGACTTACATCTTGTCTGCCCTGACGAAGCAATCGGTAACTGTCGCGCTCGCAGGTGACGGCGGTGATGAGCTGTTCGGTGGCTACCCGCGTTATATCGGCGCTCATTTGAGCCGTTTTCCGCGCTCGCTGCCAGGATTCGTGCGCAACCGCTTGCTGCCTTGGGTCGCCGGCAAAATTTCCGATGACGCCACGGGCCGCCATCAATTTCGCAGAGTTCGTGAATTCCTGCAAGAAGCGGGACTGCCGCTGATTGAAATGTATCTCGGTTGGGTGGGCTATTTCTCCCCCACAGATCGTGCTGCGCTTTACACGCCCGAAACGCGCGCCCGCGTGGGCAATCACGATTCAGGGGACTTTCTGCGCGCCCTCTTCGCCGAATCGGAAAGCCTGGAGCCTCTCAATCGCCTGGCTTATGTCGACGTCAAATCGTTCCTCTGCTGTAACGTGCTCGAATATGCCGACCGCATGTCGATGGCCCACGCCTTAGAGCTTCGCGCGCCCTTCACCGATCGCCGGCTTGTTGAATTCTCGCTTCGTCTACCGTTCAACATGAAATTTTGCCGTGCCCAATCGAAATGGATTTTACGGCAAGCGATGAAGCCGCTGCTACCCGCGAGCATTCTGAATAAACGGAAACTCGGCTTCAATCCGCCTATCGGCACTTGGCTAAATGGCGAGTTACACAACTTAGCGGATGAATTACTAAGTTCCCGCCGCATCAACGAGCGCGGTTTGTTCCGCGCGAGCGCAGTCCAGGATCTTTTAAACCGGCATGCTAGCCGGTCGCGCGACCACTCGCTGCATATTTGGGCCCTTATGGTCCTTGAACTCTGGTTCCGTCTGTATATCGATGGCGAAAACTGGGAATCAGTACAAGAGGATATCGACCGTTCGACGTGTGCGGTGCCAGCTTCAGATCTCCTGGCCATGTCAGCTTAAACTCGTCAACTTATCGCCAATGCAACAGGTTCTCCAGAATCTCGGTAACGGCACGGTGCAGTTGGCCTCCGTCCCCTGCCCGCGCACCTCAGCCGGGCAGTTGTTGATACGCACCTCCACCACTCTCATCTCTTCCGGCACCGAACGCATGCTCCTCGATTTCGGAAAGGCCAACTGGATCGAGAAAGCTCGGCAGCAGCCCGACAAAGTCTGCATGATTTTCGACAAAGTCAAAACGGACGGACTCCTGCCCACCATCGAATCGGTCCGCTCCAAGCTCGACCAGCCGGTTCCGCTCGGCTATTCGAATGCCGGTGTCGTGATCGAAGCGGGCGAGAGCGTCACAGAATTTCAGCCGGGCCATCGCGTCATCTCCAATGGTCCCCATGCCGAAGTCGTCAGCGTTCCGAAAAATCTCTGTGCGCGCATTCCGGATTCGGTCAGCGATGAAGCGGCATGTTTCACCGTCGTCAGCGCCGTCGCGCTCGAAGGACTCCGGCTCGTGGCGCCCACTCTCGGCGAATGCATCGTTGTCACCGGCCTTGGTCTCATCGGCTTGCTTACCGTCCAGCTTTTGAAAGCCAACGGCTGCCGCGTGCTTGGCCTCGATTTCGATTCACACAAGCTCGCCCTGGCCGAGCAATTTGGCGCAACAACTGTCAACCTTTCCGCCGGACAAGATCCAGTCTCTGCAGCCGAGCATTTCTCGCATGGCCACGGCGTCGACGCCGTCCTGATCACCGCCGCAACCAAAAGCAACGAGCCCGTTCACCAAGCCGCGCTGATGTGCCGCAAGCGAGGCCGAATCGTCCTGGTCGGTGTCGCTGGTCTCGAACTGTCGCGCGATGATTTCTACAAAAAGGAGCTCTCGTTCCAGGTCTCGTGCTCCTATGGCCCCGGCCGTTACGATCCCTCCTACGAGCAAGCGGGGCAAGATTACCCATATCCATACGTCCGTTGGACCGCCCAGCGCAATTTCGAAGCCGTCCTCGAGATGCTCGCCGAAGGCCGCTTGAATGTTGAGCCTCTCATCACGCATCGCTTCCCATTCGATGACGCGAACGACGCTTACGGGCTTATTCAGAGCAATGAGCCGCAACTGGGCGTGCTACTCAAATACCCGGCGGAACCCCATCGACCAGTTCCTACGTTGATCCGTCGCACGATTGCTCTTTCCGGCAACTCGACTCCGTTCTCAAGTGGCCCAAAAATCGCCTTTGTAGGCGCAGGAGCATACGCAACAAAAGTTCTGATGCCGGCTTTTCAAGCGACCGGCGCGCAGCTTGAAACTGCTGTCTCTAACACCGGCCTGTCGGCAGCGCACGTCGGCCGCAAATACAGATTCAATCAAGCCAGCACCGAACCGGAATCGGCTTTTTCTAACCCGAATGTCGACACCATTGTTATCGCAACCCGCCATGACTCCCATGCCCGATACGTGCGGCAAGCCATCCGTGCCGACAAGAATGTCTTTGTAGAAAAACCGCTCGCGATATCTACCGAAGAAGTCGATCAAATCGAGCAGGATTACATCTCGGCAATTCGCAATGGCTCTGCGGGCCGCGTAATGGTCGGCTTCAATCGGCGTTTCGCGCCGCAAGTTGTCAAAATGAAGTCCCTGCTTGAGGGATTAACAGAGCCCAAAGCCATCATCCTGACCGTGAATGCTGGCGCGATTCCCCCCGATCACTGGACGCAGGATGCCCAGATCGGCGGGGGCCGTGTCATCGGCGAAGCCTGTCACTTCATCGATCTTGCACGATTCTTGGCTGGCGCTCCGGCAATCTCAGTTCAGGCAATGCATGCTCAAGGCATCAACGGATCTGCTCCCGATACTCTCAGCTTTTCGATCGCTTTCGCCGGAGGTTCAATCGCCACCATCCATTACTTCGCTTGCGGAAATCGAGCGTTTCCAAAGGAGCGAGTCGAGGTATTCTGCGGCGGGCGAATCCTTCAGCTCGATAACTTCCACACACTTCGCGGCTGGGGTTGGAAGAACTTTCGACGGAGGAAGCTTTGGCGCCAGGATAAAGGGGCAAATAACATGGCCAAAGCCTTCGTCACGTCTATCCGGGACGGCAAACCGGCTCCCATACCTTTCGAAGAAATCCTCGAAGTAAGTCGCACCACTCTTCAAGTAGCAAATCTTTGACGTCTTCCATCGGCACCGTTTTTCATACCGTTCGGTATCTGCGGCCGGTACAGGTCTACCGGCGTTTATATAGGCCGCGGCCTAGCTTGCCTATCGTTTTAGACGTATCAGTGCGCGAACCTCTGGGTACCTGGACGCAGCCCATTTCGCGTCCGTCAAACCAAATCGCTAATAATAGGTTCCGATTCTTAAATCAAGAGCACACAATTGAATCCTGGAACGATGAAGAGCTTCCAAAGCTTTGGCTCTATAACTTACATTATTTCGACTATCCAACCGCAGACCTTATCGAACGTTGGATTCGCGAAAACCCAACCGGAATGGGAAATGGTTGGGAGCCTTACCCGCTTTCAATTCGGATCGTCAACTGGATTAAATGGGCAATTACACACGCCCCTATAAATCAAGCTGTATTAAACAGCCTGCAATTGCAATCCGAGTATCTTTCGCAATCGCTCGAATACCATCTCGGCGGCAATCATTTACTCGCAAACGCAGTGGCACTTACAATTGCGGGCCTACACTTCAATGGCGAGCCCGCGCAGCGATGGACGCAACTGGGCACTAACCTACTTGCTGGTGAGCTTGACGAACAGATACTTTCGGACGGCGGTCATTACGAGCGCAGCCCCATGTATCAAGCTGTTCTTCTCGAAAGTTTACTCGATCTTATCAACGTATCGCAGACCCTTAATCCTCTTCTCGAGGTCAACCGGTGTTCATGGCGTAAATGCGCCGGTAATATGCTCGGCTGGCTACTCAAGATGACTCATCCCGACGGTCAAATCGCTTTCTTCAATGACTGCGCTTTTGACGTGGCTCCCGAACCTTCCGAACTGCTCGCGTACGCTTCACGGCTCGGGATCGAGCCCCCAGAATCGCCGCTTTCGTCGAGCGGCTATCGTCGGTTATCCGCGGACGAAACGCTCGCGCTCTTCGACGCCGGCCCCGTTGGGCCTGACCATCAGCCTGGACACGCCCATGCAGACACGCTGTCGTTTGAACTTTCTCATCGTGGTCGGCGCGTACTGGTTAATTCCGGCACGTCCACTTACGAAAAAGGTTTGGATCGGCAATGGCAACGTGGCACCGCCGCTCACAACACAGTCAGAATCGATCGCCTGGATCAATCCGAAGTTTGGAGCGCTTTCCGGGTCGCTCGCCGGGCTTTTCCCTTCGATATCCGAAGTGATGGCAAAAGCTTCGCTGAGGCTGCGCATGACGGCTACTCACGGCTTTCCGATCCAGTTGTGCATCGCCGCCGCTTAGAGATCAGCCGAACCGAAGTCATCGTAACTGATCAGATCGAGGGTCGCGGCCGCCACATTATTGAGCTGTTCTTCCACTTTCATCCATCTGCGCAGCCAAACATCGCTCTAGATCCGAAACTTACTAAGGACGTAAAGCCCTCGCATTGGTATCCGCAATTCAATACGTCTGTTCCGAATACTACGGTGGTTGGTACTTGGACGGGAGAAACTCCAGTCCAGTTTAAGACAGTGATCCCCCTTTCATGAAAGTCATCGTTGTTGCGGGCGCGCGGCCTAATTTTATGAAGGTCGCGCCGATCCTCCACGCCTTTGCGCGTCGCGGAAAATGCTCCGGCGACATCCAAGTCCGGTTTGTCCACACCGGGCAGCACTACGACGCAAAGATGTCCGATGACTTTCTTTCAGAGCTGGGAATTCCCTGCCCCGACATCAACCTTGGTGTCGGATCCGGCTCACACGCCGAGCAGACGGCACGCGCCATGGTCGGCTTCGAATCGGTTTGCCTCGCCGAAAAGCCGGACTGGGTCCTAGTTGTTGGCGACGTAAATTCGACGCTAGCTTGCTCGATCAGCGCCAAAAAGTTGGGCATTGCCGTCGCGCATGTGGAAGCTGGCTTGAGATCGATGGACCGATCAATGCCCGAAGAGATCAATCGAATCTGCACCGACGCGATCTCGGATCTGCTGTTCACGACCGACACAATTGCCAATGAGAACCTCTACCGCGAGGGCATTTCCCCCAGCCGTGTTCACTTCGTTGGCAACACCATGATTGACACCCTTCTGCGAAATCTCCATCGCGCTCTCGATACGCCGCTACCTGATGGAGTCGAAAACGAAAAATATGCGGTCCTGACACTTCACCGGCCCGCCAATGTCGATTCGCCGGAGGTGCTTGCCTCCGTATCGTCGGCGATCGACGAGCTCTCTAAAACGTTGCCCGTTGTTTTTCCTGTCCACCCGCGCACACGAAAAAACCTTCGCGAATTCGGCCTCATGGACCGCCTATCACAAAAGGTCCTTTTCACTGAGCCTCTGAGCTATTTGCCATTCATCGGCCTCGCCGCTCGTTCGCGAATGGTGCTGACCGATAGCGGCGGGATACAGGAAGAGACCACCGTCTTGGGTGTGCCCTGCATCACGATGCGAGCAAATACAGAGCGGCCGATCACTTGCACAGTTGGAACGAACGTGCTTGTCGGCACTGATGGCGCAAGAATTCGCGCTGCCGTGAATTCCGCGCTGACTAATACTTCACGGCGACGGTCCATTCCAGAAAAATGGGACGGGCACTCGGGCGAGCGAATCGTCGCGACCTTACTAGATGAAAATTCTCTTTGTTGCTGACAATTTCCCGCCTGAACGAAACGCGCAGGCGTCACGCGTCTATGAGCGCGCATGTTATTGGCAACGCTGGGGGCATGAAGTTACGGTAATTACGTGCTTCCCGAATTTTCCTGAAGGAAAGATCTACTCTGGCTATAAGAATGAAATACGATCTGTAAGCACGCTCGACGGAATCCGGGTGGTCAGAGTCAAGACATTCATAGCTGCGAATATCGGCAAGCTGCTGAGAATCGTCGATTTCCTTTCTTACATGTATAGCGCCATGTTCTTCGGTCTTTTCGAGAAAAGACCAGACGTCGTGGTAGCCACCTCTCCTCAATTCTTCGCTGCCATTGCAGGATGGTGGCTGTCGCTAGTTCATCGCGTCCCGTTTGTGATGGAGCTCTCGGATCTTTGGCCCGACTCGATCGTTGCCGTGGGTGCGATGAAGAAGCGGCTTGCGCTCCACCTTCTTGAGAAAATCGAGCTCTTCTTATACAGAAGAGCCAAACGCATTGTCGTTTTGACTTACGCTTTCAAAAGGAATCTGGTAAGTCGCGGGATCGATACGGAAAAGATTGATGTCGTAATTAACGGTGTCGATCTGTCCCGGTATGCCCCGCAACCCCGGGATCCATCGCTTGCAAAAGAATTCGGGATTGTACCTGAGCACTTTGTCGTTGGTTACATCGGAACGCTGGGAATGGCTCACGGCCTTAGCAATGTATTGGAAGCGGCGAGGCAAACCACTGATCCTCGAATTCGCTTTCTCTTGGTCGGGCCTGGAGCTGAGCGAGACAGGCTAATTTCGGACGCCCGCCAGCTCCGCCTTACAAACGTGATCATTGCTCCAGCTCAACCTAAAGAGCGGATGCCCGCAGTCTGGAGCCTATGTGATGTCGCATTGGTTCATCTGAAGAACGCCGAATTGTTCCGAACTGTCATCCCCTCAAAAATCTTTGAAGCAATGGCCATGCGACTTCCAATCTTGCTCGCAAGCCCCAAAGGTGAAGCAACAGAAATTGTTGAGCGCGAATCCTGTGGAATAATCGTCTCTCCCGAAAATCCCAAAGAATTAGCCGCTGTCGCATTGGCGCTCGCAAACGACCGAACCAAAGTTCATGAGCTCGCAACCCGAAGTCTTCAAGCCGCGCCCAAGTACAGCAGGGAACGGCAGGCGCGAGAGATGCTTCTCTCGCTCCAGAAAGCGGTGAGCCGCCTGGGCAGACAGCATTTCCTCCACACCTACGAGCCCACGAGTAATCGATAGCTCACCTTCTCTCTGTCCATGTATTCGCTTTTATTTCTGGGCGCGGCAGCGTTTGTCTTATCCTCATTGCTGACTCCGCTCGTCTGTTATGTCTTCGGGCGCCTAGGGATTGTTGATCATCCGGATAACGAGCGCAAGCTTCACAAGCGGCCGATTCCGCGAGTCGGAGGGATCGCGATTGCCCTTTCCTATGCGCTCGCGTTCGGGTGTTTGCTGTTAACGAAACTCAAGGGCGGAAATATTGTTTGGGACGCGTTACCCTTCGCCGGCAAACTCTTCCCCGCTGCTGGATTAGTTTTTGTAATTGGATTGCTCGATGACTTACTCGGCCTCAGGCCCGTTTGTAAGTTGTTGGGCCAAGTTGCAGCGGCATCGGTAGCTTACCTGGCCGGCATTCACGTAGTCGCTTTTCGCGGCCAAACATTCGGGCATTGGTGGTCGCTACCTGTTACTGTTATTTGGCTTGTCGCGTGCATGAACGCCGTGAATCTGATCGACGGCGTGGACGGTGTGGCAGCCGGCGTGGGCTTATTCGCTACGACAACGAGCCTGTTAGCCGGTCTCATGCAGCACAACATGGAACTCGCTTTAGCCACCCTGCCGCTGGCAGCTTGCCTGTTAGGTTTCCTACGCTACAACTTCAATCCCGCAAGCATCTTTCTCGGCGATTGCGGAAGTCTTTTCATTGGGTTCTTGTTGGGCTGCTACGGAGTGTTATGGAGCCAAAAATCCGCCACCGTGCTGGGCATGGCCGCTCCCCTCATTGCCTTCGCAATTCCGCTGCTTGACACATCGCTTTCCATTGTTCGCCGCTTTCTGCGACGCCAACCAATTTTCGGGGCAGATCGAGGCCACATTCACCATCGCCTGCTTGATCTTGGATTAAGCCCAAGAAAGGTAGCCCTGCTTCTATACGGTATTTGCACGCTCGCCGCGACCTTCTCCTTGTTCATGCTAAACGGACATCTCGAGATGCTCGTGCTTGTAGTCTTCTGTGGCGTGACCTGGCTCGGCATTCAGCGCCTGGGATATGTGGAATTCGATATGGCGGGTCGAATGCTCCTTCAAGGATCATTTCGCGGTTTGTTGAACGCCCGACTCTCTATTCAGGCTTTTGAGAAATCGTTGACGCTCGCAGAAACGCACGATGATTGTTGGTCCGTAGTCAAGAAAGCTTATAAAGATTTCGGCTTTCACTACATCGAGATGCAGTTTGCCGGAAGAAAGTATTCAGATAGCAGCGGTGAGCCCGACGTGTTCCAGGCGTGGCACGTTGACATTCCGCTCTCGGACGGCGGCCATGTGCATCTCGCGCGCGAGTTTGGGCCCAATCTCCAGCACACCGCCGTAGCTCCATTCGCCGATGCGCTCAGAAGCACTTTGGAATCGAAGCTGAATGCTCTCCCGCCGATCGAGACACCGCTGCCCGGCGACTTGCAACACCTCCGGACTCAGACCGAACGCTGGCAAGTGGTATCCGCCGCAGCCTCTCCATGTCGCGATTAATCATTGTCGCGCTTTTTCTTGCTTCATTGGCGCTCGCCTGGTCCGTATTCTGTAACGGCGGCATCGAAGCATCGGATTGGGGTGTCACGCTTCTGATCCTGGGCTGCGTTTCCGTATGCTATTGGCTATTCAGCAGACGGATTCGACGCGCACCGCCGCTTGCCGCTTGGCTTCGCTGGTTGATTCTCTTATTGCCTGTTTACCTGATCGCTCAGCTAGTCCCATTGCCGGGAAGCGTGTTGCAAATCCTTTCTCCGAGCCGCGCTAGCCTGCTCCGGAATCTGGAAGGAGCCATTTCGAACGTAAACATCGCTCCCTTAAGCGTGAATCCTCCCGCATCCGTACTGCGGTTGATGATGATTCTCGGCTGTATTGCAACTTTCTTGCTTATTCGAGAGATCACCTGGCGATTCCCTGGAAAGCGGTGGGGGACGGCGATTCCCCTAATAGTCATCGGCGCTCTTGAAGCGGCACTCGGGATGTTCCAAGTCTTCGCCGGATGGCCGTCGGCGAATTCTACCGGGACATACGGAAATCGAGACCACTTCGCTGGCTTGCTCGAAATCGTTCTTCCGTTTGCGACTCTCGGCGGGTTGGCAATTCTTCGCTCGTCAAGAAACCGGCTTGTCTCTACAGCATCATCTGCCATGAAAGCGTGCGCCGTATGGGCGATTGCCGCGATGATATTTCTCGCGATCATGTATTCGCTTTCGCGAATGGGATTTCTGGTCGCGCTAGCCGTGCTGTTTATTGCCGGAGCGCTCACGATCAGGCCCAAGCTTCAATCTCCAACTTGGCGCTGGTCCTCGCTCGGCGTGATTACAGCGGCAGTTATTCTGATGTTTGTTTTCTTCCCCCCCACTCAGCTAATTCAGCGATTCGCGGAGATCTCCTCAACTGATAAAATCTCAGCCGATACGCGCCTCTCCTTGTGGAAAGAGACGCTACCGCTGATCTCCGAATACCGGCTGTTCGGCTGTGGATTCGGAGGTTTTGAATCCGTGTTCCTGAAATATCAAGCCGTCGCTGCAAATTTCAGCGTCCAATTCGCTCATAACGATTACCTGCAGTATCTTGCCGAGCTTGGATTCTTCGGCTTCTCGATTCTCGCGGCGATTCTCGCAGGAGTCTTTCGGCCGATTTTTCGCGCAACGCTCCGTACAGCGGACGAGAACCGCAGACTTCTGGATATCGCCTGTTTCAGCGCTTTCACTGCCGTGCTGCTTCACAGCTTAGTTGACTTCAATATGTATATTCCGGCTAACGCGATGACGCTGTCATGGATCGCTGGAATCGGATCGGCTAACCAGCAAAGTTAACTCCTTCCACTTCTCAAACCCTCCCGGCCGTCGTTCTCTCCTTTCTCCCGTTCCCTCCCCGATTCTGATTTCGCCTTGTGGCTGACGGAGCTCGTAGCTCAATCAGCGTACGTGCGCCTAGATTATCCGGTAAGTCGTAATGGCAGATGACTTCCGCAGTCGTACCCTTTCTTTGCGCTTCAGCGAGCTCATCGGCCACGTATGGACCTTTATAAAGAATGACGCGCGCCCCAGTTTTGAGCGGTTTACTGAAAAGGTCCAAGACGCGCCCTGCCGGCGCGAGCGCACGAGCGACGATAATGTCCGGGCGAGATATGGCGGCGCTCTCTTCAGCGCGCCGTGCCGCCACATCCACGTTTGGCAACTCGAGTGAATCCACGACGGATTCAACGAATCGTGCCTTCTTCTGAATGGACTCCGAAAGCGTGAATCGGATCTTCGGCAATACCAGCGAGAGTGGAATTCCCGGAAAACCGGCGCCTGTACCCGCGTCTAAGATTCTTCTTGCGTTCTTGAAATGACGCCACGGCGCGACGGAATCGTAAACGTGCTTGATAGCAGCTTCTTGCGGATCGGTGATCCGAGTGAGATTCATATACTCGTTCGCCGCAGCCACTAGCCGAAGATGCGCGGCGGCCTTCTCGATCAAGCGGTCACGATTCGGGATATCGGCCGGCAGTACCCGCTGAAGCTCATCCTCAAATCGCACAGCAACATCATGGCATTGAGGGGGCGGAAGCGCGCCTCGCCACGCGTACGGACTCACCTTCGAGCGAATATAAGGATGAATGCTACGCGCGGGTATTGTCGGACTTCCCAATGTGGGAAAAAGCGCTCTCTTCAATGCCGCAACACAGACCCGAAAAGCGGCGACAGCGAATTACCGTTTTTCAACCCGCGAGCCGAACATAGGCATTGTTATGGTTCCTGATGAGCGGCTCGACGTCCTTGCGAAAATGAGCAGCTCAAAAAAAGTTGTACCGGCTGCCTTCGAGTTTGTCGATATTGCCGGTCTGGTTAAGGGCGCGAACAGAGGCGAGGGATTAGGAAATCAGTTCCTGGGATTCATTCGCGAGGTGGATGCGATTTTACAAGTGGTTCGGTGCTTCGAAAGCCCGAACATCGAATACGAAATGGATTCCATAGACCCTGTTCGGGACATCGACATTATCAACACAGAGCTGGTGCTGGCGGATCTGGAATCGGTTGAAAAACGGCGAATGAAACAGGAGAAAGCGGCGAAAAGCGGAGATAAAAAGGCGCTTGCGGAGGTTGAGCTGCTCAAGAAGCTGGAAGCGCATCTGAACACTGGAAAGACAATTGTGACTTTGGAGCTGAGCCCCGAAGAGAAAGCGCTGGTGAGGGGATTCTTTCTGCTGACAGCAAAACCGACGCTATTCGCCTGCAACGTGGCGGAAGAAGATCTCGCGCGAGCCGATGAGAACAAATACGTGCGGCAGGTTCGGGATTACGTTCTTGAGCATCACGACACCGGGGCGGTGATCGTTTCGGCAGAAATCGAGTCTGAGCTCGTTACGTTGTCGCCGGAAGAACGCGCCGAGTATCTCGAAGGCCTAGGCGTGAAAGAGACTGGGACGGACAACCTGATCCGCGAAGCTTACACCTTGCTAGGGCTCCGCACGTTTCTGACGACTGGGGAGAAAGAGACGCGCGCCTGGACCATACATGCGGGGGACAAGGCGCCCCAAGCGGCCGGAGTGATCCACTCGGATTTCGAGAAGAGTTTTATCTCAGCCGAGTGCGTCTCCTACAACGATTTGGTCACGGCGGGATCGTTTGCGCGAGCCCGCGAATTAGGGAAGCTCAGGACGGAAGGCAGGGAATACGTTGTGCAAGACGGTGATGTGATCGAGTTTAGGACCTATTTATAGGCCCTCTCAGTTACTTCTCCTGGTCAAAGAGCTCGGAGCGATCGACACGCTGCCCGCGAAATATCACCATACTGATGCGTTCACTATTCGATATGTCTTGAGCCGGATCTCCGTCGAGTAGGACAAAACTTGCGTCGCGTCCGGCCTGAATGGAACCGATGCGATCGTCGGCCCGGAGAACACGAGCGGCATTATACGTTGCAGCTTGTAGCGTTTCGGCCGCGGGAATACCGGCTTTCACCCACAGTTCCATTTCATGCTGAACCGTCGGGCCATGAATCACGAGCATATTGCCTGCATCGCTCCCCGTGATAAGCAGAACGCCTGCTTTGTAAGCCGCTAACAGATTCTGATTGTCACGATCGAGCATAGGCTTGTAATCCTCCGGCTTTTTGGACGGCTTCTCTTTCCCGAGCACGGCACGCGTGGAAGTTAGAAGATCGGCGGGGCCAACCTGCTGGAGAAGCGAGCGATTCAGCAGCTCAAAATTCCCGGTTCGCAAATCCGCCAAACCTTCGAAGACGCTCAGCGTGGGATCATACGCGATTCCCTTCTGTTTCATTTCTTCGAGCGTCGCAACAGGAATCGTGTCGACCATGGATCCATGCTCGATGCTATTCGTGCCTGCATCGACCGCGTCTTTGACATCCGACGCGCTACCGGTGTGAGTTGCTGAAGGCAAATTGTCTTTGATCGCCTCAGCGATAACGGCGTGATAAATTCCTGTGTCCAGGCGATTGAAGACACCCCACTCGGAGTTGCCGGATTCGAGCACGGCCTTAATGCAATCGACACCCGCATTCTTCAGGTCGTCGACCTGTTTGCGCGCTTCATCGCCAGACTTAGGCAGCCGTACGAACTGCCTCTCCGCATCTTTTCGAATGTTTTCCGGGAAGTACTTGATGAGCTCTGTGGGATGGCCGCCAGGAGCAGTGAACAAAGGCCCGCAAGCGAACAATTCCGCGCCGAGGTACTCACCCGAGTTTATTGTGGCCCGTAGCTGGACGGAATTGTCCAGCCAGTCGCCCGTGCTTCGGACTGCGGTAATGCCGCTGTAGAGGTAAGCCGCCAGCCTCCGTTTTGGAGCGTTCGGGTCCATGTACGCCTTTGCATCCTGATATACACCGCCCGGAGCGCCAAGATGCACGTGCATATCGATGAGTCCAGGGATAAGCGTCTTACCGCTAACGTCGATCACCTCGGCATCCAGTGATTTTGTGTCCTGGGGAGGCGTTTCGAAAACGTTCGTGATTTTGCCTCTTCTGATCAGCACGGCGCCATTGGGGATCACCTTTCCTGTGCCCACGAAAATTCGGGCGTTTTGGAAGAGCAGCGAACGATTACGCTCGGCTTTATGGGCCAGGATTCTGGCCTTTTCGATGTTCTGCTGAGTACGGGCCTGATAGACGCCCATAAAAAGAAACGGGGCGAGCACAGCCAAGATCCAGAGCTTGGCGCTATTCTTGATGCGGTCTTCCTTTTCCCAGCGAAAGAGCTTGATTCCCACGAACACCGCAACGCACAACGTAATCATTAGCGCGACGACAGACGCCATGTTTTGAGCAAGACTCTCACCCTGAATCATGATCGACTGCATACCCTGAAACAGATAAGTCGCCGGGAGGAATTGCGCGATTTTTTGAATCCAGAGCGGCATGAAGCTCATGGGGAACGTTGCGCCGCTCATGAACAGCATAGGCAAATAGAGAATTTGAGTCAGAATTCCGGCTTCTTGGGCCGAGTTTACGGTCGCGGCGATGATCATGCCCATAGCGCGGAAACTCACCACCCCGAGGCACACAAAGAGAACAAGCGATAGCAGGTTGTGTGGAACCGGCATGTGGTAAATCACGCGCGCGAAAAAGATGAACAGGAAAACCGTAGGTAGAAATGCGACAAGCCCGGATACGAGAGAAGCGATTATGATTGGCCCGGCATTGATGGGCGCGACTTTGAAGCGTCGCAACACGTTCGTTTCGCGATCCTGCACGGCGCGCATTCCGGCGCCGAAGAACCCGCTTCCGAGAACGCCGATGATCAACACCATCGAAATTACCTGCGCCATTGCCGCGGGGCTTTGTTTGCCGCCAAAAAGCTGCGCGAAGGGAAAGAAGAATACCAATGGGAAAAGATAGCTGAAAAACAGAACCGAGCGGTCGCGCCCCATCAGGCGCAGATTGCTTCTGATCTGGGCAATGTAGGGTTTCATTTATTCGCGGAGTTTCTTTCCAGTGAGCTCGATGAAAACGTCTTCAAGCGTGGGGCGGGTCATGTGAATGTCTACCAGGCGAAAATTCTGCCGGTCAAGCCATTTCACCAGCTCGACGATGCTTGCAGCCGGAGCATCCGTTTGCATGGCAAGCGTGCGGCTTTCGTCGCGCAGCATGCACTTCTGATCACGCAAACCATCGGGTAGCAGCTCGAGAGCAATCGGCTGATCAGTCGTCACTTCAACGAGCGTACGTCCGAGGACACGCTGCTGAATTTCGCGCGGACTCCCCAGCTCGATGATCTTTCCGTTGTCGATGATCGCCACGCGATCGCAAAAGCGCTCAGCTTCCTCAATGTAGTGCGTCGTGATGAGAATCGTGCGGCGATTCTCCTTTAACTCTTGAATGATTCCGTGGATCTCGTGGCGCACTTGCGGATCGAGACCCGTCGTGGGCTCGTCGAGAAACAACAGCGCGGGATCGTTCAACAGAGCGAGAGCCAGCGCGACTCGCTGCTTCTGGCCCCCGGAAAGAGATTTGTATAACGCGTCTTTCTTCTCCCAAAGTTGAAGGCGCTTGAGGAGCGCGTCGCGGTCAGTGTGGCGCGTGTAAAAAGCGTCAAACAATTCCAATGCCTCATGGACCTTCATCTTATCGGGCAAATTGGTGGCCTGCAGGCAAACCCCGATTCGGTTCTTGATTTCTTTGACCTCTACAGCGGGATCGAAACCGAGCACCGAGACCTTGCCGCTGGTGCGCGGGCGCAAACCCTCGAGAATTTCTATAGTGGTCGTTTTCCCGGCTCCATTGGGGCCAAGGAGTCCGAAAACTTCGCCGGCGCGAACTTCGAGATCGATGCCCTGAACGGCATGGAGTTGCCCGTAAGTTTTATGCAGATCCTGGACGGAAATGGCAAGTGAGTCGGTCATCTTCTAGATCAGTATGCACGATGTTTGGGTTTGAAGGGTCAAAGCGTTGCTTAGCTCCGGGATCCCGGTCGAGTGATTCTCCGCGGATCAGGTCCTCATACGTTTCGCGCTTGCGTACGAGCAAAACGCGGGCTTCCTCGACCAGCACTTCGCAAGGCCGCGGACGGGAGTTGTAATTCGAGGCGCTGACGAATCCGTACGCGCCGGCAGTGCAGATGGCGAGCAGATCTCCAGCCGTGACATGCGGCATCTGCCGGTGCCGGGCGAAGAAATCTCCGGTTTCGCAGATAGGGCCGGCAATATCCGCTTCCATAAGCTCGCCGCCGGCAGGCTCCTTAACCGGAATGATTTCGTGATGCGCGCGATACAAAGCAGGGCGAATCAGATCGTTCATCGCAGCGTCAACGATTACAAATGTTTTCCCGCCATTCTGCTTTACCAGCAAAACGCGGGTGAGGAGCACGCCCGCTTCGGCGACTATGGAGCGGCCGGGCTCAAGCATGAGAGCGAGATCGAGGCCGCTGAGTTTCTCTCGCAAGCCTTGGATGAAAGCAGGAATAGATGCCGCAGACTGTGCGGGGCGATATGGCACACCCAAACCGCCGCCCAAATCGAGATATCGCATACGCAGCCCCCGAGCGCACAACCTTTCGATGAGCGCGATCGCCTTCTCCGCCGTCTCGAGCAAGGGACCGGCGTCGAGAATCTGCGAACCGATGTGGCAGCTCACTCCTTCGGGCACGACGCCGGGTAATTGCGAAGCGCGGTGATAAACCGCTTCGGCACAAGCTATATCGATACCGAACTTATGCTCGCGCAGGCCGGTTGAGATATAAGGATGCGTAGCGGGATCGACATCGGGATTTACTCGAATGGCGATAGAGGCGTCACGGCCGAGAGAACTCGCAATGCGCGAAATGGTTTCGATCTCGGCTTCAGACTCGCAATTGAAGCTGTGAATCCCTTGCTCGAGAGCGAAACGAATCTCGGCTTCGGTTTTTCCTACGCCTGAGAAGACAACGCAACCCGCCGGCGAACCTGCAGATAGCACGCGATAGAGCTCGCCACCCGAAACGATATCGAACCAAGCTCCTTCGCTCGCGAGTGCGCGAAGCACAGCGAGATTCGAGTTGGCCTTTACCGAAAAGCAGATGTGATGAGGCAGACCGGCGAGCGCGTCTTCATATTCACGGAACCGGCTCACGATCGCACGTCTGGAATAGATATAGGCGGGCGTGCCGTGTATCTCGGCAATCCCCGATAGATTTGCTTTCTCGCATGCAAGAACGCCGCGGCGGTACGAAAATTCGTCTTGTTTGAGCATCAAACCACTCTGAGCGCTATTACAGTTTGATCGTCCGTAAGAGGTGTTGCCCCGCGGAACGCGTCGAGATCTTCGAAAATCGAGTTCACGATTCGCTGAGGATTCCGGCCGCCTACTGATTCGAGAAGCTTCTTCAACCGCTCGCGCCCGTACTCTTCCTCGTCTTCACGAAGTTGATCCTCCACACCGTCGGAGTACAGGAGCATTAAATCGTCACGTTCGACAGCTATTTTGACCTGATCGTACTCTTGGTTTTCAAGCAGTCCGATGGGAACACCCTCCGCCCGCGGCTCAACGATCTCTCCTTTGCGGAACAGCAAGGGAGGCAGGGCTCCCGCGTTCGTGATGGTGAGCGAGCAATTGCGCGAATCCCAAAGAAGTAGTGCAAGCGTCGCGTATTGGGCATCGACTTTGCGCTCCAATAACGCCTCGTTTAGCAGCTTCATCAGGTGTGAAGGACTGCGTCGACGGGGCGCAAGAGTGCGGAGCAGACCGGAGATGAGCGCGCCAAAGAGAGCGGCCGCTGCGCCCTTGCCGCTAACGTCTCCAAAAGCGATGAGGGTGTATTCGTCGCTGTGCTCGAAGAAATCGTAGAGATCGCCGCTGATCTCGCGGGCCGGTCTTCGCCTGATAGCGACCTCAAGCCCAGGGATATCTGAAATCGCGCGGGGCAGCAGAACGGATTGCAGCTTATAGGCGGCCTGCAGATCCGCCTCCATGCGCTGTTCGCGAAGAGCCAGCTCCTCATAAAGACGGGCATTCTCAACCGATGTCGCAATCTGTGGAGCGAGCAGCGTCAGCATACGCACATGCTCTTCTGTAAAGAAGCCAAGACGCGCACTCTCCAGATCCACGACTCCAATGACGCGATCATGCAAAACAAGGGGGACAGCAACTTCGGACCGCGTATCGAAGTGGGTTGGGATATATCGCGGGTCCTGGGTTACGTCAGGGACGTTGATAACTTCGCGCCGCTCGGCCGCGGCTCCTGTGACTCCTTTTCCCATCTGAACGTTTTCTTCCGCTGCTTTTTCGTTGTCATAACGCTGGCTGAAGCGGCATCGAAGCAAGTTGTTCCCATCGTCGACCAAGTAGATGCTAAAGGCGTCAAACTCGACGAGAGCGCGAAGACGAATGGCGATTTTCGTAAGTAGCTCGTCAAGCTCAAGGATGGAGCTGAATTCCTGCGAGACATGGGCCAATAGCCTGAGGGTGCGGTTTTGGCGCTCGACACGGCGATACAATCGCGCGTTATCGATGGCTACGCCGATACGACTTGCGATGAGAGCAAGCAGCGCGCGGTGTTGCTGGGAGAAGGCGTTCACCTGAGTCGATTCGAGATCGATGACGCCCACGAGCTTGCCCCGAACGAGCATGGGGACAGCGAGCTCGGCGCGAACAGCATCGAGCGCGTTCAGATAGCGGGAATCGGCGCGGACGTCCGGCACAAGGATCGGCTGGCGAATAGCAGCAGCCGTGCCGGTGATTCCTTCACCAAGCGGAAGGACGACATTCTTTGAGATTTCATCGCGATGACCGATGGAATAACGGACGCTGAGTCCGCCTGCGCGCTCGTTATACAGCAGGATCGCGAAGAGGTCATAAGGGATGACGTCTTTCACGATCTCGGCGACATTTGCGAGAACACGATCAAGATCAAGCGTTTCGGCGGTAATCGCGCTCACTTCGAGCAGGAAATCGAGGAGCTCGGCGCGGTGTCGAAACCTTACCTTCGGTTGATCTGCGCTTACCGGCGGTTCTTTGCGGGTCGTTGGCATCAGTAAGCGCCTCGCGGAGCAGGGGTTCCAGCAGAGATTTTATGAGCGCCTTCGATCTCGCGCAAGATGCTTACGCCCGCGCTTGTTCCGATGCGGTTCGCACCGGCGGAAACCATGTCACGTAGAGCATCGAGCGTCCGGATTCCGCCCGATGCTTTGACGCCCATGGAAGGTCCGACGGTTTTGCGCATGAGCCTGACGTCTTCGACTGTCGCGCCACGGGTTGAAAAACCCGTCGATGTTTTCACGAAATCCGCTTGGGCTTCAAGGGCCAGTTTGCAAGCTGTGATCTTTTCCTCATTAGAGAGCAGGCAGGTCTCAAGGATCACTTTCAGAATGGCGCCGCGCGAATGGGCGAGGCGCGAAAGAGCGGCAATCTCCTCACGAACGAAATCCAAATCTTGCGATCGCAGAGCGCCTAGGTTCTGGACCATGTCGAGCTCTTGAGCGCCCTGAGATAGCGCGCGGTCCGCTTCAGCAATTTTGGCGCCGGTGTCGTTTGCCCCCAACGGAAAACCCACAACAGTCGAGACGCGCACGGACGCGCCGCGCAGGATCTGTGAAACCACGGAGACCCAGTAAGGATTCACGCAAACCGAACAGAAGCTGAAAGCACCCGCCTCCTCGCAAAGTTGAACGATATCCGAGCGCACGGCTTCCGGCTTGAGAAGCGTGTGATCAATAAGTGAGGCGGCAACCTCCGGATTACTCAGGTCAAAAGTCACGGGTTGTTGGGGAGGTCCCCACGGTTTAGATGATGACAGCGCTCGATTAGCGTCGGAGATGACTCTCGATGATCTTAGCGCTTAGCTTTTCTTCGTTGACTCTATACAGTCCTTCTCTGTACTGACGGCGAAGTTCAGCAATTCGGATCTTGCGCGATTGAATATCCACGAGTTTCGCTGGAACTCGCTGTCCCTTCGTGCTCATCGGCTCTACTTAGTCTACCGGATCTTCCTAGTCCAGCCCATTGGCTGCGTGTAGCGGCTGAAGTTTCGGCGAAAATCTGCCGAACCTTCTATTGCCGACAACAACGCACCCAGATGACTAGCGCGAACGTTACGGAGTTACAGAGCTGTGAACCGCACCTCACGCCGGAAATGCGAGAGAAGCTCATATTAGAGCATCTCCCGCAAGTGAAACTGATCGCACGTCGAATTCACGAGCGGCTGCCGGGATCCGTCAGTTTGGACGATCTAATCTCGACGGGAATCGTCGGACTGATTGCGGCGATTGATCGCTACGATACCCGGCACGACGTCAAACTAAAGACTTATGCCGAGTACAAGATCCGGGGCGCGATTCTCGATAGCTTAAGAGGGCTGGATTGGGCTCCCCGGCAGCAACGCCGGCGCGCGAAGCTCATCGAATCAGCGATCGCGGCATTAGAACAAGAGCACCAGCGGACACCTCTCGAAGAAGAGATTGCGGAGTACCTTGGAATTTCGATAGAGGAGTACCATCATTGGCTTTCTGAGGCTCGGGGTTTAACGCTCGGCAGTCTTGAGAACGCCGGCACAGAGGATGAAGGCTGCGACCTGCTCCGCTACCTTGCGGACAATGACGAACACTGGCCTTCCCAGATCGTCGAACGGGCCGAGCTTGAGCGCATACTGGCCGAGGCGATTCGAAGAATGCCAGGCCTGGAGCGCACCGTGCTCAGTCTGTATTACTACGAAGAGATGACGCTTCGTGAGATCGCCAAGATTGTCGATTTGCACGAATCGCGAATTTCACAACTGAAGTCCCAAGCGGTTTTGCGCCTGCGGTCCTATATGCAGAAGCGCTGGTCTGTGCAGCGCAATTGCGCATGAGTCCCGTCTGATAGGACAGCTATTCCGGATTCTCGCGCGGCACGATGTTGAACGTGAGCTCTTTATGCTCTCGCACAAGAGCCACGGAAATCGGTTTATCCGATTCTTGCTTCATTCGGAGAAAGCCGGTCAAGTCATGGGCGCTGGTGATGGAGCGGTCGCCAATTGAGACCAAAACATCGCCAGCTTTCACCCCAGCTTTCTCAGCAGGCGATCCCTTCGTCACGGAGCGCACGAGTAATCCGTGTTTAACTCCGAAATACTCGGCAAGCTGCGGATTCACTTCCTCACACTCGATTCCTAAGCGCGTACTGTTCCACAGCATCAGGGGAGTGGGTATCTCAGGCAGGACCCAATCTTTATTAAAGTTCGGAATTTGCATGTGCTTTAGCTCCCGCGCGAGATCGAGCTCGGGGGATCGCTCGGCTTCGGTAACAGCCGTCACTGTTTGACTTCTGCCATCTCGCCAGAGCTGGATTCGTACTTTTCGCCCGACCGGCGTCTCCCGCACGAGCCGGCCGAGTTGCTGAGCGCCGAGGACGTTTTCGCCGTTGTACGTAAGAATGACGTCGCCGGGTTTTACGCCTGCCTTGTCGGCCGGGCTTCCCTCAGTTACTCTCTTGACTTCTACGCCGCGCGGTTCGCCGAGCTTGAGCTCCTGGGCGCGGTCGGCAGTAATGTCAGTCAAGTTTATACCGAGATAGCTGCCTTGCGATTGAAGAAAACCGTAGGAGAACCACTCAGGTTTTTCAGAATCAATTCGAACCTGTGCGCTCAGGGCGGCCGCACTGACGAGCGCAAGTACTAAAGCAGAAATACGCATAAGTTCCTCTCGATCAAGACAACGAATTAATAAGCATCAGGCAGAGCATTCATCTGACTCAGCAACTGCATGCAGCGGAGGCGAACATAGTCGTCACTCTGGCCGGAGCGCATGATTTCTTGAAGCGTGCCAACTAGCTCAGGGGTGACTTGGATGGCCCCGGCCGGCGGAGCAAGGACGTCGATCGCCTCGGATCGTACAGCCGGATTATCATCATTCGTCAGGACAGCGGCCAAACTCTGGCGTGTCGCCGAATCGTTAGCGAAACGCCCCAGACCTTGTAACGCCTTCAACCGGACGCCAGGATTGGCATCGTGGCTTGCAGCATAGATCAACGCATCACGCACGTCAGCACCGCTTTGATCTTTCAACATTTCGAAAGAATCGACGCGTATTCCGGGATCTGATGAATCCCTTGCGGCAGCCATCAGCAGGTCCCGTATCGCGCGCTCATTTAGAGATCCCGTGATCTCCTGTTCGTTGACTCGATCCACAACAATTCGGACGCGGTGGTCGTCGCTAGGCTGGATATCACGAACCCGGGCAGCTCCAGAACCCAATAAACTCGCTTCAGAGATGCCATTGCCGTTTAGCAGGCTGGTTCGATTGATCAACCGTCCCGTAGTGAAGCCGGCAAATACTAGAAAGGACGCGAAAGCGATTTGCGTCGACCAGGCTGAATGCAGAAATCCGAGCTGTTTTCCCCAGCTCCACCAATGCGAAGCTGGAGCCTTGCTTTCCAATTTTGATTTTGAAATCGCACTCTTCAGTTCTTGCCGGCACTCGGAGAGGAGATCGAGCGGCGATTCCGCCTGCTCGGCGTTCAGCGAAGCATGCCAGGTCTTTTCGCGGTCCAGAGCACGCTTGCACAGGGCGCATTCGCTCAAGTGCTGCTCGAGTTCTTCTTCCTGGGCGAAGTCGAGCTCATTGTAGAGATAGAGCGAGAGGCTTGTTTGTACTTCGTGGCAAGTCATACCAGATCCCCCAATGCCGCACGCATCTTCTGGGTGGCTCGGAAAAGGCAATTTTTGGCGGCTTCTTCAGTGACTCCGAGCGCTTCGCCGATGGCCCGTAATCTCATGCCTTGAAAGTGGCGCATCTCGAAAACAATGCGCTCGCGCGGCGTGAGCCGGTCCAAAACTTCCTTCACGCGCTCATTCACTTCGGCGCTCATCAGTTGCCGTTGTGGATCGACATCGGCACGGTTCTCGGCGACAAACTGGAAACGATCTAACTCGCCACCGGTTGTACTCAGCGAAGCCGGCTCTTCTTTGCGAACTTTGCGTTTGCGGATCTGGTCGAGGCAGAGATTGGCGACGATGCGGTAGAGCCAGGTGCTGAAGCTGCAGTCGAAGCGGAAACGCGAGAGATTTCGATAGACACGAAGAAAGGCTTCCTGATAGATGTCGCGCGCGTCCTCTTTGGAATGCAACAAATTGAGAGCCATTCTGAGGACACTTTGGTCATAGGAGCGGACCAACTGTTCAAAAGCGGCTGAATCTCCACGCTGAGCGGCACGGATGAGAGCCGATTCGTCCATCCGCTCGGACGCGCCAGGCACGGCCATGTTTCCCACGGCTATGTTCCCGGTTACTTCAGTTTGTACGTCCACCGAGGTGATGGACGGATGAATCCTGCTTTTGTCACGAGGAGAACGTTATTTAATTGACTCAGCTAGCTAACTCCAACTCGATGAGGCGCTTAGCCGGGTCCAGATTTGCGATTCGGAAGCTGCGAACTTGTCCCTCGCGAGCGGCTTCTTTAGTTGCCGCTGCCGATCCGCCCTGTTTCCATTTCTCGGCCAGCATCGCGCTTAGGGAAGACACGTCGGCAGTTTTGGGCTTCTCTTGAATCGGAGTCTTGTCTTGGGCTGGTTTCAACTGGCAGGTCGCGAGAACGCCCTCACCCAGCTCGACGGTAGCTTTATTGCCGCGCACCTCGACGAGGCGACCGTTCACGGTGTCGCCAAGCCGGTGGTCCGAGATGTAATGATCGACGCTGGTGGGCTCGAGCTGCTTCATGCTTAGGCGGATGCGCCGGCGGTCTCGATCAATTTCAATAACCGCAGCCTTGACCGGTTGGCCCTTCGCGAGTTTGTCCTTAGAATGGTTGAGCCGTTTTTCATGCGTGATGTCCGAGATATGAACCATTCCCTCGATGCCGTCCCCGAGGTCGACGAAAGCGCCGAAGGCGGTGAGATTCGTAACAGGTCCTTCTACGACAGAACCGACAGGAAATTTCTGCGAAACGGCGTCCCAGGGATCACCCAAGACTTGCTTGTATCCGAGACTGATCCTTCGCTCCTCTATGTTCATTTGCAGAATGACAGCCTCGACCCGCTCTCCAACTTTGAGCAGATCACCCGGCTTGCGGACGCGCTTATCCCAGGACAGCTCAGAAAGATGAATCAGGCCGTCAACGCCGGGGAGCAATTCTATAAATGCGCCGAAATCAGCGAGGCGGGAAACAGTCCCGCTTACGCGATCGCCGACATGAAAGGTGCGCGCTGCGACCGTCCACGGGTCTTCTTGAAGTTGCTTCAGGCCAACCGAAAGCTTTTTCGTGGCGGGGTCGGTTTTCAGGATTTTGACTTCGAGCTCATCGCCGATCTTGACTGCGTCACCGGCCTTGTTAACACGAGAATGAGAGATATCGGCGACGTGCAGCAGCGCATCCACGCCGCCGAGATCGATAAAAGCGCCGAAATCCATTACGCTCCGAACTCTACCGCGAACCACAGCGCCTTCTTTGAGATCAGCAAAGGCCCGCTCACGGCGTTGCAGCTCTTCTTCTTCCAAAACGACGCGGCGGTCGATGACTAGATCCTCTTTTTCAACATCGAGCTTCGTGATGCGGCACTGGATTTCCTGACCAACAAGAGCGGGCATTTCGGCAGCATCGCGGACACCGCTTCTCGAGGCGGGCATAAACGCTCGAACACCGACGTCGACGCGATATCCGCCCTTCACCTGTTCGACAACGACACCTGCGATGGTTCGCTTTTCGTCGAATGCTTTCTGCAATCCTGCCCAATCCTTTGGCCGCTCGATCCGGAGCATCGAGAGATCGTAATAACCTTCTTCATTGCGAGGCCCGATGGTTACGGTTACGGAAGCGCCACGCTTCGGTTCGTTCTGTTCGACTTCGTCCCATTTCGCGCGCGGCAAAGAGCCTTCAATTTTGCGTCCGATGTCGACGAGAACGGCGTCCGAGCTAACAGAAACGATGGTGCCGGTAACGGTATCGCCTGTCTTTCCGTCAGCATGTTGCTGATCGAAATCCGACAACATCTCCGCGAAGCTCGACTCTTCCTGCTCTGCTGTATTGGCGGCGGGGGATAGCGGATCAGAATGAAGGTTGCTCATGTCTTGCGGGGATTGATTTTATTCTGGCATAGAGAGCCAAACACATGAGTAGCGCGGCAACTCTCCAGTCAGGTCCGGTTCGCAGAGCCGCGCGCTTGTTTCAGCCGCAGGGTTTCGCATGGCTGCTGTTCGTAGCTGTCCTTATTGCCACCGCGCCCGAAACAAACTACGACGCATTCATTCTGCTGCCGATCATCGGGGCATTTCAGATTGTGGAGCCGCGTTTAAAATTGTTTTCCTCGCGGCGCGGCCAAATCATCTCGATCATTCTGAAGCTGATTTTGAGCTACCTATTGATCGGCTTTTCAGACGGAGCGGAGAGCTATTACTACCCTATATTTCTAATTCCTGTAGTCTCTGCAGCCACCCTTTTCGAGCTTCCGGGCGTAATTCTCGTTACCGCTGTCGCCTCTCTTGCTTATTTTTCTTTCCTCCTTCCAGGTTTTTATAACTACAACCTGTATCAATTGCCACCGCACCACATCAGTGTGATGTCGCTGCGAGTTTCGTTTTACGCGATCGTCGCGTTTCTCGTTTATCACCAGGCAAAAGCGAAGCGCGAGGAGATGAAGCGGACCGAGCAAGCGGCCGAGCGCCTCGCGGAATCGAACCGGAGTTTGCGGGCGGCAGAAGCATCACTCCGACGCAGCGAACGCCTTGCCGCGCTCGGGCAGCTTACGGCTGGATTGGCGCATGAGCTGCGAAATCCTTTGGGAACCATAAAAGCATCAGCAGAGATGTTGACACGAGCTTCCACAAAAGACCGCCCGGAAGTGATGTCGGAAATGACGGGATACATCGTGAGCGAGGTGGATAGAGTAAACGGGCTGATCGCGAGTTTTCTCGATTTTGCGAGACCGCTCCAAATTCGCGCCGTTACTGCGGACCTCCGTTCTACTCTTGATGATGTTGTCCGGCAGCAATCGGATTCAGCTCGGGTTAGCAATGTGGAACTGGCCCTTCGCATGAATGACGGACCGTTGTCCTTTGAGTTCGATCCCGATTTGCTGAAACTGGCCGTTTCGAATCTCGTGCAGAACGCGATCCAGGCGAGCGCTGCTGGACAAAGAGTGGAGATTCGAGCGGAGAACCGAAACGGCAATGTAATCATCCTGGTGAGCGATCACGGGCAAGGGATACAGCCAGATCATCTGGAGAGCATCTTCAACCCGTTCTTTACGACAAAGCCACAAGGAACAGGGCTTGGACTCGCGATAGTATCGAAAATTGTCGATGAGCACGAAGGACGAATCAACGTGTTTAGCGAGCCCGGAAACGGCACAACATTTGAAGTCACACTGCCCAAAGAACAACACAGATCGACTCGATGAGCGTTGGACGAATACTGGTTGTCGAAGACGAAGATAAGCTGCGCCGGGTTATCGACCTGCATCTCGAATCGGCGGGATTCGAGGCAGATGGGGCGGCGAGCGCCGAACAGGCGATGCCACGAGCTGGGCTGGCGGATTTGATCATTACGGATTTGCGCTTGCCAGGAATGAGCGGCATCGAGTTCATCCAGCAGTTGAAAGCCAGAGGGATTGAGGCTCCGGTTATTGTCGTTACGGCGCACGGCTCGGTTGAAGCTGCTGTTGAGGCAATGAAACTTGGCGCTGCAGATTTTCTGCAGAAGCCTTTTTCGCTCGATCACCTGACGACGGTCGTGCAAAAGGTAATGGCCGTGCAATCGCTCCGCGCAGAGAATCAGCGCCTGCGCGAAGAATTAGACGAGCGGTACCAGTTCGACAACATCATCGGGCGGAGTTCTGCAATGCGCGAAATATTTCATACGGTCGAACGCGTGGCGCCTACGCGGGCGACGGTACTGCTTGCGGGCGAGAGCGGGGTGGGCAAAGATATGATTGCCCGCGCGATTCACCAGCATTCGCCACGGAAGAATCACGCCTTCGTGAAGATCAATTGCACGGCGCTGCCCGAAAATCTGATGGAAAGCGAACTGTTCGGCTACGAGAAGGGAGCTTTCACGGGCGCTACCGCGAGCAAGCCGGGCAAGTTCGAACAAGCCGATGGCGGGACAGCGTTTCTCGACGAAATAGGGGACGTTCCGGGGAATGTGCAAGTGAAACTCCTGCGCATTCTTCAAGAGCGGCAGTTCGAGCGGCTTGGATCGAATGTCACGCGCAATGTCGATGTGAGAGTGATTGCGGCGACCAATGCTGATTTACGCGCTGCGCTTGAAGAAGGCCGGTTCCGGGAAGACCTGTATTACAGGCTGAATGTCGTGCCCATCAACATTCCGCCTTTGCGGGAAAGGAAAGAAGATATTCCATTCCTGGCCATGCATTTTGTAAATAAGCTATCGAACGACCTTGGCTCAATTGCTAAGGCCATCAGCCCTGCCGCGCTGGATCGATTATTCGAGCATTCCTGGCCTGGCAATGTGCGGGAACTTGAAAACACGATTGAGCGGAGTTTGGTACTCGCATCAGGCGAGGTGTTGCAACCGGCCGATATCAGGATTGAAGCCCCGAGGCAGAGCGCTGCGTTGGCATCACAGCAGACACCGCTGCTGCCCGAGGGCGAAACACTGGAGCACTGGGAACAGATGATGATCCGCGAGGCGCTGCGGCGAGCAAATGGCAATAAGAGTCAAGCTGCGCGGATGCTGGGGCTGACACGAAACGCATTGCGATATCGCTTGTCGCAGATGGGGCTGGAGGGCGAGTCATCGAACGGCGATCCGGCGGAGCGGAGCTAACCTGACGCGAATTACAACCGGACGATTTTTTCCGAGCGAAATCCTTTAAGCGCGTTTCTTGTGTCGACGATTAGCTTACTGCGCTCGACGATGGCCGGGTAATCAAAGGAACTGTGATTTGTGATGATCACGACGCAATCGGCCGAATGGACTTCGGATAGCACATCTTCCGCTTGGAGGTTTGTCCCATCGACTTGAATTCTATCGACAAAGGGATCGGAAAAAGTGATTGACGCACCGCGGCGTTGCAGGAGCTGAATTACGTCGAGCGCAGGGGATTCGCGGACGTCTTCGATATCGCGCTTATACGCAACTCCTAGAATATGAATTCGTGAGCCGCGCAAAGGTTTCGCAACGTCGTTCAACGCGTTTTGAATTTTCTCGACGACGAACTCGGGCATGCGGCCATTTATGTAGCCGGCGAGATCGATGAATCGAGCCTCGATGCCGGCCTGTTTGCTCTTCCATGAGAGATAGAAGGGATCGATCGGAATGCAATGACCGCCAAGGCCGGGGCCAGGATAGAAAGGCATAAACCCAAAAGGTTTCGTCGCCGCGGCATCGATAATCTCCCAAACGTCGATGTTCATGCGATCACACATGAGGGCAAGCTCGTTCACCAGGCCGATGTTAATCATGCGGAATGTATTTTCGAGCAGCTTCACCATCTCGGCGACGCGCGTGGAACTAACGGGAATGACGGTCTCGAGGGCCTGTTTGTAGAACAAGGTTCCCATTTGCGTGCAAGCCGGAGTGATTCCGCCGACCACCTTCGGGATATTGCGAGTGTGGAATTTCGGATTGCCGGGGTCGACGCGCTCGGGCGAGAAACAGAGGAAGAAATCTTGGCCTACATTGAGCCCCGTGGCTTCGAGCTTGGGTAGCAGCAGTTCGTCGGTCGTGCCCGGATAAGTAGTTGACTCAAGCATCACGAGCAAACCGGGATGCAGGTGCTCGGCAATTGCGTCGGTTGCCGAAACGACATAGCTCATATCCGGATCTTTCGTTTTGCGCAACGGAGTTGGGACACAGATGTCGATTGTGTCCAGCTCTTCGATTACCGAATAATCGGAGGTGGCGCGCAGTTTTCCGCTTTCGATCAGCGGACGAAAGACATTATCATCGACGTCTTTGATATAGGAGTAGCCGCGATTGAACTGGTCTACTTTACTCTGCTGGACGTCGATACCGATTACTTCGAACCCGGCGTTGGCAAACTCAACAGCAAGAGGCAGCCCTACGTAGCCGAGACCCAGCACGCCGACCCGTGCCGTTCGTTTCGAAATTCGCTCCTTTAACTTGGCAGCGATTTCCGAGGTCCTCTCGTCAATATGGTTCAGTACTTCAGAGGTCAAGAAAGAACCTGCCTTCTCCAATCATTTCCGCCGGTCCAGTCAGATAGATGCTGTCGCTCCAACGCAGCGCAAGGGTTGCCGCCGGGGTGACGACATTGATTGGACTTTCGGCTATACCCCTGAGGATAGCAGCCGCAGCAGCGGCGGTAGATCCAGTCCCGGAGCTTCTGGTTTCGCCCGCCCCGCGCTCGTAAAAAATGGTTTCAATTGTGTGGCGATCTAGCACTCGGACGAATGAGACGTTCGTGTGCTGGGGAAAACGATCGTGCCGCTCTGCTTGTTGCGCCAGCGTGCGCCAGTTGCCTGGAAAATCTTTTACGAAAATAGCGCATTGCGGATTTCCGACGTTCAGGATTGTGGCATCGAAGTCGCTTCCATCCAGGCGAATGGTCGCATGAATCTCTTCGGCTTCAGGTAGGCCCATGTCCATCTCAAAGATGAAGTGCTTATCGGAGCGCGAGATAAGGTGAAGCTCTTTTTTTCCTGCTTTGGTGATGATTGAGACGTGCGGCGGAATCAGGGCTTGTTTGAACAGACCGAATGCCGCGGCGCACCGCGTGCCGTTTCCTGAAATTTCAGGCTCGGAGCCATCGGAGTTGAATAGTCGAGTGCCGAGCGCTCCGGCTTCAGGCCAAACCAGCATCCACCCATCAGCGCCGATCCCGGTGTTTCGAGCGCAGATGTGGCGCGCAACCTGCGGGAAAGCTGTTTCTGATATCCCGGCAGAGATCTCGGCGTTCCAAGTCAACAGGAAATCATTCTCCGTGCCGTGAAGTTTCGCAAACGGGATTTCGATCATTGCCGCCCGGCGTTCCGCCGAAAGATTTCGAGAGTTGGCGCGTCTTCGACCTGAATGATGTGATCGATGCGATAAGGCGAACGAGGATCGCGATTGAGCGCTATAGAGACGAAGTCGCCCTGTTGTGCAACGGCCCACAGATTGGGGTGCAGGATGTCGGGCCGTGAGGTGGCGGCAAACCAAGCTGGTCCGTTGCCTTCGTTGAGCGTTTCGGTCAGCGGGATGCGCGCTTGGCAGAAAATGCCCGCTAGATCGCCGGACGCTGTTGGAGTGAGAATGCCGTGGCCCGTTCGGTAATGGCCACGAAGGAAGTCTCTGCCCAACACAGTCCAGGCACGGCGAGAGACGGAGTTGACCTGCGACTCTTTCCAGCAGATCCAATTTTCGGGCGAGGGATGAAGGATCCAGGGGCTGATTGAAAGCAAGGGAAGAAGAAAAGCGAGGCGCTTTAGACGCGGGGGCAGGAAGAAAGCAATCGCACCTGCCGCGAATGCGGCCAACGGTATGGCTGCGATGCCATATCGAGTGTTGTAGTAGCTGAAGGGCCAAAGCTGCGGGACGTGAATGGGTTGTGCGGAGGAGTGAATGCTCCAGATGTAGAAGCTTGGCGTGGCGAGCAGGAATAGTAAGGGGGCAAATACTTTCTTCAATACTGCGCAAAGCATGCCGATGGGTGTGAGCAGGAGGAGCGGCCAACCGGTGCAGAGCTGGCACGCCTTTACGTAATAGAGCAGGGCGAGCGGCCAATTGTGATACCCCGGATAGGGCCTTGCGGCTTGGATGGCGAGAGCCGAAAAGGGCCCGCTGTAGAAATCGAATGGATGCCCAGTTTCCCACCAGTTGTGCCCGAGCCAATAGAGCGGAGCGAGGCTCATAGCGCCTCCGCATGCAATTAGTAGAGAGAGGCGGTGTTTTTTCGCAAAAGCAGTGAAACCAAGGGCGGCGAAAGGTATGAAAAACCAACCTTCGTATCGCGTCAAGCTCATGAACCAGGAGGCGGCGATGCCCAAGCCGATGAACCTATTTTGCTGTGTCGCGCGGAAACGGAACAAAGCGAGAAACAGGGCGGCGAGACCGGCGAGAAAGACGACTTCGGTCATTGGAATGGAGGCGAGATAGAGAAGATTCGGATTCAGGGCGAAGCAGGCGAGGACAACGATGGCCGCCGTTAAGCTTTTGAAGATTTCGCGAGCCGCGAGATAGAAGCACAGACCGGCGATCACGAAACAGAGAGCGACCGGAATGCTTCCCGCGAGCCCGGTACTCCAGAGTGTGTCGTTCGCTACGAAAGGTAAGCAAAGGATGTGAAGAACGGGCAGCCAAACGGTTCCGAGCTGGTCATATCCCGGCGTGCGGGAATCTATGATGCTGCGGCTGAGGTTCAGGTGGGACTGGGCGTCACCGTAATAAAGGATGCAGCCGGAATGGAAACACCAAAACACGGAGAGTGTGACGAGAAGACAGAGAGAAGCGCAGACAATTAGGGTTTGCGGCGCAGCTCCGGGGTCGCTAGAACGTGGTGAAGCGGCGGAACTCGTCAAAACGCTGGTCGATCTCTTTGCGGGTGAGTGTGTGAAAACGTTCAACTCCGAATTGCTCACAGCAGAAGCTTCCTAAAACAGATCCGTAGATGACGGCGCGATGCAGCTCGTGAACATCGATGTGGTTGTTGCGAAGATCGAATCCGCGCTCGGCGAGATAGCCGACGAAACCGCCCGCGAAACAATCGCCGGCACCCGTGGGATCGAAAACATCTTCGAGAAGATAGCCTGGGACCATAAACAACGTGTCGCGACGAAACAGCATGGCACCGTATTCGCCGCGCTTAATTACGAGAGTATGGGGTCCGAGGTCGAGAATCTTCTGGGCGGCTCGTCTAAGGTTATGTTCATGGACCAACATGCGGGCTTCACTGTCATTGATCAGCAGAAAGTCCCAGTTGCGAATCGTGGCGAGCAGATCGTCCCGCGTATGCAACATCCAATAATTCATGGTGTCCCCACCGACGAATCGGACCTCGCGCATTTGTTCGCGAACCTCGCTCTGAAGCGTGGGCTGAATGTTGCCTAAGAAGAGGTAGTCCTGATGAACGTATGATGGCGGGAGCTTGGGCCGGAAATCTGCAAAAACGTTCAGGTCAGTGCGAAGCGTGGTGCGCTCGTTCATGTCGTCGGAGTAGACGCCGGACCAGAAAAATGTTTTGCCAGGGAGCCGCTCGAGTCCTTCGAGGTCGACACCTTTGCTCTCGAGCAGCGCGCGGTCTTCAGGGGCGAAATCTTCGCCGACAACGGCGACGATGCAAGGTTTGGTGAAGTAGCTGGCGCTGAGCGCGATGTAGGTGCAGGAGCCGCCGAGCGCGCGGTCACGCTTTCCGTTCGGCGTTTCAATCGCGTCGTAAGCGACGGAGCCCACCACGACTAAGGACATCGTGATTGATTGTACTGGACGGAACAATATGCTTCATTTCAGGCGTCGCTGACGCGATCCGGCCTTTGCTGGGCGTTCAGAGCGCCTCTGGTGCTCCATGACAGCGCGCAAAATCCCGTTGAGGCGGGTTTGATATGGACCCGGCTTCGACTTCAACCAGTCGAGTATGTCGGTATCGAGGCGGATCGTAAGCTGCTCTTTCGCCCGGCGCATTTGCTTAAGTTCTTCTTCGGTGAGGAGGGGAATCTCGGCCAAGTCCTCGGGTGAGGGCTCGCCGCCATGCTTGGCGAGATGAGCGCGGAGACGCTTCGAGTCCTCTTTTACTTTCGGCGATTTAAGATAGTGCTTCATATCCTCTTCGCTCCACCGCGTGAGCCGCTCGCGCGGAGATGATACAGCAGATGTTTTCGCCTTGTTTCTCATATTGCCTCCAGGTGAAGACGATGAACAACAGTTCGCCACCCGCCGCTTTGCCGATCACAAAATAGCGGTCCTCGCCGCTCACGCTGCGACTGAAGCTCTCGATGCGTTTGGGGTCGGCAAAGACGGTGATGGCGTAACGGAAATCGATGCCACGCTCGCGGATTGTTCTCTCTCGTTTCGCCTCGTCCCATTCGAATTCCATCTTAGAAGATTTGACTACATTTTGTAGTTACACAATCGCGGCCTGCTTATCAGATCGATCGGAAATTCAATGATTGCGCTGAACTTAGGGACGGAATCTGCCGATAAAATAGGTTGTGAGCCGAGACAAATTTTTGCTGCTTCCGGATGTTGCCGACGCGCTTGTGTGCGTGCTCGGGGCAGTCGCGCAGCTTTTTATCGGACGACGTCTCAAGGTTCGGCCCGTTCTTAATCACGCGGTTACCGCCGCGATGGTTTTCATCTATTTTTGCGATGAAGAGAATATGATTCCGGCTGTCCGGCGCATGTTGCCGGCCGCCTATCGCTCAGATTGGGTTCCCGCACTCTTCAGCGTCTGGTTTCTTTTGATGATCTGTGTGTCGGTTTTGATTCTGTTGAGAGATCGCGTATCGGGATTTCGAGCGGATCGCCGCGATTTTTTCAAAGAAGCAACTGCGGCTCTTTGTGTCACCCCCACTGCGGCGGCAGTATTCGGCGTGATCACGCGCAAGAACGTTCAGGTCAAAACTGTCGACGTGAAATTTGCAAATTTGCCGAAGGACTTGCAGGGATTGCGCTTGCTGCAGCTCAGTGACATTCATATCGGGACCTTCTATACGGCAACCGATCTGGCTCGCGTCGTTGATGAAAGCAACAACCTGCGCCCTGATATTGCATTTATCACCGGCGATCTTATTACATCGGCTAAGGATCCCTTGGATAGATGTTTGTTAGAGCTGCGCCGGCTTCGGGCAACATACGGAACATGGGGTTGCATGGGTAATCATGAACGATTCGCCGACGTGGAAAAGTATACGGAATCGAGGGCGCGAGAGCTTGGGATACACTTTTTGCGACATGAAGCTGCGCCGATGAAATTTGGAGATGAAAGGCTCAATATTGCCGGCGTCGATTATCAGCGCTTTCATCGGCCATATCTCGAGGGTGTGGAAGAGCTTGTTTCGCGAGATGCGTTCAACCTGCTGCTATCGCATAATCCGGATGTCTTTCCCAGAGCCGCTCAGATGGGCTTCAATCTGACACTTGCCGGACACACGCACGGCGGGCAAGTGAATGTCGAGATACTCAGGAAGAGCTTGAACGTCGCAGATTTCTTCACGCCCTACACAAAAGGGCTTTATACGTTGAACAACTCATCGCTGTATGTGAACTCAGGACTCGGTACAATCGGCATGCCCGTGAGACTTGGCGCTCCGCCGGAGATCACGTTGATACGCCTGTGCAGTACCTGATCCTCAGCGATATTCACGCCAACTGGGCAGCGCTCCAGGCAGTGCTCACCGATGCGGCCGGCGATTATCAAGAAATCGTTTGCTGCGGCGATCTTGTCGGGTACAATCCGAAACCCTCGGAAGTCGTCGAGTGGACGAGAGCGAATTGCGCGCGGGTTATTCGCGGCAATCACGACAAGGTAGTGTCGGGGATTGAAAATCTGGAATGGTTCAACGAAACCGCTAAGGCGGCAGCGGTTTGGACCATGCAGCAATTAAGAGACGAGCAGCTTCGCTATTTGCGAGAGCTGGAGCGCGGGCCGGTGAAGCTGGAGCACTTTCATCTGTGGCATGGCTCACCGGTCGATGAAGACGAGTATGTAACTACGCGGAGAGAAGCTAGCCGGTGCTTTGCCTCGTTTGAGCTGTCGCTTGCGTTCTTCGGACACACGCATTTGCAAGGCGGATTCTTTTTCAAGCGCCGGCGGACGGGCAGTATAAACCAGGTTCCGCGAGAGGAACAGGAAGTCACCTTCGAACTGGAGCCTGACACGCTGTACATGGTGAATCCGGGAGCCGTCGGGCAGCCGCGAGATGAGGATCCGCGGGCGGCTTACGCGATTTATGACTCGGAACAGAAGACGGTTTCGTTGCGCCGAGTGGAGTATCCGATTTCAGAGACAGCGGATGAAATTATGAAGGCGCGCTTGCCCGGCGTGCTAGCGCTACGGTTATTTCAAGGAATGTGAGGGGGAGATCCGGCGCTGCTGGCCGGGCGATGCCACCGCCCCTACGGGCTCGCATTCGGATGGCGTGGTCACTACTTCAGCAATCTGAACGAGTGAAGTTGGCGACGCATTGACGCTCAAGTAGGTTCTCAGGCGGCTGGCCGCAGCTTTGCCGATAACCTTCGCGAGGTCTTCATCGGCCGTTTGCCGGACGCGCTCCAAGCTTCCAAATGTGCGCAGCAACTTTTCGACCGTTTTTTGGCCGATGCCAGGCACGTCGTGCAGCTCTGATGCCAGGCGTTTTGCATTACGGCGAGTGCGGTGAAACGTGACTGCAAATCGATGAGCTTCATCGCGAATGATTTGGACGAGATGCAGAATGGGCGAGAACTTATCGAGAACAATGGGTTCGTCTTCCTGGCCGTAGACGTAAATCCATTCCTCGCGTTTTGCGATGGAGGCAACCGGCTGATATGTGACGCCGATTTCTTCTAAAGCAGCGGCGGCGGCATGCAATTGCCCGAGGCCGCCATCAACGAGCACCAGCCCGGGGAAGTGACGGACTTCCGCCTGAAGTTTTGAATAGCGACGCGTGATTACTTCGCGCATCGATGCGAAATCGTCGTTGCCCGCAACCGTACGGATGATGAACTTGCGGTAATCGGCCTTCTTTATTTTGCCGTCTTCCCAAACGACCATGCTGGCGACTTTGTCCGTGCCCTGAATGTGCGAAATATCGAAGCATTCGATGCGGCGCGGAGCCTCCGGCAAGTTCAAGGCATCTTTGAGGGCCTCCTGAATGGCTTTGGAGCTTGGCTTCAAAACGCGGAAGCGCTGATCGAAGCTGTGTTTCGCATTGGTTTCGACGAGCGAGAGCAAAGCTTTTTTTGAGCCACGCTGCGGGGTCACAATTTCGACTTTCCTGCCACGCGCGTCGGAAAGAAAGTCTTCGAGCTCGGCACGGCCCTCGAAGTCGGCTGGCACATGAATGCGGCCCGGGATGAACTTGCTGTTCAGATAGACCTGTTTGAGAAGTGCTTCAAAGAACTCGGGGGGATCGAATTCGGTTTGATCTTCCCAGAAGAATTCGCGGCGATCGACAATCGTTCCGTTACGGAGATGGAACAGATTCACAGCCACGAGCGGCGGCTCAGCGTGATAGCCGAAGATATCGATATTGTCGCCTTCCGCCGCCGCCATCTTTTGCTTCTCTTCCATTTCGCGGACGGTAGCTGCGAGATTCCGAAGACTAGCGGCTTCCTCAAAGCGCATCTGGTCGGAGGCGGTGGACATTCGCCGTTCCAGCTCGTCGGCGAGGTCGCGATGACGCCCTTCGAGAAACAGCTTTACGTCACGGACAGCGGCTCGATAGGCATCATCGGTCGTGAGACCTGTAACACAGGGGCCGAGACATCGATGAATGTGAAATTCGAGACAGGGATGCGTGTGTTTGCGGTTGAAATCGATTTTGCAGGACGGAACTTTAAAATGGCGGTGAATGAAATGGACCAAACGGTGCGCCAGATTGCCGGGGAAAAATGGCCCGTAGTAGCCCGCGCCGTCTTTCAAAATGCGGCGAGTCACGTAAACGCGCGGATATTTCTCGTTGGTTAATTTGACATACGGATAGGTTTTGTCATCGCGCAGAAGGACGTTGAAACGCGGCTTGTATTGCTTGATGAGATTGTTTTCGAGCGCGAGCGCCTCTTTATTGTTGTCGACCTGAATGAAATGGACGTGGCGCGCCTCATGAATCAGGCTTCCCGTCTTCGCCTCGGCCAGCTTGTCTTCGCTGAAATAATTCCGGACACGGCTGCGAAGGTTCTTGGCTTTACCGACGTAAAGCACGCTGCCTTCTGCGTCTTTATATAGGTAAACGCCAGGCCGGGTGGGAAGCTGCGCAACTTGATCTTTTAACTCCATCCGCAGCTTTATAATTCAATTGTGACACGCATGTGGTGTTCTGCATGTCTACTCGCTTTGATGCTCCATAGCGGCGCTTTGGCGCAATCGAAGAGCGATTCAGCTCCGCAGAATCGGGATACAACGGCGGCCCAGCAGAACGCCAATCCACCCGCAACCCAACAGCCTGCAGAGGAAGATAATCCGCCGGAAGAGGACGCTTTAGTTGCGCCGAAGGTGTATCCGTTCGATCCGCTCGAATCGGACCGTAACATCAGGGTGGGAAATTTCTATATGCGTCAGCGGACGGCTCGCGGCTACCGGGCGGCAGCCGGACGGTTCGAGGACGCGACGAAGTACAATCCAAATTCCGCGGAAGCGTTTTTTCGGTTGGGCGAGGCGCAAGAGAAGTTGAAAAACCGGGACGCAGCGAAAGCGGCTTTTGAGAAGGTGGTGCAATTAGCTCCGGATTCAAAGCTGGGTAAAGAAGCAAAGCAGAAGCTGCATGGGAAAGGTTAGTGTTCAGTTTTAGGCAGACGACAAAAGGCGAATCGTCTGCCCCACGCTACCTCACAAAAGCTCAGAGCGGAGATTTGCCGACCAAGTTGCGGCGGATGTTTTCGCCTGCAGCTTCGATTCCGTGACTGATGTCGATGTAGACGACTCCGTCCAAGTCGGATGGGATTTCAATCGCGCCTTTGTGCAGCAGAACGATCCGGCCGCTTTGGCGGCGCATAAGACCGTGGAAATAGCCCAGCTCGAAGATGACATTTTGCCTGGCGCGCGGCCGAGCCAACTCAGGCGTATCGGCTAAATGGCCAGCATCGTCGGGAGTCAGTAGGACGAAGACCCAATCGGCGTCAGCGGCGTAGGCTTCAAACTTTTCGAGAATCGTTGCACCGCGTGAAGGCTGTTCGGCAAGCATGGTTGGCTCATCGAAACCTAACCAGTTCTGCAGGAAATTCTTCAATTCGAGCGCGGTTTTCTTATCGCGCCCGTGAACGATGAATGACTTTGCGCGCGCGCCTTTGGGATCGAGGATCTGCCTGACTGCGCGAATCAGCTCAGCCGGGTTCGGGGACTTGCGCAAAAAGGTCACGCCGCCGAGCTGGGACAAAGTTCGCTCAGCTTCAGGTTCCAGAGCCGCCGATTGAATGATCACTTTTGTAGAGGGGGACGCTTTCCGGATTTCACGCGCCAGTACCAGACCGGTCCTGTGTCCGCCCGAAGTATCGATTGGATCGAGCGATTGACCGGGATACATTTTCATATCCACGATTGCGAGCGGGAATTTTCGCTGCCGGGCAAGTTGCAGGGCCTCGTCCACATCGTGTGATTCCGTGACCGTATATCCGCCCAAATCAGTGAGCAGGTTCGCCGCATAATAGCTGTAGAAGACATCGTCATCGACGATCAAAATTCGACGTTTTGATTTTTTCACGAAGCCCCACTAACTCGATCTCGATTCGACAAATCCGGTTATTTGTTGAACGAACTTTTCCGGATCTATCGGCTTTGGCAGATAACCATCAAACCCGGCACGAAGAATGCGTTCGTTATCGCCAACCATTGCAAGCGCTGTTACGGCGACGATAGGGGTCGAGCCTAAGTCAGGGTCGGTTTTTAGCCGGCGCAGCACCTCGAAACCGTCCATCTTGGGCATATGTATGTCGCAAAGGATCAGGTCAGGCTTGTGCTCGAGGGCCGCTTCGACGCCTTCCTGGCCGTCCTGGGCACAGATCGGCTTATAGCCAAACTCATCAAGCAAGTACTCGATCAGGTACAAGTTGCCTGGATTGTCTTCAATCACGAGAACCTTCACGCTCATCTCACTGGTTCGGCAAAATTAATCGAAATGTGCTGCCGCTTCCGAATTCGCTCTCAAAAGTAATCTGGCCTGAGAGCAAGCCGGCCAGCTTCTGGCTCAAATGAAGACCGAGGCCCGTGCCTTCGTATCGCGCTTCACTGACTTTTCCAAATGGCTCAAACAGCTTATCCCAGTCTTCAGGGCGTATGCCGATGCCAGTATCGATGACAGCGACCTCAACGACGGAACGATCGTCATCGAGCCTTTGCCGTAATTGAAACTGCACGGAGCCGTTTTCCGTGAATTTCACTGCGTTGCTCCCCAGGTTGAGGAGGATTTGGTACAGCGTACGGCGGTCGGTCTGCAGCAGAATCTCGTTTGGGGGTACTTCGAGCGAGATCACGACATTCTTGGATTCCGCGATCTGCCGAAAATGGCCGACAATCTCGTCGAGCAGCTCCCGGCAGTTTACGGACTCCCGCCTCAGCTCAACCTTTCCCGCTTCTACTTTTCCGAGATCCAAAAGGTCGTTGATCAGCGACAGCAAGTGCTTACCGCTCGTTTGCACGCTTCGCAACTGCTTTTCTTGATCCGGCGTTAACGGACCGGGTAATCGCATGAGGAGGGTTCCCGTGAAGCCTATGATTGCGTTCAGCGGGGTGCGCAGCTCGTGGCTCATTGTCGCGAGAAATCGGTTTTTTTGTTTTGCTTTTTCGAGCTCAAGATTCTTTTCTCTCAAGATGCTTTCGACGCGTTTGCGATCGGTGATATCGCGAATGGAGCTACTGACGAGCAGTCCCTCATCGGTATAGAGCGGACTTAGAGCGATTTCAACGGGAAACTCCTGGCCATTCTTGCGCAACCCAAAGAGCTCTATTCCCGCGCCCATGGGACGTACTTTCGGCTCGGCGGAATAACTGTCACGATAACTGGGATGGCGCTCGCGAAATCGTTGTGGCACCAGTATCTCGATTTTGTTGCCAATTAGCTCAGCCCGCGAGTAGCCGAACAGTTTTTCGGTTTGTGTGTTGACCAAGACGATATCGCCATCGCGATTTACGATTACCATGGCATCGGGCGCCGACTCCACGAGTCCGCGGAACTTTTCTTCGGCGATGCGGCGCTCTAACATCTCACGGCGCAGCTCCTGCTCGGCCTGCTTTTGGGTTGTGATGTCACGATTGATCTCGAGAATCTCGGGGTCGCCGCCTTCATTAGAGCGAAGCACCCAGCGGCTTGAAACAGTCATGATCTCGCCGTCGCGCCTGGTGTGAACCAGCTCGCCCGCCCAGGAGCCCGTTTCGGTTAGCTCGCGGAGAATGTCTTCGAGCGGCTCCGGAAATTTCGTTTTGAGCAGATTGTGCGTGAAGGAGCCCTCGGCGATTTCTTTGGACCATCCGTACAGCTTTTCGGCGCCTCGATTCCAATAGCTGATTGTGCCCTCGGAGTCGCGAACCAGGATGGCGTCATGGGCGAGATCCAGCAGACTGGACTGACGCTCTAATGTAGTGGTGATTTGTTTTCGAAGATCGATTTCACGGGTCAGTTCCTGATTTGCGAGGCACAGTTGTGTAGGGGTGGGGAGGCGGACCAAAACAGGAAGAAGCGGAACGAGGAGAATCGCGGTTGTTATCGAAGAGATCGCGGTAACGGCTTTGATCAGCCCATCGAGCCTGTAGGTGGCGTGCCAGACTGTCCAGACGTTCATCAGGTGAGTGGTTCCACAAGCGAGGATGAAAATGCCGAAAGCCAAAAAGACCCAATTAAAGGTGAGATCTTTGCGTTTTCGAGCGAACGCGAAGAGGAGAACCGGGATGGCGTAGTATGAGGTCGCGATCAGGGCATCGGAAACGACGTTCAGCCAAAGGACGGCTGGCTTCCAGAGATAGCACGTCCCGTGCGGCATGAAATCGCTCGCGAATAATTTTTTGAGGAATTCAAGCATACTGGCGCTGCTAGATGTGTTGGGCCGATTTCACCGGCTTCAAGATAGTGCGGGGGCGGGAGAATCCGAAAAGGCGGGAGTACAGATTATGCCGCTTAAACGACGTAACTTCTTCGAGCTACAGGGCTTGGAGACCGGAGATTTTATTTTGATTTGTTGTGACTGACAGGGAAGCGCGAAGAGGGCAAGCGCCGTGCATGCCAGCGGCGGCTATTCGCCCCGCAATACTTCGAGTGGGCGCTGATCGAGGATGCGGAAGCTGGCGAGCCATCCGGCGAGGTTGGCGAGTAGGGCGGTCGCGATCATCACGACGAGTAAGGAGGGCCAGTCAAAGGCGAAGGAAGTCTCGATGAATTTTTCAGAGAGGATTCGGGTGAAGACGTTGGCGAGTACTCCGCCGACGAGTCCGGAGACTGCGCCGAGAATAGAGAATTCGATCGAGAAGATAGACGTGATACGGCGTTTTGTTCCGCCGAGTGTTTTGAGAATGGCTACTTCGCGGATGCGGCGGTAGCGCGTGCCGGCGACGCTCGAGGAGAGAATAATGACTCCCGCGGCAATAGCGAAAAGCGCGAGGAAGCGAACCACGACGGCGACCTGATCGACGGCATCCTGAATGCGCTTGAGAACGTCGGCAAGATTCATGACAGTAATCGTCGGGAAACGCTCGAATAGGGTTTCTTCAATTTGCGGGATTCTGGCTGGATCGACGTAAACAGCGCCGTAGTAGACGACGGGTAGATTACGAAGGGCGCCCCGTGGGAAGACCAGATCGTAGCGTACAGGCGCGCGGATGGAGCGGTGAAAAACGGCGACAAGCGGCGCGTTCAGCGTATGGCCCGCCAACTGGAATTGCACGCGGTCGCCCAATTTGAGACCGAACTCGCGCTGCGATTCGTCGGATACGGCGAGTTGGGGATCGAGAGTGCCGGCCCTCCACCAGTGTCCCGCTTTGAGCTCGAGACCGCCAGGGAGAGCTTCGGCGGTCGTGATACGAACAGTCTGAAGCTGATTTTTGCGCTGGGTAGCCAGCGGAAGTTGCTCGGTCGGCACGCCGTTCTTCCCGAGCATTCGAGCGACGATGTAGCCCACCATCTCGACTTTGCCGTTGACGCCAGGCTGCGCTTCGATCAGATTTGTGACTTCGGAAGAGTTGCGAACGTCGAGAAGAAACAGATTGCCCGATTTGCCTGGTCCTTCGCTCGTGACCTCGCGCAAAACAGTTTGCTGCAGCAGGTATGTGGTGAGCGTGAACATGACGCCTATGCCGAGGGCGACGAGAATAGAGCGGGCCTGATTGCCGGGTCGATAGAGATTGGCGAAACCATGACGGAAGGATGGAGGCAAGCGCCGGTTCCAGAGCTTCACGAATTTGCGGAGCGAAGCGAGCAGAGCGGCGGCAATGAGAGCGAGCACAAGCAGGCTGGCCAGGAGTCCGGCGATGAAGTAGCCCCCCATTTTCCAGGAGCCGCCGAGCCAGACCGCAATTGCGCTGAGGCCGATTAGGATGAGCAGTGCGCCGGCGAGGCTCGGAAGCTTCTCGCGCCAATGCTTGCGGGTTTCGAGCGCGGCGTCGGCCATGTTTCTGCGGAAGACGAGGCTCGGACGTACATTGCGGATGTTTAAAAGCGGAGGAAGGGTGAAGAGCAGCGTTGCTAAAATTCCGAGACTCATGCCCTGAAGACTGAAAGACCAATCCCAAGTGACCGGCGGCAAAAGTGAGAAGATGCGCTGAATGAGCCAGGGAAAGGATTTCTGAACAAGAGAGCCGATTGCGACGCCGATCAAGCCGCCCGCGATTCCGAGCCATAGCGTTTGAATCAAATAAATCTTCAACACTTGATTGGATTGCGCGCCGACTGCTTTCATGGTGGCGATGGTGTCCATGCGCTGCTGGAGATGCGAGTACATGGCCATCGCCACGCCTAAAGCGCCGACGATAAGCGCGATCAAGCTGACGAGGCTAAGGAACGTGGTCGTGTTGTCGATAGCTTTGCCGACGATCGGGCTACCTTCGCGGTAATCGCTGATGAACACGCGGGGCAAAGTTGATTTCAGCTCTCGTTTGAGCTGGTCGAGATTGACGTTCGGCTTGAGCTTGAAAAGGAAACGCTGGGCGGCGCGGCTGCCGAATTGGATCAGACCTGTGCGGTCGAGTCCGGAGCGGCTGATGAGGATGCGCATGCCGGGGCCGAAGCCCGATGCGAGGCGGTCGGGCTCACCGAGGAGCGTGCCCGTAATGCGAAAATCTTTGCCCCCGAGTCGAATGGAATCGCCTGGATGAACTTTGAGGCGCATGAGGAGCTCCGGGGTGGCGACGACGGAAGAATCGTTGGCGAGCAGATCGGCGAGAGAGCGCGCGGGTTGCAGCGTAAGCGTGCCGTAAAAGGGATAGACGGACGGATCGACTGCTTTGACCGAAATCATTTGCGGCACGCGCGCGGTTTGGGATCCGGCCATTGAGATGGTTTCGGTGGCGCGGGTCAGTGTGCCGTAGTGGCTTGCGATTTGCTGGACGCGTTCGATCTGCTCGGGCGTGGGTGCATTCCAAGTCTGTGCTTGAACGTCTGCGGCGATCAACTGTTTCGCGTTGCGCAACAGCATGCCTTTGAACGCGTATCCGAAACCCTTAACCCCGGTGAGCGCGCCAACGCCGACCGCCACGGCCAAAATGACGAACAGGAACTTCGCTGGGGAAGCCCGCAGCTCGCGAGCTGCGATTTTGGAAGCAGTCCGAAGGAACACGGTTACAGTTCCATTCCAGTTGAGACGGGTGGGCGAGCCAGTTCGTCGGAGAAGATGCGGCCGTCGTGCAGGGAAATGATGCGATCGGCGTTTTCGGCGAGGCGGGGATCATGCGTGACGAGAATCAACGTGGTCTTCTCTTCACGGTTGAGCTGGAGCAGCAGATCCAAAACGTGCTGCCCATTCGCGCTATCGAGATTGCCGGTCGGCTCATCGGCCATCAGGATAGGCGGCTCGGTGACGAAAGCGCGAGCCAACGCAACACGCTGCTGCTCGCCGCCGGATAGCTGCACTGGGTAATGATGGCCGCGATTGCTCAAACCTACGCGGTCGAGAAGATTTCTTGCGCGAGGGCGAGGGTCGCCATTGGAGCCGCTTAATTCGGCGGGAAGCAGAATATTTTCTTCTGCAGTAAGCGTTGGGACCAGTTGATAGGACTGAAAAACGAAGCCAATCTTCCGGCCGCGCAAGCGAGCGAGCGCATCCTCCCGCATATTAGTGATGTCGGTGCCATCCAAAACGATGCTGCCGGATGTGACGGTATCGAGCCCGGCGATCAGACCAAGCAATGTGCTCTTTCCGCTACCGGATGCACCCATGATGGCAAGGAATTGGCCGCGGGGCACTGAGAATGTCACGTCGCGAAGAATTTCGACGCGGTTGGGCGGATTCTCGATGATTTTCGAGAGCCGGGTGACTTGGATGATGTCATTCGAAACCGTAGAGGACAGCGTGTCAGTCTTAAACATGTGGGAAGGCGGTCAATCTTTATTTTTGCAGCCGGATTCATTTGCGGCATTCTCGGGAACGCAAGCAGCCGCGCATTTGTCGCCCCTACTAATGAACAACGTTCGGCGACGGCGGCGAGTTCCAACCCACATCAGGGAACTCGCGAGCCCGTGATTGTCGCGTTCGGCGATAGTCTGACACAAGGCGTCGCAGACAGAAGCTATCCGGACGATTTGCAAGACCTGCTGGATCGAAACGGGTACCGGTATCGCGTGGACAATCAAGGAGTCGCGGGCGATACCACAAGTGACGGCCTAGCGCGGATTGAGAACGTGATCGCGGCGCATCCAGCGCTTGTGATTCTAGAGTTCGGAGGGAATGACGGGTTGCGAGGGACGCCGGTAGATGCGATCCGGACGAATCTCGAACAGATGATTGAGCGGCTGAAGCAGGCTAATCTACCGTTAGTGCTGGTCGGGATCACGCTGCCGCCGAATTATGGTCCGGAATACGTGAAGACGTTTACAGGAATGTATCCGGATCTGGCGAAGAAGTACCGGTTGAAGCTGATTCCATTCTTTCTGGCGCACGTTTATCAGAATTCGCAGATGATGCAGCCGGACGGAATTCATCCGAATGGAACCGGCAACAAAGTCCTGGCGCAGGACGTATTCGATCTGATCAAACCATTTCTGACGAAAGGCCAGCGGCGATAGCGCCCTCCAATGGCAGCAACGAAACCTGCGCTTCGAAAAGAATTGGGGTTGCGGGACTTGGTTCTGTTCAATGTGGCGGCGCTTCTGAGCACCCGATGGATCGGGGTTGCGGCACACGTGGGGCCGGGAGCGATTGGAATTTGGGTGCTTGCGGCGGCGCTGTTTCTGGTGCCTTGCGCGTTTGTAGTGGCCAATCTCTCGCGCAAATTTCCGGAAGAGGGCGGGTTGTATATCTGGACGCGAGAAGCCTTTGGTGAGTGGCATGCGTTCGCATGCGGCTGGTTTTATTACCTGAGCAACGTGTTCTGGATTCCTGGCGTGCTGGTGGCGTCGATTGGAATGCTGACATACGCATTTAGCCCGAGCTTTCAAAGATTCGCCGAAAACCCGAGTTTCGTGCTGCCCATCGCGGTAGCGCTGCTCGTTCTAGTTGTTGCGTCGAATTATGTCGGCTTGCGAGTGGCGAAATGGGTGGATAATTTTGGCGGGTTGGGCGCGTACGTCATCGTAATTGTGCTGCTGACGTGCGCCGTTGCGGCGTGGATGAGGCCCGGCCCCGCCACGAAGTTCAACGTGGTTCCAAGCTTCGACCTGCAGAAATTGAACTTCTGGTCGCAGTTCGCGTTCGCAATGACGGGACTGGAGCTGAGTCCGATTTTGGCGGGCGAGATCCGCGATGCGCGCCGCAACATCTTTCGCGCGACTTGGATTTGCGCCGTATTAGTTGTGCTTTACTATGTGGGCGGCACCGGCTCGATACTGACTTTATTGCCGCCGGATAAGGTTAGCCCGGTGGTGGGATTGGCGCAAGCGGGTCAAGAAGCTTCGAATATTTTGGGATGGAGGTGGCCAGCTTTCGCAATTGGCCTTTGCATTGTGCTCAGCGTGGGCGGCCAGCTTGGGACGTATGTCGGCGCGTGCGCGCGGCTGCCGTTTGTGCTGGGAATCGCCAACCTGCTTCCGCAGTCGTTTGCGAAACTGCATCCGAAATATGGAACGCCGTATTTTTCGATTTTGTTTCTCGGCATCACAGGCGGCGTGCTGCTTTTCATCAGTCAACTCGGCGAAACGTTTCGTGGAGCATACCAGTTGGGTGTTGATCTGAGCGTCATCAGCCTGTTCATTCCGTTTTTGTATCTCTTCGGCGCGGCTTGGAAATTTGGGCAGAAGTGGCCGGCATTGTGCGGCTTGTTTGTCTCGGCGATTGCAATTCTCTTTTCTTTCCTGCCGACTGCCGATGTGAGGTCGGCATGGTGGTTTGAAGCGAAGCTGATTGGAGGCTCAATTATCTTCATCGCTGTGCCGCGGATCTTTTACATGCGTTATCGCGCACGAGCACACGCCCTGTGAGCTACCTGGATTCGGTCCGCTATCTTTACGCACTCGGGAACGAGCTGCGTCCTGGCGCGAAATTCGGACTCGAGCGGATGCAGAAGGTACTCGATGGACTGGAAAATCCGGAACGCGGGCAGAGGTTCATACATGTTGCGGGGACGAACGGAAAGGGATCGACGTGCGCGATGATTGCGAATGCGTTGCGGCATGCCGGCTATTGCACAGGACTTTATACTTCGCCGCATTTAGTGGAACCGACTGAGCGAATACAGATAGACGGGCAGCCTCTAACACAACAGGAATTCATTCGCGCTTTCGAGACGGTTCATGCGGCGGCGGAGCGGCTAATGGAGCAAGGCCGGCTGGACGCGCACCCATCGTACTTCGAGACGGTGACGGCGATGGCGCTTGTGACGTTCCGCGAAAAGTGTGATGTGGCCGTGCTGGAAGTCGGGCTGGGAGGGCGGCTCGACGCGACGAACGTGATTAATCCCGAGCTTTGCGTCATTACATCGATCTCGTTCGATCACGAGTCGTATCTTGGCAATTCAGTCGAATCGATTGCGGCTGAGAAGGCAGGCATTTTAAAGCCCGGAACTCCGGTAGTTTTAGCAAGACAACCGGCGCAGGCCGAGGGAGTCATCTCGGAGCGGGCGCATCAGGTTGGATCGAAGATTGTACGAGCCGCGGATGCACCCGTGTCGATTGTGAGCGCGACCGCGCATGGCGCGAAGTTTATGGTTGACGGCGTGCCTTATGAGTGCGGGCTAGCGGGACGACATCAGGTTGAGAATGCGACAGCGGCGATTCTGGCGTGTTGCGAATGGGGAGTGGAGAAGCGGCACATTCAAGCCGGAGTGAAGGACGTCACGTGGCCGGGGCGGCTGGAGCTGATTTCGCGCACGCCGGATTTCATTTTGGACGGAGCGCATAATCCGGCTGGAGCGGCGGCATTGGGCGCGTATATTCGCGAGTTCTGCAGCGAGCGTCCGGTATGGATTGTATTTGGTTCGATGCGCGATAAAGCGGTTGAGGAAATGACAGGCGAGATCTTTCCGTTGGCCGATCGCGTGATTGTGACGAAGCCAAATTTCCCGAGAGCGCTTCGTCCAGAGGCAATCCTGGCCGTAGCTGAGCATCCGGATGCTCGCATAGCGCAAACAATCGAGGAAGCAATCGAGATGGCGCGCAGCGCGCCTCCAGATGCAGCCATATTCTTTACAGGCTCGCTGTTTTTGGTGGGGGAGGCGCGCGGGCTCTTGATGTGAGAGCCTGTGGCCGGTCTCGTAAAATAAGCATGCATGAGACTGCTGCGGGGGCTATTTATTGCAGATCCCGTGGTTGTTTTAGCAACCATTCTTTTCGGCACCGCAAGCCTTGTTGTTTCTTTTTTTGACCGGACGGGCGCAATTCAAATTAAAATCGCGCGCGCCTGGGCGAAGACGCTGCTAGGCGCGAGCGGGATTCGAGTTGAAACGCACGGACTCGATCAGATTTCCGCGACCGGCAGCTACGTTTTCATTGCCAATCACGTGAGTTACATGGACACACCGGTGATGCTCGCGAATATTCCGGTTCAATTTCGATTTCTTGCAAAGCGCGGATTGTTTCAGATTCCTTTTCTCGGCCAGCATTTGAGCCGAGCCGGGCACATTCCCGTTCCGCGCGAAGATGCAAGAGCCGCAGTCAAAACGATGCAGCGAGCGGCCGAAACGATCCAGCGAAAGAAGATTTCGCTGCTGATTTTTCCCGAGGGAGGACGCTCCCATGATGGCGCGCTGCAGCCGTTTAAGGAAGGCGGAGCTTATATTGCAATTCGCGCCGGTGTTCCGCTGGTTCCCGTAGCAATCATCGGGACAGGTGAGCTTCTTCCGTGGGGCTCAGGAATCGTGAGATCGGGACGCGTGAGCTTAAGAATTCTGAAGCCGATCGAAACAACAGGCTTGACGTTAAAAGATCGAGCAAGGCTGACGGAGGAAGCTCGGAATTCGATTTTGAACGAGCTTGAATTCAGCAGCAGCCCGTTTTCGCAAGCACAATCTCCTCGATTTGCACGAGAGTAGGATATTTACCGGTGTAGCAGGAGTAGCAGAACCGGTGATCCGAATCTTGGAGTGACTCCCGCAGGGCTTCGAGAGAGAGATAGGCGAGGGAATCGGCGCCAATGAAGTCGCAGATCTGCTCCAAGGTGCTGTTGGCGGCGATCAGCTCACGGTGCGATGGCGTGTCGACGCCGTAATAGCAGGGAGAAATTGTCGGAGGACACGAGATGCGAAGGTGCACTTCACGCGCCCCGGCATCGCGGACCATGCGGACGATTTTTCGACTAGTTGTTCCACGGACAATGGAATCGTCAACCAAAATGACGCGCTTTCCTTCGAGCAGGTCGCGGACGGGATTCAATTTCAGCTTAACGCCGAAATCTCGAATGGCTTGGGACGGCTCGATAAATGTGCGGCCGACGTAGTGATTGCGGATCAACGCTTGTTTGTAAGGAATGCCCGATTCGGCCGAGTAGCCGATAGCTGCACCGACGCCGGAATCGGGAACAGGCACGACGATATCAGCTTCGACGGGATGCTCGCGAGCGAGGAGGCTTCCCATCAACTCGCGCGATTGCGCCACGGATTTACCGAAGACAATGGAATCGGGACGCGAAAAATACACATGCTCGAAGGCGCAGTGAGCAGCGGGTTGTGGAGGCGTGTAGCGCTCACGTGTCGTTCCTTCGGGCGCAACGATGACCATTTCGCCGGGCTCGACATCGCCGAGATAAGTTGCGCCGATGAGATCGAAGGCGCAGGTTTCCGAAGCGAAGACGGTGGCTTCGCGACCATCAGAGAGCTCGAGCCGGGCCATTGCCAAGGGGCGGAATCCATGCGGATCGCGGGCGACGATGATGCGATCCTCGGCCAAGAAGACGAGCGAGAATGCGCCTTCAATCTGTAAGAGCGCATCGCGCAGAGCGCCGGCCAAGGTTCGTTCGCGCGAGCGTGCGACGAGATGGAGGATGACTTCGGTATCACTCGTGCCTTGGAAAATGGAGCCGTCTTGTTCGAGCTCGCGGCGGATCTCGATGGCGTTGGTTAGGTTGCCGTTGTGGGCGACCGCGAGATGACCTTTACTGCAGACGACAGAAAAGGGCTGCGCGTTTTGGAGAATGGTTTCGCCGGCGGTTGAATATCGCGTGTGGCCGATCGCCAGAGCGCCCGGGAGTTCGTTCAAAGCACCGGGCGTGAAGATGTCGACGACATGGCCCATCTTGCGCACGGTATGGATTTTGCGACCGTCACTGGAGGCAATACCGGCGCTTTCCTGACCTCGGTGCTGCAGGGCATGCAAACCGAGATAAACGAGATTCGCCGCTTCGGGGTGATCGTAGAGCGCGAAGACGCCGCACTCTTCGTGGAGTTTATCGAATGGATTTTCCTCGTGCCAATCTGACATTGATTGTTCTAGACCATCACGGGGGACTGGAGGAGGTGTTCGAGAGCGCTACTCCAAAGAACTTTCAGCTCGGCGACGCGGCAATCGATCAGGCTCTCGTTTCGATTGCGGATGAGCACTCTCGATTCCAGTGTAGCGCCAATTTGGAGCGCTTCGACGCGGTTCTTTTTGGCAGAGGCGAATACGCGCTCGGGTTCTGCAGTCGAAACGAGAATTCGCGATGGTCCTTCGTGGAAGAGAAGCAGCTCCGGAGCTAGATCAGAATCAAGAGATATGTCCGCGCCGATGTTTTCTGGACCGAACGAGCATTCGGCGAGCGCGACAGCGAGACCTCCGTCGCTAAGATCGTGGGCCGATTCGACCCCGCCATCCCGCACAAGCTCTCGAATAGCGGTGTGGACTCGCTTCTCGTAATCCATATCGAGGCGCGGCACATTGCCCCAGAGAGATTTCGCGATCACTTTGGCGTATTGAGTGGCGCCGAATTCGCCGGGATCGGGAGAGCCCAGGCCCCCGAGTAAGATGACGGCACGGCCGGCGTGATGGAACGGTATGCCGATGGGCGGCGCAGTCGGAAGCGTGCCGACGATGCCGACGACCGGCGTGGGAAATATGGGGCTGCCGAGCGTTTCGTTGTATAAGCTGACGTTGCCGCCCGTTACGGGAACTTCAAAGAAACGACACGCTTCGGCAAGGCCTTCGATAGATTCGACGATCTGGGCCATGATTTCGGGGCGCTCGGGATTTCCGAAGTTCAGGTTGTTGGTTGTCGCGATGGGGAGCGCGCCGACAGTAGAGAGATTACGACAGCATTCGGCGACGATCAATTTGGTTCCTTCGCGCGGATCGAGCAAGCAGTAGCGACCATTGCCATCGAGGGACATCGCGACGGATTCTTCGGTGCCTTTGATCCGAACGATGGCGGCGTCCGCGCCCGGGCCTGAGACCGTGTTGGTTCGTACCTGGTAATCGTACTGTTCCCAGATCCATCGCTTCGAGCACAGATCGCCTGAAGCGAGCAGAGTTTTCAGATCGGCGAGCAAGTTGCTGCTGTGGATCTGCGGGCCTTCGAAAGGGGCGGCGCGGAGAGGCTTGGTGTAGGGGCGGCTGTAGACAGGCGCTTCGTTCGCGAGAGCGCGATTCGGAATTTCGGCGAAGATTTCGCCGTGATTTTTCACACGCAGGACGCCGTCGGAGGTGACGGAGCCGATCTTTACGGCGTCCAATCCCCATTTCGCGAAGACGCGCAGTACTTCCTCTTCCCTGCCCTGCTCGGCGACGAGAAGCATGCGTTCCTGCGATTCGGACAGCATAATCTCGTAGGGCGTCATGCCGGTTTCGCGCTGCGGCACACGGTCGAGATTGAGCTCGATGCCGGTACCGGCGCGGCTGCCCATTTCGCAGCTTGAAGATGTGAGGCCGGCGGCACCCATGTCTTGGATGCCGACGATCGCGCCTGTTTTCATCGCCTCGAGACAGGCTTCGAGCAACAGCTTTTCCATGAAGGGATCGCCGACCTGGACGTTGGGCCGTTTCTGCTTTGATTCTTCGGTGAATTCGGCAGAGGCCATAGATGCACCGTGAATGCCATCGCGGCCGGTTTTAGCGCCAACGTAGATGACAGAGTTGCCGACTCCTGTCGCTTTGCCGTAGAAGATTTCGTCGTGGCGGAAAACACCAAGCGCGAAGACGTTAATCAGGGGGTTGCCGTCGTAACACTCTTCGAAAACGCATTCGCCGCCGACGGTGGGGACGCCGAAGCAATTGCCATAATGCGCGATTCCGGAAACTACGCCTTCGAGAATGCGGTGGTTCCGCGCGCCAGTTTTCCCGTCATCCAACTTGCCGAAACGTAGAGAATCCATAACGGCGATGGGGCGGGCGCCCATGGTGAAGATATCGCGCAGGATTCCGCCGACACCGGTTGCCGCTCCCTGGAAGGGCTCGATGAAGCTGGGGTGATTGTGCGATTCGATTTTGAACGCGATAGCTATGCCGCCGCCGATGTCAATGATACCGGCGTTCTCACCCGGCCCCTGCAAGACGTATTTGCTCTGAGTGGGAAGCTTTTTGAGGTGAATGCGGGTGCTCTTGTAAGAGCAATGCTCGCTCCACATGACACTGAAAATGCCGAGCTCAGTCAGGGTGGGCTCGCGCCCGAGGAGCGTCAGAATTTTTTCGTATTCGGAGGAGGTTAGTTGATGGGCGGCAATCAGCTCGGTAGTGATCTCACTCATGAGCCGGAGAATGCAAGGGCGGGAGTATTTACCGGAGCCGGCGCTAGCATTGAGGCGAGGATAACGGCGCCATCGGTGCTGCCGACCAACGAATCCGAAGCACGCTCGGGGTGAGGCATCATGCCCATCACGTTGCGCTCCGAGCTCAGGATTCCGGCGATGTCACGTACCGATCCGTTAGGATTATCGCGGTAGCGAAATACAATGCGATCTTCGGATTCGAGTTGATCGAGAGTTCTTTTGTCCGCGACATAGCAGCCTTCGCCGTGCGCGACAGGTAACTTCAGGGTTTGGCCTTTCGCTGCGTTATGGGTGAAAGGAGAGTTAGTAGTTACGATTTCTAAAGCGACGGAGCGGCAGACAAACTTGCGATTTGCATTGCGCACCAGCGCGCCCGGTAGTAACCCGGCTTCGGTGAGAATTTGGAAGCCGTTGCAAATTCCGAGGACGAAACCGCCGTCTTTCGCGAACCGCTTTACGGCGTTCATCACCGGAGAGAATTTCGCGATGGCGCCGCAGCGCAGATAGTCTCCATAAGAGAACCCGCCGGGCAAAATGACCGCGTCTACGTCGCCGAAGGAGGCCGATTCGTGCCAGATGAATTCAGCTTGATGATGGAGATTTTGGGAGACGGCAAACCAAGCGTCGTGATCGCAATTGCTCCCGGGAAATACGACAACGCCAACCTTCATCAGCGGGAAGGCAGGTTCACTTAGTTAGGCAGCACCACCGACTGCTGGAGCGGCTTTCTTGCGGCTAGCTCGCCGCTTTTCGACGGGCGGCTGCCGATCGCTTTTCTTCAAGGCTGGTAGAACGATGGAAGTGACGAACTTTTTTTCACCATGGTCATCGAATTTGATCACGAGATAATCGTCATTACACGCCAGCACAGAGCCGAGACCGAATTTTCCATGCTCGACTTGCGCTCCTTGAGCGAAAGCCGGTTTGTTGGCCATGGTAAAAATTCCTCCTACGTTATTGTAACAATTACGTTTCCAATGCGTTAAATACGCAAGAAACTTCTTCCCTATAATGGATTCAGCAAGGAACTAATAGATTCACCTAAAACATGGACGACCTGAAGAAGAAGCTGCAAGAGGAGGTCTCCGCTCTCGAATACGAACTGCGCAATGAGCTGCCAAAGGAGATTTTGAAGGCGCGGGCGCATGGCGATTTAAGCGAAAATGCCGAGTATCATGCGGCAAAAGAACGACAATCGTGGGTCACAGCGCGGTTGGGACAACTGCAGGCGCGGCTGCGGGAGTTCGCGATGGTGGATATGTCGAAAATTCCGCGCGACCGGGTGGGATTGGGGTCGCAAGTAACGGTGCTCGACGTGAAAAAGGACGAGGAGCAGACGTACAGCTTGGTATTGAGCGAAGAGGCTGACGTGGCGAACGGAAAAATTTCCACGGGCTCGCCGATTGGGCGCGGCTTGTTAGGCAAGCAGGTTGGAGACACGGTAAAGATACAGATTCCCGACGGCACGAAGGAGCTGGAGATACTTAGCCTCACGACGATTCACGACTTAGCCGCCTCTTAGACGTATTGAGATGACTTATACCCGCGCTATCGGCATTACTGCGGATCGAATCATCACGCTGATTGTCCGCGGGCTGGCGCTATCGAAGATCAATCCGAACGTACTGACCTTCTTCGGGCTGGTGATCAACATGGTGGCGGCGACATTTCTGGCGGTCGGAAGCTTCAGGACGGCGGGGTTCATTATCATTTTTGCCGGACTGTTCGACATGGTGGATGGCCGGGTGGCGCGCGAGACGAACCGGGTGACGCGCTTCGGAGCATTTTTTGATTCGGTGCTCGACCGGTATTCGGATGTGGCTTTGCTGGTTGGGCTGCTTGTGTACTACGGAACGATAAACCGGCCATCATACGTGGTGTTGACTGCGATCGTGATGGCAGCTTCGGTGATGATCAGCTACACGCGCACGCGAGCGGAAAACATCATTCCAACTTGTAAGGTGGGCTTTCTCGAGAGACCGGAACGTGTGGTTCTGCTGATCATCGGCGCGCTATTCGATCGCATGGCGCCGGTGCTGTGGGTGATTGCAGTGCTCGGGAATTTGACTGTCGCGCACCGCATGGTGTTCACGTATCAGGAAGCGAAGCGGCTTGAAGACGCGCAGTTGCGAGCACGAACAGTTGCGGCGCGGAGCGGAAAGAGCACGGGCGGATAGCCGCGGCTTATTTCTCAAGAATCACCACGGCAAATGCGGTTTCGGAGGTGTGAGTAAGCGAAATGGAAATGCGCTCGACACCCATGCCGTTCGCAATCTGAAGCGCGACACCGCTGAAAACAAGAGTGGGACGCCCTGAGGCTTCATTGACCACTTCGAAATCTTTCCACGTGATCCCGCTGCGCCAACCAGTGCCAAGGGCTTTCATGGCTGCTTCTTTGGCAGCGAACCGAGCAGCGAATCGCTCGGCTGAATTGGCTTTGCTGAGGGAGTAGGAACGCTCGCGATCGGTGTAAATGCGGCTCAAGAAACGATCTCCGTATTGCGCGATACTTTGACGGATGCGTTCGACATGCACCAGATCGCTGCCAATACCGAGGATCATTTTCGGGGCACCTTAATCCGAAACTTCATAGTTCACGTATTGATGAGAGAATAATAATCCGATGCACATTCCGGATAATTTTCTCTCGACTCCGGTTTGGGCGACTCTCGACGGCATAGCGATTCCCGCGGTTGCGATTGTTTCGCGCCAGGCGCAACGCGCAACGGAGAGCAACCGTTTGCCGCTGCTCGGCGTGATGGGCGCTTTTGTGTTCGCGGCGCAGATGATCAACTTTCCCGTAGGGCTGGGGACGAGCGGGCATCTGGTTGGTGGGACCTTGCTCGCCTGCGTGTTGGGACCATGGGCTGCGGCGCTGGTTATAACCGCGATTCTCATCGTGCAAGCACTCATTTTCCAAGATGGGGGCGTGCTGGCTTTGGGAGCGAATGTCATCAACATGGCGCTGATCGGAGTGGTGTTTGGGTATTTGCCCGCGCGGGCGCTGTCTCGGACGAAGTGGAAGGGAGTAGGCGTGTTTCTCGGCGGAACTTGTTCCGTGCTGGTGAGCGGGGTCTTGGCCTTATCTGAGCTGCTGCTTTCCGGCATTCGCATGTCGAGCCCTCTCGTAGCCGTGTCCCTTGGCTTGTTTGCGGTGAATGCGGTTTTAGAAGGCGGCATTACGGTTTCTGTCTTAGGCGCGATGGAGCGACTGGATCCGAGCGCGGCACGCGGATTGATTAGCGACCGCAAGGGGACGGGAAACGCGAGGTTGCTCTGGCCAAAGCTCGTTGTTTCCGCAGGGTTGGCCGCAGTGACGCTGGCAGGCCTTGGCATCATGGTGGCTTCGACGCTTCCGGACGGAGTACAGCATTTGGGGCAAAAGATCGGGCTGCCTCTTGCCGCGCCCCCAACCTTGCATTCGCCTTTGCGTGATTACAATATTCAGGCGCTTGGGAGTAACTGGATCAGTAGAGCGGGCGCAGGACTTATAGGTCTTGTTCTCGTTTATCTTATTTGCGCGCTGGGCAGCCATCTTCTAGGACGGACGCGCAGATCCTATTCTTAGCTGAACTTATTGGAGCATGATTGCGACACGCTAGCTTTGCGCAGTGGAGTAACCAAAGCAGCGTGATTCACCAGCTTGACGCGCGCGTTAAGCTGGTGCTGCTGATAACGTTTGTTGTTTCAGTAGCGCTGCTTCGGGAGCATTCGCAGGTTCAGCTCGCGATCTGCTTCACATTTCTTCTTGGTGTGGCGTGGGCCGCGCGGCTTCCGTTCTTCCGGGTTCTGAGCGTCTCCTTGCTTGTGCTTCCAGTGATTGGAGTGTTTGCCTTAATCGTGTACTTGTCCGGAGATCACGCGCGGGCGTGGACCATTCTGGCTAGAAGTTATCTTTCTGGATTCAGCGTGATAGTTGCGGTATCGACCACGCCGTTACCTCAGCTGCTCTCAGCAGCTCGGTTTTTTCGCATTCCGAGAATGCTTGTGGAGGTTGCGGGATTGATCTACCGCTACCTGTTTGTGATAACCGGTGAAGCGCAACAGATGCAAATTGCATTCGGCGCACGGGCTGGGCGGCCGGGTCTACGCGCGATCAAGGCATCTTCGGGGATGATTGCCGTTCTTTTTAGCCGATCGTACGAAAAAGCTGCGATGGTCCACAATGCCATGTGCGCGCGTGGATTCGCAGGAGAGTTGACGCGAATGGAATTTGCTTCGCTTCGAACTATTGATCTGGCACTTATCACGGGCGGCCTAGCGCTGGAGCTAGCGTTACACTTCGCCTAACTTACGCGAAGCCTCTTACAAACGGGTATGCTGATTGACATCAGGAAGCTAAGTTATGAGCATCCCGGCGGGACGAGGGCTTTGGATTGTGTGTCACTCCAGGTGCAGGATGGAGAAAACTTAGTGTTACTGGGGCCGAATGGCTCAGGGAAAACAACTTTATTGCTTCACCTGAACGGGACTTTAAGAGGCTCGGGCAGCGTTCGCGTCACAGATTTAGAGATCAATAAGGCTAATATGCCCGAGATACGGCGGCGAGTGGGTATTGTATTTCAAAACGCTGACGAGCAATTGTTCATGCCGACGGTTTTAGATGATGTGATGTTCGGACCTTTAAATTTAGGACGGAGCGCGGTTGAGGCTGAGGATCGCGCGCGACGGGTGCTGGGTGAGGTCGGGATCTCCGGCGATCTGCTGCGGCGGCCGCCGTATCATTTAAGCGCCGGCGAAAAGCGCCGCGTAGCGTTGGCCGGGGTACTAGCGATGGAGCCTCGGCTTTTGCTTTTGGATGAGCCGACAACCTCCCTAGATCCGACGGGACAACGCGCACTGCTCGATTTGCTTAAGGAGCTGCCCCAACCGAAGGTGATTGCGACTCACGACATCCACTTCGCGGCGGCGCTCAGTAAGCGAGCCGCGTTTCTAGAGAGCGGACGTTTTGTGGCGGATGGCGAGCTTCGGGAAATTGTTCAGCGATTCGATTGGAATCCCTATGCGTGACTCTTGCGAAAAGCTGCCCAGCGCTTCTTTTGCGCGGCCGCAATTCTCTTGCGAGCTTCAGCGCTAAGCGTGCGCTTTTTCCGGCTTTGACCGCCAGTTCGTCCCGACGCGTTGGATTCAGAGCCGCTGGACCTAGCGGTTCTTCCTGAACGGCCGCCCATCATGGCGCGGACCTGGTTGATCTGTTCGTCTAATTTTTGCCGCTGCGCTTCCAATCCTTGAAGAGCGGCTTGAAGAATCTCTCTATTGGGCGCCGAGGATGATCTTGGCATAAGAGTTAGTAACTCATAGTAACACAGAAAGTAGTATTTACGTATGCCGCCAGGGTAAAGTTACCCTTCGGTGTAGCACATGAGGGTAACAGGACCGTCATTTACTAGGCGAACCTCCATATGGGCCTGGAAAACGCCTGTAGAAACCGATATTCCGAAGTCGCGGCATATTGTGACGAAGTACTCGTACAAAGGTTCGGCTATCTCAGGTCTCGCGGCCTCCGAGTAGGATGGCCTGTTTCCTTTGGATGTTTCTCCGTATAGCGTAAACTGTGGTACCACAAGAAGCTCGCCAGAGATATCGGCTAAACTCCGGTTCATTTTACCGACATCATCCGGAAAAATACGTAACTGAATGACTTTCCGGGCGAGAAGCTCGGCGCGATCACGCGTGTCGTCGAACTTTATGCCCAATAAGACGAGTAAGCCGCGTTTGATCTGACCGGCGAGGGAGCGGTCGACAAAGACGCTTGCTTCCGAGACCCTTTGTACCAACGCGCGCATAAACCCATTTCGATACGGAGAGTGGTGAAAGTACGATATATTCGCGGCCTCCGGACTACTAATTTTAAGATCGCAGCACGCGGCCAGGATTGGTGCGCTTAGATATCCGACTTCTGAGTATGTCTTGACTTCCTCTATCTTTTTCTGGCAAATCGTGTTCTGGATTGGGGTTGCTATCCCGATCTACACATACCTGGGATATCCCGTCACATTGTTAGCGCTAAGGCGCGTGCTTCACCGGACCGTGCAGAAACGCGACATTACTCCGCGCGTGTCGCTGATCATACCTGGATTTAATGAGAGCTCGAATATAGAGCGGAAGATTCGGAATTCGTTAGAGCTTGATTATCCGCCGGACCGGATCGAGATTGTTATTGCCTGCGATGGATCAAAGGACGATACGCCGCAGCGGGCAGAGCGCATGGCGGAATCGGCAGAAGCTGAGGGGCGAGTTCGCGTGCTCAACTTTCCGATTAATCGCGGGAAGATCGTGACTCTGAATGCGGCGGTTGAGGAAGTTCGCGGAGAGATCATCGTCTTCTCCGATGCATCAGCGATTTTGAATCGAGATGCGATTCGCGTGCTGGTGCGCAGCTTCGCAGACCCGAGCGTGGGATCGGTGAGCGGCAAATATACGGTGATTAAGCCGCATGAGGTGGCTATTGGTACTTCAGAGGATTTTTACTGGCGATACGAAACGTTTCTGAAGACACAAGAAGCGGAGCTGTCATCTGCGCTGGGGGGCCACGGCCATTTGCATGCGATTCGCGCCGAGCTGTATCCGTATCCGCCGGCAGGGACGATTAACGACGATTACATCATTCATGCGTCGGTAATTGCGAAAGGCTGGCGGGCTGTGTATGAACCTGAGGCCGTGATCCGCGAAGAGGCACACGAGATGACAGGATTCCGGCGACGGGTTCGGATCATGGCCGGCAATATTCAGCAGTTGCGGGAAATTCGAGCGTTGCTTCGACCGCTCCGGCCGTTGCCTTTATTTTTCTTTCTGTGTCATAAGGCTCTCCGTTTATTGGTTCCGTTCGCGATGATCGCGGCCTTCACAGCTAACTTGTTTCTGCTTGGAGAACGCGCATATCAAGCGAGTTTTGTTGCCCAAGTTGGGGTTTATCTCCTCGCAGGCGCGGGAGCGATGATTCGATTACGGCCGAAGTTCCTGATGCTGCCTTATTATTTTTCGATGATCAACGCGGCGATGTTTCTCGGCACATATCACGCCATGACGGGACTGCGAGGCATGCGCTGGAAGTGAGTTCACACGCGACATGGAGGTTAGCCGTGGACGTGCGCCGATTTATACGCTTCAAGCGGCCCATTTTTTGTCGTAATACGTGTGGTTATAGATGGCCATCTTCTTGCTCACCTCGGCGGCGTGACGCTCGACGTCTTCAGTTGAAAATTCGAACCCAAATTCGGCAGCATCGAACACCTCTCCGGCTTTTTGGGCCTGATAATAAAGCTGCCGGGCTTGCGTCATCTGATTCTCACGGCGTTGCTTACGCTCGTGTTGCAGCTTCTGTAGCTCGGCTTGATCTTTTTCGCGCTGCTTGCGCAGGCGGGCTTCCTGAATGCTCAGTTGTTGAGGTCTTTTCGATAGGTGAGGAAGACTTGCGCTTCGATCAGCGAGGCGCGGACCTGCGGATCTTCTTCGTGCTCGAACTGTTTGGCGAGCGCGAGGCGGCCGATGGCGTAGATGCCCATTTCGGGTGATGGGATGCGGAGCAAGCGCCATTCGGTGTCGGCGAGGGATTGCGTGAGAGCAGATTCTTCATCGCCGGCCGGCTTGTATTGATGGAAGAAGCGCTGAACGTGCTTCTGGTAGGCCGCGGCATCGTCGCTTGGCAGCAAGACGGTGCGCCCGGTGAGCCCAGTTTTGACGGCGTTCAAGTTGTGCTTGTCAAATTCTGCAAATTGGAGGTGAGTCATTTCAGCCTTTATGAGCCTGGATGGGGTCCAGGGCAAGGGCGGCAATTGAGTATCTTGCCCTGGGGCAGCAATGTAGAGACCTTCACGCCGCATCTCCCAGTTTTCGTAATAGCTCTTTCTTCTGCTCCCGCAGGGGTTCCATGTTCAGGTACTGCATGGCTTCAATCCAGTTTTCGTGGGTTTCGATGGCCAGTGCGCGAATCAGCCGCAGGCAAGCGGCCGCATGGGGAAAAATGCGCACGACCAGAGTTCGCCGCTTGATCTCTTCCATGAGCCGCTCCAGCATGTTCGTCGATTTTAGATTTTTATGATGTTGTCGCGGCAGACGATAGAAGCTAAGGTCTCCTCGATGTTGGCTTCCACCCAGGCGCACCGCTTGGCATAGCGCTTGCCCCATTTCGTGAGCCAAGCAGCCAAGTCCTGCCGTGCTTCCTGCGCGTCTCGACGATCATAGATCCAGCGCAGCTCTTGCAAGCAATCATCGTCCGCTTTGCGTGGCAGGTAATCGAGTGCGTTCCGCAGAAAATGCACGTAGCAGCGCTGCCAGACCGCTTCGGGCAGCACTTCTTGAAATCGCACGACGAAGATTTGGCTTTACCTTCCGACGTTTTCGGACCGGTGGAGAGCTGAGCGTTGGCGCCGTTAGCTTGGATTTGTGTGACCCGGTGCGGGCATGCCCGCACCCTACCGGTCGTTATCGGTTCCTTCAAGTCAGCGTAAGCAGACACCTTGGACTTCGGATCTGGCAACGCGGCTATTGGGAACGTATCATCCGGAACGAAGATGAGCTAAACCGCACCCGGATCTACATTGACGAAAATCCGCTGCGCTGGGCACACGATCCTGAATTCCGCTAATCGAACATCATCCCTGGATACCAAGCTTTATCCGATTGGTTCATCAGAAGAGTAAGCTGACACACGTGATCGCCCCGAAATCGCACCATCTCCGACTTTTCTGATATTGGCGCTTCAGTTGCCGATAAGAAACGGCAGAGGCATCTAGCCAAATGAAACACGTCTGATGAATCTCTCAAATTTCTGGATCGCGCGGTTGCCTCTGCTCCTTGCGTGGACGTACCTTTGGCCGGCCGTAATCCGTATGCTGCAAATGTAAGAGAGTGTCGCTGCGCCGCCGGCCAGCCACAACTGCATTGTTCGCAGCACGCCTCCTCGACTGCTATTCCTGACCCTCAGATCCCCGAGGCCTTCGCCTTGATCATTCGTCGCCGAGCCCAATTCAACTGCTCGGCGACAAGATCCGCAAGCTCGGGGTCGTTCAGGCGCAATGCTTCGAGATGCCTCCGTGCGGTGTCGGCAGAACACTCGGCGAGCGGACCGCCCCAACGCACGCGCGCACCCTTCGAAAACTCGCGAAACATGCTCTGAGCCATCTCATTCAGAAGTTGGGGGAGATGATTTCCTGAAATGCCGCTCGCGCGCAGCGCCTTTCGAGCCGCTAAGAACAAAGGCACAGGCAGCGCGGTCGAGAGTAACGCCGCCGCAAAGTAAAGTTGCTTCGTATCACGGCGAATCTCGAGAGCGCGGCTCTCGTTCATTTCAATGAACCGTTTGGCCAGCCGTACCGCGTGGGGCTCTCCTTCAATTACGAACCAGTTGCGCCCGGCCTCAGGAACTTTGACAAGCGTTGCAACCGATGCGCCGCTAGCGCGCAGGACATTGAGAACGTCCGCCGGGAGCCAGCTTTCGCAGAGTAGAAATGAGAGGCCTTTGAGCGCGAGCTCAGACGCGGCCAGCTCCTCGACGATTCGCGGGACCGCAGCATCGGGAACTCGAAGAAGAATGAGACCCGCCTGCTCCAGCGATTCGTAATCGCTAACGGGGTAGCCCGCTCGAAGCAGATTCGAAACACGGCGCGCGACGCGCAGCGCCTTGCACTTGATCGGCCCGAGTGTTTCGGGGATTTTCGGAAGGCGCAGGATGGCGGAACCGGTGGAATTACCTTCGATAATCAGCCCGGCTTGCAACTGCCTCCTCATAGATACCGCCGGCTTTGAGCGAATTCATTCGGTCGCGGAATTGAGCTGCTTTTTCGAACTCAAATGCCTTGGCTGCCTCGCGCATCTTTCGTTCCAAATCCACGATCAGGGCGTCGCGCTGCTCGGGCGTCAGCTCTCCGCCGGCCTCGCCTTCGGGCTCCAGTGGCACCGTGACGTAATCCGCCTCGGCGACCGCGACCAGGCTCATATCGATCGGTTTGACAATCGTCTCCGGAGTGATGTGGTTTGCTTCGTTATATGCTTCTTGCAGCGCCCGCCTGCGCTCCGTTTCGCGAATCGCTCTTTGCATGCTTTCTGTTAATACGTCGGCAAATAGAATGGCACGCCCGTTCACGTTGCGTGCCGCGCGGCCGATAGTCTGAATCAAAGACCCCGTTGAGCGCAGAAATCCTTCCTTGTCTGCATCCAGCACAGCTACAAGTGATACTTCGGGCAGATCCAGTCCTTCGCGCAACAGGTTGACTCCGATCAGGACATCATATGCCCCGCGCCGCAAATCGCGCAAGATTTTTATTCGATCCAGTGTGCTTACCTCCGAGTGGAGGTAGGCGCATTTCACCCCGACCTCTGTGTAGTACTCCGCCAGATCCTCGGCCATACGCTTAGTGAGCGTGGTTACAAGAACGCGTTCGTTCCGCTCGCTTCGCAACCGAATCTCGTTCAGCAGATCGTCTACTTGCCCGCGGATGGGCCGGATATCGATTTGCGGGTCGACCAGCCCCGTCGGGCGGATAATCTGCTCTACGACAACTCCGGCGGATTTGGTGAGCTCATAAGGCCCTGGTGTAGCTGAAACGTAGACCACTTGATTCACACGATTTTCGAACTCTTCGAAAGTGAGCGGCCGGTTGTCGCGCGCGCTCGGAAGACGAAAGCCGTAGTCCACCAGAATGTTCTTCCGTGACCGGTCGCCGTGAAACATGCCGTGCAACTGCGGAATCGTTTGATGGCTCTCGTCGATAAAGATCAGCGCATCGTTTGGGAGATAGTCAAGCAGCGTGGGAGGCGCTTCGCCTGGCAGACGCCCCGAAAAATGTCGCGAATAGTTCTCGATTCCGTGGCAGTACCCGATCTGCTTGATCATTTCCAGATCGAACATCGTGCGCTGGTAGAGCCGCTGCGCCTCGATAAGCTTCCCGTTCGCTTCGAGCTCCTTGTGCCACCATTGAAGCTCGTTTTCAATGCTGCGCATGGCCTGTTCCCTTGTCGGCACATCCATGACGTAGTGCGTTCTTGGGTAAATCGGCAGGCGCAAATAGGTCTGCTTCACCTGCCCGAGGATCGGGTCGATTTGGCTGAGCGATTCAATTTCATCGCCCCAAAATTCAATACGGTAGGCGTTGTCGTCATAGGTCGGGAAAAGCTCGACAACATCGCCGCGCACGCGGAATGTGCCCCGGCGGAAATCGTGGTCATTGCGCTCGTAGAGAATGTCGACCAGGCTTTTCAGCAATTCTTTGCGCGTGATGTGCTGGCCCTTTTCGAGCATCACCAGCATGCCGTAATATGCCTCGGGCGATCCAAGGCCGTAAATACAGCTCACGCTCGCGACAATCACACAGTCGCGCCGCTCAAACAGCGAGCGGGTTGCGGAAAGGCGCAGCTTGTCTAGCTCGTCATTGATGGTGGCTTCTTTCTCGATGTAGATGTCGCCAGACGGGATGTAAGCTTCGGGCTGATAGTAATCGTAGTAGCTGACAAAATATTCGACTGCGTTCTTCGGAAAAAAGCTTTTGAACTCGTGATAGAGTTGCGCGGCGAGCGTTTTGTTATGCGCCAAAACAAGCGAAGGCTTGTCGAAGGCTTCTATGATCTTTGCCATCGTGAACGTTTTGCCGGAGCCTGTCACGCCCAACAGAACCTGGTGTTTTTCGCCATCCGCGACGCCCCGAATGAGCTGTTGAATCGCGCCCGCCTGATCGCCGCGCGGCCGGTAATCGATACTTAATTTGAACGGCACGAAATACTCAGTATAGGGACTGCGGAAGGGGAGTACGGCGGCCCGATTTATCTGATCAATACAAAGACGGCATCGCCTCAATGCGGTCGCGCTCGGCATTGAATTCGCAGCCCACTAGCGTGATGCAGGCAGTCAGATATAGCCAGACCAAAAGAATGATCACCGTGCCGAGACTTCCGTAGAAGAAGTTGTAATTGGCGATATGGGCCACATACCATGCGAACCCGACGGTTGCGGGCAGCCAGAGAACTGTGGCGATGAATGCACCCGGCCAGACCCTGAGAAACCGGGAGGGCGGAGGACCTTTTATCGTCGGCGGCTCGGGCACGTAGTTGGGCCCGAAATAGTATAGGAGTCCCGTCACAAACGCAGTCGTACAAAACGCGACGCCATACCGGGCGATTCCCCACAACATCAAAACCGGCGTGCTGATCTCGCTTACGCGGGGAGAGCCAATCCAATGAATGAAAGCCGATGCGCCGCGGTCGCCCATGATGATCAGTGACGATGCGCCGACCGCCGGAAGGGCTGCGATCAGCACCAAAAGAATCCCCATTCCTCGCTCTTTCAGAAAGGGACGTCCCGTTGGAATCCGGTAAGCGGCTCTGAAGCCTTCCATCAGGCTCATCATGGCTCCCGAACCGGCCCATAAAGAGACAATCACAGCCACTACGGGCAGCGAGCCCGACGGTCCGCCTTTTTCCCGCAGCCGGGAAAGGATCAACTCTTCGGTACCCGGCGGCACGACTTGCATAAGGAAGGTCGCAATCACGTGCACCACGGCTTGCGCGCGGACCTGGATCAAAATTGATGTCAGTGTAGTGAGTATCGGAAATAGCGACAGTAAAAACGAATATGCAGCGCCCTTTGCGATCCCGAAGCAGTTATCTTCATATGCCGCCACGAAGGCTCGGCGGAGCAGCCATACCGCTCGAACAAGCGGACTCGGTCCAATGATGACGTTTTCAAATAGCGCCTCGGACGGCGTGGTTTGAGGAGACGTGCTCGCACTCTCCGCCATGAGTTTTCCGGCCCTCGACTCACGATAACAGTCAAATCTTCGAAAATGCAAAGAGATTACATTTGGTCTCAGACGGGATAAGCCGCGATTGTTCCCGCGGCTGTGATTGCTATGCACGTGTTTGAATTAACCCGCCGGCTGATCGACATCGAATCGATTACGCCGAACGAGCGCGAGATCGGCAATTTTCTCTGGAAACTCCTGTCAGAGATGGCAGATCGCTTCGACGGGAATGCCGAGCGAATGCCCGTTGAATCCGATCGCGACAACATATTCGTTCATTTCGATCAGCCCGTTGTGGTTCTCTCAACCCACATGGATACCGTGCCCCCTTTTATTCCTTCATCGCAAGATAACGAGGACATTTGGGGCCGCGGCGCATGCGACACGAAAGGCATTATGGCGGCAATGATTGCGGCTGCTGAGCGGTTGCTTGCCGCGGGTCATCGCCATTTCGGGCTGCTGTTTGTAGTCGGCGAAGAACGCAACAGCGCCGGAGCGCTTGTGGCGGCGCAGAATCCGCGCGGCAGCAGGTTTCTCGTAAATGGCGAGCCGACGGAAAACAAACTCGCGCTGGGATCCAAAGGTGCGCTGCGTTATGAGATCATCGCGCGCGGCCACATGGCGCATTCCGCTTATCCTGAGCTTGGCGAATCTGCCATTGAGAAGCTGCTCGATGCGCTGGAACGCATCCGGCGCATTGAATTGCCTGCTGATGACGTTCTCGGACCGAGTACCCTCAATATTGGAACTATCCGCGGAGGCCGGGCGCCCAATGTCATCGCCGATCAAGCAATGGCGGAGATTTTCGTCCGCGTGGCAGGAGATATCTCGCGAATCCGGCAAAAAGTCAAAAATGCCGCAGAGCCCGATGTCGCGGCCAAAGAAGTCTTAATGATTCCTTCAGCCCACCTCCGTGCGCTTGAGGGGTTTGAAACAACTGTGGTGGCGTTCACGACGGACATTCCAGCATTTGGAGGAGCTTGGGGCGAGCCGTTCCTGATTGGCCCTGGCAGCATTCATGTAGCCCACACGGCCGAGGAGCGGATATCGAAATCGGAGCTGCTGGACTCCGTCGCCTTATACCAGCGTCTCGTCGAAAGGCTTTCCTCAAGCGCATGAAAGAGATTCCAGTAGGCATTCTTGGCGCCACCGGCATGGTCGGCCAGCATTTCATACGTTTTCTCGAAGGGCACCCCTGGTTTAAGCTCGCGTGGCTTGGAGCAAGCGACCGCTCGGCGGGCAAAAAGCTGAAAGATGCCACGGCTTGGCGTCTGGATGGCGAGATGCCCGACAGCGCCGCGGAACTCTTTGTTTTTGAGTCGAAGCCGGACCGGGCGCCGCGTCTCGTATTTTCTGCGATGGATGCTTCCGTTGCGACTGAGATCGAACGCGATTTTGCGCGAGCCGGTCACATTGTGGTTTCTAACTCACGCAATCACCGCATGGAACCCGACGTTCCGCTGCTGGTTCCCGAAATCAATCCGAGCCATCTTTCGCTGATACATCACCAGCAGAAGCATTGCGGGTGGAAGGGCATGATTGTCACGAATCCAAACTGTTCGACCGTGGTGCTGACGATGGCGCTTGCGCCGCTGTCGCGGTTCGGGATTGAGAAGGTCATCGCGACAACGTTACAGGCCGTCTCGGGAGCCGGCTATCCGGGCGTGGCCTCGATGGACGTGCTTGCGAATGTGATCCCCTTCATCCCTGGCGAGGAAGAAAAGATGGAACGAGAGACGCAGAAGATTTTGGGCAGCATGTCACAAGGCCGCGTAGTCGCGCTGAACGCGACAGTGAGCGCGCATTGCAACCGCGTGGCGGTCGCGGATGGGCACATGGTGGCGGCTTCGGTTGGTTTCTCTTCGAAGCCAAGAATCGAGGATATGCAGCGCGCCTTTGATGAGTTTCGGGGAATTCCGCAGGAACGCAATTTGCCAAGCGCCCCCGCGCGGCCCATTGTTTATATGCCGCAACAAGATCGTCCGCAGCCCCGGCGCGATGCCTCCCGGGAGAATGGGATGACCGTATTCGTCGGGCGTGTGCGCGAATGCCCCGTGCTCGATGCGAAATTTGTTGCTTGCGGCCATAACACGATCCGAGGCGCAGCGGGAGCCGCTGTGTTGAATGCCGAGCTTATGGTCTCGGAAGGTTTCCTCGATTAGGTCAGGCGCATGATCGTGATGAAGTTCGGCGGCACGTCCGTCGAGTCGCAGGAGGCTGTGGCTCGCGTCGCTTGCATCGTCAAAAAGCACGAGCATCGCCGCCCTGTCGTCGTTGTTTCCGCTATGGGCCGGACGACGGATAAGCTGCTGGAAGCAGCGGCGGAAGCGGGCGCCGGACGCCGCGAACAGGCGCTGGCGCTCATCGATGAAGTGCGGACGCATCATGTGACCCATGGCCTCGCGCTTGCCTGCGCAGGGGCGGCTGAACTCGATCGCTACATCCGGGCCCACTTCGAGTGGCTCGATGAATTGATCAAAGGCTTATCGGTCGTCGGTGAGCTGTCGCCGCGCAGCATGGACCTGATCGCGAGCGCCGGTGAGCGGCTCTCCAGCTTGATTATTACCTTCGCATTCCGCTCGGCCGGGATGCAAACCCAACACGTCGATGCGCGCCGAGTCATCGTGACCGATGATCGTTTCACGCAAGCGCAGCCCCTGCTCGAAAACACATACGCTGCCGTGCAACAAACCGTGCGGCCTGCTGCTGAAAGCGCCGTTGTCGTCATGGGCGGCTTCATCGGAGCGACGCAAAACGGCCAGACGACTACTCTGGGCCGCGGCGGCTCCGATTACACGGCTTCCATTGTGGGCGCGGGTCTCGGTGCGGAAGAGATCCAGATCTGGACCGACGTGGACGGTATGCTGACCGCCGATCCCCGCCTCGTACCTGGCGGCCGGCGCGTGAAATGCATTTCATTCGCAGAAGCGGCGGAAATGGCATATTTCGGCGCCAAGGTTTTGCATCCGGCGACGGTGCTTCCCGCAATTGAAAAAAATATTCCCGTGCTGATTCTCAATTCGCGCCGCCCCGAAGCCCCGGGAACCAGGATCACTTCGCAACCCACGCCGTGCAAGAATCCGGTGAAATCCATCTCATGCAAGCGAAACATCACCGTAATTAATATTCACTCCACGCGCATGCTGATGGCGCACGGCTTTCTTCGCCGCATCTTTGAGATCTTTGATCGCTATGACACAAGCGTCGACATGGTCTCAACCTCGGAAGTCAGTGTTTCGCTGACGATTGATGACCGGCAGAATCTCGAGCCCATCTGTGAGCAGCTACGTCATTTCGCCGAGGTGAGCTTGGAAGAGGCGCAGGCGATTGTGTGTCTCGTCGGGGAAAACATCCGCCACACGCCAGGCATCGCCGGCAGAGCTTTCCGCGCGCTCCATGACACGAATATCCGAATGATTTCTCAAGGCGCATCGGAATTGAACCTCGGCTTTGCGATTTCGGAGCACGATTTAAAGCCTGCCGCCGCTGCGCTCCATAAAGAATTCTTTTCGGAAGTCGATCCAGCCGTCTTCGAGTGACATCCATGAAGAACCTGGGCGGCCTGGCAAAACTCGCAATAGTCGGTCAAGGCAAAATGGGCCGGCTGATTGAGCAGCTTGCGCCTGAACACGGCTTCGAGGTTGTCTTGCGCCTCAGCTCGAAAAACAATGCGAACGGTAGCGGAATCACTGCCCACGGATTTCGCGATGTGAACGCTGCCATTGAGTTCACAACGCCAGATGCTACGCCCGCAAACTTGGTGCGTCTTGCCGAAGCCAAAATTCCCGCCGTCACAGGAACGACCGGCTGGTTCGATCGGTTGGAAGAAGTAAGCAAGACAGTAGAGGCAAACGGCACCGGATTGGTTTGGAGTCCGAATTTCTCAGCCGGTGTAGCGGTTTTCTGTAGGCTCGCCGCCGCTGCTGCGGACTTTTTGCGCGACCAGGAGGAGTACGGAGCCTGGGCTTGGGAGATTCATCACGATACGAAAAAAGACGCTGTGTCCGGAACGCTGCTGCAACTCGTGCGAAGGATGGAGAAGGCCGGCTACTCGCGAAAAATTGATGTGGCCTCGAACCGCGCCGGCAGGCATCCCGGCACGCACGAGATCGGCTTCGATTCTGCCGCCGACACCATCACACTCCGGCACGTCGCCCGAAATCGAGAAGGTTTTGCGCGCGGTGCTTTGAAGGCCGCACAATGGATCTTGGACCGCAAAGGCGTCTATACGTTCGAAGACGTCCTTTTCGGTTCAGGCGGGAGCACATGATCGATAACGCTCCCGAAGGAGGGACCAAGATGTTCACCGGTTGCGGAACTGCATTAGTAACCCCATTTCGGGCCGATCAGTCGCTGGACGAGGCCGCGATGCGTTCGCTCGTAAAGCGGCAGATCGACGCTGGGATCGATTTTCTGGTTCCCTGCGGCACCACCGGCGAGAGTCCGACGCTCACGCGCAGCGAGCATCTTCGGGTTGTCGAGATTACTGTCCAGGAAGCTGGCGGGCGTGTTCCTGTGCTCGCGGGCGCCGGAGGCTACAACACGCATGAGGTCATCGAGCTGATAAGCGAGCTAGAGACCATCGGCCTTTCCGGAATCCTTTCAGTCACCCCGTACTACAACAAACCGACGCAGGAAGGCCTATATCAGCATTTCCGGAGCATTGCAGAATCCACGTCGCTGCCGGTCATTCTCTACAGCGTTCAATCGCGCACGGCCGTGAATATTGAACCCGCGACGCTCGTACGTCTTTCCGAAATCAGAAACATCATCGGGGTCAAAGAAGCCTCCGGCAGCATTTCGCAAATGGCCAGCATCCTCGCGCGAGTTCCTGAATCGTTTTTGGTGCTTTCGGGCGACGATGCCATTACCCTACCGCTCATCGCGCTCGGCGGCCGCGGTGTGGTATCTGTCGTGTCGAACGAAATTCCCGCTGAATTCGGCGAGCTTACCCGCGCGGCCCTGAACGGCGATTTCGTTCGGGCCCGCGAACTGCAGCGTAAATATCAAGCTTTGATGGAAATCAACTTCATCGAAACAAGTCCCGGACCCGTGAAGTTCGCGATGGCCCGCATGGGACTCCTCGAGCCGGTATGGCGTCTCCCCATGGTCCCGCCTCAAGCCGCATCCCAACAGAGAATCGAGAACGCGCTGGAAGCGCTCGGATTGCTCGCCGGAGTTCGTGTTTGAGCGATACGCCCGATCTGCTGCGATTGCGGCAGATCATTGAGCATCTCTTCGACGAAAAACCCGTGCATTATTCGGACGAACACCGGCAGCTCTTTGCAGTATTTCGCGATCTGCTGAATCGGGGCATCGTTCGGGCAGCGCAGCCGGATCCCTCGCAGCCCGGCGGATGGCGCGTCGAGAGCTGGGTCAAGAAAGGCATTCTGCTAGGTTTTCGGATCGGGCAAACGATCGAGATGTCGGGCTGGGTTGGGCATTCGCAGTTTTTTGATAAATCCACCTATCCGCTGAAACACTTCACACTTGCCGGAGGTGTGCGCATTGTGCCGGGAGGCTCGAGTATCCGCGATGGATGCTACGTCGGCCGGGGCGTCGTCTGCATGCCGCCGATGTTTATCAATGTCGGTGCCTACGTCGATGAGGGTTCGATGATCGATTCTCACGCGCTGGTTGGAAGCTGCGCCCAAATCGGGCGAAATTGTCACATTTCGGCGGCCGCGCAAATCGGCGGCGTGCTGGAGCCCGTCGGCGCTCTTCCGGTGATCGCTGAAGACGATGTGCTTGTGGGAGGTAATTGCGGGATCTACGAGGGCACGGTCGTGAAGCGCCGGGCAGTGCTCGGCAGCGGCGTCATTCTGAATCGCTCGACTCCTGTTTACGATTTGGTCCGTGGAACCATACATCGCGCCGAAGCTGATGTGCCGCTCATCGTTCCGGAAGACTCCGTTGTGGTTCCTGGCTCGCGAAGCCTGACCTCGAGCCCCGGCAAAGAATGGGGAATCTCGCTTCAAGCGGCTGTGATCGTGAAGTATCGCGACGCAGGGACTGAAGCCAAAATTCAGTTGGAAGACCTGCTGCGCTGATCTAAGCTTTCAATGCCGCACAGACCACGCGCTTGCCTCGCGCCAATTGCTCATAAGCTCCCGCAGGCGGCTCGATAAATTCGACTCGCTGAAACCCGGCGTGCAGCAGCATCGTTGTGAGCCCTTTGCGAGAAGGACAGAATGCCAGGGGCGTAGCGCCCGTCTCGCGATTGTCGGAATCGAACTCGGACGTTTCATCGATTAGCGCGACAATCCCCTGATAGGGACGTGTCCACATTCTCGCGCCCCATTCCGCGGCCCCTTCGACATCTTCGATGACCTGTGTCTCAAGTACGCATAGCTCTTTCGTGACCGCACAAATCTTGCGCAGGCACAGCATCGGATTCTCCAAATGATAGAGCAATCCCAAAGCGAGCGTCAGCTCAAACGGACCCGTGTTCGCGGGGCTTACCTGCTCCGCGTTCATCTGCTTGAACTCGACATTCCTAATCCCAAGCATTCGCGCCACAAAACGCGCTCTCTCGAGACTTTCCTCGCGCACGTCGACTCCGAGGACCCGGGGAACGCCGCGCTTTGCGAGCTCAATCGAATAGAAGCCTTCATGGCATCCGGCATCCAAGCAGGAAATAGTGCGCAAGCGATCGCGAGAAAAGTGCCGGTCAATCGCGATGTTCACCATCGCAAGTCGGCTCGCATGGATCGGCCGCACCTCCGGCGGCAAAACGGAACGTGTGCGGCCCAGCGGACCTAAATCGAATTCATAAAACCAGTTTTCTAAGTCCACGCCGCAACGATTCAATTCTTCCAGGTGCCATCATAACGGGTAAACGTCGTGGCCCACGAAGCGATTGTCGAAGCACGAAATATCGAAAAATTTTACGATCATCCCGACAACCGCCCCGTCCAGGTGATCGCGCCCACTACCATGACCGTCTACGCGGGCGAGATCTTGGCCGTTCTCGGGCCCTCGGGATCAGGCAAATCAACACTATTGCGAATCTTGACCGGTTTATCCAAAGCCTCCGCCGGCCAAGTGCTGTGGCACGGGAAGCCGATTGACAACCAGTCGCTGAACGTCTCAATCGTCTTTCAAAGTTTTGCTCTCTTTCCCTGGCTCAACGTTTTGGAAAATGTCGAAGCGCCGTTAAAGGCCCGCGCGATGGATGCCATTCGGCGCCGCAAGAGAAGCCTGAAAATTCTCGAAACCGTTGGCCTGGATGGTTTCGAGGCTGCATACCCCAAAGAGCTCTCCGGCGGCATGAAGCAGCGCGTTGGATTCGCCCGCGCGCTCGTGATCGAACCCGAAGTTCTCTTCATGGATGAGCCCTTCTCAGCGCTCGACGTGCTGACCGCGGAGAATTTGCGCGGCGAACTTCTCGATCTTTGGCGTAGTCAATCGATTCCGACGCGGGCCATTTACATGGTCACTCACAACATAGAAGAAGCCGTGCTTCTGGCAGACCGCATCGTCGTTCTCGCAAAGAATCCAGGCCGGATACGAACCGATCTTCGGGTTCCACTCCCGCATCCGCGAGACCGTAAATCGGCCGAGTTCGTTCAGCTTGTCGATCACATTTACAAGGTGCTGACACAGCCTGACGCCACTCCCGAACTCGCTCCGGCGGTGAGCGTGCCACAAATTACCGGAGATGGTAAAGGCGCAAAGTTTCAAATGCTGCCGCATGCGCGTCCCGGCGGAATCAACGGAATGCTCGAGATCCTTTCGGATCGAGGCGGCCACGATGACCTTTACCGCTTGGCCGAGGATTTGACGTTCGAAATCGATGATCTCCTGCCCATCGTCGAGGCGGCTTCGCTGCTTGGCTTCGTACGCGTTCACGAAGGAGACGTGGAACTGACCACCGCCGGGCGCGAATACTTGGAGGCGGACATGGCCAAGCGTAAGCGGCTGTTCAATAAAGCCGCGCTCGAGGGAGCCGTGCTCATGCGCCAGATCAAGCGAGCGCTTGAATCGAAATCCGATCGCAGGCTGCCCGCGGAGTTCTTCCACGACACACTGGATGAACATTTCAGTGAGGAAGAAACGGTTCGTCAGCTCGAGACCGCTATCCACTGGGGCCGCTATGCTGACCTATTCGATTACGACGCCGCTAGCGACTCATTCTATATTTCCGAAGAGAATCGGCCGGCGATCGAAGACAACGACTCGATCTGGGTGTAAACATCCAGCGTGTTCGATTTTTCAGGACGCACGAACATCGAATGATCTCGCGCATTCCTCGTCTCGCGCGGCCGGTTCTGCTCCGGCGCACTACGCCGGTCCTCTTCGATGCACTCATCTTCGCCGCGATTCTCGCCGCCTTCTATGGGCTACTGGCGATGGCTCGCTACTGGGTCGGAGCGGCGATCCCGGTCACTGACATTTCGCGCTCGCCCTGGGCACTGCCGCGTTACGCCTTCTATTCGGTTATGCGTATCGCCGTCGCGTACGTCGCTAGCCTGTTTTTTGCAGTGGCTTATGGGTATATTGCCGCGTACAATCGCTTACTCCAGGGCTTCATGGTCGCCGTGCTGGACATCTTGCAGTCGATACCGGTTCTGAGCTTCCTTCCCGGCGTAATGCTCGCAATGGTTGCTCTGTTTCCGCAAAAGCAGCTCGGCATAGAACTGGGATCTATCATCTTGATCTTTACCGGCCAGGTCTGGAATATGGCCTTCAGCTTCTATTCTTCTTTGCGATCCATTCCGCGCGAGCTGCGCGAGGCCGCCGCAATATCACGCTTCAGCAAATGGCAGCGATTTCTCCAGCTCGAATTGCCGTTCGGAGCAATCGGGCTGGTGTGGAACTCTATCGTCTCGGTAGCAGGCGGTTGGTTCTTTCTGATGGCTTGCGAAATGTTCGTGCTCGGCAACCGCGATTTCCGGCTGCCGGGGCTTGGTTCCTATCTGCAAATTGCCGCAAGCGCCGGCGATACACGCTCCATGCTGTGGGGCCTGGCGACGATGATCGGTGTCATTATCCTTATCGATCAACTGATCTGGGGGCCCGTTATCGCATGGTCCGATAAGTTCAAATTCGAGCAGGTGGAAGGCGAGGCGCCCCGCTCGGCACTGCTGCACATTCTGAGAACTTCGCCGGCTCTCGAAATTCTAAGGCGAAAGACCCTGGCGCCTATCGCCGAAAGACTTGATCTCTACTTTGCGAAACTTGCAACCGCCCATACCGAGCATTCCGTGGGCGCCTCGCGCCGTAAAGAGCTCGCGGCCTGGATCTCCGCAGTTGTTTGTGTGTTCATCGCAATCATTGCAATTGTCTATTGCCTCATTCAGGCGTTGGCCCTCTTGGCCCATCTCCACTCAGCGCAAATTTTGGGCGTCCTTCAAGCGGCGGGAGCCACCTTCCTGCGAGTCAACTCAGCGCTCGTCATCGCCTCCGTTTGGACGATTCCCGCCGGAGTCCTCATCGGCTTTCATCCAAAGCTCGCTCGCATCGCCCAGCCACTCACCCAGATCGCCGCTTCCGTCCCCGCGACTGCGCTCTTCCCGGTATTGCTTCTGGGAATCGTGCAAATTGGCGGGGGATTGGGAGTCGGGTCCATTTTGTTGATGCTGCTTGGCACGCAATGGTACATCCTGTTCAACGTGATCGCCGGTGCAAGCGCAGTTCCTTCGGACCTAAAGGAGGTTGCTGACCTGTTCCATTTCAGCAGCCTCGATCGGTGGCGAACGGTGATTCTGCCCGGCATTTTTCCATATCTCGTTACAGGCCTCGTGACTGCATCCGGAGGCGCGTGGAACGCGAGCATTGTCGCCGAGTACTTCCACTTCAAAAATCAAGTCATGTCTACGGTGGGGTTGGGCGCGCAAATCAGCGCGGCGACCGATGCCGGACGTTTCGATATCCTGCTGCTCGCGACTGTCATTATGGCGGCCTTGGTGGTGTCGATCAATCGCCTGGTCTGGCGGCCGTTGTATCGTCTTGCGGAAACCAAGTACCGGCTTGAAAGCTGATCTCTATCACTATTTCTGTCCTGCCCCGCGCACCTTCTTTGTGGCCGTTCGCTTCGGCATCTCGTTCGCTGTGCGAAGCCGTTCATCCGAAGCCGCCGGTTTCTTCAGATTTGCCAGGCTCCTCCTCAGCGCATCTGCAATATCGACGACCGCCGCGTGCTTCGGCGCTTCGACCGTTTCAACGGGTCGGCCTTGCACCTTGCTCGCGATCATCGATTCAACTTTCTCGCGGTAAGTGTCCCGATATTTCTCCGGCTCGAACGGCGCAGCCAGTGAATGGATCAGCGCCCCCGCCAGCTCAAGCTCTTTCGGGGTCACGAGCCTCGTATCGGCGCGGTATTCCTCATCCGCTCGGACTTCCGATGCGAAGTACATTGTGTGCGCAATGATTCCGGTCTTCGCCGCTCGTACAACAACCACGTGCTCGCGGTTGTGCATTGCAAATTTTGCGATCGCAACTAACCCGGACTGTTGTAATGCACGATACAAGAGCGCATAGGCCTTCTCACCCGCTTCCTCCGGCTTCACGTAATAGGAGGTCTCGAAGTAAACGGGATCAATCTCAGCCAATTGCACGAACTCTTGAATCTCCATCTCGGTTGCGGTCTTTGGAGCAATGCTCTTCAATTCCTCCGGCTCGACCACAACGAACCGGTCCTTCTCGTACTCGTATCCCTTTACGAGCGACTGCCGCGACACTACCTCGCCCGTTCCCTTTCGGACCGACGCCTGTTCAACAGGAGCCAAAATCGGCTCCGGCGCGGGTCTCGCTTCAAATCTGGACGGCCGGGAAGACGTAATGGATTCAGTCTGCTGCTTTGCAGGTGCCATTCGCTCCTGCGGCTGCTCCCGGGCAACCAACGATCTCCTGTTTGGGCCATCCTTGTCAGGCTCCGCACGGTATAGCCGGCGAAAGCTTACCCTTTCAGGGCGGGCCGCGCGGAACAATCGCACCGGAATCGAAATCAGACCGAACGTAATGAATCCACGCCATACCGTGATCGCCATATCTTTACCTTCCTGATAAATGGGATTTTTGCCAGCCGCAAAGTGTTTCAAGCCACGGCCGGCCGTAACCAGAGCGGCAAACAATACGTCCCACGCGCTGTTATACTGAGCTTTCCTCGGGGTCTTTGGATTGAGTAAGTACAAATCGGTTTTTCTTGGTCTGGCATCGGCCATACTCCTTCACGCGCAGAGCTTCAGCAACGGCCAGGCAGCGCGCGCGGAAATCGGGCAATTCACATTCACAGGCGCTAATTATGTCGCAGGCCAGCAGATCGTAGGCGGCGTGAGCGGCCTAGCCTTCACCAACGGCACCCTCTTTGTTGCCGACTCAAATCAGGTGGGCGCTTCGCCTGTGAACAATCGCGTCCTCATGTTTAACGCCAACCTAATTCCCGGGCGCGAAGCCGATTTGGCCACGTTGGGCGTTTTCAATAGCTCGTGCAATGTTTGCGGTTACCCGGCTGAAAATGTGTTGGGCCAACCGAATTACACCTCGACAACTCCAGGCATCAGTAGTCAAGCCCTCCAGATGCCGACGGGAGTGGCAAGCGACGGCAACATCCTCGCAGTCGCTGATACTAACAACAACCGCGTCTTGATCTGGACCTCGATTCCTTCGAGCATCAATGCGCCCGCCAATCTCGTTCTTGGACAGCCCAATTTCACGTCTGGAGGAAGCACAAGCGCTCCTACGGCTCAAACCCTGCGTGGGCCAAGCGGAGTTTGGATCCAGAACGGAAAGCTATTTGTCGCGGATACGCAGAATAATCGCGTGCTGATCTGGAAGAGTATGCCTACCCAAAACGATCAAGCCGCAGACGTCGTTCTCGGTCAGCCAAACTTTACCTCGGCGAATGGTCCGCCTCCCGGCCAATCTAACCCAACCGCCGCCGCAAACGAATTGTTTACCCCGGTTTCCGTTACTTCGGATGGCATTCGCCTGTACGTCGCTGATCTGGGATTCAATCGCGTGCTTATTTGGAATAGCATTCCCACCGCCATCGATCAATCGGCAGATGTGGTGGTCGGCCAGCCCGATATGGTCAGCACAGCCGTGAACAACAAGGCGGCGCTGTGTCCGTCTGTAGGCGCGCCCGCATGCAATAAGACACTGAATTTCCCGCGTTACGCGCTCTCAAACGGCACTCAACTGTTCATTGCTGACGGAGGCAACGATCGCGTCTTGGTCTTCAATTCGATTCCGACGAGTAATGGGACCGGCGCCGACGCCGTCTTGGGCCAGCCGGATTTCTTGCATGACGTAGTCACGAATCAGACGAGTACTATCGGAACTGGAGTCAGCAACGCGGGAAGCGTTGACACAGTTCCCTCTCCGATGGCGCTTGCCTGGGATGAGGCGAATCTGAATCTCTACGTCAGCGATCCCTACAACCGCCGCGTCTTGATCTTCTCGCCCGGAGATACGTATCTTGCTCCTCAGTCCGTCCTGAACAATGCGAGCGAAATCATCCGGCAGGAAGGGACCGTAACGTTGGGTGTAATCAAGATCGTGGCGAAGGATACGGTAACGGTCACCATCGCCGGGAAGGCGTACACATACACAATCGTCAGCAGCGATACTGCGGCTTCAATCGCTCAAGGCATCGTTAACGCGATCAATGCCGGTGCTGGCGATCCGAACGTTACCGCGCTGCTCGGGCCAGTTGCCGGTGTCGTCTATTTAAGCTCCAAGGGCACCAACTTGGCGTACGATTCGATTTCTCTCGCCGCCTCAACTTCCAACACAGCGGATATCACGACAGCCGTTTCGAATAGTTATTTAACCGCCGGCACTGCCGCAACTGTTGCTCCAGGAACTTTCGTCGAGATCGACGGGACTAATTTGTCCGACATCACAGTAAGCACCCCGCTCACAGGCTTGTTTCTGTCCCCCGAGACCGGCGCCGAGGTTTTTATGGACGGATTCGCGGTTCCCCTGTGGTCCATTTCCCCTACGCAGATCATTGCGCAGGTGCCGTACAGCTTCGCAAATCGAACCAGCACCAGTGTTTATGTTCGAACGCTCCACTCCGGCGGCGCGACTGTAACGAACGCGACTCCACTTATCATCTCGCCCGCTAATCCAGGCCTGTATGGCGCGCCCGTGTATCCAGGTGAGCCGCGGCCCTGGCCGGCTTTGAATGCCACTCATGGTCCTCCTTCTGCGGTAGTGTCAGTCGATGGAACCGCGCATGCTGGCGATGTCGCCACAATCACCATCAATGGCCGAGCTTACAGCTACACCGTTAAAAGTAGCGACACGCTGGGAGGCATTGCGGCAGGTCTGATAACCGCCATCGATAGTAAGCCCGATCCCCAAGTCACCGCATTCATGGGAGGGCAGTTCGCTCGAGTCGTTCTGGTTTCGAAGCAGACAGGAGCAGCAGGAACTGGGATTCCCGTCTCAACAAGCATTAGCTCAGGTGCCCAAGTGATATTGACCGCGTATACAAAATCTACTTGTTGCGCGGTCGTGTTTGGTTCCGTCATCTCGAGTAGCAATTCGGCAATGCCCGGAGAAATCATCTCTCTCACCTCTACCGGACTGGGAATTTTGGCCGGCGGAGCTGCGAACAATCAAATCACCGGAGCTCCCTACTCCGGACCTCAGCCGAACTCCGCAGCCAATTCTGTGAGCGCCACGATAAATGGCACTACGGCTCAGGTGATCACCGCAGGATTGCCGAGTGGCTCGTTGGGACTTTATGAGATTCAACTTCTCATTCCGCCTGGCCTCGCGAGCCCTACCAGCGCTCAGATTTCTGTTGCCCAGAATGCTTTTATCAGCAACATCGTCACCATTCCCGTGGGTACAGCCGCGGTGACGCAGGTAACGTTCACGGCCACTCCCTCTACTATCAAGGCCGTTCCTGGAACCGACCGGGGAAGCACGATGCTCACGTGGAGTGGAGCGCCCGGGGGCGTTCTAGTCTATGTCGGAAATCCCGCTAACGGGGGGACGCTACTTGCTAATGCGGGCTCAAGCGGAAGCGCTGCTGCAAATGGATTCGTCACCGATGGAATGACTTTCTATTTGCAGGACAACACAAATCCGAATCCCCTCAGCGATGCAGCCACACTCGCGACCGTTACAGTTCACGTTATAGTTCCGCACGTCGCCAGCGACTTCGACGGCGATGGAAAAGCAGATTTCGCTGTCTGGCGTCCTTCGAACGGTACTTGGTTCGTGATTCCGAGCAGCAATCCGGGCTCACCGATCATTCAGCAGTGGGGTGCGCCTGGCGATACGCCTATTGTCGGCGACTTTGACGGCGACGGCAGAAATGACTTCACAGTGTGGCGTCCCTCGAACGGCTTCTGGTTTTTCCTTCTGAGTTCAAACCCCACTCCACAGGCATTCCAATGGGGCAACCCGGGCGATATCCCTCTGACGGGCGATTTCGATGGAATCGGAAAGCAGGAGATAACCATCTGGCGTCCCCCGTACGGGAACTGGTACATCATTCCTGGCGACAATCCATCATCCCCGATTGTCCAGCAGTGGGGACTTCCCACCGACATCCCGGTCTCCGGCGATTTTGACGGTGACGGCAAAACCGATTTCGCTGTGTTCCGTCCATCCGATGGAACTTGGTACATTCTCCCCAGTTCGACAGGAATCCCATATGCAGTGCAATGGGGCGTCGCAAGCGATGTGCCCGTCCCTGCCGACTATGATGGAGACGGGAAAACTGACATAGCGGTATGGCGCCCCGGCAACGGAACTTGGTACATCATTCCGAGCAGCAATCCGGGAACGCCCATCATCCAGCAATGGGGAGCGCCGGGAGACACTCCCTTGGCGCTCGACTTTGATGGCGATGGCAAAGCTGATCTAACCGTCTGGCGCCCCTCCACCGGAATCTGGTTCGTGATCCCGAGCGCGAATCCCGTCACGCCCATTATTCAGCAATGGGGTGCCCCAGGCGATATACCGCTGTAACGAAACACATGCACATCAAAAAGCAACGTCTTCTCACGCCCGGGCCAACGCCCCTTCTTCCTTCGGCCCTCCACGCCATGATGGGTTCCGATATCCATCACCGGACCGATGATTTTCGCAATCTCTATAAGCGAGTTCTGGCGGATTTGAAAGAAATCCTAGGCACATCAAGCGATGTACTCGTTCTCGTGTCTTCCGGTTCAGGAGCTATGGAAGCCGCTGCTCAGAACTTCTTTTCACCCGGAGACGAAGTGCTCGTGTGCTCGGCTGGAAAATTCGGCGAGCGCTGGGTAGAAATCACGAAAGCCTTTGGTCTCCACCCTACTGTCCTGACCGCTCCTTATGGCGAGGCCGTGCACCCCGAATCAGTCGAGCAAGCGCTGAGGCAGAACAAAAATTTACGGGGCGTGTTTGTCCAAGCTTCTGAAACATCCACCGGCGCCCAGCACGATGTCAAAGCCATGGGCAAGGCAATTCAAAGGACCGAAGCAATTTTTGTTGTGGATGCCATCACCGGCATCGGCACAATGCCCTTGGATGTGGATGGCTGGGGTTTAGATATCGTCGTTGGCGGATCCCAGAAGGCGTTCATGATTCCGCCGGGCCTGGCTTTCTTGTCTATCAGCCCGAAAGCCTGGGCAATGGCTGACTCCGCCAAGTCTCCCCGCTATTACTTCGATCTCAAGCGAGAGAAAAAGAACGCCGTGAATGGCGAGTCTGCCTGGACGCCCAACACTGCCTTGCTCCTTGCATTCGCCGAAGCGCTGAAATTTATTAGATCAATCGGCATGCCCAAGCTGGTGGAAAACGCGCAGCTTCTCGCGCGAGCGACCCGGGAAGCCGTAACCGAGCTCGGTCTGCAGCTCTTTTCCAACTCTCCTGGATCATCGGTAACAGCCGTGCGCCCGCCATCCGGCATGGATTCCGGCGTTATCGTCAAAGAATTCCGTACTCGCTTCAACGCGATTATTACCAACGGCCAAGGCTCGATGAAGGGCCAGATCTTCCGGCTCGCGCATTTGGGCTATTTCGATTTTCACGATCTCTTCGCGATTATCGCCGAGCTAGAGTTGATTCTCGCCGCGCAAGGCTATCCTGTGCAATTCGGAACCGGCGTAGCCGCTGCGCAAAACGTTTACGCCGAGGCCGCGCTGCCGAAAGAAGCTGTTGCGCTCACCTGATCCAGCTCACAAACTCATCGATGAAAATTCTTGTTGCTGAACCGCTCGCGCCGGCGGCTATGGATGCGCTCCGCGCCCAGCCCTCTTGGGATATCGTCGAAGCCGATCCGAAGACCTTCCAGAGCCATCTCGCCGATAGCGACGCGCTTCTCGTCCGAAGCGCTGTCAAAATAACCAGTGAAGTGCTCGCAAAGGCCCCGAAGCTCAAAATCATCGGCCGTGCCGGAGTGGGTGTGGATAACGTCGACCTGAACGCGGCTACCAATGCCGGCGTGTTGGTCATGAACACACCCGGAGGCAATGCCGTCTCTGTGGCCGAGCACACGCTTGCACTGATGCTCTCTATGGCCCGTTCCGTCCCGCAAGCCAGCATCTCCACAAAATCGGGCAAATGGGAGAAAAAGAAATTTCTCGGAAATGAGCTGCGCGGCAAAACTCTCGGTGTCGTCGGCCTCGGCAGCATCGGTCGCGAGGTATTGAAGCGGGCCAAAGCCTTCGAGATGCAGGTCATCGCTCACGATCCCTACGTCAGTTCACATACAGCGCACGATCTCAGTGTCGATCTCCTACCGCTTCAGGAGCTCTACTCGAAAAGCGACTATATAACGCTGCACGTCGCGCTAACTCCAGAAACCGACCACATGCTCAACGCCGAAGCGTTCGGACAAATGAAAGCCGGTGTTCGTATCATCAATTGCGCGCGTGGCGAGTTGATCGATACGTCGGCTCTTCGCGATGCCGTTGAGCGCGGAAGCGTCTCCGGTGTCGCCATGGACGTGTTCGAGAAAGAGCCGCCCGGTGAAGATCCCCTTTTGAAGCTAGACGCAGTTGTCGCCACCCCTCATATTGCAGGCTCTACCGAAGAGGCGCAGGAAATCGTCGGCATTCGTATCGCCGAGCAGCTCATCGAATATTTGAAAACCGGTGTCGCTCTGAATGCGGTAAATATGCCGGCGCTTACGGCGGAGCAGTATCGGGCTTTGGGACCCTACATCAATCTGGGCGAGCGGCTCGGAACTTTTTTGAGCCACATAGCTGTCGGCAATCCCCACACCGTCCGCTTCGTTTATTTAGGAAGGTTAGCCGACCACAATACTCAGATCCTGCGCAATGCTGGCCTCGCCGGTGTTCTAAGCCGCTCCATGGAACATCGCGCCAACATGGTCAACGCAATGCAGATCGCGACGGAGCGCGGCTTCAGGGTCGTCGAGCAGCGCGAGCCGGGTCGGTCCCACATGGATTCCATTCGCATCGAACTCGAATCAGACGCCGGTGTCTTTTCTGTGGTTGGCGCGATTGTGTTGGACAAGCCGCGTCTCTTGCAAGTCGAAGGAATCTCCTGCGAAGCGACGCTCGATGGTAATCTCATATTTTCCAAAAGCGAAGATGTGCCCGGCGTGATCGGCTATTTGGGAACGGTTCTCGGCCGGAACGGAATCAACATCGCGAACTTCGCTCTCGGCCGAGAGGATGTAGCCGCGGAAACCGAGGGCAATAAAAACGAGCCGCTCACAGCGATTTCTATCGTTGAAACCGACGAGCCAGTCACAGACCCAGTGATTTCACAACTCTTCGAGAACAAAGCCTTCAAGTTCGTCCGCCGCGTCACCTTCACACGCTAAGGAGGGCGCGTCGCGCGATCACAACAACCTTACTTAGTCCTTTCAACAACCTAGGCCAATCGCTCAATCAACGTTCGCACACCTGACTCTATTCACCTTGCCACAGCGATCCTGTACAGAGTGATCGAATTTCACACGTTTGACGGAAGTGGCAAAAGAAGGCGTCCTAGTGACATCCTTGCCCTAAATGGAAATGTCGCTGGTTATCCCTTGGTCATTAAAGTACCCAGGAAATCGCAGATAAGCCTGTTAACTGGGGTTGGACCGCTTCAAGATGGAACCTGAACGGCAGTGTTGTAGGTAAGCAGTGAAGAAGCGGAATACAGGATTAACCCGAAAGCGCCGAGTTGCTAAAAGACCGCTCTCGCTTCACCCTCTCAACTTTGACGAAGCCGTTTCGGACATCTTGAAGGTGAAGCCGGAAAAGAAATTCCCGACAGCACAAAAACAGAGCCGTAGAAGGCAACCCGCGGCAATCGCTCTTAAGCATCGGTTTTCGTAAACTCACGCAACTCCGGGTAGTGCTCAACGAGCGAGGCCGGTGCGTTTACTTCTTTGCCTCTCAGAATGGACGTGATTTCTAAAGCGTTGACCATGGCTTTTCCAAGGTTGTGATTGTTTGTCATCGCGTATGTATCCGTAGCCTTCTCACCGACAGATCTGATCCGAGTGACCCAAGGCTCTAGCTCATCGACCTTGTAAAGGTAGTCGTAACGCTCCCTAACATCAGCTTTATCCGAGAACCACATTTTGTAGTTCCGTCCGTGCAAACGGATGTAGCCAATTGGCGATGTGACTTCAGCGCCCGGTTTGATCGAGCGTTTGAACAGCGGTTGATCAATGTTCGCTAGACCGATGTCCAGTTCTGCTAGCAAATCCAAAACTTCAGGTTCTGCCCAACTCGCGTGCCTGACTTCCAAGACCAGCGGATACTCCCGAAAGCGCTTTGCGAGATCAACTAAGTACTGCCGATTGTCCATGTCGAAATGGAACGACCAAGGGAACTGGAGCAATAGCGCACCGAAACGGCCCGAATCAATCAACGGTGTTAGGCCGTCTTTGAAATCGCGCTCATCCTGGGCGGTCGCATTCCGCTTATGTGTGAATCCCTGGTACAACTTTGCTGTAAACCGGAATCGCTGATTCGCTTCCACACGTTCGGTCCACGTCTTTGTCGTGGACGGTCGCGGAGCACCGTAAAAACTCGAATTAATCTCAATCGCGTCGAAGTATTGCGCCAGGTAGGTGAGTGGATGAAACGCTCTGGGTTTCTGCGCCGGATAGACGATCCCTTCCCAGTCTTTATAAGCCCAGCCAGCCGGGCCGATGCGAATCACCTACTCAGTCTTGCAGACATTTAACAAGCGGTGAGGGTTTGTCAAGTATACAATTCCGAAACGCTTGTTCCGCCATGCTACTGTGCTCTCGGAGATCGTTTCTCAAACCGTGTTCACCCACGCACCTCTCGGCGGGCCGATAGGCCCCGGCCCCTACGAAATGTCAATGCGCCACAGGTCGGCGCCGTTCAGTTTCAGCAATTGCGTTTTTCCCTCGACCGGATAGAAAAACTCGGCGGTATCGGGGTTGTAGGGCTCTTCGCCTATGCGGAATAAAGATTGGCCCAGGCGCTCGAGCCGGGCCACGCCGTCCAGCCACAATGCGCCTTTTCTGATCACGACCCGCGTGCTGCCGAGCCAGACGCTTTCAGCCCGGTAATAGCCGGTGAACGCCGCGAGATCCGGCGGGACGGCAAAGCTGCGCGGCCCTGAATACTTCGCATTCACATACCAATCCGCGCCATGCATCATCTCGATTACGGGGGCCAGCGTCTTCGCATCCTTCTCGTTTGCATGTTCTTTCTCTTTCGGGTTTTCTTCCGCGCGCCCGAACAAGATGGGAAAGCGTTCGAACGCTGGTGCTATCGCGAGAAACGTGTCGCCTCCGCCCGACTGTAGCGGAATTGATTCCGCACCCACGCGCATGGTCAAGCGGTCCCCTTCCGCGATGACCACGACCTCGCGGCCCTCGGGCGACGTATACGTTCCCGCATACTCGCTCGCATTCTTGACGTGCATCGGATCGCTCAGCTCCGGCGGCTTCGGCAGCGGCTTTCGCTCCGCTTGGGCGCACATTAGTTTCACGGCGAATTGCGTCACGGGATTGGGCCGGTAGCCTTGCCCGGCGTTAATCGATGCGAACGCGGCCACACCGCCGTCCAGGTCGATGTGCATCGCGGACATGAAGGAGACCATCCCGCCCGTGTGACGCAGAACCGTGTGCCCATCGAGCTGATCGACTCCGATGCCATAGCCGTAACAAGCCGTCGGGCTCAGCGCCGGGGCTTTCACGTAGGGCTTACTAAACAAGGCGAAGCTCTCTTCCGAGACGATTCGCCGACCGCGTCCTTGGCCTCGCCGCAAGAGCATTTGGAGATACAGCGCCATATCGCCCGGCGTGGAAAGAATGCTTCCGGCAGCATCTTCGAAAACCAGATTTCCCGCCGGCGCGAGTTTTCCATGCCTGATGTACGTCAAGTCATCAAAAAAGGGGACGTAACTGTTAGCCGTTTTTTCGCGGGTGCGGTTTGTGATCACTGGGGCCGATGAGGTCATGCCGAGCGGCTCGAAGATCCGCTTCTGAACCGCTTCCGCCCAGGGCCGGCCATCGAGTTTTTCGACCAAATATCCGAGCGCGGTAAACCCCACATTGCAGTAATGAAAATGCTCGCCGGGCTTGAACGCCTGAACGTGGCGGGCCCGCGGATCGCTCAGAAAGAGGCCCAGCGCGTCGGGCAGGCCCGAGGTGTGGGTCAGCAGGTGATGGACGGTAATGACCCCGTGATTTGCCTCGATGGGGAGCCAGGGGAGATATTCGAGAACCGGCCGGTCCAGATCGAGCTTACCCTCTCCGCGCAATTGGAGCAGAGTGAGAGCAACAAAGGATTTGGTAATCGAGCCGACCTCGAACAGCAGGTCTGGCGTAACAGGTGCCTTGGTTTCAAGATCGGAAAAGCCGAAGGCAGCGGTCCGGACGACCCGGTCCTTGTCTGCCAGAGCGAGCGTCAGACCAGGCGAGTTCATGGCCCGCATGTATGCCTGTATGAAATCATCGAGCGGACCGAATACCGGTCCGAAGGAGGCATCCCGCGCTTGTTCGGCGGAAAGCGTACCTTCCTGGACCAAAAAAGTGGTAGCCGAAAGGGTAGAAGCGCGGAGCGCGCCAATCAGAAACGCGCGACGTCTCAGGTATGAGCCCGGCATATTAGCGATAAAGTACCACGCCGGTGCCGGCGCGAGGCTCTGCACGGCGGAAGGTAAATTTTACGAGCAAAAAGCCCTCGTGTTCGGAATGCGGGCTTGCAGGATTCGTGGCAAAAGCGGGCTGACGCCTCACCGTTCCAGTCGTTTAACCCACGCGAATGGTACTAGATAATCCGTTAGTGGTACGCCGGTCTACAGAAATCCCTTGACCCGGAAAATAATACACGGTTATCCTAACTCTGTCCAGAGGAGGACAATCAACAGTCATGGCTATCTTAAAATCAACGCTCGCGACCTTCGCGATCGCGACTCTGTTTACAGTAGCCGCTTCAGCGGCTACGCAGCCGGCGCTTTCGGGGCCGGATGTGTTTCGTATTTCTTATTGGGTCAATGAGACGTTTACCTGTACCGGCGGCAGTTGTACGCCTAGCGGTATAGCGCCCGGCATTGACGACCAAATCTACATCGTCAATCCAGGAACGAGCGGCGGGAATCTCTGCGCGAACATTTACGTGTGGGATCCTTCCGAAGAGCTCGTGTCCTGCTGCGCCACTGCGATCACGCCGAACGAACTGGTGACCACCACCGTTGGGGGGCTGCTTACGAACCCGGCAAGCGCGAGGGATAGGACGCCTCACAGCGGAGTGATCAAGATCATCTCGTCCACCGTTCCTAGCGGCGGCTGCAATGCCGCGACCGTGGGCAAGAGTGGAGGCGGAGCAGTCACTCCAGAGTTGCTCTCCTGGATGGTGCATATCTTTACCGTCAACGGTGCTTACGAGCCGACGGAAGAGGAATTCCTTCCTGGAACGCTGAGCGCTGCCGAGGAGGGCCTCGATGTAAATGGTTGCGCCGCTTTTGCCGGTCTCAGTGGCGCAGGCACATGCGTAGGTCCGGTGGAGGCACCAGCGGTTCGCAAGAGCCTGCGGTAGGGGGAGACCACCTCACAGCGGCACGGTTGTAGTATCGCGGGTGAACCACGGAAATTAATGGCTCACCCGCGGACTTACTGATCGTTCCGCCGGAAGGAGATCAAACGTCATGTCTATCCTAAAATCAGTACTTGCGGCGTTCGCATCGGCAACGCTGTTCACCATCGCCGCTTCGGCGGCCACGCAACCAGCCCTTAGCGGGCCAGATGTATTTCGGCTCTCGTATTTCGTCAATGAGACGTTTAGCTGTACCGGGGGCAATTGTACGCCTACCGGTATAGCGCCCGGTCTGGACGACCACATCTACATTGTCAATCCAGGAACCAGCGGCGGGAATCTCTGCGCGAATATTTACGTGTGGGATCCTTCCGAAGAGCTCGTCTCCTGCTGCGCTACCGCGATCACGCCGAACGAACTGGTGACCACCACCGTTGGGGGGCTGCTTACAAACCCAGCCAGCGCGAAAGATACGACACCTCACAGCGGGGTGATCAAGATCATCTCGTCCACCGTTCCGAGCGGCGGACACTGCAATCCCGCAACCGTGGGCAAGAGTGGAGGCGGAGCAGTCACTCCAGAGTTGCTGTCCTGGATGGTGCATCTCTTCCCCGCTGGGTTTTCGGGCTTTAGCGACGGAGAAGCGACGGAAGAGGAATTCCTTCCTGGAACGCTGAGTGCTGCCGAGGAGGGTCTCGATGTAAATGGTTGCGCCGCCTTTGCCGGTCTCAGCGGCGCAGGGACATGCGTAGGTCCGGTAGAGGCACCAGCGGTTCGATCGCACCTTAAGTAAGGCGCATCGCCGCGAGTACAAATCAGTACCCATTTACGGGTGACCAGGAGTACCTGGCCACCCGTGTGGTCTATTGACTCAGGTTTCGAGATAGATATACACTCCCCAAAGAACTTCATATTAAGGATATTTACATTGAACATTCGTATTTTTTGCACTCTTATCATGCTTTCCGGCTTGACAGGCATGCTCAATGCGCAGGCCGGCCCAGCCGAGAATCCCTCAACCGTAGTAGCCGAAGTTAACGGCACTGCCGTGACCTTAGGTGAGCTGGAACAAAAGCGGGCGGACAACCTGTTTCACGCGCGCACTCAGTATTACAAGGAAGAGCGTAAAGCGCTTGACGACCTGATTGATGAGCGCTTGCTTGACATTCGGGCGCGCCGTGAGAACGTAACGGTGGACGAGCTGCTCCGACGCCACGTGGACAGCCAGGTAGCTAAGGACCCGAGCGACGAGCAGCTTCAAATACTGTATGAAGCTACCCAAACCGATCAGCCGTTTGCTTCGGTACGCGAGAGATTACTGAACAATCTGCGGCAGTTGCGCACTTCGAAGGCTCGCGCAGCATACTTGAAAACACTTCGGGACGAGGCCAAGATCAACGTCACACTTCCGGAGCCGCGCGCGGAGATCGCGCTCAACGAGCATACGCCGGTGCGCGGCCCGCGAAACGCGCCCGTCATAGTGGTTGAATTTGCCGATTATCAGTGTCCGTATTGCAAGCAGCTCGAACCGCAGATCGAGAAAATAAAAAATGAATTCGGCGACAAAGTAGCTTTGGTGTATAAGGACTACCCATTGCAGATGCACCATGACGCCGAACCCATGGCCGAGGCAGCAAGGTGCGCCGGAGAACAAGGCAAATATTGGGAATTTCACGATTATCTCTTCAACGACGTGAAGAACTTCGACATCGCACAGGCGAAAGAGCACGCCCGAGCGCTCCAATTAGACTCGGCGCGGTTTGATAAGTGCCTGGACTCGAACGCCGAAGATCAATTAATTAAGCACGATTCTGCTGAAGCGACGAACCTGGGCGTCGGTGGCACTCCGACGGTGTTCGTCAACGGGCGACTCATTGCGGGTGCAAAGTACGAGGCAATACGCGATGCAATCCAGCAGGAGTTAGCAGCAGCTTCTGCGCGCCCCCGCCAGACCGCTCGACGCTGATTTGTCAGCAGCAAAAGAAGAATTGAGTAGGCCCGCACGCTGGCCGGTTGGCGGGCCTTCTTCCTTAGGCCGGCCGCGGCCACTTGATTTCACGCAAATACTACGAACTTCGCAACGCTGCTGGCCACTAGGCATCGTTGTAAGCTGCGTGTTGCTTGTCCATGAATTGGCGCGCCCGACGGCATCTTTGCCCGGCTTGATCACAAGCCCGATCGATGAACGTCAACTTGTCACCCTTGCTGGAAACACGCGCCCTGAAGCCAACGTGGACACCGATCATGGCCGCGTCGCGGACGGCTTCCGAATGGAACACGTGCTGCTGCAGTTGAAGCGCTCTCCCAAGCAAGAGCTTGCCCTTCGTGCTTTCATTGACGAACTGCATAATCCGGCATCGGCAAATTTCCATCACTGGCTAAGCGCGGATGAATTCGGAAAACAGTTCGGCCTGGCGCAGCCAGATCTCGACGTCATCGAACGCTGGTTGGTATCGCACGGTTTTCAGATCAACGTGGTCTATTCAAACCGTCAGCTTATCGACTTCTCGGGCACGGCCGGACAGATACGCGCCGCTCTGCATACTGAAATTCACCGCCTGATGGTGAATGGCGAAGAGCATATCGCTAACATGAGCGATCCCCAAATCCCCGCTGCCTTGGCACCGGCTGTTGCAGGCCCGGTTTCACTCCATAACTTCATGCCACAACCGTTACGTGAGCCACACGCGGGTTACACCTTTGTTCTGGAGAAAGAGAAGCTTTACGGCATTGTGCCTGGGGATCTCGCCACAATTTATAACCTCACGCCACTGTTCGAGGCTGGTGATACAGGAAAGGGCCAGACCATCGCTGTGGTGGAAGTGATGGATATTTACAATTCTTCCGACTGGAACACGTTCCGCAGTACGTTCGGGCTCGCGAGTTATACCTCGGGTTCCTTGACAACGATCCATCCGGCCCCGAAGAGCGGCAATAACAACTGTGCCGACCCGGGTTACATTGGCTCCGACGCAGAGGCCGTTCTCGACGCCGAATGGGCCAGCGCTGCTGCCCCTGACGCGACCATCGAATTAGCTTCTTGCGCCACAACCACAACCAGTTTCGGCGCTTTGATTGCTGTTCAGAACTTGATCAACGGCACGGCTGTATCGCCCGACATCATCAGCATCAGCTACGGGGCTTGCGAGGCGAACAGCACAATCGCAAACTCCGCGTACAGTTCGGCCTTCCAACAGGCTGTTGCGCAGGGTGTTTCAGTTTACGTCGCCGCCGGCGATTCTGGGGCCGCTTGCAATTATGGCAGCGTGACAGGAATCGCCGTAAACGGGATAGCTTCAACCGCATATAACGTTGCAGTTGGTGGTACGGACTTCGGAGACACTTATAGCCAGGCGAATAGCGCTTATTGGAATTCAAACAACAGCGCGGTATACGCCTCCGCGAAGAGTTACGTCCCGGAGATTCCATGGAATGACACCTGCGCCAGTGTGCTCCTCGCCGAATCACGCGGGTACAAAACGACGTATGGTGAAAAGGGTTTCTGCAACAGTGACACTGGCGCTCGCCTCAACTGGACACACGCCGGCGGCGGCGGACCGAGCAATTGCGCCACTTTCGATCAGAAGACATGTGGGGGTTGGCCCAAGCCCTCCTGGCAAGCCAGCGTGGGCGGTATCTCCAACGACGGGGTTCGCGACCTCCCCGACATCTCCCTCTTTGCCGGCAAAGGCATGTGGGATCACCTCTATGTGTATTGCGATTCCGCATTTGCTCCCTGCACGGATAAGCCCGACACTTGGTCTTACGACGGCGGGACGTCATTTGGCTCGCCCATAATGGCGGGAATTCAGGCGTTAGTGAATGAAAAGGTCGGAGAACGCCAGGGCAATCCAAATTACATGTATTACAAGCTCGCTGCCGAAGAATACGGCGCCAAAGGCAGCAAACACTGCGATTCGTCAAACGGCAGGGCGGTTGCGGAAAGTTGTACGTTCCACGATATTACGATGGGGGATAACGACGTCGCCTGTTCCGAGAATAAAAGTACTGGCAATAATAACTGCTTCATCCCTTCGGGCGAAACGGGTGTGCTCTCACTATCCTCCGACACATATCAGCCGGCTTTTGAAGCTGGAATAGGCTGGGATTTCGCGACGGGCATCGGAACAGTGAACGCTTACAACCTTGTGAACAACTGGGCATCTGTGATTTCGAAATCCGCGACTCTGCCCGATCGCGACCGGCGTATCAAGCTAGGATGGCACTGAGAACTGAGATGATATTCGAAGCCATTATGAAACGATTGTTTGGGGTGACCTTTAGCTTTGTCGCCACGCTGATGGCGCAGCAAGGCACGGCGCCAGCGACGTCTTCACAAACACCTCTGCTCCCGCAGACGGAAGTGGACTCTGCGGTTCAGCAGTTCGAGGCGGCCTTTGCAGCCGGCTATAACGGCGGCGATGCGAAACGAGTCGCCGACCTCTACACGGACAATGCAACTCTGCTAACTGAATCCGGTATTACGATCATTGGCCGGGAACGGATTGAAAAAGCTCTCGCCGCAGGTTTTGCGCAGCGCAAAGACGCCAAACTCGAAAATACGCCGCAAAACTCGGTGGCCGTTTCGCGCGACGTCATCGTCACGCAGGGGCTCTCACGCTTGACTCCGGCTGACAACGCGCAACAACCTTCGGAATTCCTGTATACGAGGGTTCTGACTCGGCAGGAGGATAAATGGCGAATCGCCGTGGCGCAATATGCTCGCCCCAACCCCTGGGTTGTGACTCTTCCCACGACACCTGTTGGGCATACTAGCCCTCCAAAGAAGGTGAGCTTAACGAACACAGGAGCGACCGCGCTCAGGATTCGCAATATGACCTTGAGCGGAAGGGCAGTCGCTGATTTCACCAAGGTGGGCACGTGTACGCGTCCGGTTCCGCAGGGGGGAAGTTGCGTGCTGGCTTTCACGTTCCGTCCGACGAGCCCCGGTCCCCGCAAGGCAACACTCTGGTTTAACGACGATGCCGGAACCGGCCCCCACGAATTGAGGCTCGTTGGCACAGGCAAGTGAGTTGGCAGGAAACATGTGGTGCCAACCGGGCCTCTAGTACTTTTATAGGATCTAGCTGCGAAAAGTTGTCATCAAAGCGACGTCATGCAACGTCTATACAGCAGGAATCTGTCCACAGAAATCGGTGCCTAAGGCGCGGCTTTCGGTTGGACGATAAGAAGAGCAAGAGCAGCGAGGGTGCATGCGCGTCCTCCTCTGACGTCACTTTGCATGCACCCGGCTCTTGCGCCTAAGGACCCCTCCTCTAGGCCCATAAGCGGCAACTCGTTGGATCTACAATCCGGTTCCCTTTAAAGGGATAATTTGCGGACTGGTTATGTCGCTATCCGTGATGATTACTTCCGCTGTTCGATTTCCTTTGGCCTTTGGCATTAAGGTCACAGTGATCGTGCAACTCTTGGATGCGGCAAGGCTACTGCCGCATGTTTTTGAAAGGTGGTAGTCAGCCGAATGGCTCCCGCCAAGGGCTATGCTTTTGATGGTCAACGTGGTCTTTCCGACATTGGTTAACGTGATGCTCTGAGCCATACTGCTTTTGCCTACCGTGGTGGAGGGGAAGGTCAAACTGGTCGGAGAGACTTTGGCCTGGGTGGCGGAGCCAGTCAAACTAATCAACTGCGGGCTCCCCCCTCCGTTGTCTGCGATCGAAACATCGGCTGTCCGCGTCCCTGTGGTCTTCGGTTTAAAGGTCACGCTTACAGAGCAGCTCGCATTCTTTGCGAGTACGCTGCCGCATGTCTTCGATAGGGCAAAGTCGCCTGAATCACTGCCCGTCAAGGTAATGCTTGTAAAGGTAAGTGTGGTTGTTCCGACGTTGGTGATCGTCACACTCTGCGGGCTCGAGCTACTTCCGATTTTCGTCGCCGGGAAGCTCAAACCTGATGCCGATAACTTAACCTGCGTCCCGGTGCCCGTCAAATTGATCGACTGGGGACTACTGGCGGCGTTATCAGTGATTTTCACTGTTCCCGTCCGGGTGCCTTCAGCCGTGGGCTTGAATGTGACGTTGATGGTACAAGTCGCGTTTACAGCGAGGGAACTGCCGCATGTGTTGGTCTCGGAGTAGTCTCCGCTCGGCGCGATGCTGGTGATGTTCAGCGTAGCTGTCCCAGTGTTTTTGAGCGTGACCGGCTTTGCGGCACTGGTGGTGCCCAGCAGTTGGGTGCTGAACGTGAGACTGGTTGCGCTCAGATTTACGGCCGGCGCAACGCCCGTACCGGTCAGGCTGATGGATTGCGGACTGCCTGACGCATTATCAGTGATTGCCACTGTGCCCGTGCGCGTGCCTGTAGCGGTCGGATGGAACGTGACGTTAATGGTACAGTTACCGCCCGCTGCCACGGAGCTACCGCACGTGTTGGTTTCTGCGTAATCGCCGGTTGCGGCGATGCTGGAAATCGTCAGAGTTCCGGTGCCGGTGTTCGTAAGCGTAACGGGTTGGGCACTGCTGGTGGTGCCAACCAGTTGGCTCGCGAAGGTGAGGCTGGTCTTGGATAGGCTGACCGCAGGCGCGACGCCTGTACCGGTCAAGCTGATGGATTGCGGGCTGCCTGACGCATTGTCAGTGATTGCCACTGTGCCCGTGCGCGTGCCTGTAGCGGTCGGATGGAACGTGACGTTGATAGTACAGTTTCCACCCGCAGAAACGGAACTACCGCACGTGTTGGTTTGTGCGTAGTCGCCCGTTGCAACGATGCTGGAAATCGTCAGAGTTCCGGTGCCGGTATTCGTAAGCGTAACGGGTTGGGCACTGCTCGTGGTGCCAACCAGTTGGCTCGCGAAGGTGAGGCTGGTCTTGGATAGGCTGACCGCAGGCGCGACGCCTGTACCGGTCAAGCTGATGGATTGCGGGCTGCCCGAGGCATTGTCGGTGATGGTGACAGTGCCGGTGCGCGTACCCGTAGCGGTCGGGTGGAACGTGACGTTGATGGTACAGTTGCCGCCCGCAGAAACGGAACTACCGCACGTGTTGGTTTGTGCGTAGTCGCCCGTTGCAACGATGCTGGAAATCGTCAGAGTTCCGGTGCCGGTGTTAGTAAGCGTAACGGGCTGGGCACTGCTGGTTGTGCCAACCAGTTGGCTCGCGAAGGTGAGGCTGGTCTTCGATAAGCTGACCACAGGCGCTACGCCCGTACCGGTTAGGCTGGTGGATTGCGGGCTGCCCGAGGCGTTGTCGGTGATCGTGACAGTGCCGGTGCGCGTGCCCGTAGCGGTCGGATGGAACGTGACGCTGATCGTACAATTTCCGCCCGCTGCCACCGAGCTACCGCAGGTATTGGTTTGTGCGTAGTCGCCCGTAGCAACAATACTGGAGATTGTCAGAGTTGCGCTGCCGCTGTTCGTAAGTGTGACGGGCTGAGCACTGCTGGTTGTGCCAACCAGTTGGCTCGCGAAGGTGAGGCTGGTCTTGGATAGGCTGACCGCCGGCGCGACGCCGGTTCCCGTCAGGCTGATGGATTGCGGGCTGCCGGAAGCATTGTCGGTGATGGTGACAGTGCCGGTGCGCGTGCCCGTGGTTGTGGGTTTAAACGTAACGTTGATAGTGCAGTTTCCACCAGCAGAGACGGAACTACCGCAGGTGTTGCTCTGGGAGTAATCGCCCGTAGCAACAATGCTGGAGATTGTCAGAGTTGCGCTGCCGCTGTTCGTAAGGGTGACAGGCTGGGCACTGCTGGTTGTGCCAACCGGTTGGCTCGCAAAGGTGAGGCTGGTCGTCGATAGGCTGACCGCAGGCGCGACGCCTGTACCCGTCAGGCTGATGGATTGCGGGCTGCCCGAAGCATTATCGGTGATCGTGACTGTACCGGTGCGCGTGCCTGTAGTGGTCGGATGGAACGTGACGTTGATTGTGCAATTGCCGCCCGCTGCAACAGAACTACCGCACGTGTTGGATTGCGCGTAGTCGCCGGTGGCGGCGATGTTCGAGATGGTAAGAGTTCCGGTGCCGTTGTTCGTGAGGGTAACGGGCTGGACACTGCTGGTTGTGCCAACCAGTTGGCTCGCAAAGGTGAGACTGGTCGTCGATAAGCTAACAGCCGCCGCCACCCCTGTTCCCGTCAGGCTGACGGTCTGCGGACTCCCCGACGCATTGTCGGTGATTGTTACTGCGCCTGTGCGAGTGCCTGTAGTCGTGGGACTGAATGTGACGTTGATCGTGCAACTACCAGTGGGCGCAATCGAGCCGCTGCAGGTATTCGTTTGCGCGAAGTCGCCGGTGACAGCGATGTTGGAGATGGTAAGCGCCGCGCTCCCACTATTGGTAACGGTCACCGGTTGCGCGCTGCTTGTGCTGCCAACCTGCTGGCCAGGGAAGGTAAGACTCGTGGTCGACAAGCTCACGGCAGCAGCAGCAGCATTCAAGCCCACCGCATCTAACGCAAAATCGCTGCAGGTTCCGGGGCACTGCGAAAGAGTAAACACAACGGAGGTGATGTTCGCGCCAGACTGATCGAGCAATCCGATATAGACTGCGTCACCATTCGTGTCACTTGGCACCGTGAAGACGCCAAGCGAAGTAGCTCCGTTAAAGGCCTGGACTTGCGCAGTGAATTGACCCGGCGTGTCAGTCTGAATCAAGGCACCGGCGCCGGCAACAGGATTCGTGAAAGTCAGCGCGACCGGCCCATTACCTCCGTTCGCAGCATCCGACGTCCAAAGCAAAGCGTCCTGCGCTGGAAATCCCGAGCCGGTCCAACTGCAAGGCGAACCTCCGCAGACAACCGAAACAATGCTATTAGGACCGGCGAGACTCACGCTCACCGAATTGCCCTTGGTTGAGGTGACATTGAAACTGGCCTGAACGACGGTCCCGTCGGCGCCCAGTTGGGACCAATTTACGAAATCCGTGGCATTTTGCGCACTCTGACTGGTAACCAGAGTGAGCGAATCGGCCGAAGCAGAAGCGGCCCCGAAGAGCATCGCGACCAAACATAGTGCCGCGAAACGAGAAGTTGTGCGTGCGCTCATTTGCTTTTCAATCCAAGATGTGTGCAGCATGTCTATCTCCTCGATCTCCTCTACGGGGTACATGCGGCGCCTGCATCGCTGGTGAACGAGCCGCCGTCGGAATACATGCCGCCTGCAGCGATCGAAGGATCCTGATCGTAAAACCACGAGAAGAAGGCCAGCTCCTGCAGGTTGTAGCTGAAGCCGTTAGGCATAGTCACAGGAGGAGAGAGAGGGGGGCTGCCGAAGAAGGCATCACCCACTTCGTAGTTGTTATCGCAACTCCCATCAGCGGGGTTTGTCCACCCTGGAGTGGGGTTGCCGGTATCCGGATCATTCATCCATTCGGCAACTTCGTGGCTTAGGACATAAACATCCGATACGTACAGATCCTGCCACTCTCCACTGGTATCGAAATCAGCCACGACATAGGTCTGCAGCGAATTGGAAGAATCGTAGTAGGCGCCATGATCGCCAAACGCCGTTGAGCCGTTGTAATTCATCACCACGCTGTCGAAGATAAAAATCGGGACGCTACCCGGGCCAACGCCGGTTCCCTGGCTCTCTAATGCAGGGATAAGCGTAGTGGTGACATAGTTGTCCCACCAGAAGTAATCAATCTCGCCAGACTGGCATGAGCCTCCGATAATGTAGCCATCAGCAGCCGGGACTTGAACAACCTGGCCTAAAACATTGTTGAGGTTCAAGATGGTGTGATAGGGCGTGATCAAGTTCGAGTTTGGAGAGACATATTGCCAAAAATTGGCGCGCTGGAACGCGTCCGCGTACTGCGTGGTGCCCACATCTACGGGATTGTTGCCATTGGCGTCAGTAAACGTGAAGTCGGTGGTCTGAAACATTGGCGACTTTTGGACCAGATCGACAACAGTGTCGCCGGCACAAGGATCGAACGCGGTGGGGTCCTGAACGGAGCCATCCGAGAAATTGAAGATCACGGGAACGAGATAAGCCTGGATTGTGGTTGTTCTCTTGCCGTTATTGAAGGGGCTCCGGCCCACGATAGTGCCCGAATAATTGTTATTGTCTTGGCCTGCTACGACGTTGTAGGTCCAGAGGGGGAGCGAGGGAGAACTCGGTCCATTTGGGCTGTTCAACCCCGCATTGGGTCTTGGCGAATTGGGTCTTGGGATTGCTTTGTGGTGAATCGGGTCGGCTCGCTTGACCTTCTTGGATGGTTGCAGGCGGCTTTTTTGTTGTCCGAAAGCTGCTTGTGAATTAGTAAAAAAGAATACGATTGCGATCGCGAATATGAATAAGAGGGTGCGATGAATTTTCAAAATAACTCCTTTCCTAACTTGCGGATACACCGCTAATGGGCGTTCCCAGTCATACGCCGTGATCCGGCGTGCATTCGGCCTCGGCGCATCTCCACGCAGACGGGAGGGCCGGTAAGCTTCAGTAATGAATGGCTCTATGCTACTACGTTTAAGGAAAGAATCTAACACCGGTCACGCATCCGTAGTACTAGCTTTTCAGTAGCCCCGTACTGCCCCGAGAAGCGCAGTACTTCAATCCAGAAAAGAAGGTCGCGGGGCTAGTTTGACGCTGGACTGGAATGCTATAATTATTCACGGTTATGAATAAAGCGCTGGCAACGTCACTGGGATCCGTCGTACAGCTCCATCCTGGCCGGAGCGTTCGCAGCTTGCTCCGGGACGCAGATCTCTCGATCCCGGAATTGAAACGCCTGCTCGATTTGACACAGCAGGTGAAGAACGGGCGGCAGCGCTACGCATCGGCATTAAGAGGTCGCTATCTCAGCCTTTTGTTCGAAAAGCCATCGCTTCGCACACGCATGACATTCGAGCTGGCGATTAAGCAACTAGGAGGAGATTGCGTGCTCCAAACCGGCATGATTGCGGATCGCGAGCCGCTCAAAGATGTGGCGCGGAATCTGGCTCGATGGACGGATGCGATTGTGGCGCGGACTTACTCGCAGGAAACGATCGAGGAGCTGGCGAGATGGTCCGGAATACCCGTCGTGAATGCGCTGAGCGATCTATATCATCCGTGTCAGGCGCTTGCGGACATGTTCACTTTGAAGGAGCGCTTCGGGCAGTTGTGGGGATTGAAGCTGGCATATGTTGGCGACGGCAACAACATGGCGCACTCGCTGTTGCTGTGTTGTGCGCGGTTGGGTATCAGTTGTTCAGTGGCAACACCGCCTGGCTATGAGCCAAAGGCTGAGATTGCAGCCGAGGCGAAGCGTTTGGCCCGCGAATCCGGAGTGGAGGTCGAAATAACTCACGATCCCAGCGCTGCAGTGCGATCCGCCGATGCGGTTTATACGGATGTTTGGGCGAGCATGGGGCATGAATCAGAAATCGAAGAGCGGAAGAAGGTTTTTTCTCCATACCAAGTGAATGAAGCGCTGCTGTCCAAGGCTCGAAAGAACACAGTATTCATGCATTGCATGCCGGCCAAGCGCGGGTTAGAAGTGACCGATTCCGTAATGGAATCGGCGCAATCTGTCGCATTCGAGCAGGCCGAAAATCGTTTGCACGTACAGAAAGCGCTACTCTTGATGCTGTTGCAATAATGGCAGCTCCAATACGAGTGGCGCTCGCCTATTCGGGCGGGCTTGATACCTCCATCATCATTCCGTGGTTAAAAGAGCACTATAACTGCGAAGTGATCGCCGTGTGCGGCGACATCGGGCAAGGCGGCGAAGAACTGGACGGCTTGCGCGAGAAGGCGCTGAAGACGGGAGCTTCCGAAGTTTACATCGAGGACATGCGCGAGGAATTCGTTCATGAATACCTTTGGAAACTGGTTCGCTCCGGCGCTGTCTACGAACACAAATATCTGCTAGGCACATCAATTGCGCGTCCGCTGCTCGCCAAGCGCCAAGCGGAAGTCGCGCTCAAAACCGGCTGCGATGCGCTCGCGCACGGCTGCACCGGCAAGGGCAATGACCAGGTCCGCTTTGAGATGACATACAAGGCCATCGCTCCGCAGCTTGCAGTAATTGCGCCTTGGCGCGAGTGGGACATTGTGTCGCGCGAGGACGCAATCGAGTACGCGCGAAAGCACAACGTTCCGATCAGTCAATCGACGACAAAGATTTACAGTCGTGATCGCAACATCTGGCATATCTCGCACGAAGGCGGAGAACTTGAGAACCCGGCGGACCCGGCCCCGGAGCATATTTGGATGCTGACCAACAATCCCGCGGACGCGCCATCGAAGCCCGCGGACATAGTGATCGGATTTGATCAGGGCGTGCCGGTTTCGTTGGATGGGCAGCATCAACTCAGCGGAGTGGCTTTGCTCGAAACGCTGAACGCGCTTGGTGGTGAGCACGGCATTGGACGAATTGACCTGGTCGAAAACCGTTTTGTCGGGATGAAATCGCGAGGGTGCTATGAGACGCCAGGAGGCTCGATCCTGATCGCCGCGGTTCGTGAGCTGGAGGCGCTTACGCTCGATCGCGCTACTCTGCATTACAAACAGAAGCTGGCGCTGGACTATGCCGAAATGATCTACAACGGCTTTTGGTTCACGCCCTTGCGCGAGGCGCTGGACGCGTTTTTCGCTGAAGTTTCGAAGCCCGTCTCAGGTGAAGTCACGCTCCGGCTTCACAAGGGAACGACCGAGCCGGTGAGCCGCAAAAGTCCGAATTCGCTGTATAGTCTGGATATCGCAAGCTTCACGATGGGTGAAAGCTACGATCAAAAGGACGCACTTGGCTTTAATAACCTGGTCGGCTTGCCCATCAAAGTGCGAGCGCTGCTCAAGAAATCAGCCTCCGCATCGTAGCGTGCGGAAACGCCCGCACCGAAAATCTAAGGTATGAAGTTGTGGGGCGGGAGGTTCGAAGGCGAAGCCTCCACATTTTTCGAAAAGTTTTCCAATTCCTTACATTTCGATCGCAAACTTGTTTTCGAGGATATTGAAGGCTCGCGCGCATTCGCGCAAGCACTTTTGAGGGAACGCGTTCTTACTCCTGACGAATGCCGGCGCATTTTGGAGGCATTTTCAGAAATTGCGGACGAAGCGCAAGATCCGCGCTACTTCGACGGGGCGGAAGACGAAGACATCCACACATTTGTCATTCGGAAGCTGGGAGAGAAGGTTGGGCCCGTGGCGGAGAAGATGCACACGGGACGAAGCCGAAACGAGCAGGTCTCGCTGGATCTTCGCCTATATTTGCGCTCCGCGGCAGACACATTGCTCGACAGACTCGGCGATCTGATGAGCGAGTTACTGGCGCTGGCCCGAAAATATCCCGACGCGGTGATTCCCGGCTTCACGCATCTCCGACGCGCTCAACCAGTGTTGTGGCCGCACTACTTGCTTGCATTTTTCGAAATGTTCGCGCGCGACTGCGAGCGAGTGCGGCAAGCTCGCGAGCGAATTGATGTGATGCCGCTCGGCTCGGGCGCTCTCGCCGGCAGCGGTTTTCCATTTGACCGTGAGGCTCTCGCGCAGGAGCTTGGATTTCGAGCCATTTCGCGCAACAGCATGGATGCCTCTGGCGACCGGGATTTTGCTCTGGATTTTTTGTACGGGTGCAGCGTCATTATGCTTCACTTGAGCCGGCTAGCAGAAGATTGGATCTTGTATTCGAGCGAAGAGTTCAACTGGATCACTCTCGGAGACGGCGTCACAAGCGGCTCGAGTCTAATGCCGCAAAAGAAGAATCCGGACTCGCTGGAACTGATCCGCGGCAAGTCCGGCCGGGTTTTTGGATCCCTTACATCTCTTTTTGTAACGATCAAAGGCCTGCCGATGACTTACAACCGCGATCTGCAGGAGGACAAGGAAACGTTATTTGAGGCGTTTGATCACACGTCCGAATCGCTGGCCATGGCGAAAATCGTCGCCCAATCGGCTACGCTCAATCCCGGCAAAGCATTGGCGGCCGTCGAAGAGAGTTGGGCGGTTGCAACGGATCTCGCCGAGGAGCTAGCGCGAAACGGAGTGTCGTTCCATCGAGCACATCAAATTGTGGGACGATTGGTTCTGGAGAGTCTGAAAGCGGGCAAAAAGCCGGGGGACTGGACCGGCGACACGCTGGCAGCGTTTGCTCCCGAGTTCAAGCCGGAAATGGCGCGCCTGCTTGCGCCATCTGAAGGCATGGAAATGCGCGAGTTGCCCGGCGGAACCGGCGCTCAGGCTGTGCGGCGCGCACTTGAAGAAGCAGAGCAGCGGCTTAAGCAGATGCGCGAATCTTCGGGTGAAAGATGAAGAAGTGAGACATGAACAAGAGCTTCCGGCAGGGTCAGATCTTGAACATCGTCCGCCACAGAGAAATCTATACCCAGGAAGAATTGGGCCGGGAGCTTGGGAATCTGGGTATTCAAACAACGCAGGTAACGCTCTCGCGAGATATTCGCGAGCTCGGATTGGTCAAAACGGCCGATGGCTACCGGCAGTTGCAGGCGGAACCAGCCGGTCCCCAGCTCGTAAATATTGCCAGCGAGTTCCTTCTGGACATGCGGCTGGCACAAAACCTGGTCGTGCTTCGGACATCTCCGGGAAACGCGAATACGCTTGCCATCGCGCTTGACAGGGAAGGCTTAAACCAAGTGGTCGGCACCATTGCCGGCGACGATACAGTGCTCGTGATCACACCCGATAGCGAAACTGCCGCAAGTTTTCAGGCAAGAATGCTGGAGATGATTTCGGGCTGAGAAGGTCAGTGATGGTGTGTTGTATCGCGGCGATGCGCGTGATCGGTCATCATGTTGCAGCCGTTATCGGATAAGACGCAGGGCACGTGCTCGAATTGAATCGTCGTGTGATGGATGTTGAAGCCGCGCAAAGCCTCGTTAATACGACAGAGAATCCGGTCGCTTGCCGAAGGGGGCATATCGTCAATCAACACGTGCGAGCTGAGAGCATGCGTACTTGAACCGAGGCTCCAGATGTGCAAGTCATGCACATCCAGAACGCCTTCGATCTGGCCCATCGCTTGAGTGACCCGCGTTAACTCAAGCCCGCGGGGGAGGCCTTCGAGCAGAATATTCAACGATTCGCGGATGATATCCCAGGCAGTGTAGATAATCAGAAAGCCGAGCGCAATGGAGAGCGCAGGGTCAATGTAGCTCCAGCCGGTAAAACGAATTGCAATCGCCCCGATGATGATCGCCACGGCACCCATCGCGTCACCAAGCATGTGGACAAATGCAGCGCGGATGTTGATGTCGCCTTTTTGGCCGCGATGCAGCGCGAGCATAATCGCTCCGTTGAGAATCACCGCCGCGCCGGCTACCCAGATCATGACCCGCTCGTCCACCATTTGGGGGTGCAAGATTCTTCGCCCCGCTTCCAAGAAGATGAAGAGCGCGATGATGATGAGGGTCGAAGCGTTGAGAAACGCCGCGATTACGCCAGCGCGCTGGTAGCCGTAGGTTTTGACCTGGTTCGCCGGTTTTTCCTGCAGATACAGACCCACGGCCGCGAGAAGAAGCGCAAGCGCGTCGGTGAAGTTGTGCCCGGCATCCGAGAGCAGCGCCAAGCTTCCGGACCGGAAGCCGGCAAAGGCCTCGAAGGCGGTGAATGCTAGCGTGGCAATGAGTGACAGCCGGAGAATCCAACCGGTGCTATGGACGTGATGGTGATGATGACCCAATGCTCGACAGCCTCTGATTTCAATTTACGACAATGAACCGGCTCCAAGAATCTGGAGTTTACAGCAGAAATCGGGCGCGGAGGCGGTCGCCAACGTTTTTGGGGACAAAAGCTGAAACGTCGCCTCCGAGGGTGATGATTTCCTTGATTAGGCGCGAGCTGATGAATGAATATTCTTCGCCTGACATTAAGAAAATGGTTTCCGTTTCCGGGCGCATGCGGCGGTTGATGAGCGCCATTTGAAGCTCGGCTTCGTAATCGGAAATGGCGCGAATACCTCGAAGTATGGCGTTTGCACCCCGACGCGCAGCATAGTCGACAAGCAAGCCATCGAAGGAATCGATTTCCACATTCGAAAACTCCGCGGTGGCTTCGCGGATCATTTCACTCCGTTCGCCGATACCAAAAAGAGGCGACTGCTTTTGTGTGTTGCTGAGAATAGCGACGATCAGGCGATCGAAGAGACGCGAGCCGCGAGAGATCAGGTCGAGGTGGCCGTTCGTCAGCGGATCGAAAGAACCGGGATAAATGGCGAGTAGACGCCGTTCAGACGAAGGCACGTCAGATGAGAGGCGGGAAGGGTGACCAGGTGCCATCACTTCGTCTGCGCTCTTCCTCTTCCTTCTTTTCCTTCTCGGCCTGCTGTTTGGATTTGCCACCTTTGAAATACAGATGCACGGTCACGCCGTGTGATGCGGGATCGGCCGTGTAATCCGATGTCGTATCGGCGAGATTGTCGAACAACCCTTCTTCTTGCACGCGCTTTAAAAAGAAATCCGGGTAATCGGGGTTGAAGGGCTTGCCGGGCTTCTCACCCCACAGGCGAGCCACGACAGGCTCGGTTGTGACGTCGAGGCCCCGGATATCCAAAGTTTGGAATGTGTACACGGAGCCGGGTGAGACGTTATAGGTGACATCGACGACTCGGCGGCCGTCTTCGGGCTGAGTCTCGGTGCTCACGCTGGCATCGAGAAGACCGCGGCGCTTCATGCGATGGAGCAGATCCAGGCGGAAGTTGTCGACTTGTTGTCCGCTGAAGGTTTGGCCTGGTTTGAATGGAATGTTGGAGCGAATCTCATCTTGATCCATGCCGCTGCCGTGAAAATGAATCGCGCCGAACTTGAATTGTGGTCCGTCTTTGATTTCCACTTTTACTACTACGCCGAGATTTGTTTTGGAGGGCTCTGTTTCGACTTTGGGAAACGTTACGGCCGCGTACCCTTTAGCTGCATATAAGGGCTTGATAGCGCCATCGAGGATCAGTTTGAGTCGCGCATCCGAAAGCGGAACGCCAACGGCAACCTGATTCACGGCGCGCAAGATGGTCCCGGTGTCGACCGCCTGATTCCCAGTCACGACGACTTGCGAGATGGTGGGCGGGGGCGTGTCGGGGGAGAAGAGCACGGTCAACTCTTTGGGATCGTCGTTCGAAACGTGTGCCTTGACCTTTAATGAGGGATCGCTTTGGGCGATAAATTCTTGGACTGCGGCGGCGTAGCGCTTGAGCACGGTGTCGGTGGCGGGTATCCGGTCCGCGTATAAGCTGACGTGATCTTGAAGATAGCGGCGGACCGCGTCAGGAGGAACACCAAGCCGCTCGAAGCGCATAGGGAATAGCTGGTCGTTTTCGACTACCTCGAAGGTGAGATCGTAATCGGGAGGAATGCTCGCGGAGAATTGAAAGCGGTCCGAGACATTGTTGAAAAGCTCGGAGGCTTGGAGTTTGCTCCGGGCCTGTTCGATAAGGGGCCCGGTGACGCGCTGGCCGACTTGAAGACCAGAGTATTTGATGATATCGGCAGAGGAATATAGGTGATTGCCTTTAACCGCAATTGAATGTAACGTGCCGGGCGGCGGCTCTCTTTTGGGCGAAGATTTGTGAGCAGGCTCCTGGGCCAACGCTGTCAAGGAGGACGCGCAGACTACCAAGGCGAGAAAAGCGACGCGCATACTGCTTTATTCATCATACGTAGCGCCGGGGGCTGTGGTTGCCGGAACAGGAGTGCGGCGGAATCCCTGAAGGGGTCCTGGTCTTTGACGGGAAGTCGCTGAAAAATAAGGCTGAATGATACACTTGATTCGAAAATGACATATGATGTCGCTGTTATTGGAAGTGGGCCAGGCGGCTATTCCGCGGCGGTGCGGGCTGGGCAATATGGTCTGAAAACGGCACTGATCGAGCGCCAACCGAGGCTCGGCGGCTGCTGCCTTCTGGTCGGCTGTATTCCCACCAAGGCGCTCCTGCACACGGCCGACGTCTGGGAGCACTTCAAGCATCCGGAGGCAGACGGAATTGAATGCAAGGATCCGCGGCTGAACTATGGCCGGGTGCTCGACCGAAAAAACAAGATCGTCACAAAGAATTCGAAAGGCATCGAGTTTTTGATGCGCAAGAACAAGGTCGACGTGATCAAAGGCCAGGCGCGTTTGCTCGGCGGCGGGCGCATTGAAGTGACGGGGGAAGAGCCGCAAACGGTTGAAACGAAGAACATCATTCTGGCCGCGGGCTCGGAAGCGCGAATGCTGCCGGGACTGGAGCCGGATCCTAATCTGATTCTTACGAACGTCGAGATCCTCGATATGCCGGAGATACCAAGAACGATCGGGATCATCGGTGCGGGCGCGGTAGGCGTGGAATTTGCCTCGATTTTTGACCGTTTCGGGTCGCAGGTGACCGTCCTCGAAATGCTGCCGCGAGTGGTGCCGGTGGAAGACGAGGAGGTCTCAAAGGAACTGGAGCGCAGGTTCAAGAAGAGCGGTATCCGGGTGGAGACCGGAGCGAAGGCCGGAAGCATTCGCAAAAACACGAATAGCGTCAGCCTCAGCGCAACGCTTTCGAACGGGAAGACGGAAGAGTTTGAATTCGACAAGCTGCTGGTCGCGGTAGGGCGCAAGCCGAACACTGAGAACATCGGGCTGGAAAATACGAAGGCTCGAATCGATCGCGGATTCGTGATTGTAGATTCGTATCAGAGAACCGACGAGCCGACCCTCTATGCGATAGGCGACCTGGTGGCCGGAACACCGCAACTGGCTCATGTTGCGACCATGCAAGGCATGGTCGCCGTGGGGCACATCGCTGGGAAACCGGTACGGCCGATTAACCGGAATCGCATTCCGGGCGCGACCTATACGGACCCTGGAATTGGCAGCGTCGGACTTACAGAAGCGCAAGCGCAAGCGCAAGGATTCAAAGTCAAAGTTGGGAAGTTTCCGTTTGCGGCGAATAGCAAGGCGACGATTCTTGATTCGCACGAGGGTTTCGTAAAAGTGATTTCTGACCAGCAGTTCGGCGAGATTCTCGGGGTCCACATCATCGGGCCGGAGGCGTTTGAGCTGGTATCCGAAGCGGTCACGGCAATGGAATCGGAAGCGACTGTGGATAGCATGATGTCGACGATTCACGCGCATCCGACGCTCTATGAAGCGCTGGGCGAGGCCTTCAATAACGTGCATGGGTTGGCGATTAACATTTAAGTAGGTATGAATCCAGAGTTGAAGCAGTGGTTGTTCGCCCTAATTCAGGCGCTCATACGTACGCATCTCGAAGAGAGAGCCTAGCTAAACTCCGCAGTGCATGTTGAACACCAGGAGACCACTGGAGGTTCTGGATCTCGGGCGCATGCGGTACGCGGACGCGCTCGAGGAGCAACGGCTGCTCGTTGAGCAGCGCAAAGAGAGCGCGGGGGTCGACACGTTGCTGTTTGTCGAGCATCCGCACGTGGTAACCATCGGGCGAAACGCGAAACTTCAAAACTTGCTTGCAAGCGAGGAGATTCTTGCACGTACCGGAATCGAGCTTTTCGAGACGGATCGCGGGGGAGACGTGACGTATCACGGCCCGGGCCAGATAGTGGGTTATCCGATTCTCGATCTGCGAGAATGGAGGCGCGATGTGCGGGCGTATTTCAGAGGCGTCGAGCAATCGCTAATCAATGCGCTGAGGGAATTTGGAATTCCGGCTGAACGGATTCCCGAGCCCGGATATGAAGGCGTTTGGGTGAATGGGGCGAAGATCGCGGCTATTGGAATACATATCAGCCGCTGGATCACATCACACGGATTTGCGCTTAACGTGGACACTGACCTGAACTATTTCAAATATATTGTTCCGTGCGGTCTGACCAAACCCGTTTGCTCGGTTCGCAGTGCCGGCTGTTCGGCCAAGCGTGGAGAAATACAAGAGTGTATTGCCGGTTCGTTTGCGGAGGTTTTCGGCTACGAGCTGGAGGTGCCGCGTAAGCAATTGCAGGAGACCCGATGACTGACGTCGTAATGCCCCAGATGGGCGAGAGCATCGTCGAAGGAACGTTGACGCGATGGCTGAAGAAGCCGGGCGAAAAGGTGGAGCGGGACGAGCCGCTTTTCGAGATTTCAACCGACAAAGTAGATACCGAGATTCCCGCCCCCGTATCGGGAGTTCTGAGCGAGGTTTTAGTCAACGAGGGAGCGACAGTTGCGATTAATGCCGTAGTTGCACGAATCGGTGAGGGTGACGGTGCTTCGGCGGGAGCTTCTGCCCCCAAGCAGGAACCGCCGAACGAAGAAGCAAAGCCCGCACCCGACACTAAAACCGATGTCGAGGTGGGCCCGTCGGCCGCCTCTCCGGAAGCGCGTCGGGCGAAATCAGCGCCGCCTCCGCCTCAACCGGCTCCGCCGCCGGGCCGCCATACTCCGGTTGCAACTTCGGCGGGACCCTATCCAATTCAGCCGGAGGAACCTCGGGTCGAGGACGTAACACCGCCGTCTCCTTCTGCTCAGGCGGACGGGAGCAGCGCTCCGGTAAGCGAGGAGCAAGGGCCATTGTCGCCGCTGGTGCGTAAAATGGCGCGCGAATACAATATCGACCTTTCGCGTGTGAAAGGGACGGGCGCAGGGGGCCGTATTACCAAGCAAGATCTCGAGTCGTATATGTCTTCCCAGGCCGGCAAGGCATATGGCGGGGTGGCTACTAGTGCTCCAGCCGAGCCGGTTCCGACGCAACGGACCGCGGCTCCGGCGCCAGCAGCGCCTGCTCCGGCTCCCATGCCGCTGGCTGAGTCTGCGAAAACGCGCGTAGAGCCGATGAGCATCATGCGGCAAAAGATTGCCGAGCACATGGTGATGAGCAGGCGCACATCGGCTCATGTCACAACCGTGCACCGAGTGGATATGACGAAAATCGCCAAACTGCGGGATAGGTCCAAAGCCGAATTTCAGGCTCGAAACGGATTTTCGTTGACGTACTTACCATTCGTGACGGCAGCGGCCGCCGAGAGTTTGCGAGCCTTCCCGATCTTCAATGGATCAATCGACGGCAAGAATATCGTTTATTTCCGCGATATCAATATCGGGATTGCGGTGGCGCTCGAGGGCGGGCTGATCGTGCCAGTAATCCGCAATGCGGATGAGAAGAACGTGGCTGGGTTGCAGCGCGCGATTGTGGATTTGGCGACGCGGGCGCGCTCACGGCAGTTGAAGCCCGAAGAGGTCCAGGGCGGCACGTTTTCTATCACGAACTTCGGCAGTTTTGGCAGTATCTTCGCAACTCCCGTTATCAATCAGCCTCAAGTTGCGATTTTGGGGGTCGGCGCGGTGGAAAAAATACCGGCTGTAGTGGACGGGGATGCTATCGCAATCCGATCTCAAGCGCATTTGGCCCTGACGTTTGACCATCGTCTGATTGATGGGGCGCTCGCGGATCAGTTCTGCCAGAAGGTGAAGTCAATTTTAGAGAGTTGGTCGAGGGAAATTCTTTAATCGACTCCTATCTGCGACGGCTCTGCCACCCTATATCCGTTCGCGAGCCACTATCGTGAACCGATTGGCTAAGCAAACAACGCTTTTATCCTTGACGAAAGATTAAGGGAGGTTTACTATTTCGAGTGGCTGTCTAGTTTAACTAGGAGTTTTCCTAGAAAAGAGGTCTGGCATGGCCTTCCAGGTGGGTGAGAAAGTCGTGTACGCGAATCACGGCATCGCAACTATCGAGAACATTAGTTCCCGTTCTTTTGGCGCCCACCAGGAACGCTTTTACCTCTTACGGCTGTCCCCCAACAGGATGACCGTGATGGTGCCTTTTTCGCATGCGCAGGATGTGGGGCTGCGGAAAGTTACCAAATGTAGCGAGGTCAATCGCGTGCTGGCCTACCTCGCCGCCGGCCGGTCTTCTGGGAGCACGCAGGATTGGAAGGACCGCTTCAAAGAGAACTCGGACAAAATGCATGGCGGCAACCTGGTCAAGGTTGCCGAGGTATTTAAGGCGCTTTTGATTATTCAGCTTTCAAAAACGCTGTCGTTTCGTGAGAAGCGGATGTTGGAGAGGGCGCGCAGCATGCTCGTTCTCGAGACATCTATTGCGAAATCGGTTCCCCAGCGCGAGGCGGAGGACCTGATTCAACGCGCGCTGGCCAAATGTAACCTGCCGATGCCCCCGGCTTTGTAGCGGTTCGGATTTCAGGCGGCAGCGATCGCTCCGGATAGCAATCGAGCTTGGCTATACTGAGAGTGTTTTCAACGGGAACGGCGCTATCGTCTAACGGTTAGGACGGAGCCCTCTCAAGGCTCAAATAGGGGTTCGATTCCCCTTAGCGCTACCAAGCTTTTCAATTGTCGTGCACCCGCGGGGCTGCTCTCACGAAAGCCGTTAAACCCGGTTAGTTCGGTGATGGCCAAGTGTGATAGTTCAATTTTCGCGGCGCAAGCCATGCTTACCTAACAAACGTCACCCGTGGTTGCGAATTTAGGGCCCGCATTGGACAGGATAAATTCAGGCGCTATCGCCTTCGGCGTACGGCGTGTACGTTCACGTTTGCTGAAAACCTGTAACGCTCACTCCGTAGGTCATAAACCACGGGTCGTACCCGGGGAGGATTGTCACCGGAACATTCGAACTCGTGAGCACAGCCGAGGCATTTGACACTGGCGCTCTCGTTAAATCGCGCTTCGACTGGATCGCCGCACTTCGGGCAAGCTACGCAACGCAGGTTTCTGACTTGATATCTACTCATAGCGTGTGTGGCAGTTTAGTAGCTCTAAGCAGCTTCAGTTTGCATTAAGCTAGCTAAGTTATTGATTTGATGTGCAAAAAACTCGCTAAGCAAGTTGTGACTCCCCGAGGCTCTAGATCGTTCCTGCTGGGCAAAACCTGCTGGGTTACCCCGGAACAGCCGCGAGCGTGCTTCAAGATGCGGCGCTCGCCATGGACGCCCGAAAAACGCGGCCCACGAAGAAAAAAGCGTCGAAGTGAGTACCAGGTTACGGTCCGTACTTGCAGGAAGCGTTTAAACGGGTCGATAAGTAGCCCATGCGGATTTCAGCTCTAGTGATGCTATTGGCAGTTTTCGCGAGTCAGATCGACGCGCAACGGGAAATTTACGGGCACAAGGGCGACGACGCGTTTGACCTAAAGATTTCTGAGGTTCGTGCGTTGCCAAGAGCGCGTGAGCGAGTCGGTTTCAGCAGGGTCCCCACAACGTATGCGGTCACCGCATCCGGAAGCGATTCGATTTACACCCTCTATTGCTTCGGGCGCGCTCCGGAAGCAGGGCGCACCTATCCAGCGCTGGACGTCTACGTCAGTGACGATTGGTCTCCGCTCCGCCTTTGGCCAATTGAAAAAAGGGATTTACGTCTGCCCGAGGGTGTGAAGAAGAAAGGGGGTGCTGTACCGGGTGGTGATTATCCAGAACATGCTGACCACGGAGCGTCCTGATTTTGCCTGCGATATTCGAGCTGAAGATGCCCTCACGCAAGCCAAGAAATGAGATCGTTACCTGGCGTCGTTATAAGCCGCCTCGCCAAGGCCGGCCGCTCTCACGAAAGCGTCTCACGGGTCGCTGCGTCGATCGAAAGCACTACACCATCGGCAGCAAGGGATACTAAGTCTCATGGCGAAACAACCCGGCAGTGTTGGAAGTGCTGCGCTTTGGATGTTTGTACTCTCGGTGCTCCTATTTTGGGCGCCGCTGATTGGTCCGTTTATAGCCGGTTTCGTGGGCGGCAGAAAGGCGGGCACAGTTGGAAACGCGATTCTAGCAGCAATTTTGCCAGGGCTTCTCCTCGGTCTCGCGCTTTTCTTTCTCGCTTCACTCTTCACGGGATTCCCGCTGTTTGGAGTGGTTGCCGGAGCAGGCGGTGTGACGCTTGCCTTCGCTCATATCGGACCCCTTCTGGTAGGCGCGATTCTCGGGGCACTGCTGTAGACGAAGAATGAACAGGCCGAGTTGGACTACCCAGGCCAACGAGGATCCGCCATCACGAAACGAGTCGCCACAAGAGATTGATCATCAGCGCGGTAACCGAAGCCAGCGCATCAAATATCGTGCAGCCTCCATATACATGAAAAGACGTGGCGCAATTGAACCCTATAAAGGCCCAAACGCCCACAAGCAAACAACGTTTCACGGATCTCGATTATCTTATCGGCAGCAAGGGGTTCAATTGACTTACCGCGTGGCCCTATAAAAAGAAGGGGTCGAGATGGGCGGAGGCCGAGGCAATAATGTGTTGCTTGCACCGATCACATTTCGGCGTAAAGACCCGAGTTTGCTTGTCCATCATCCAGAGGACTCTATGTCCGAAGATCCAACAAATGACTCCCATAATCTCGTTACCCCTTATATTCGGCGCAAAACGCTTATCTGCAACCTACGACGCCGCGCTGGTAAGCGTTGTATTGATATGCGTCCAGACGCTCTTTATCGTGTTGCCGGTACCGCCGAGAAGAGCGAGGGCGCCCAGCGAAATGGTAGCGAGCAGCAGCGTGTACTCCACCAAGTCCTGGCCGTTTTCCTCATTGAGGAGAGCTTTTGCGAGTGAGCAGATCGTGTTCATGCTTCGCTCATCGGCGGTCTTGAATTTACGTAAGTCCCAGCGGTACTTGAAGGTACGTCTATAACTCGTATGGGCCATCCCCTCCTTACGAGTAGGGAGGTTAATCGAACATTCCTTCAAAAAGCGCGGAGGTGAGGTATCGCTCGCCGGCATCGGGGAGCACGACGACAACCGTTTTGTCGTTCATCTCCGGCTCTTTCGCGATACGGACAGCCGCAGCGGCTGCGGCCCCGCAAGAGATACCGCAGATTAGCCCTTCTTCTCTCGCAAGGCGGCGGGCCATTTCAATTGATTCCTCATTGGTTACCTGCTCTACCCGATCAACCACCGAGAGGTCGAGAGTTTCCGGGATAAAGCCAGCTCCAATGCCCTGAATTTTGTGCGGTCCCGGCCGGAGCGGCTCGTGATTCAAGGCTTGCGCTATGACCGGGCTCCCGGAGGGTTCGACGGCAATCGAAACGATTGGGTGATGGCGCTCCTGTTTTATGTAACGGGACACCCCGGTAATCGTGCCGCCTGTGCCGACGCCTGAGACGAGCACGTCGACCCGACCTTCGGTGTCTTCCCAAATCTCGGGCCCCGTGGTCCGAAAGTGGATGCGCGGATTCGCGGGATTGCTGAATTGCTGGGGGATGAAATAGCGTTCAGGATCGGAGGCGCGGATCTCCTCGGCTTTCTGCATGGCGCCTTCCATGCCGGTGGCGCCGTCAGTCAGGATCAGGTTCGCTCCGAGGACTTTCAATACTTTGCGGCGCTCGATGGACATCGTATCGGGCATGGTGAGGGTGATGGGGTAGCCGCGAGCAGCGGCGACGTAGGCGAGCGCGATGCCGGTGTTTCCACTGGTGGGCTCGACGATTTCGCGGCCAGGTCTTAGGAGCCCGCGTTCTTCGGCATCCCAAATCATCGCCGCCCCGATTCGGTCTTTAACGGAAAAGGCGGGATTGCGGCCTTCGATCTTCGCGAGCACCGTCGCGCGAGCGCTGTTGACTACCCGGTTGAGCTTCACCAATGGTGTGCGGCCGATGCTAAACGACGCGTCCGGATAGCGCAATGAATTAGATCTCCCAATTGGGCACGTACTGAGTGTACTTTTCCTGCCAGGCGCGGGCCAGCTCGGCAAAAGTGGTCTGATCGAGAACTCCGGAGACTGCATTGTCGACGCGATTCCAGATATCCGCAAAAGGATCGTTCGCTTGCGGGCGAGAAGCTCGATTTACATTCTCCACGGCCCTGAGGACTTCGCCGACCGTAATCGCGTCGGGCGGTCGCGCCAACAAATATCCGCCTTCGGCTCCCCGGCGGGAATCTACAAAACCGTTTTGCTTCAAACCAGCCAAGATCAATTCGAGGAACTTTTGCGGAATTTTCTGGCGCTTCGCAATATCCGCAATTTTGATCGGGGGCATGTTTGCTCCGGCCGCACGGCCGACCAAATATTGCGCAGCGAGATCAAAAACAGCCTTGAGCGCGTATTCGCTCTTGACCGAGATGTTCATCCGTTGCCCATATCGATTTTACTGCCTCAAGCGGGATATGCCCTGCGGGCCAGGCCGGTTGAGGATTTTCTCCGGATACAGACGGGCAAGTTTCTGAAGAACTATAAGATGGGGGAAGAGGTTAATCCGCAATCGGAGTAATTTCTGTCGAGACAACTTTTTGGAACCGACGGCATTCGGGGCGTTGCCGGTGAGCCGCCGCTGGATGCTAGGACTGCCCATGCGTTGGGCGTTGCCCTTGGAGCTTGGGCGCGAAAGGCAAGTGCACAACTAGCCAAAACGGATTCCGCCGAAGTCTTGATAGGCATGGATACCCGCGAGAGCGGGCCATGGCTGGCAGATCAAGTGGCTGGCGGGCTGTCCCGCTCGGGTGTAAGAGCGAGATTTGCGGGCGTGATCACCACCCCCGGGATTGCTTACTTAACTCGAACGGGTCCCTTTATTGCAGGCGTAATGATCTCCGCTTCACACAATCCTTATCAGGACAACGGCATCAAAGTTGTCAGCCACTCGGGATACAAGCTTGCGGATGAAGTCGAACTCGAGCTTGAAAAACTGATGGCCGAATGGCTAGCGGGTCAAGAGCAGGCGGCCCCGGCGCAGCTCGAAATGGATAAGAGTTTGGACGACCTTTACATCAATTACCTGGCGAACTCAGTAATGACGCGGTTTCCGTTGCGCCTGGTGATCGACTGCGCGAACGGATCGGCGACAGAGATTGCGCCGAGGTTGTTTGACCGCCTAGGGGCGAAAGTAGATTGGATCTGCGCCTCACCAGATGGTCGCAACATTAATCTGAATTGCGGCTCGTTGCATCTCGACAGCCTTCAGAAGCGGGTTCTCGAGACGGGCGCGGAGATGGGAATTGCCTTCGACGGTGATGCGGACCGCGCGCTGTTCGTTTCGAGAGACGGAAAAATCGTGGATGGCGATGCAGTGCTGTTCTTGGCTGGTACGGCACTCAAACGCACAGGGCGGCTGCCGGGTAGCCTTCTCGTGGCTACGGTGATGTCAAACCTGGGGCTGGAGAGAGCGCTCGAAGCATACGGGATTGCTATGTTGCGGACGCCTGTGGGCGACAAGTATGTGCTGGAGGAGATGCTGAACCGGGGCGCCGTGCTGGGGGGCGAGCAATCAGGTCACGTGATTTTTTTGGAATACGCGACGACAGGGGATGGCCTGCTAACCGCGCTGCGAGTGCTCGAAATTATCAAGGATTCCGGCCAGACACTCGATACATTGGTCGAGGAAATAAAAACATTTCCACAGAAGCTGGTGAATGTCCGAGTGAAGCAGAAGCGGCCACTCACGGAACTTCCGAAAGTTCAAGCCGAGATTGAAGCGGCGGAACAGGAGTTTGGGGATAGCGGCCGTGTGGTCGTTCGGTTCTCGGGAACTGAACCGCTTGCTCGTGTGATGGTCGAGGCTGAATCGCAGGAAAAAGTCGACAAATGGACGGGCCGCATTGCTGACGCCATTCGCGAGGAGCTTGGTGCAAGCGCGTAAGATCGCATCCTCTAGAGTGCGTGGTAGACTCAAATCTCCGACTTCTTCCCCCGCTGCGTCCTGCAGTTCCAGGACAGCTTTACTTCGATGGAACGTGTTGCCCGACTGGTGAAGAACGCGAAGTTCACTGGCAAGTTCTTCGCGGATGAGGATTTAGCGCGTGCCATCTGGCCCGCCGCAGTGGGGAAGGCGATATCTTCGCACACATCGCGCATCACGCTCGTACGCTCGAAGCTAGTTGTGGAAGTGGAAGACACTATTTGGCAGCAACAACTTTACCGGCTAAGCGCGCAAATCATGGAACGGCTTCGGAAAATCACTGGAACCGATCGTATTCAGGAACTGGAGTTCCGAATCACTGTTCCGAGAATCCAAGCGCATCGGGAAGAGCGGGATGCGTCCGGAACGGCGCGCGGGACAGCAAAATTCGGCTCCTAACTCGGATTCAGAACACCTCGAATGCGAAAATCGCAACGAGGCATCCCAAGTGAAACTAAGCGATGAGAAGGTCCGGTATGTCGCTGATCTCGCGAATTTGCGGCTTACGGAAGAGGAAGTCTACCGCATGTCGCACGATCTCGGGCAAGTCTTAACTCATATGGAACAGTTGAATCAGCTCGACACGACCAGCATCGAGCCAATGGCGCAAGTGCTGTTTGAAGAAGACGAGATTGCCACCCTTCGAGAAGATATTCCGCGCGCAACACTCAGCAATGACGAAGCTCTTCATAATGCAGCAGCGAGCGGTAAGGGGTACTTTAAGGTGCCACGGGTCATTGAACGATGACGGACATCGAGTCTCTGCCGTCGTTTACCATTTCCAGCATTCGTGAAGGACTCACGAGCAAGGCATTCACTGCCACCGAGCTTGCGAAGGCTGCGCTTGCATTCGCGGAAAAGGAGAATGCGGCGACAAATGCGTATTTGACATTCTCACCGGAGCGCGCGCTTAAGGCTGCTGCAAAGCTGGACGCGCAAATTGCGAAAGGTGAATATGCCGGAGCAATGGCCGGCGTCCCGGTTGCGATTAAAGACGTCATCATTACAAAGGATTTACGGACGACCTGCGGCTCGAAAATTTTGGCGCAGTATATCCCGCCATACGACGCCACGGCAGTATTCCGGCTCGAGGCGGAAGGCGCGGTCATCATCGGCAAGACAAATTGCGACGAATTTGCGATGGGATCTTCGAATGAAAATTCAGCCTTTGGTCCTGTGCACAATCCAAAGGCACTCGATCGAGTGCCTGGTGGGTCGAGCGGAGGCTCAGCGGCAGCAGTTTCGCAAGGGACGGCTGTAGCTGCTCTCGGATCAGATACAGGAGGTTCTATTCGCCAACCCGCGAGCTTTTGTGGTGTGGTTGGTGTCACGCCAACGTATGGGCGGGTTTCGCGGTACGGCTTAGTTGCATTCGCAAGCTCGTTAGATCATATCGGGCCGCTGGCTCGCAATGTGGAGGATGCCGCCACTGTACTCCAAACAATTGCCGGCCGCGATGATTTCGACTCCACATCCGCATTTGCGCCGGTGGATGATTATCGCGCGCTTATGAAGCACCCAGTTAACGGTTTGAAGCTGGGTTTAGCGAAGGAGTATTTTGAAGGTCTCGGCGCGGAGACGGGTGACGTCGTGCGCGCGGCGATCAAACAACTTCAGAGCTTGGGTTGCGAGCTACGCGAGATTAGCTTGCCGCATACCAAATATGCGCTTTCGTGTTACTACATCATTGCGACTGCCGAAGCTAGCTCGAATCTGGCCCGCTACGACGGCGTGCGCTATACGACCCGCAACGACGGAGAAACGCTTTCGGAGATGTACCGGAATACGCGGGGCTGCGGATTTGGAGCAGAGGTGAAGCGCCGGATTATGCTCGGCACGTATGTCCTCAGCGCGGGTTATTACGAAGCATACTATCGGAAGGCTCAACAAGTTCGTGCTTTGATCACGAGAGACTTCAGCAATGCTTTCGAAGAGGTAGACGCAATTGTCGCGCCGGTATCGCCGATTCCTGCATTTAAGATCGGCGAAAAGATCGATGATCCGCTAGCGATGTATTTGTCCGATGTTTATACGTTGACAGGCGATCTCTCGGGTGTGCCCTGCATGAGCGTGCCGTGCGGCGAATCGGACGGTTTGCCGATCGGCCTGCAAATTTTCACGAAGCATTTCGATGAAGCTACGATGTTTCGCATCGCGTATAACTTTGAGCAGTCGAGGGCCAACTAGTTAATGTGATTCGAATCGGTCCGGCGGGTTGGTCCTAAGGACTGTTGGGGGATCGCATATCCCGCGCAAAAGCCTCGCGGTTTCAGCGAGCCTTCTTATTTGGCAAACTACTTCGACACGATCGAAATCAACGTGTCGTTCTATCGCCCAGTCCCCGCCAAAACGGCTGAGACTTGGCTTAAACGAATTGAGCACAATGCCCGGTTCCGATTCACGGCGAAGCTGTGGCGCGGCTTTACGCACGAGCGGAATGCGACGGCAAATGATGAGCGCGAATTCAAAGATGGCATCATTCCTCTGCTGGAAGCAGAGCGATTGGGCGCGCTTCTGCTACAGTTTCCGTGGTCTTTCCGCAACACCGACGAGAATCGCGAATACATTGCACGGCTTCGCGCCCGCTCTTCCGAATATCCGCTGGTGCTTGAAGTTCGTCACGGAAGCTGGAGTAAACCCGGCACGCTTGACATGCTCGAGCAGCTCGGAATCGGATTGTGCAATATCGATCAGCCGCTGTTCAAAAGATCTGTCAAATCGAGCGGCCTAGCAACTTCCACCATCGGCTATGTGAGATTGCACGGGCGGAACTACAAAAGATGCCCTGCAGGCGAGTGCCGTAATTATTTCGGACACCAAAATGCTCGCTCGAGGACGTCCCGCCATCAGTTACGCGCAGAGGGGAATGGTGAGCCTCGAAATTGAGGTGTGCGGGCCGAATAGAGATTTGCACTCAGGCAATTTCGGCGGTGCGATTCACAATCCGCTTCAGGCATTGTGTGAGATTATCGCCAAACTGCACGACTCAAGCGGACGTGTGGCGGTTCCCGGTTTCTACAACCGCGTCCGTCAATGGAGCGGAAAGGAGCGCGAATACATGGCTCGTTCTGGTCCTCGCAATGCCGAGATCCTCAAAGATGCTGGAGTAGAAAGCGGGTGGGGGGAGCGCGACTACAGCCTTCATGAACGAACGACAATTCGTCCCGCACTCACTGTGAATGGTGTCTTGAGCGGGTATCAAGGCCCTGGCGGCAAAGGCATAATTCCCGCGCGCGCTCTGGTCAAGCTGAGTTTTAGATTGGTGCCGGACCAGAATCCCAATGAGGTCGAGCATCTCTTTCGAAAGCACATGGCTCGCATCACGCCACCCGCAGTGAAATGTAAAGTCCGTACGCTTTCGCGCGCCGAACCTGTGCTTATCGATCGCTGTGAGCCCTTCTTACAAGCTGCCTTTTCTGCGTATCGCTCCGTTTTCGAAACGCCGCCAGTTCTCGTCCGGTCCGGAGGAACGATTCCCATCGTTAGTACTTTTCAGCACGCGCTCGGCACTCCCGCTATCCTGATGGGCTTTGGATTGCCCGAAGACCGAATTCACGCACCCAATGAAAACTTTCTTCTGCCTAACTTCTATCGTGGAATCCAGACATCGATTTACTTTCTTTCGATGGCCTCGAAGATTCAACACTGTTGCAGCCGAAAGGCGGAACGGGAACTGCAATTGACGACATGATTGTTGATTGCCATTGCCACACCGGTCAAGGTGATCTGATGACAGCGCCCTGGAACACAGATGCGCCGATCGAGCCTTACTTGCGCCGGGCCAGAGCAGCAGGTATCGACAAGACTATCGTGTTCTCAACGTTTCATACAAATTACGCAGAAGCGAATCGGCGCGTCGCCAGCATTGTTGCCCGGTATCCCGACCGCCTGGTTGGCTTCGCGATGCTTCATGCTCGCCGTGATGCCGGGCGAGTGTTTCAACTGGTGAAACACGCAATGGTGAAGTGGCGCTTTCGAGGCATTAAAGTTCATGGCTTCGAGTCGCCACCGACGCGCGAAGTGTGCGAAACAGCCCGTGCGCTTCGTTTACCTGTCCTGGTTGATGTCGGCGCGAAGCCTCATATCGTTGAGATGTTTGCACCGCAATACCGGGACGTGAATTTTATCGTTCCCCATCTCGGGAGTTTCATCGGTGATTGGAAGGCGCACCAGCAGGTAATTGATCAGATCGTTCGGCACCCGAACGTCTATGCCGATACCTCATCGGTCCGGCACTATGACTACATAGTGCAAGCAATTAAGCGCGCGGGAGCGCAGAAATTGCTTTTCGGCTCAGACGGGCCATGGCTTCATCCAGGCGTAGAACTGCATAAAATTCGCCTGCTGGGATTGCGACCGAGGGACGAAGCTCTGGTCTTGGGAGGCAACATCCGGCGCTTAATCCGGCGCGCGAGGGCAAGGAGCATTCAACCTAGCGCCTCAAGCTATTCCGAATCGCGCGAAGCCAGTCATACATCGAAGGGATGTGAACTCTGCGTCTAACACGCTGCGGCTCAGCAATCGTTTGCAGCACATGTAAAATTTCCGACGCAGGCACGCGCGTAGCAACTGTGTCCACTGCTGCGTACCGCACGATACGGTTGGGTTCGATCACAAATACGGCTGGCTTAGCGATGCCGCCTCTCTCGCGCGGGTTGTAGATGTCCCAGTCCTTCATGAGGCGCCGCTCTGTGTCGCACAAAATCGGAAAAGGAAGCGAAAGCTCCTGCCGCATCGCTTCCGATTTCTCCGGCGCGTCCACTGACACAGCCACAACGCTTGCGCCGGCTTGTTGAATTGCTTGGTAGTGCTCTCGATAATCCGCCAACTGGCGAAGGCAGAATGGTCACCAACTGCCCCGGTAGAAGAGCAGCACCAATCGACCCTGTGAAACCAGCTCCGATAACCGCCGCAGCCTTCCTGTCGAATCGGGCAGCGCAAACTCTTGCGCAATTTCACCTATGCTGGGAAGCTTCTCCATCATTCCGGGGCGTCTACCAAATGAACGGAATCAGCGCCTTGACCTCGCGCTTGTACTCCAGATATTCAGAGCCGAACTGGTCAGTCATAAACGCCTCCTCAGTACGAGATTTCAGCCAAAGTGTGACGGTAGCTGCTCCAACACCTATCAATGCGCTGACCGTCCCACGCGCTATCGCGGTTCCCGTTAACGCAAGCAGAAAGCCGGAATATATCGGATGCCGCACAATCGAGTACGGCCCGCTTCGGATAAGTTGATGGTCTTGTTTTAGCGTGACCGCTCCGCTCCAGTTCCTTCCCAGGCGGAAACGGGCCCACAAGGAGAACGCTATCCCGGCGAGCGTCAATGAAGCTCCTGCAGCATCCGAAAAAGGGGAAATGGGTGTAAAGCGTTTGTACAGGAATCCAACGGTGAAGATGTTTGCAAGAAAGACGCCGGCCAGAATCCCTAGCGCCACCTCCATCAGTCGCGACCCTGCGGATTGCCTGCGCACGGTTCGCTTAGAAGTGAACGCCGTGACGAGCCAAACGATGCCGAGGGCCATCCAAGCATAAATAATGATGGCGTCAGTATTAGACATTGGCCTTGGCGAATTTTGCCCGGCGCTCGTCAAGCACCGTGCTCAGCCGCAATCCCTCATTCTGCTGTCGCGGCGACCCAAGCCTCACAACTCTGATCGGCATACTCGCTGTCTCCGTTCCTTTTCAGGGTGTCTGCGTGTTCGTCAGACGCAACACCGCCGCAAGGATCGCTTTCCATGCTGCCCCCTCTGCCGCGCCAAACTCATGATGACCGGCGCCAGGCACACGTACAATCTCCGCTCGATCGGCGCGCCTTTCGTAATCCGCGAAGAGCGACTCGGGAACGATGTTGTCCCGCTCGCCCCATATCAGCACTTGCGCAATACCGAGCGGTAGCAACTCGGCGGGTGAAACCTTTGCATAGCGATCCGGATGCTCCTCGGGGGTTCCCCCCATCACTTGATACTCGCCCTCGACACAGTGCTTCGGCCCGCCCCTGGCATACGCGCGCATGTCGACAATTCCCGCCAGCGAAATTGCCGGCCACTTCAACCGTGAGCCAACGTAGAGCGCGAGCTGACCGCCCGCCGAGTGTCCAAGCAACACGACGCGCCGCATGTCTAGCGCGTATTTCGCGGCGGCATCGCGCAAGGCGTTTACTCCTCGTTCGGCATCCTCGAACGTGCCCGGCCAGCCGCCGCCAGCCTCATGCCCGCGGCGGTACTCCACATTCCACGTCGCGAATCCTGCGTCTGTGAGCGCCGTCGCAAGATGCGCCGTATACTCGACTCCCGCATATCCGATCCAGCAGCCTCCGTGCAAAATCGCGACCACGGGGAACCGGCCGCGTCCCTCCGGCAGCCGCAATTCCGCGAACTGCTGCGGCGCGCTCCCGTACGCCATCTTCGCAGTCGGTGGACGCGAAGGGAGTTTATTGATGTCCTCGTTACTGATTTGCCCAACTCCCGACCTGACGGTGAGCAATAGAGCGCTAAACACGCAAACTTTCAGGTGCTCATTCTTCACTTTAAGTGACCATCGTGGCTGCTCTAGAGTGAAGTGAGTGAAGGTTCGAGACCTGATGAGGCTGATCGAAGCAGACGGTTGGAGGCATGTTCGAACAACCGGCAGTCATCGCCATTACAAGCATCCATCAAAACCGAACGTTGTGACAATACCTGGACATCTAGGTGATGATGTTCCGCTCGGTACTCTAAAATCGATCTTGAAAGCTGCAGGTTTGGAGAAGAAGCAATGAAAATCAAATATGCGGTTTTGTTTGAGCAGGCCGAAGACAACTGGGCCGCATACGTTCCTGATCTCCCAGGCTGCATGACAACGGGCAAAACGCTCGAACAGACCGAAATCAACATTCGGGAAGCCATTGAAGGGCACTTGAGGGCCTTACAAGAGTTTGGCGATCCCATCCCGCAGCCTACGAGCATCGCTAAAGAAATCGAAATATCGCCAGCAGCTTGACTGTTCAACTCCATTCGCGATCGAAGCTTACACCTCGATAGCAATCGCCAGCAGACGCAAGTAGGGGGCCGGGCATGTGCCCCGGCCCGGCGCTCTTATATGGATACGACTCCTCGAGAAGTCTCTCAAAACGAATACTTCGCTGAAAACTGAATCAACCGTGGCGTTCCTACCGTACTCGTGATCTGCCCGAAATTGGATGGGCTCTCAATATCCAAAAACGCCGGATTGGCAAAATTTGGATGATTAAATAGGTTGAAAAAATCGGCGGTCACGCGCAGCCGCTGACTCTCTGTAATCGCGAACGATTTGCCTGCCGAGAAATCCCAGTTCTGCTGGAACGGTCCGCGAAACGTGTTCCGCCCCAGATCGCCGAATCCGGTCGATCCATCCACGCCCACCACCGGCGCCGGCCGAAACGCATTGAGATTCACGTAACCATTCAACCGGCTCTCGGTACTGCCGTGCGTGAGTGGATCAATCCCAAGAATCAGGTCGGGAGTTGTCGGCGTTCCCGTTCCCAGTAACCCGAATGCCGATGCCGCGGCCGAATCAAGTACCGTAAACGGCGCGCCCGATTGGAAAGTCGTGATCCCGCTCAAAAACCATCCGCCTAGCGCCGCATGCACGATCCCCTTTGATTTAGCGAAGAACGGAAGCTCCCAGGTGTAATTAACGACCACTCTGTGCGCGCGGTCGAAATCCGCCAGTCCGCGCGAGTCCTGCAGCGTGAGTTGATTGTTCACAGCCGAGTTTAGCGAAGTGTTGCCCGTCGACGTCTCATCAATCGCGCGCGACCAGGTGTAAGCCGCCTGCAAGTGCAGGCCGTGCGAGAAGCGATGGTACAGCGTTGCTTCGAAAGCATTGTAAATCGAGTTTGCATCATCGGCGAACACTTGGAACCCAGCGACGTCAAGGCCTAAATAATGCCCCCGCGCGTTGATGTTCGCCAGCGAGTTTTGGGTGATCGTGTAAGTCTTCCCATCTATTGCCGTGAGCGTTACCGGATTCACTCGCGCGTCATATGCCTGATCGATATTGCGGGTATCTCGCAGGTGCGTCCCCTTAGTTCCGACATAACCGAGCTCCATCATCCAGCCTCCGCCCAAGCTCTGCTGCAACGTCAAGTTCCACTGTTGCGTGCTCGGATTCACGTAGTGCGGCGGAACTTCCAGTCCGAGAATGTTGACCGTGTTTCCGGTATACACAGGTGTTTGCGTCGTGTCGTTTGTCGGATTCCCGTTCGCGTCCACAAATCCGATCAGCCGCGAATAAACCGGAACGAACGAAGGATCGATCACGCCGCCGACCGGCAGCCGCCCAATTCCCGTCGCGAAAATCGTCGCCATCTGCCCGGGCGTTCCGACGGTGCTCGGAATGGGCAAGAACGGCGCTTGGAACGAAAGCTGATCCACCGCGCCCACATCTTCTCGGACGTAATAGATTCCATATCCGCCGCGAAGTGCAGTCGTGCTCCTGCCAAACAAGTTGTAAGCGAAACCAAAGCGCGGCCCCCAATCCGAAGCGTATTCATTGTTGAGCGTTGTGGCATTTCGCGTGCCAACCAAGCCAGGCACATTCAACTTGTTCACGCATGTGGGATACACATACGGATTGATCCCTTCATTTGCCAGGATCGCGAACGTGTTCCCGATGTGACACAGATCATCCCGCACCGCTCCGTTCAATTCCCAGCGCACACCCAAATTCAGAGTGAAATCCGGAGTCACCTTGTAGTCATCTTGCAAGAAGCCCGCGAAATCGTTGATCCGGTATTCGTGATTCGACATTCCGCTGCCGCCATAGCTGAACGAAGGAGCGCCCAACAGAAACTCCTGAAAATCTGAGCAACCCAGCGCACATGGTCCGCTCGGAGTAAAACCCGGGCTGAAGAACAACTGACCGTTAAACACTTGCGGAAAGTTCTTGTCCAGATTGACGCGGTCGAACTCGCCGCCAAAGCGGATCAGATGCTTCCCGTTTGTCCAACTCGTCGTATTCAGGAACACATAATTGTTCTGCAGTTGCGTGATATCGGCGGCCGGCGTTGGGCCGATCTGAAAGCCCGAGCTGTTAAACGTGAATTTATAGATCAAATTGTCGACGTTGTTGTTCGGCCTGTCGATTCCGAGTTGATTTGCGGTAACAATCGGCGTGTTGATGTCGCCGCTATCTATATGCACGAATCCGAAGCGGAACTCATTCACCCAATGCGGCGAAAACGTGTGGGTTTCCGTGACGTTCAGAAAGCGGTCCCGAACCGGCAGATCATATGGAAAATTCAAATCGCTCGGTGAGATGCTGCCGCCGAACGAGGCTTGCAAGCCTCCAGCTCCGAACGGAAGCAGTGATTCGAAGTCCGAAAAGAAGAATCGGCCCGAAATCTTATCCTTCGGCCCCAGCTCCTTGTCGTAATTCGTGGTGAACTGATCGTCGTTGTATTTGCCGGCGCGGCTTACGTGAAACTGCGCCGTGCTGCCCGGCGTTCCTGCAACCGTCGGAATCAAGTACCCGCCTGGCGATGTTCCAAACTGCGTTCCCTGCAGGCTCAAGAGTTTCAACGCAACTGGATCGATACTCGCCGCGCTTACACTCGGATTCCCCGGAAAGAACGTCGCTGCCAATGAAGCAGCCGACCGGTCGAGCGGCAGCACGGGAAGCGAAGTGCCGATTATCGTCCCCGACGAAAGTCCGCTCAGTTGCCGCGTTCCCTGATAATTCAAAAAGAAATAGCCGAGTTTCCCCTTCGGCAAAACCGGCCCGCCGAGACTCCCGCCAAAGATGTTCTGCTTCACGGTAGGCCGCGGATGTCCTTGCGAGTTGAGGAAGAATTCGTTCGCGTTCAAGTCGTCGTTGCGGAAGAATTCGAACACATCGCCGTGGATATTATTCGTCCCGCTCTTCAAAACTGCATTGATATTGCCTCCGCCGTTGCGCCCCTGCGACGCGTCATACAAACTCGTCTGCACTTTAAACTCCGCCACTACATCGGGGCTCGGCAATGGCGTGTTCGTCAGCTCGGCGACGTTGTAATCGCTCGCCGTGATGCCTTCGATTTGATAGTTGTTGTTATCCTCGCGCTGCCCGTTCACATCGATTCGCGTATCGCCGCGCCCGAGCGATGCCGACGCGTTCAAGTTCGATGCCGTGCCCGCCGACAACGCCAAAAGCTGTTGAAAGTTTTGTGTAGCCAGCGGCAGCGTGCCGATAGTCTGAGCCGTCAGCGATTGCCCCGTCACCGCCGTCGTGGTCTCTACGTTTGCAACCTGCGCCTGCACATCCACCTGTGTCGCAATCGATCTTGGCCGCAGCACCGCGGTAAGCCGCGTCGTCTCCGTTACCCGAACTTCCACCTCTGAGAACCTCGTTTCCGCAAATCCCGGCGCGCTGATCGTAATCGTGTAGGTGCCAACCGGCAGCAACGGCGCGGTGAACTCGCCATGCGCATCGCTCTCAACGTGCCGTATCGTGCCGGCCACTCCCGAAATATCAATCTGTGCCTTAGGAACTACAGCCGAGCTCTGATCCTCCACCGTCCCACTAATTGCGCCCGTGGCGCCGCCTTGCCCGTATGCGTTGACCGCGAGTAAAGCGGATAACAACAAAAGAGGAAAAATAAAGGCTCTCATATCACCTCCCGCCCGCCCTCACGACGCGCCTCACAGCTCCCGTACGTGAGTCTATGAGGGACAGTATACTTCCGCTCCCGAACCGCTTATTTGTTCTGATATATTTTTGGGCTACGAGCGCCTCGGTTATAGGATCAGTTCACGCAGTTACGGTCGTGCTGGCGTCTTTTGGTTTTCGGGTGCCGCTGTCGCGATTCTAGGCGGCTCTTCGGCGTCGACTATTTCAATTTTGCCTTTGAAGTAAGCGCCTTCTTCGATCACGATGCCGGGAGTGCGGAGATCACCGACCAAACGGCCGCCCTTGCGAATGGTAATCTTCTTCGTCGCTTCGAGGTCGCCCGATACCGTGCCGAGCACTTCAATTTCGCGCGCTTTCACGTCGGCGCCGATTCTTCCGTTCGCTCCAATGATAAGGCGAGAATTCGGGAGTTCCAGGGTGCCCTCGACTTGGCCATCGACGAGCAGACTTTCTCTGCTTACAATGTGGCCCCTGATCACCATGGCCCTTCCGATCACGGTCAGACTCGAAACGATTCCCGCCGAATCCGAGCCCGCTCCATCGACGTGGTTGTGCCGCGCCGGCGCGCCAACCGGGAATGAGTTTTCTTGTTTACGGCCAGTTAGCGAAATGCCCACGACCGCCTCATACGGATGCAATGAAGCTCATATGGTTCCGCTCGCATCGTATCAAATGGCAGTGATGCAGATTCCCCGTTGCTGCCGATTCCAGCAATCCCGTGCCGCACTGCCTACCCTTGCCCACCGCCACTGCACAATTCTAACGTTTTGCGTTAAACGGGAATCGGTAGTATCATCGATGTGTGATTCGGTCCTTCCGTGATGCGGAAACCGAGAAGGTGTTCCGGCGCCAGTTCAGCCGAAAGTTTCAGCGTATTGCTAGAGTGGCCAAACGAAACCATATTAATGCAGCCGCGGCATTGTCAGATCTTGCAAGAATTCCAGGCAATCGCCTCGAAGCCCTTGCAGGCGATCGCAAAGGGCAGTACAGCATTCGAGTGAACGACCAATGGCGGATCTGTTTCGGATGGGCCGATCCTGACGCCGTTGAAGTTGAAATTGCAGACTCCCATTAAGGAGTTCGGAGCATGAAAAAGAAACCGAAGACAATGCCGCCTATTCATCCCGGTGAAACGCTGCGTGAAGACTTTCTGAGACCGCTCGGTCTGACTGTTAATCGGCTTGCCATCCAGTTACAAGTACCGGTGACTCGGGTGAACGATATCGCTCGCGGTAAGCGAGCAATTACTGCAGACACGGCTCTCCGTCTAGCGAGGTATTTCGGGACCACACCGCAATTCTGGATGAATCTCCAGGCGAACTACGATCTGGAAATGGCTCAGGATGCGCACGGTAATGAAATCTCAGATCGCATCAGGCCGCACCAAGCCGCGTGACTTATATCGAGGAGTGGAGGAACTTCAGCAAAGGTGTTTGCTGTGCCCCTCAGAACGCGGTGGATCAACATCCGGTTAACTCTGGAGAACGACGACTACAAAGTTTATGAGGCTGTAGTGGAAACGGCAAAAGGTAGCGAAATTAGGCGTATTGGTGGGCTCAAGAGCCAGTTGTCGGGCGGCAACAAAGTAGTGGATCTGCGGATATCGTCATGCTTAATCCAGGCCGGCGACTACATCGTAAAGTTGAGCGGAATCTTAGGAGGGAACAAGGGCAACGAAGAAGACATGGAGGAGTACGGCTTTCGCACCGTGAACAGGTAATGCGGAAGGTACGAGCCTTTTTGAACAAAAATACTCCCCAAAGACTTCCAAGACATCAACTTGCTTAACATTTCATATTCGTGGTGCCCTCGCACATTCTGCAAGTCTGACAGCAGTCGCGGCGAAGTTCGTCCGTATTTCTTTCCTATAATTCGGCAGAACAGCTGACAAACCTTTCATAACCCTTTACATTTGTTGCTGTAAATAACTGAAGAATTAGACTTGGCGGAGAGAGTGGGATTCGAACCCACGTTAGAGTTTCCCCTAAACACGCTTTCCAAGCGTGCGCCTTCAACCACTCGGCCATCTCTCCGGGATTGACGACTGCTTAGGCCAAATCGAATTTCTCGTGATGCAGATTAGCATCACTTGTCACCAGCACGGGGCGGCCAAGAGTCTCCTCAACTTCTTCCAGATAACGGTTGCTGCTGGCCTTTAATACCTTAGCAACCGCCGGGTTCACGCGCAGCACGACATCCTTGCTTTCTATAGCCTTGGCAATTTTCTGTGCTTCGACAAGGATCTCACCGATAATGGTTTGAACGTTCTTGATGTAACCGGCGCCCTCGCAATACGGGCAAGGTGAACACAGCGTGCGCTCGAGACTCTGCTTCACTCGCTTGCGTGTAATGGCGACCAACCCGAAGTCGTTAAATTGAAGAATCTTGTAAGGCGCACGGTCTGCACGCATGGCCTCTTCCAAGCTCTGCATTACCTTTTGGCGATTCTTGCGCTCCTCCATGTCGATGAAGTCCAACACAATGATGCCGCCGAGGTCGCGTAAGCGAATCTGCCGCACGATCTCCTTTGCCGCTTCCGTGTTTGTCTTGACGATAGTATCTTCGAGGCGGTTCGATTTGCCCACAAACTTGCCAGTGTTGATGTCCACGGCTACCAGCGCTTCGGTCTGGTTGATCACAATGTAACCACCCGATTTCAGCCACACTTTGGGGCGAAGCGCCTTCTCTAACTCCTGTGTGATGCTAAACGCATCGAAAATCGGAGCCGAGCGCGTGTACATCTTCACGCGGCTCACAAGCGCGGGCTGAAAGCGTTGCATAAAGCTCAGCACGTTCTCATAGAGCTCTTCGTTATCAACCCAAATCGCTTTGAAATCTTCAGTCAGCCTATCGCGCAGAATGCGCTGCACAATGTCCAGATCGTAATGGAGCAACGCAGGTGCAGGCTTCTTTTCCGCTTTTGCACGAATGTCCATCCAGAGGTTGTAAAGGAACTCCATGTCAGAGGCAATTTCGTCCTCGGACACACCTTCACCTGCGGTACGGACGATGAAGCCACCTGACATGCCTGCGCTGTGTTTCTGCAGAATGCGCTTGAGCCGGTGACGCTCCTCTTCACTAGCGATTTTTCGCGAGACACCAGCTTGGGCGACGCTCGGCATAAAGACGACGTAGCGGCCCGGCAGGGCGACATGCGAAGTGATGCGCGCTCCCTTTTGGCCGAGCGGCTCTTTCGCAATTTGAACAATGATTTCCTGGCCCGGTTTGAGCAGATCTGAGATAGATGGCGCCGTACGCTCCGGTCTGCTCAATAAGCGCGCTTCCTGATCCTCTGGAAAAGGCTCGGGGCGAGTTTGCTCGTGGATGGCTGCTGTGGCGCCACTCGGACTGGACGCTACCTCGGTCACCGCGCTGGCGTTGCCGACATTATTGAAGCGATTTCCCCCTCGTCTGCGGCGCATGCGCCGCGAGAGACGATGCATGTACCGTCCGCCTTGCGCGCGCATCACCGCTGTCTGCGCGGCGAGGGATTGGGTGGGAGGGATGTCCTGTTGGTGAACTTCGGTGTCGCCCGATGATAACGTGAGCTCCCGAGAAGCAGAGACATTCGACGGATTTTCATCGACTGCATGCCCATCCTCAAATCGAACGGTTCCGCAGTCTTGCTGTCCAGAAGTCTCGAGATCTTCTGATGAGCTCGGACCAGGAGCATCCTGCTTCACTTCCTCTAATTTCTCTTCCTCAGCAGAAGGGTCTTCGTAGTGCGACAGAACCTTGTCAGCGGTTTCGATCTCGTCAGCTTCGGCGTCCAGATCTTCGGGTTGGTCCGAACTGCCCTGAGGAGATTGTTCCTCTTCAGGTCCGTTTCCGGATGCAGCGGGTTTGTCTGAACTCTCTGGCTGCGCTATTACAGTTTCGAAAGGCGGCGAGACTTCAGAGTCAGTTGGTCTCGTTTCGAGATTTCGATACTTTGCGAGCGACTCGCCCGGAAGGAGGATGACGTCGGGCGAAGGTTGTGGCTCCCCTGCTTGCTGATCCGGTCGCGGTTCTTGCGGAAGCTGTGCAGCAGGAGGCTGTGCGTATTTGTTCTCTGGGAATCCCTGTCCTCTGGGACGGCGGCGCCGCGAACGTCTTCCTCGGCGATCGCCCCGCAGGCCCCGCTCGTTTTCTGTGCGCTCGATCGGCTTAATGGGGACCGGCTCGCCACTAATTTGGAGAGTGTTATTTGGTGTTTCTTCTGCCGCGACAGATTCGGATTCCGAAAACGATAAAGCTTCTGCCCGCGTGTCGCGCGCATCGCCGTTTCGGTCGTCGGAGGCACGCTCTACACTGCGCGGTTGCGTGTAATCGCGGCGATCGCTGCGGACAGGCCTATCGTCCGTTACTGCGTCGATGTCTTCATGTTCCTCAAAAAAATCCGATACATAGAGGAACGTATCGCGCTCCAGACCAAGATCGACGAATGCCGATTGCATCCCGGGGAGCACGCGTGTTACTCGGCCTTTATGTATACTCCCGGCGAGCGAATACTCATTTCCGCGCTGAAAGTAGATCTCGACGAGCTGATCGTCTTCGAGAACAGCTACTTTTGTTTCGTGGCGATTGGATCCAATCACCAACTCCTTACTCATGTTCACCACCTTCATCAGGCCGATGGTGAGAGTACAGAGACCTTCGGATTACACCGCGCTCAGAGCACTTCGGCGCAGCGGTTGAACGCAAAATCCGTTGCCTCGGGCGGCGGCGGAGACTTGCTCGACAACACCCTCGCCCGATACGTTTACATCAGTTTCGAGTAAACAAGAAAATCTTGTAGGCAATCCGAAAACTCTGTTTGTCCTACTCAGTTCGACCCTTTTATTTATCAAAATCGGCCTACTTAGACCGTCAATTTTTCAATTCACAAACCTTCTCAACCTGACGCTGTTCACCAGGCCCAGCATCAGAAAAACCGACCACGTATTCGAGCCTCCCGAGCTCATCAGCGGAAGCGGAATTCCAGTGATCGGCATACGCCCGACCACCATTCCGACATTGACCAATACATGGAACAGCAACAATGAGGCGACGCCCATCGAGATATAAAGGCCCGCTCTGTCTGTCGCCGTCTGCGCATTCTGCACAACCTGCATGATCAAAAGAAAATACAAAACAAGCGCGATCACAACTCCTACAAACCCGTGTTCTTCAGCAAACGAGGAGAAGATGAAATCTGTGTGAGGAACCGGCAGAAAGCCCAGATGGGTCTGGGAACTTTCTTTGGCGCCGCGACCCCACATTCCACCATTGCCGACGGCAATTCTCGACTGGATAACCTGAAAACCCGTTCCTTTGGGGTCCCGGTCAGGGTAGATGAAGCTTACCAGCCGATCCTTTTGGTACGGCTTAAGAAAATGATATCCGATTGGCAAAGTGACGACTAGTATCCCTAGGACCACGAGGAGGTATTTCCATCGCAAACCGGCCATCAAAACGCCACAAACAAGAATGGGTAAATACGTTAGCGCCGTGCCGAGATCGGGTTCCTTCATGACGAGCACCATGGGAACGGCAACCAGGCCGGCAAGCTTCAGGATGTCCTTCCACTCCAGCGATTCCGTTTTCAGGGTGGTCAGATAACTGGCGATCAGCAGTATCAAAACAATCTTTACGAACTCGGACGTTTGAAATGTGAAGGCGCCCGCTTTTATCCAACGCGTTGATCCGAAAACTTTGTTGCCGACCAATGCCGTGGCGATCAGTAGCACGACCGAGACTACGTACAGATAGAAAACTCTGTGTCCCAATAAAGAGTGGTAATCGACAAGCGAGACAATCCACATCATGGCAAGGCCTGTTGCAATCCAAATGATCTGCTTCCACCAGGCATCTTGCCATCTGCTTCCGGAGGTCGCGCTATAGATCTGTAATACGCCCAAGCCGCATAAAGCAAGGGTGATGAAAAGGAGCGGCCAATCGAGTTCGCGAAGGCTGCGGTAGATCGGCATTATTGAAGAACTACTCCCTCCGGCTGCACATTACCTTTCGGATAGAGGTCCTGCGCATCCGCAAAAAGTCGGGGCGGCGATAAGCGTCGAAGCTCCGCGAAATGCGATGCCGAGAGCCGCGCTTTCTTATCGAAATAGGCTTTCAGTACGTCTCGCACAATGGGCGCGGCTCTGTCGCCGTGTTCTCCGTTCTCAAACAGGGCGACGACAACGATCTCCGGCGCTTCTTCAGGAGCGAAGCCTACGAACCAGGCATTGTCTTTCATTGATTGGCCGAGCTTTGTGCCTTTCAGCAACTGGTTTGAAGCGAGCTGTGCTGTGCCGGTTTTACCGCAGACCTTTATGTTTGGCAGTTGCGCAACTCGACCTGTACCGCCTTCGTTCACGACACCGTACATTCCGTAAACCACGTCTTCCAAGTTTTCCGAGTGCAAGTTGCCGGACCTCATCAAGATTGGGGCCGTGGATTTTAGTAAGTGAGGCTTGTACCATTTGCCGCGCACGGCGAGGCCGCCCTCAGCGGCCGCCAGCTCGAGAGGTGAAACGGTTACGGCCCCCTGCCCGATTCCGACCGAAATTGTTTCACCGGCGTACCACTTTTGTCGAAACATACGCATCTTCCAGTGACTCGATGGCATTGTGCTTTCGCGCTCGTTGGGGAGATCGATTCCGGTTTTGTGGCCGAAACCTGCCAGCTCGGCGTAATGGGCTAATCGATCGATGCCGAGGCGATTGGCAACGTTATAGAAGTAAACATCACACGATTGGGCGATGGCTCGGTGTAACGAGATCTTGCCGTGGCCTCCCTGTTTTTGCCGCCAGCACGCGAAATAGTGACCATAGAAAGATGCTCCGCCCGGGCAGTGGAATTCCGTTTCGTCGTCAATCACGCCCGACTCGAGTCCCGCAAGCGCAACAAAGGGTTTGAAGGTTGAGCCCGGCGCGAATTCGGCCTGAGTGGCGCGATTCATTAGCGGTTTGTACGGATCATTCGCGATCTCATTCCAATCCGTGCGGCTGATCCGCCCTGTAAACTTGTTTGGGTCAAACGTCGGCCGACTTACCATTGCGAGCACTTCGCCGGTTCGGGGATCAAGCGCCACGACTGCGCCTCGCTTATCTTCCATGGCGAGCTCGGCGACGGCCTGGAGGTCGAGATCGATCGTGAGTTGCAAATCTTTGCCCGGGACGGCGGGTTGCGGCTCTGCGATCTGGCGTTCGCGACCCATGTTATCGACCATGACCCGCTGTTTTCCATCCACGCCGCGAAGGGCGTGATCGTACTGGCGCTCAAGGCCGTCTTTGCCGATGATGTCGCCCTGGTGATAATCGATGAAGGCCGCAGAATTCAGCTCTGATTCGCTGATTTCGCCGACGTAGCCGATGACGTGAGCAGCGAAGCCATCCTGCGGGTATTGGCGCCGCCAGGCCTTTATCAATTCCATTTCAGGGAATGTGTTGGCATCGCGGTGCGATTCTACAAAGGCGATTTCATCCCGCGTCAGCTGATCCTTGATGATGATTTGCGGCGTGGATCCCATTCGGCGAATTTTGCCGGCGAGATCGCCGTAATCGAGCTGTAATGCTTCCGCGATCGCGGGAAGGTGCTCCCATTTGATTTGATCCCGGTTCAACAGCAGCGAGTAGGAGGCCTTATTGTCCACAATGACCCGCCCATCGCGATCCAGAAACTTGCCCCGAGGAGCTAAAATCGGGGTGCTCTTAATTCGATTTCGCTCAGCAGCCTCGCTGTAGACGTCGGGGTTCTGGACCTGGAGCTTCCAAAAGCCGGACACGAGAAAGATGAAGACCACGACAACGAGATACTGAAAAATCGCGATTTTTCCGGCTGCGAATTTAGGATCGTCGCGCGTGAACCGCTCGGAGGGTAGCTCCTCGATGCGGTGGCGCTCCCGTTCAAGTAATGCCACTGAGAATTCCGGGGTGAGAGAGGCTAGGGATCACCCTTGCTTTCATTGTATCGAGAATGGCGGGTTAGGCAGTGCCTGCAAGCCTCATCCGGTCAAGGATCAGGAATAAAGGTATGGCAACTGCGGCGTTCAGAGCTCCGTGAACGAATGTCTCTTGAGGATCGAAGGGCACGATCTGACCAAGCAATGCACGGCGCATGATCCAGTAGAAAAATGCGTGAAAGAAATAAAAGAAGAAGCTAAGCACGACCCGAATAAGCGTGCTCTCTACGTTGAAGCGCTGGCTGACTGCAGCGGCGAAGTAACCGACCAGCGTTTTTGCGATTCCGTACATGCCGATAGGAATGTTGGCGGGCGAAAGGGAATCTTCCGCCAACCCAACAAAAGCCCCAAACAGTAGCGAAGCAAGTTGGTTGCGCCGCATAAGGCCGAAATAAACCGTGAGCAGCAACGGCAACTCAAGCCATTCGGTATGAGGAATCAGGCGAGGTAAATAGAATTTGATGATGATCGCGACCAGCGTGATCGCCAAAAGCGCCGGAAATTGGAAACGGCTGAACCAGTTTTCCCGGATGGGCCGCCGGGTTAGTATCTGATCACTTGTCTCATTCATCGCTCAGGGGGCGTGGGTTCTTGGGCCTGAGGGGGCGACTGCTTGTGACGGGGCGCGCCCAAAGGAAGTACGGGCGATGATTTTGTGGCAGACTGCTTTTCAGTACCGCCGCTGTTGGTGGTGGCCAGTTTAGATTGCGGTCTAGCCCCCAAAACCGGGGGGCTTTCGCGGGCCGCTGGTGTTTTGAGCGATTCGGGTTTCGATTTGGTCTGGGCTGCCGCTGTTTCAGCCGTTTGGTGTTCGCTGCTCTCCTGGTTGAGCGCCGGCTTTATCGCGCCTTCTGGCTTGCGGTTGAAATCGGGCATATTTGACCCCACGCCGCCATAGACGTGGCCCTCCTGCTTCCCCAAGGCGTCATATCTCTGTACGATCTTGTCCGCCTCTGTTTGGGGCTTGGAATTCTGGGTATCTTTCGCCTCCGTATCTGAGGGCGGCGGCGGAAGCATTCTCACCGCAGCCTGTTCCTGTTTGGGCGCGTCAGGAATCTGCTGATGCGCGCCTTGGAGAATAACCAGAACTTCATCGACGCCGCCGGGGGCTCCACTAAGACTGAGCCTGATATCTTTCGTGCCTTGGCCAGGCTGAGATGAGACCACTTTGCCGACCGGAAAACCTTTCGGGAAGATGCGATCTTCACCCGATGTGTAGAACCACTCGCCTATGTCGATCTTGTCCTCATTTTGAATTTGCTCGACCAGGCAACTTCCGCCGCCGCAGTTGAGAACGCCGTGAACGTGCCCTTTCTGCGATTCAACTCCGACTTTGAAGGTTGGATCTGTTACAAGAAGGACTTGTGAAACCAGCGGGTAAACGGCTGTAACTTTGCCAACAATTCCCTCTGGTGTAACGACTGCCATTCCCTGATCAATCCCGCTGGTTGAGCCACGGTCGATGAATACGGCTTTCGCCGTTACGACGGTGCTGTTGCCGATGACGCGCGCGGCGACAGTTTTCGATGGCGATTGCTGTTGAAAGACGCTGAGGGCGCGGGCATGTTCCGCAGTTGCAAGCTGATTGCGGTAATAGATGTTCTCCATCTGAAGATGGTCATTTTCCGCGTGCAGTTTGCGATTCTGCTCTCGGGTATCGAGAAGAATGAAGTAATCCTCCAGAAATCCAATAGTGTTTCGCCGGATGGCTTCGACGATCCCGGCCATCGGAGTGACGGCGCTAACTGCCCAAACCCGGATCAGACGCTCGTCGCGCGCTGTCTTTACCTGATAGGCCAAGTAGAGCAGTTGCGCCACGATGACGATTAACAGAACGGTAAGGTTCTTAAAACGGCTAAGCAGCGCCTCCATGGCTTCTTTCTTTACTGTAAGGGTGTGGAAACGACTGTGCCAAGACTCTCTCGGATTTGCTTAACCCTGGAGAGCTAAGTTTGAAAAATTATTCAATCGCGATACGCCGCAACAGCTTAAAGTCTGTGAGCATCATGCCCGTACCCAATACGACCGAAGCCAGGGGATCGTCAGCAATAGAGACGGGCAGCCCCGTTTCTTCGCGAATGCGGCGATCAAGATTCTTGAGCAAAGCGCCGCCGCCGGTCAGCACGATACCGCGATCGCTGATATCAGCGCTCAATTCCGGCGGAGTGCGCTCGAGCGCCACCCGGATGGCGTTCATGATCGTGCCGACGCATTCGGCGAGCGCTTCGCGGATTTCAGAGTCCTCGATGGTTACGGTTTTAGGCACGCCTTCAATGAGGTTGCGGCCCTTGATTTCCATCGAAAGCGGCCGGTCGAGCGGGTGGGCGGAGCCAATCTGAATTTTGATCTGCTCGGCAGTGCGTTCGCCTATCAGCAAGTTGTACTTGCGTTTCAGATAACTCATGATCGCGTCATCCATCTCGTTGCCTGCGACGCGGACGGAACGAGAGTAGACAATTCCGGAGAGCGAAATCACGGCTACATCGGTAGTGCCACCGCCGATATCAACGATCATGTTTCCCTGAGGCTCGGTGATCGGCAGGCCGGCTCCAATGGCGGCAACCATGGCCTGTTCCACCAAATGAACCTCACTCGCCTTGGCGCGATAAGCGGATTCGCTGACGGCGCGTTTTTCAACCTGAGTGATCTCGCTTGGAACGCCAATCACAATCCGCGGATGTACGAGCATTTTGCGGCCGTGCGCTTTTTGAATGAAGTAGTTCAGCATGCGCTCGGTCACTTTAAAATCAGCGATGACGCCGTCCTTCATAGGACGAATTGCAACGATATTACCCGGCGTGCGGCCCACCATTTCTTTAGCTTCTTTGCCGACCGCCTCTATTTCGCTCGTGTTTTTGTTAATGGCGACGATGGAAGGCTCGTTGACAACTATGCCCTTTCCCTTGGCGAACACCAAGGTATTCGCGGTACCGAGATCTATTGCGAGATCGGACGAAATTAGGCTAAAAACGGACCTGAAATTCATGCCCTGCCGGTTCTGATGTCAATAGGACTTCTCAGAGCGTAACATAGGACTTACACCAGGCGGAGTGGCGAAAGAGTATTCTTTTCAAACGGTTGCAATTCCAGAAGGTGACGCGCAGGGAATGGATCGCGCTTCATGCGATGACGATTGCCGGCGCGTGTGGCCGGAAAAAGGGAACAGGATTTGACGGTTACGCTCTAATCGCGACAGCAGGGGATGAAAGCCTCGGTGTCGTAGACTTAACTGCATTTCGATTAATCAAATCAATTCCGTTAGGCGCGCGTCCGACCGCTGTAATCACTGGTTCAGGCAAGGGTTTGGTTGAAGGCAACAGCTACGTGCTGACCCAGTCGAATGGAACGATTCATAAACTGAATCGCGAGCTGACCCGTGTCCTGTCGAAGAAAGTTGCCGGCGAGCTCAGCGCGATCGGCGTGATGCCTGATGGAAATCGTCTCGTTGCTATTGCGGGCAGCAGCCGCGAGCTTATCGAGATTGAGGCAGGATCGCTAAATACTATTCGCCGGCATAAGCTCGAGGGGGGGCCGGTTGCTTTTGATGTAGCTGCGGATCAACATGTCGCTATATCGACGGGCGAGCGCGGCGTGATTCAGATGTTCAATTTGGAAACCGGAGCAAACTCTCGAGCTCAGGTTCCCGGTCCGCTTGGCGATGTGCGGTTTAGGCGAGACGCCGCAATTTTGCTTGCAGCGAATCTTCGTGACCGTTCGATTGCGGCTCTCGAAGTGCCGAGTCTTCAAAGCGTGGCGGATCTGCCATTGGCGATGCAGCCTGAGAATCTTTGCTTTAATTCCGATGGCGGGCAATTGTTTGTGTCCGGCGCGGGCATGGACGGAGTCGGAATCGTGTTTCCTTACACGCTGGAAGTAGATGAAACGCTTTTGGCGGGCCGGAGTCCCGGCGCGATGGCCTGCTCGGAGAAGCCCCCCTATTTGTTTGTAGGAAGCCGCAATGCATCAGATGTATGTATCTTCGATATCGGCACACGCAGGATGATTGGCATCGTCGAAGTCGGCGAGATTCCGGGACGTATGGCAATCACGCCGGATAATCAGTATGCGCTGGCGCTCAGTGAGAAATCGGGGAATATGGCAGTGATCCACATCGCAGCGATCCGAGGGAACAAGTGGAAGTCGGGTGCGGCGCTGTTCACGATGATTCCGGTGGGCGATAGGCCAGTGGATGCGGCGATTGTTCCGCGACGGGCGTAGGCGCTGTTGATCTTCCCCAAGCTGCGCGGATGACAGCCAATCCCGCGATTCCGGCGGTTTCGGCGCGAAGGATTGTGGGGCCGAGTGAGCAGGAAATCCAACCGGCGGTACTCGCTTGTTCTCGCTCTGCATCCGTCCAGCCGCCTTCGGGCCCCAGCATCAAAGCGAAGCGTTCATCTGGGCCGCTTTGATCGTTGGGCATTATGCGAAGAATCGGTGCTTCGGGGACTTCGTCAAGCAGCAGTTTAATAGATGCGTCGACGCGGATTGCGTCAATGAATTGAATCGCCGGTTCGATGCGGGGCAGATGCACGCGGCGGGACTGCTGGCTCGCTTCGATTGCAATTTTCTCCCACCGCGCGCGGCGGGTGAGCGAGGCATTAGCCAAGCCGCGCTCGGTGCGAGTGGATTCAAACGGCTGGATGAGAGATACACCGAGCTCGGTTGCTTTTTCGATGAGCCACTCGAAGCGATTGAACTTGAACAGGGCAGCTAAGAGAGCGACGCGCGGAGAGGGCGGGGGCGCAGCGAGCTTTTCGAGGATTCGGAAGCTGACGAGAGAGTTGCGGGCCACCTCGATACGGGCGAGATAAAGATCGCAATTGTCAGAAATTTCGTGGAGCTGGCCGGGCTCGGCCCGGAGGACACGGACGAGGTGCTCGGCGTCTCGGCCGGTGAGCTCGGCTGTACCGCGCCGGATTTCCGAGACGAAGAAGCGGCGGACATGGGGCAAACTGCCATTTTACGGAACGAACCCAGGGCGGGGTGGCGGACGGGCGCCTTGCGAAACGAACCCAATTGGGTGTGTGGGATGTGTTTTCAGCGGATTGGGCGAAAATTGCGAAACGAAGTGGCAGGATTGGGTTCGTTTTTGCAAAATCCGTTGTGGTGCAGAACCTGACGTGCCCCAGGATTTTCTGAGAATATCTTGGCAAAATTGCTACTCTACCGAGCGGAGGCGAGGTGAAACAATACGAAGTTCGATTTGAAATGGAAGGGGCAATAATGCCCACCGGTGAAGCGTCGTGCCCCGCGTGGACTTTTATCCGCGGTCACATCCGATTCAATCCCGCCGCTGCTATCTGCGCGATATCGAGCAGCTTCGGCGCATTCTCTGATTTTGAGAGCGCATCGCGAAACATACTATTGCAGAACGGGCAAGCCGCGCCGATAGTATCGGCGCCCGTCTCGACCAGCTCTTTAGCACGAGCTTCGTTGACGCGCTGGCCGGTCTCTTCGCCAAGGAACACGAGCCCGCCTCCGGCTCCGCAGCAGAATGACCGTTGGCGAGCGCGGGGCGGATCGATGACCGTCGCGGATTTGGCGATTACCTGCCGCGGCTCATCGTAAATGCCGCGATAACGCCCGAGATAGCAGGGATCGTGGAACACCACTCGGCTGCCCGTACCATCTCCCGGCAACTGATCGGCGTGCCGGGACAGGAACTCGCTGTGATGCTCAATCGCAACAGCCGATCCGAATTCGCGCCAATCCTCTGCCATGGTGCGGACGCAGTGCGGGCAAATTGAAACGATTTTCTTCGCGCCTGCTTGCTGGATGGCCTCAAGATTCGTTTCGGCCAGTTGTCCGAACGCGAGATCGTTACCCAGACGGCGAACAGGATCGCCGGTGCAGCGCTCGTACTTAAGCACGCCAAAAGACACACCCAGATGCTTCATGAGCGAGGCGAATGAGCTAATGATTTCGCGGCCATTAGGATCATACGCGCCCATACAGCCGAGCCAAAGGCAATACTCCTGTGAGCCGTCGAAAATCGGAAACTCTTGCCTGGCGATGAACTTCTCGCGTTCGTTTTGAGAGAATCCCATTGCATTGCCATTTCTCTCCAGGTTGAGAAACAGCTTGGTGCCGTAATCGTCCTCCCATGCGCCGGTATTAACTGCGCCACGACGCAAGCCAATGATCATCGGAAGATGCTGGATGCCGACAGGGCATTGATACTCACAAGCGCCGCAGGTGGTGCATTGAAAAATAGCCCTTTGCGACACCGTCGCGCTGAGAATGGGCGTTTCGCTTGTCTCACCGAATTCGTTTAAATAGGTGCGCACCCCGAGTGCAATCAGTTTTGGATTGAGCTCCTTGCCTGTGTTGTTAGCGGGGCAATGTTCCGTGCAGCGTCCGCATTCGACGCATGAATAAGCCTGCAGAGCCGTGATGCGCGTAAAATCTTTTCCTGAGACCAGGCCGAAATCTTCATCGTTTGCAAGCGGAGGAATGTGGCTGAAACCATCGCGCTTCAAAAAAATCGTGACCGGGCTGAGGATGAGGTGAAGATGCTTGGTGTGCGGAATCAGCGGAAAAAACGCGAGTAGGGTTAGGGTATGAATCCACCACAAAGCTCGGCCTGCGGCGCTTGTTTCCGGTATCCACCATGCCGGCATGTAGGTGATCATCAGGATGAATATCAGCAACGCGATCACTCCCGATTCGCGGGACAGAGGCCCGAGCCATCCTGGACGAAGGACGAAGCGGCGAAATGCGAGTGCGGCAATGGAAACAGCACACAACGCGGCGAACACAAACGCAAACCAAAAATAGAAAGCTCCGAACGGGCTGTGATAACGAAAGAACGGAAAGCCTAAGCCTGTAGCCAGGTGATTCAAGGTCACCAGCGCGAATGCGCAAAAAGCCCAGAAAACGAAGGCATGCGCAATGCCGGGCAGCGGCCGTTCGCGAATCACTTTCGCTTGACACAGTACTTCCCAAAAGAAATCCCAAACACGGCGGCTGACGGGAGCGAGTCTGAAATCGGCGTCGCGGCGCGTCCGCAAAATATGATGTACGACTTTGCCGAACCGGGACCAGAACATCCAAATGGAAAAGATGATGAGTGCCAGGAGAAACCCGCGCAGAAATGCGGACCAATAAGACGGCATCAGGAGGGCGCCACCTCTGACGCGCTTTGAACGCTCAGTCTAGTAGCATAGAAATACGTGAGATTTGTCATTTCGGGAGCCGCTGGCTTCATTGGATCACACCTCTGCGACCGGCTGATCGAAGATGGACATGAGGTGGTTGGACTTGATAATTTGATCACCGGAAGCCTTGAAAACGTCCAGCATCTCCTCCGTAATCGGGCTTTTGAATTCCGCCAATATGACGTCTGCAACCCCGTGAGCATTCCAGGCCGGGTGGATCGAGTGTTTCACCTGGCATCTCTTGCAAGTCCCGCGGAGTACTTGAGTCATCCAATCGAGACGCTCGAAAGCGGCTCGACAGGAACTCGCAACATGCTCGAGCTCGCGCGTCAGAAAGATGCCGTGTTTCTGTTGACCTCGACTTCTGAATGCTACGGCGATCCTCTCGAGCATCCACAAAAGGAAACGTATTGGGGAAACGTGAATCCGGTGGGCTTGCGGTCCTGTTACGACGAGAGCAAGAGGTATGCGGAAGCGCTCACCATGGCGTATCACCGCGTACACGGCATGCGGACCACGATTGCGCGCATTTTTAATACTTATGGGCCTCGTATGGCATTAAACGACGGACGAGTGGTGCCGACGTTTATCGACCAAGCGTTGCGGAGCGTGAATCTGACCGTCTTTGGAGATGGATCGCATACACGCAGTTTCTGCTACGTCTCCGATTTAGTGGATGGGCTGATTCGGCTAGGCGAGTCGGACGAGCGGTATCCGGTGAATCTCGGGAATCCCGTAGAGATGTCCGTGCTTACGTTTGCAAATCACATTCGAGCATTGTTTGGAAATCGGATGGGTATTGAATTCAAGCCATTGCCGTCCGATGATCCGAAAATCCGGCAGCCGGATATCAGTAAAGCGCAAATCGTGCTGGGCTGGGAGCCACGTATTCAGCTTAATGACGGTCTTGCCATGACCATTGAGTACTTCAGGCAGAAGGCCCAGAAGAACCCGCGACACGAGCAACACGTCGCCGTCGGCGTATCAGGATCGCGAGAGAGACCGGCCAGACCGGGGCTGGTGAGAAGCCTTTAGAAAGCTTTCGAGATCGCGTTCGTTCACGGCAGGCTCTCCAGGAGCGACATTGTTCAGCCTGCCATCCTTCATCCAGCGCTCCAATTCGTGCACGGATTCATACAGGTGCTCGAACGAGTCGACGATGAACAACAACGGCTGATAGTGGTCGATCTCAAACCCTTGGTTGATGACCCATTCGAGTTGCAATGGATAACGTTGCACCTCAGGCGATTCGACCGAATGGTGAATCTCCCCGTAACTACTGAGCAGCCCGCTCCCATAAACCGAAATTCCGTTACCGGAGCGCATGAGGCCGAACTCAATGGTAAACCAGAAGAAGCGAGCCATTGCGCGAATGATGCTCGTCATTGCCGCCGCGCGCTTCTGAGGATCGCTGATTCCGTCCACCGCGTCGGCGGCCGTGTGAGCGCATTCGCCAAACCGGACTAACGTCTCAGCGAAAGCGCGATCGGTATGCATCGGGACGTGGCCAGCTACATCGTGGAAAATATCCGGCTCCGGCAAGTAGTCCAGGCGGTCGGCATCACGAATGGTGATCGTGGTTGGAAACTCGCGATTGCGCAGGCAATCAAAAAAAAGGAATGCAGGAACATAGCCGCTGACGGGTTTGGCCTGAAAGCCAGTTAAGGGCTGCAAAAATCGATTTACGTCTTCGAGCTTTGGAACGGCGTTCGGATCAAGACACAGGGACTGGACGCCACGTTGGAACGCCGGGTTGGCGTAGCGCTGCCAGCGCGGAAGCATTCGCGAGTAAAGTTTGCGCCAAGCTTCATGGTTCCGTTCCGAGTACTGCTCGTAAGGCTGATAGATGAACAGTTGCCCGTCGTGCTGAGCCTGCTCGATGAAAGGTGCTTGGGTGGTTGTAAGGTCCGCAAACGTTACAGTCGGCATCGCGCGTTCCCTTTCCGCAATTCCATGCTAGCTCAAAAGAAACATTCGCGGAGTAGCGCTGGTTGCTCTATTTTCGCCGTGGTGGCATTAAATATGGCAGTGCCGGAGCCCGCGCTTTGCCAAGTATTGCTGATGGTATTCTTCCGCTCGGTAAAACGCGCGAGCCGGCTCGATTTGGGTGGCGATCGGACGCTTGAATTTGCCCGACTCCTCCAGCGCTGTTTTGGATGCGCGGGCCGCTTGTTCTTGTTCTGGAGTGTGGAAGAAGATGACGCTACGGTACTGTGTTCCGACATCAGGACCCTGGCGGTTCACTTGAGTCGGATCGTGTGTGTCCCAGAAAACGTTTAAGAGCTGGTTATAGCTGACTTTGGCTGGATCGTACTCAACTTGGACCACCTCAGCATGGCCGGTTCGATCTGTACAGACATCCTTATATGTGGGATTCGGAGTGTGGCCGCCTTCATAGCCGGCAGCAGCATCCAGGACACCATCCAGCTCGCGGAATGTTGCTTCCACACCCCAGAAGCATCCCGCGCCAAACGTAGCTTTCTCTGTCATATCTTCTATTTTCCTCTGATAATCTGAATGCCTATGTTACGTCAGCTTCGACTTGTAGCCCGTGGCCTTGCGACCGTATTCATTGCCGTCGCTATCGCCGCTTCCGAAGAGAACGTTGATCTATACACAATGCAGCGTATCCGCGCGGAAGAGCGAAGCCATTCGAAGGTAATGGATACTTTGTTCTATTTGAGTGACGTAAATGGCCCGCGTTTGACCAACTCACCGAATTTTTTTTCGGCCGCCAACTGGGTTGTGAAGCAGTTGTCGGATTTAGGCATCCCCGCCAAAACAGAGAAGTGGGGACCGTTTGGACGAAGTTGGCGTGTCGATAAATTTTATGCCGCCATGGTGGAGCCCCAATATCAGGCTTTGATCGGCTTTCCGCTCGCGTGGACCGCTTCAACGCCAGGGCAAATCACCGCCGAAGCGATCATAGCGACGATTTACACGGAAGCCGATATGGAGAAATATAAGGGCAAGCTGAAGGGCAAAGTGGTCCTCAGCATGAAACCGAGATCGCTGGAGCTATCCACGAAGCCGCTGTCCTCGCGCTGGAGCGATTCCGAGCTTGCCGAAACCGAGAAATTTCCGGAAGCGAATGCCGGCAGAGCCGCAAATCGCTCCCGCTTGCCCGAGCCCTGGCAAAATATGACGCCCGACCAGCTTCGCGCTATTCGGAAAAAGATCAACGAATTTTTCGCCTCGGAGAATGTGGCCGCGATTCTCAGCTTCGGCTATGCGGGCGATGGGGGCACGGTGTTTGGATCCTCGGGAGGAGACCGGGAGCCGAAAGACGAAGTTCCGCCTGCGAGCATTGTCGTGACTCCCGAGCACTACAATCGCATTTACCGGCTGTTATCGCACGAGATCCCGGTCAAGCTTGATCTGGATGTAAAAACCACCATACTGCCGCCTCAAGATTCAGCGAACGTGATCGCGGAGATTGCAGGAGGCAAGAAGAAGGATGAAGTGGTGATGCTCGGAGCGCATCTGGATTCTTGGCATGGCGGCACTGGCGCAACGGACAACGGCGCCGGGAGCGCTGTCACAATCGAGGCCATACGGCTGTTAAAGACGTTGAACTTAAGAATGGATCGGACTGTGCGGCTGGCGTTGTGGGGCGGTGAAGAAGAAGGCTTGCTGGGTTCAAGGGCTTATGTGAAGGAACATTTCGGCGATCCCGAAACGATGAAACTCACCGAGGCGCACGCCAAGCTTGACGCTTACTTCAATCTTGATAACGGAAGCGGAAAGATCCGCGGCATTTATCTTCAAGGAAACGATATGTGCCGTCCTATCTTCGAGCAGTGGTTTATGCCATTCAAGGACATGGAGGCAGGCGCGATTACGGTTCGCGATACCGGAGGTACCGATCATCTCAGCTTCGATGCCGTAGGACTACCTGGTTTTCAATTCATTCAAGACGAGTTAGAGTATTCCACGCGCACTCACCACTCCAATATGGATGTTTACGATCGCGCGTCGGAGAGCGATTTGAAGCAAGCTGCGACGATTGTTGCCAGTTTTGTATACCTGACAGCAAACCGATCCGAAATGTTGCCCCGCAAACCTCTACCACCGCCGAAACCAGCCCCTAAGCCGGTACCGGAAGAACCAGCTAAAGGCAAACCTGCCGCGTAAATCGAAGAGTATTCATCGGTTCCGGCTTTTGAGGAGATTTACGGTTACGCTCCCCAGGAGCTAAGCGTCTAATTCGCTGATGAGGTATCTACTGCCAAAGTACGTTAAGAATTCGATCTGGATTCTTCTTTCCGTTTTATTCAGTGCGGCGCTCGTGATGGGCATGGTCGAGCCAAATGAAAGAGTATTCACAAACGGACAGGACGCCAAAGTAAGGGGCGTGATTGTTTCTAAGAATGGAAGCATGCTAAAGCTTCGCGGTGATGACGATGCGATCGGCACAGTGGATCTGACGGATGGAACCAAAATCGAGATGAAACACGGTGTATTTGGGTGGGGCAAGCACGCGATGGATGCGACTTCGCTTGTTCCCGGTTTGCACGTTGAAGCACAGGGCAAGGGAAACGAAAAGGGTGAGCTCGTTGCTAGCCGTGTGGTTTTCGATCCCAATTCGATGCGTGCGTCCCGACAGATAGACACGCGAGTTGCGCCCGTTGAGGCACGAACCGGGACATTGGAAAACCGGGCAGGACAGCTCGAGAACCGAGCCGGACAGATAGAGAATCGACAGGGACAACTTGAAGATACTGAGAAGCAAACGCAACAGCAGGTCGGACAAGTGAAGACGGAAGCCGATCAAGCCAATCAAGGCGTGACGGAGGTAAATAAGCGTGTTTCGGACTTGGATAATTACGAACCCAAGTACTCGAAAACGGTCTATTTCAAGCTGAACAGCGCGGTGCTGAGCCCGGATGCAAAGCGCGACCTGGACGAATTGGCTCAGCAAGCGCTGGGCGAGAAGGGCTACATGATTGAAGTGGCCGGATTCGCGGACAGCAGTGGAAAGGCCGACCGGAATCAACAACTGAGCGAGCGGCGGGCAAATGCGGTGATTCAGTATTTAGAGCAGCAAGGGAACATACCGCTGCACCGAATCCTGGCGCCAGCCGGGATGGGAACATCGCATGCGGTCGCGGACAATAACACGCGCGAAGGGCGTAAACAAAACCGCCGTGTAGAGGTCAACGTATTGGTGAATCAAGGCGTGGTGGCGTCGAATGCCCCAACGCCTGAAAGCGCCAAATAAAGTTCTCTCGACGCACAGATACATCGCTCCGAAACGAGAGGCCGAACGGTTAATGCCGTTCGGTTTTTTTTTGGGGTCTAACGTGAATCAGTGAACAGCAACGGCGCGAGAGCAACGAGATTGCGGCGCCAGACACTCCAGGAGTGCATGCCCGGTGTTTCTATTTGCGTGACTCGAATTTCCTTCGATTTCAACCAGGCGATAAGGTTTCTATTCAGACCGATTAAATGATCATCTGTACCGCACGAAATCCAAAGAAGGCGGAGTTGTTCGTTGGCGGCGCTGCTCAAGTTCGGAAAATCGGACGCAAAATTGTCATCGAGTCCGCCCGAGCTGAAGGCTCCCACCCACGCGAATTTATCCAGCCGGTTGAGCCCGGTCAAAAGCGACTCTGCGCCTCCCATCGAAAGTCCTGCGATGGCGCGAGAAGCGCGATCTGGTTTGATTTTGTAAGACTTTTCGACTCGGGGGATTACTTCCTCGATCAGAGCTTGCCGGAATTTGGAGAAGTTCTTCTCGCGAAGCTCTGCATGACTGAATGGCGCGCCGAAGACTGCCGTGTGCTGGACAATTTCAGGCGCGCCGTAGCCCAGCGGCATGACGATAATCATCGGTTTGGCTTTATGTTCAGCAATCAGTGAATCGAGTATCAGATTTGCTCTCCCAACGACAGCCCACGCCCTTGCGTCATCGCTGTACCCATGAAGTAAATAGAGAACAGGATAGAGATTTTTGGCAGCCGGATCATAGCCGGGCGGGGTGTAGACGTAAAAGCCGCGGTCGTCTCCGACAATACTGGACCTATAGAAATGATGATTGACGGTGCCATGCGGTATATCGGTCAGGTCCCAGGGGGCCGGCGAAGGGCCAGGGACGCGCATCTCATCGCTGGGGTTCAAAAGGTTAGGAATGATGTGCGGATCATATGGATCAAGCGAATGGACGCTATCGACTTCGAACGAGTATCCGTAAAAATCCGGCGCGAGCGCCTCGGTCGTGACGACCCACACGCCCTCATTGTCTTTTTGCATAACATAAGGCTGCTTTGCGTCGGCGAGGTTGAGCGAAACGTGCTGCGCGTTTGGCGCTCGAAATCGAAACGTAACACGGCCGTCCGCTTGAACATCAGGGGAATGAAGAGGAGCTTCATGCTGCGCGAAAGCAATTCCTATGGCGATCAAGCTCAGAAGAATGGTTTTCATAAGCAATCCTGAATATAAGCTATGACCGTCGCTGAATTTACTCCCATTGTTTTCGCGGCTGCTCTGCTCGCGGGCTTTCTGGGCGCGCTTACGGGTCTTGGCGGCGGAGTCATTGTTACGCCGGTTTTGGCGCTGTTTCTCGGGGTGGATCTTCGTTATGCGATCGGCGCAAGCCTGGTATCAGTGATTGCGACTTCCTCCGGCGCGGCAGCCGCATACGTGCGCGATGGCTATTCCAATATCCGGATAGGAATGTTTCTCGAAATCGCGACCACGCTGGGCGCGGTGCTAGGCGCGTTTCTTGCTACGCATATTCCGATTCGCTATTTGAGCGTCCTGTTTGGGATCATCTTGCTGCAAGCGGCATGGCAGACCAGCCGGCCGCGGAAAGACGTCAGTGTGATGCATCCGCCCGACTCGCTCGCCGACCGATTGAAACTGAATGGTATCTATAACTCCAGTGACGGACCGCAACCCTACTCTGTGTATCACGTGAAAACAGGTTTCGGTCTGATGTTCGGCGCTGGCGCTGTCTCGGGATTGTTGGGCATTGGCTCGGGCTCTTTGAAAGTGATCGCAATGGATCAAGCCATGCGGATTCCATTCAAGGTTTCGACGGCTACGAGCAATTTCATGATCGGCGTTACCGCTGCGGCAAGCGCGAGCGTCTACTTGAGCCGCGGTTATATCGATCCTGCCGTCGCCATGCCGGTAATGCTGGGGGTGCTTGCCGGTTCGGTGATTGGGTCGCGGTACTTGGCTCGGCTTTCGGTTCCCCTGCTGCGAAAAATTTTTGCAGTGGTTGTGTCTCTTGTAGGCCTTGAGATGATCTTCAACGGCATTACCGGCAGGATATGAAGCTCCCGAAGATTACAGACGCGAAGCTTGAGCGCATCGTGAGCGTGCTGCTGCGCAGCGGTGTTGTGATCTCCGCTGTAGTCGTGTTTGCAGGGGGCGTTTATTACATGGCGAGGCATGGAAGCGAGCGGGCCGATCATCACACGTTCCGCGGGGAGCCGAGCGTTGACCGGATTGTGGATCAAATCGTGGCGGGCGCATTTTCTCTCCGCGCGCGCTCCATTATTCAGCTAGGCCTGCTTCTGCTTATCGCCACGCCCATTGCGCGGGTCGCAGTTTCACTGGCCGGCTTCGCGCTTGAGCGCGATCGTACGTATGTAGTGATTACCGCGATTGTGCTGACCGTCCTGTTGTACAGCTTGATCAGCGGAGCGGTTCAAGGATGAGCGACTGAGGTCAATCAGCGAAGCTGCTCCTCAAGCTCATTGAACCTCTGTTGAAGCTCCTTAAGGTCGGATCGGAGCTGCTCAATTTGTTGCTCGAGTTGAGCAATTCTCGTAGGCTGCACTGGAGGCGCAGCTTCACTGAGCAATTCTATTTCGGGTTCCCCGGACAGCAGATGGGTATACCGCGCTTCTTTCTGCCCTGCCTGCCGAGCCAATTTTTTGGCGAGTGGACGCTCAGGCCACCCTGCGAGTTTCTCCAACACTCGTTCGATTTCCGCATTTTCGGCAAAGGCGAACATGCGCTCACTACGATCCTTAATCTCGCCCAACGTCTGCGGGCCGCGCAGCAGGAGAGTACAGAGCACGGCCAGCTCGCGCCTGCCCAGGTTCAAGGTCTCCGAGATTCGCTGGGCGTACTTGGTCACCCGGCCGCTGCCCACGATGGTTAAGGCAAGTTTCTTTTCACGCAGACGCTCGACTGCGTCGTGTACACTGTCTTGATCGTAATCGACAACTGGATCGCGATTCGATTTCTGATTGCAGGCGTTAACGAGCGCATTCAGTGAGAGCGGGTAATATTCAGGCGTGGTGCCTTCCTTCTCGATCAGCGCACCGAGCACACGCACTTCGACGGGATCGAGAAGTTCCATAAAGCAGCGATCTGGACCTCAGAGATCCAACGGATTTTGGAGCGTAAAGGTGAGACGAGTCTCGGCCGGGATCTTTACCTTCTGGCCAGAAGTTGCAACCTCAGCGGCGGTTCCAACCGCAGCCCCTGAACCAGCGCCAATAGCTGCGCCTCTACCGCCGCCGGCAGCGCCACCGATGATCGCGCCGAGCGCTGCTGTACCGCCAATCACTTTTGCTGAACGAGCGCCACGCGATGAGCTTGCCTTCGAAACGCCGGTCGTCACGATATCGTAGCTGCGCCCATTCACGGTAACGCTCTTCAAATCAAGCGTGAGGACTGTCCGGCCTTCGATTTTACCGGATTGTTTTGCATCGATCAGCGTTGCAATTACATCGGCGCCGCGCGGAATCACGGTTTGGCCATTTACCACGATCGGCTGATCTGTACTGGCACGGTAGGTTTGTCCAAGCGTATCTGTTTCGGAATTCACCGCATCGATCATCCGAATTACGATTTGAGTTCCTGCGGTTATTTCAACGCCCATTGCGCCGGTAGCAGGAGCGCTTGCCGGCAGCGCAGGAGTTTGAGCAGGTGCGCTCGGTTGCGTCGTATCGCCCGGGGAAGGATTCGTAGATGCAGAAGCGGGAGCGGGACTATTGCCAAACCTAATCGAATCGACGTCATTCAGGGAATAGGTCTTTACCTGGTCGCCCACCGCGAAGCGAATCGAGCGGTTATCGCCACCCAGGAAGCTGCCATCCACTGTTGAGCCATCGCGAAGCACAAGGGTGTCGGCGGCCACCAAAGACGCGCCTACAAACAATGACAGCAGTAGTACGATTTTCATCATCCTTCCCTCAAGTATCGCTTAATGAACAATCCCGGCCCGGCTTGACTTCGACACTTGTTTCCACCGCTCAGAAGAATCGATTGAACTCAACCCTTAGAAGATGTATAGTATGACCGTCCCATACTAGATCGTTAATCCTATGCAAGCTATAGAACCAACCGTTCGGGTGGATGCCTCAATGTCCAGACTTACCGTGCTCAGTTCTCTTGTTTGTCTGATGATGGGCACGTCGCTTGCTGCTTTTACTCAGGACGCGGCCACCATTCAAAAGAAGCTCGTATCGGATTATGCTCTGACGCAACCGACGGCCGCATTCGACGACATCGTTACGGCTGGCGCGGTTCTTGTGCTCCAAAAGGGTCCGTTGATGATGGTCGCTGTCTCCAGTTCGGTTAACCCCTATCCAAGTACCTATAAGGACGGAAAGATTAAGAACCCCCTTGGGACGGGCAGACGCATTTGGGGGACGCTGAGCCAGGTTCCGGGAATATCCTCGCCAACGGGGCCCCAGACACGCACCTTCGTTGCAGGCGAGAAGATGTGGGTGACGAAGATCGATACGAGAGAAGACGCAATCGTTTTCGATCTGTTCACCGATGCTTATTCCGACGTGCGCTATAAGACATCGCTTACATTCCCGTTCCCGAAAGGACGCGTGCTCTCGGCGGATGAGGCCGAGAAGCTTGTTGGCGAAGTGCTCAAGGTTCAACCAGCGGAGGAGGCGAAAACGGACGCTCAGCAGCCGGCGCCTGGCGTAGGACAGCAGGCCGCGACATCCCAGCAGCCGACGGAAGCGGTGCCTGCGCCCATTCCACCTCCACCTCCTCCTCCAGCCGATCCGAAGACAATCGCATTGGGCCAGACGCCCGATCAGGTAACCGCGGCCCTCGGGCAGCCGGAGAAAATCGTCAAACTCGGGACTAAGCAGACTTATTATTACAAGGACATGAAAGTGATCTTTGTCAACGGCAAGGTCAGTGACGTTCAGTAATTTCAGTGAGTTATTTCAGCGACCACAAGCGTGAGGAGCATTTATGAACACCTTTTCCGGCAAATACTCTGTAACATTACCGGCAATATTGATCGTGGCGCTCTCGCCGCTTGCCGCTCAGGAAAAGAAAAAAACATCACCTGCGCCGGCCCCCAAAAGCGCACCAGCCGCACCCAAAACCGGCGGTAGTAGCGCTGGCACTCCTGTGCACGGTGCCACGACGGCAAGCCACAGCCCGACGACTGCTACCCCGGGCGGCGCTAGTGCAAGTGCACATGGTCCAACGACCGCCAACCCTCACCCAACCACGTCGAACTCACACGTGACCACCGCGAACCCAGGTCATAGCACGATGACTACGACCGCAGGTCACGGTCCGACTACGACACCAGGCGGTCACCCGGTGACGGGTGGAAACGCCGGCCACGGAGCCGCCCCGAGTAAAGTGATGGGAGGTCACGCGGTCCCGGCCACAAGCAAAATAACTCATACCGCAAACGGCAGCGACGTGCGGATACGCCCGAACGGCAAAGTTGCTGACGTGCATGACGCCAAGCGTGGAATGGACATTCATCACGGGCTGAACGGAACTCGCCGTGTGGAAGTGGACCGTGCGGATCATACGAGAATTGTGGCCGAAGGCGGCGGCCGAGCTGGATATGTTCAGCGCCCCTACACGTATCAGGGACGAGAGTTTGCTGAACGAACCTACGTTTATAACGGTGCTGTCTACAACCGCTACTATGCGCCTTATTACTATCGTGGCGTCTACATCAATTATTACGCTCCTGGTTACTATTACGGGCCGGCATTTTATGGTTGGGTATACAATCCCTGGATTGCGCCAGTTCCCTACGCTTGGGGCTGGGGAGGCTATCCGTGGTACGGATACTACGGCTACTATTTCACGCCCTATCCTGTTTATGCCAGCGCCTCGTTCTGGTTGACGGATTATATAATCTCGACTACTCTTGCTGCTGCCTATCAAGCACAGGTTGAAGCGAACGCAGCAGTTCAAGCGCAAGCTGCGGCGAATGCTGCAGCCCTCACGGAAGAAACGAAGAATTTAATCGCAGCCGAAGTGCAGCGCCAAGTCGCGCTCGAAAACGCCGAGGCCAAAACGGCGCAAAATGGGACTCTGGATCCGGCATCGAGCAGTGTCCAAAGAATGCTCAGCGATGGCGTTCAGCATGTTTTCGTTGCAGGCCGCAGCCTTGATATCGTGGACGCCCAAGGCGGGGAATGCGCAATTAGCGAAGGCGATGTAATGCAACTTTCCGGACCGCCAGCAGCCAACGCTACCGCCGCCGATCTCGTGATGCTTACTAGCAAAGGCGGCCAGGAATGCCCGAGGGGCGCTAGCGTTTCTGTCTCCTTTTCAGACCTGCAGGAGATGCAGAACCATATGCGCGAGACCATAGATCAGGGTTTGGGCGAGTTGCAAACGAAGCAGGGTAAGGGGGGATTACCCACGACGCCCGTATCGGCGAGTGCCGCACCAGTGAAGGCGTCCTTTGTGGCTGCCGCTCCACCGCCTGACCCGAACGCCGCCACTGAGATCAGCCAAGAATCGCAAGCAGCGGATCAGGCTGAGAAAGAAACGCTGACTCAGGTCGCTCAAACCACTGCTGTGGGAGCGGGTGCAACAGCTCAGCAGCCCACTGCACCTACCCAGATTGCGGCACCAGCATCGCCCCCAACCGAGATTTCGACCGGTCAAACCATTGATCAGGTAACGGGGAGTCTCGGTCCTCCGAAGAGCATAGTCGATCTCGGAGCCAAGAAAATATACATTTACAAAGACATGAAAATTACCTTCAAGGACGGGAAGGTCACCGACGTTCAGTAACTGCCATAGCTGCGATTCCCCTGCGCAGGAACATCGACAGTTTGTGCTCGCGAGGCGTCTGTGGCAAATCGTTCCGCAACATCGGGCCGCAGGCGGCTCAATATTTTGAAAGCCACCTGTTTACCCTGTCTGAAGGCATCAGCATAGAGGCGGTCACGCTCTTCACGGCTGTAGTTGTAACCGATGCGATAGAAGCGCTCGAGTGACAAGCCGAGGACCTTCGTCCCGGCATAGGCCACGGCGGCTTTGCCCAGCAATCCTCCTCCGAACGGAACCTTCCCAACGAGCTGCCGGGCGAGAGCACGCCAGCCGAATGCGCTGCCAATGACTGTGGCAATCTCCGATTTCTGTTCGGTGTAACCAACCGCGCGGTCGCTTGCTGCGGCGATCAGAAATGCCATACGGATTTGGTTCATCGTCAGGAAAGCAGTGTCGGAAGCGAATTCTGCGACCGCCCACGGCAGCTCAAAGATATTAGGAATCACATCGGGAAGAGCAGTTGCAAGCGAGAACAAAGTGTTTTCACGGCACGTTCTCTTGATTACTCGATCCACAAAAGGACGGCGGAAGCGAGGAAAGTTTTTGGCGAGAGCTACGCCCAAATCAGGATGCGTATCCAGGGCTCTTTCGATGAACAGGGCCGGACGCCAAGCTTCGAACAGAACCGCATGCATTGGGGCGGCGACAGTGCCATCATGAACGACCAAATCGTAGCCGCCCGCTTCCGTTCCCACAGGCTTGCGGACTAAGGTAGCGTTTGATGCCCGGCGGCGTGCGGGACTCAATTCGCCGAGAAAAAAATCTTCCATTGCGCGATAGCCGTCAGGATGAGAAGAATAAAGCGCAATCTGCAACGGACGTTCGCTCATCTCGCGCGCCTGTTTAGGATTGATCTTGCTAATCGCCTTTCTAACACTGACTAAACCGGCAATACTCATTGCGAACTCCTGTGCGATACGGGCGTTTCAGCACCCTTCAGGCGCATCACAACTTTAAAATTGTGCCGCCAATCTGAATTTACGCCAACGCGTTCGACATCGATCGCCGGCGTGAAATAGCTAAGCACAATCGCGTTCGAAGGGTGAAAGCACATCGCGGGCGCGACGAGCAGTAACTGCGGGAGTGTCTCCTCGAGTGAGATTCCGGGAAACAAATGTTGTAGCTCGCCGCGTTGAGTGTGCCACCGAATGCGCATCCAGTAGTCTAGCGCCTGTAGCGGCAAATGAATATCTTCTGATGCTTTCAACTCGAGAACGGCAAGACGGCCCGAAAGCGAAACGGCGAGCAAGTCAATTAAATCGCGATCGCCGGCAGCGAACGTGAGCACTTGAGAATAGACCGGATCCGGCAATAAGCGGGCGTCGATGGCCGAAAGATTGGACCGCACGGACAGCTCAAGATATCGTTCGGGAGCTTCAATGAGACTTTGCCGTGCAGCAGGAGGCAAGCCGGTTGCATTGCATTCGAATCGTTCTTGTTTGCATTGAGTGCTCAGCCGCGTTTGCAAATTACCCAGATCTTGGGGATCTACTTCTCCTGCGGAACCGTGTGAGTTGAACCGATACAGGTAAGCTTCGAGCGGTTTGCCAGTAAGCCACTTTAAGCGATGGGCGCTCAAGTTGCCTGCGGTATCCGGCAAAAACAGGCCGAGCGATGTCTGGGCGCCGGAGCGACGGTGAGCGTGCACGTAATCGTGCCAGATGAGGGCGGAGCTGAGCAAAGCGGGCTCGTCTTGCCGGTCCGAACATGCAAGAGCAGCGATCTGCCGGTTTCCTCGAACCAGTAGTGCTCGTGGGAAGACAGGCGAAAACGACCGTTGCAGATCCATGCCGCAAGATAGAGTGCAGATTTCCCAGCCGGGAAACTGGCGCGACAGCATGCGGCGAAACTGCTCGGCGAAATTGTGGCGCAAACCAGCAGTTGTCTTGTGCGCGGTTTGCGGACGATCGAGATCCAGAAAGCTCAATTTTCCAGGTTTGCCTCCAAAACGATGGACGGTGCAATCGAGCACGCCTGTGGCATGCCGCTCAATCGCCAGGATCCGTCTAGAAATGCTTCGCGTTTCGCACCAGACCTCGATCGAGACTCTGCCGGACCGGATTTCGAGATTGTATTGTTCCGGTAAGAGGCGGATCATTTCCTCGCCGTACTCGACAACGGCTGGATTACGGCAACTGGCGAGAAAGGTCTGGATTGTGGCGTGCAACGCCTCGGGTTCGATTGTCTCGCGTGCTTTCGCGGTGCTTCTATGATGGAGTTTTGTCACCTTTAGAATCCAGTTTTGAAAGCCGGTTGCAGGCCGTGGAACGCCGCATCCAAAGCGCAGCCGAGCGTGCGCGACGCACCCGGTCGGACATAACCTTAGTGGCTGTTACCAAGAAATTTTCTGCCGAAGCTATTCGTAACGCATATCAAGCTGGACTGCGGGATTTCGGAGAAAACTACGTTCAGGAGTTTGCACAAAAGCAGCCTGAATTAAGAGACACGAGCGAGGCGCGTTTTCATTTGATTGGGCATTTGCAATCGAATAAGGCGCGACTTGCTTCCGAGCTTTTCCATGTAATCGAAACAGCGGATTCCGCCAAGCTTCTGGCGCGGTTGGATGCTGCGGCAGCCGACCTGAAGACCTCGCCACGTGTGTTGATTGAAGTGAAGCTTTCGGATGAAAAGGACAAGACGGGCGCGCTGCCAGAGGAATTGCCACAGTTACTCGATGCCGCTCGAGAATGTACACGGATTTCAGTCTCGGGTCTGATGACGATGCCTCCGTGGTCGACCGATCCAGAGCAATCACGATCCTATTTTCAGGAATTGGCGCGACTGGCGCGGCAGAATGGGTTGACCGAACTCTCGATGGGAATGTCTGGAGATTTCGAAGTCGCCATTGAAGAAGGCGCCACCATCATTCGTGTTGGCACGGCATTATTTGGGCCGCGACCTAAGCCCCACAAACCCCCACTCCCGCTCGCTTCATGAGCAGACGCATTTTCGCGCTTGCCGTTCTGCTCTCATCCGCTTTGTCAGGGCAGGCTACGACGAAACTTCCGCAGCCGTCCGGCACCCAACAGCAGCTTGGGGTCTTGATTCCGATGCGAGGTGGCATCCGGCTTGCAGCGGATCTCTTCCTTCCCCGTGGCAGCGGTCCTTGGCCAACGCTGCTTCTTCGCACACCGTACAATCGGCATTCGCCGGGCGTTAGGGGCTACCGAATGTTCACGCAGCGCGGCTACGCCGTGCTCGTTCAGGATATCCGGGGGCGCTATGAATCGCCGGGAATTTTTGGATCTACGCAGCAGCAAGGGCAGGATGGGAATGACACGATCAACTGGATTGCGCAGCAAGCGTGGTCCAATCGCCGCGTCGTGATGGCCGGTGGTTCTTATCTCGGCATTGTGCAATGGTGGGCAGCGATTCAAGATAATCCACACCTGTTTGCGATTTCACCAGTTTTCTCTGGCGATGACGAATATCTGGATCGATTTTATTCGACCGGCGGCGCGCTTAAACTGGGGCATCGGCTCTTGTGGATGGCGGAGAATTTTGCTCCACCACCTCAAGCCAGGCGTTCTTTCAGCAGCTACATCGGTCATCTGCCTCTTCGAACGTCTGATGTTGCGGCAACTGGCTTTTCACTGCCGCTTTGGAGGAACGCGCTCGACCACCCTTCCTACGACCCGTACTGGAAAAGTTTGAGCATACGGGAACGGATGAATCGTGTGGCCGTGCCCGTTTTGTCGTTCGGCGGCTGGTTCGATAACTATGCAGAGAGCGATCTCGACGCATTCTCGCGTCTGGCGAGACAGGGCCGGGTGATTGAAACTTGGATTGGCCCTTGGGCGCATAACCCAGGTCTGAAATTCTCGACTGTCGATTTCGGGCCCGAAGCCGCGATTGGACTGCGCACGAAGCAGCTTGAGTGGTTCGATCGCTGGGTGAAAACAGGACCGCGATCGCGAGTGGGCGGAAGCGGGCCGCCTCTGCTCCACCTTTTTGTGATGGGACAGAACGTATGGCGCGAAGAGCACGAATGGCCTCTGGCTCGGACGCAGTTCACACCCATTTATTTGACGAGCCGGGGGGACGCAAACACTGCGTCGGGAGATGGAGGACTCCGTTGGGAGCCCGTGCGCAAAGCGCGAGCGGATCATTTCATCTACGATCCGAACAATCCGGTGCCGACAAGGGGTGGTGCAATCTGCTGTGAGCCAACAATTTTACGGCCCGGGCCGCTCGATCAAACATCAATTGAAGGCCGGCGTGACATTCTTGTGTATACGTCGGCGCCGCTTATGGAAGACCTGGAAGTCACGGGTCCCGTCCACGTTGTGCTTTATGCAAGAACTTCGGCAAATGATACCGATTTCACCGCGAAGCTTGTCGACGTACAGCCGAGCGGACATGCGCTGCTTGTGACCGACGGTATACAGAGGTTACGCTACCGGCTATCCTTGGCTGAACCTGTATTCGTTAAACGAAATACTCCCTATCAAATCAGCATTGATGCGGGAGTGACGAGCTATATGTTCGCCGCGCGGCACAGAATCCGTCTGGAGATTTCGAGCAGCAACTTCCCAAGGTTCGATCGAAACCTGAATTCGACGCGGCCGAATGCTATTGAGACGAAGACTGTCGTGGCGCAGCAGACCGTGTATCACGAGAAAGGGTATCCGTCGGCTATCATTCTGCCGGTCATACCAAAGAGCAGCAGTATTATTCCAGCGCGATCGAGATAGCGCCCATAACCATCAGCGCGCCACCGATCGCTTTGCCCCAAGTAAGTTTCTCACCGAGAAACAAGGCGGCGAATGCGATGACGAACGCGACGCTTAGTTTATCGATGGGGGCGACGCGCGACGCGGGGCCAACTTGTAGCGCGCGAAAGTAACAGAGCCACGACAAGCCCGTTGCAACTCCGGAAAGAATTAGAAAGAGCCATGTTTTTGTTGATAGAACCCGAAACGTGCCAGGTTGACGCGCGGCATATGTGATCAGCCACGTGAATACGACCACGACAGTCGTTCGCAGAGCGGTAGCTAGATTGGCGTCCGTGTCCTGTACTCCCAATTTCGCCAGAATCGCTGTGGCAGCAGCAAAGGCAGCGGAGAGCAAGGACCAGGTGAGCCATGTCATGCTTTCAGTTTGCAGGACCAGTGATAGATTGTGACAGAGTCAGCCAATTTGAGAGGCGAGATTTTCTTCGCGCGAGCCCACGAGCAACTGCAATGCATGCAGCTTCGCGAGGCGCTGAAGTTTTTTTATCTGGCCGATGAGGCGCATTATGATCCGGACGCCTGTGCTGCTGGACGCTGGGACTGTAATATGCTTTTGGGCGATTTCGAATCGGCATGGCGGGAGAGCGATTCGATTTCACAGCGCGGCGGGCCGGATCCGCATCGTTTTTGGGATGGCCAACCATTCGCGGGCCGGCGCGTGTTGATCCGCTGCCTTCATGGTCTTGGGGACACACTTCAGTTCATTCGGTATGTGCCTCTGATGCGCGAGCGCGCCCGGAGCGTGACGATTGAAGCGCAACCGACCATGAAGTCTTTGCTTCAGCACGCCCACATCGCTGACGAAGTAATTACTTGGGGCGAACCGGAGCCTCACTGGGATCAGCAGATGGAAATCATCGAGCTTCCGCGAATTCTCAGGACAACGCTTCAAAGTATTCCGAACCATGTCCCGTATCTGCATGTTTCCGGCGAAGGAGCGGCGGGGAATCATGGACGCATGAGAGCCGTCAGGATCGGACTGGTCTGGGGATCAAGCAGTTATAATCCAGATCGCTCCATCAGGCTGGAGGAATTGGCTCGGCTATTTTCGATCCCGAACACATCATTTTTCAGTTTGCAAGCCGGCCCTGCGCGCTCGGAACTCGAGCCGTGGTCGGGCCGAATCGTCGATTTGTACAGTGATTCCGATTGTGTTCTGACTATGGCCAAAACGCTGCTGAAGCTCGACCTGGTCATCACGGTCGATACAATGATGGCGCATTTGGCGGGCGCGTTGGGACGCCCTGTGTGGACACTCTTGCCTTTCCGGTGCGATTGGCGATGGATGTTAGCTCGTGAAGATTCGCCTTGGTATCCGACGATGCGCCTATTTCGTCAACAAAGGCCTGGAGACTGGGGACAAGTCATGCGGCAACTAATCGGAGCGCTCGCTCTCTACGCCGGACCAGATGGTCTTATTCACTGTGCGAACGATGGGCTGATCGGTACCCAGAACAATCTCGCTGATGGAAGCTGGGGCAATTTCCAAGCGAAGAATGTGGTCTAGTGGCATTCCGAGGAGAAGGATCAGTAAATAGCGGATCACATCACCGTGCGTAACTACGGCAACGATTGAATCCTGGTGAGCGGCGGCTATCCGGACTAAGGTCGACCAGGCCCTCGCTTGTACCTCCAATGCCGATTCACCATGGGGAGGCCGCATAACCGACCGAAGGCGATTGTATTCGCGCCATTCCAGTAATTCGTGCAGCTCTGAAAGCGATTTTCCGGCCCAGCCGCCGAAGTCAATCTCATTAAGTCCTTCGTCGATCGAAACTGCGATGCTTTGGGGATCGGCAACGAAACGGGCCGTCTCAATAGCTCGCTCGAGCGGGCTTGAAATCACTGCATCGAGATCGCATTTCATTTTGAGCGCTTCACCCAATTTCTGTGCCTCTCTATAACCTTCAGAATTCAAATGAACTCCGGGCGTGCGTCCATAGAGCACACGTGTCATGAGTTCAGCAGTCGCGTGGCGGATGAGTAGAATACGAGTCATATTGGCGCGAGAACTTACTCAAGATGAAATTCAAACCAGAGTACATGAATTAGGTCCATGGTTTCACAACCTTTCACTTAGAGGCATACAAACCGCACCCGAACACTTCCTGGGCGATTACCCTTCGACGAAATGGCAGAGCTTTCAGGAGGCGATCCCGAAAGACTTGACGGGTATGACTGTGCTCGACGTTGGATGCAACGGAGGGTTCTACTCAATTCAGATGAAATTGCGCGGCGCCAAGCGCGTGCTTGGAATCGATCACGACAGTGATTATTTAAATCAAGCGAAGTTTGCAGCCGAGGTGCTGGGCCTGGATATCTCATTCGATCTTTTGTCTGTGTATGAGGTTGCCGAGCTGCGCGAAAGCTTTGACGTAGTGCTTTTTCTGGGCGTCTTCTATCACTTGCGCCACCCGCTACTCGCGCTTGATCTGCTTCGCCGTTATGCCACAAAAGACTGGTTTATTTTTCAGTCCATGCTGCGGGGGAGCCGCACAGTTCCGCGAATCGAGGAGAACTATCCGTTTTCTGAAAAAAGCGTTTTCGACAAACCCGGGTTTCCGAAGATGCACTTTATTGAGAACAGCTATTCTCAGGATCCGACGAACTGGTGGATCCCGAACCGTGCATGTGCCGAGGCGCTGTTGCGCAGCGCCGGATTCCGCCTTGAGAGTCAGCCCGAAGCCGAGGTCTTCATCTGCCGCTGCGATGAAGGCGCGCATTTGCACCCGCTGCCGAAAGTCTTGGCGTAAAAGCATGGTTGAAGCGGTCATGCTCTGGAATGAACCAAACAATCTTTCGCATTGGGACTTCGAAATAGATCGCGATTGGTCGTGCTATGCCGAGATGGTGAAGCTTGCCGCTTCGGCCATACAAGCCGAAAACTCGAAAGTTACGCGAGTTCTTGGCGGCATTTCACCGATTGATCCAGCTTTCATCGTGCGAATGCAGGATAAAGGCGTTCTCGATGACGTGCATGCTGTTGCGGTTCATGGCTTCCCACTGGATTGGAATCACTGGATGATTCATGAATGGCCGGAGAAATTGGGCGACGTTCGGGCGGTCACCACGAAACCTATTTGGGTGTCAGAAGTGGGTGCATCCTCATTTGGCGCCGAGGAAGTTCAGGAATTTGGTTTGAAGAGGACCGCCGAGCTTCTTCTCCCGCGAGTCGAGTATGTATATTGGTACAGCTTATTCGACCTCCCCCGAGCCTGGCCCGCAACCACGCGCCATCGCGAGAGCGAGGGGTCGTCGTACTACCGGCATTTTTATATGGGACTCTATCGGGAAGATGGCGGCGCGAAACTCGCCGCGCGCCACTTTGCGAACTACACGCCTTCACTTGGCATTTGCCAGTGGTTTCATTTCGAGGATCATCGATTAGAAGCCGCTGCTCAGTGCCTTCGTGAGTTGGGGGTGAGAAAAGTCCGTACAGGGCTGAGTTGGGCGGACTTCGAGCGTCCCAATGCCGAACAGTGGTTCGACCGGCAAATGGGCCTGCTGGATGACTTTGAAGTGACGGTGACCTTCTGTTTTACGCCAGAGCGATGCGGGATGCGGCCCCACCATACCAGCCCGCCGCGAAATCCTGACGAGTATGCGGAGTTCTGCGCGGCAATGACCAGACGCTACGCATAATACATCTACCGACTGAAAACGCGGCACTTACGGCTGATTGTCACTTAGAACGGCTCCTCCCATCGGGCGCCAGACGAATCCCGCAATCCGTTGATTTTCAAAGAAAAAATGGCGTTACCGGGTTTCTACTAGGCTGATCGAGAGGTCCGGTATGGTACAAACAAGGTGAGCTACAAAGCTCCGCCTTGAGAGGGAGCCACGAATTACAGATGGATTTCTGAATTGTGACAGGATGGCGAAATCGACGGCCCCGCATCGACGTCGCGCCCTCAAGATGGAAACTAACAATCCCCATTTCAAAGGACCAGACGAATAATGAAAGGAACCGTTCTCATAACGGGCGGGGCTGGCTTTATCGGGTCTCACCTCGCATCGGAACTGTTAAGAGCGGGCTACCAAGTACGTGTTCTCGATAGCCTGATCCCTCAAGTGCATGGTGAAAGACCGCAGCGGCCTGCCTACCTGCACAAAGATGCCGAGCTCATGATCGGCGATGTGCGAAACCCGGAGGATGTCTATAAAGCCCTCGCCGGTGTTGATGCGGTTTATCATTTCGTAGCTCTTGTCGGTGTTGGTCAGAGCATGTATCAGATCGCTGACTACACCAGCGTTAATAATTCAGGGACCGCAGTGCTTCTCGAGCGTTTGGTGAAGCGCAGGGTGAGTAAGCTCATCGTCGCCTCGAGTATGAGCGTATACGGAGAGGGCCGATATGTAACGGACGACGGCCAAAAATACGATCAGGTGACCCGCAGCACTAGGCAATTGAAAGCACGGGAATGGGAAATGCTAGCGCCGGATGGCTCGCCCTTGCGACCGCTGCGCACTCCCGAAGACAAGCAGCCTACGCTCGCTTCCGTTTACGCGCTGTCTAAGTACGATCAGGAGCAAATGTGTCTCATCGTGGGCAGAGCTTACGGTGTGCCCACCGTGGCGCTTCGGTTTTTCAACGTCTATGGGCCGCATCAATCACTTTCAAATCCCTACACCGGCGTGCTCGCAATTTTTGCGTCCCGCCTGATAAATCGCCAGCGCCCAATCATTTTCGAAGATGGGCAGCAGCTTCGTGATTTTGTGAGCGTCTACGACGTGGCTCAGGCATGCCGGCTTGCACTTGAAGTCGACGCAGCGCGGGACATGGTTTTTAATGTGGGCAGTGGTCACACCGTCACTGTGGCGAATGTTGCTAAAGCTTTAGCGAAGGTGCTCGGCAAACAAATTGAGCCGGAGATTACGGGCGATCATCGCGTGGGGGACATCAGACATTGCTTCCCCGACATCAGCTTGGCGGAGCGGGTATTGGGCTACAGACCCGCCATGACACTCGAAAAGGGCATGCGCGATCTGGCCAAATGGCTCGATCAACAAACCGCGCACGATCGCTTCAATGAGATGCGGGCCGAGCTGACGGCTCGGGGCCTTGTTGTGTAGCGAGGCGATTCGAGTGGAACGCCGATCTGTCCTGATCACCGGAGGCGCTGGCTTTATTGGAACTAACATCGCTCGGCGCTATTTAGCGGAAGACCAGCCGGTTCACATTCTAGATAATTTGAGCCGGGCGGGGGTCGAGCAGAATGTCGCCGAACTAAGACAGTGTTACCCGGGACGGGTCGAATTTACCCGGGCGGATGTTCGCGACAGAAATGCGGTTGAAAAAGCCGTTCGGGGGTCACGATTTGTGTATCACCTGGCTGCGCAAGTCGCCGTCACCACCAGCTTGGAAGACCCGGTTCATGACCTGGGGACCAATCTTGTCGGCACGTTGCATGTGCTCGAGGCAATTCGAAACTCACCCGAGCCTCCGGGATTGCTTTTTACTTCCACGAATAAAGTGTATGGGCGCTTGGGAGCGATCACGTTGCGGGAGAAATCGACCCGTCATGAGCCTGCCGATTCCGCGCTCGCTCGGAGGGGAGCGGACGAGCGTCAGCCGCTCGAGTTCTTATCGCCCTATGGGTGCTCGAAGGGAAGCGCCGATCAATACGTTCTGGAGTATGCGCGCTCGTACGGACTCCAAGCTGTCGTGTTTCGCATGAGTTGTATTTATGGCCCCTATCAACTCGGCTCAGAAGATCAGGGCTGGGTGGCCCATTTTTTGCGGCAAGGCTTGAAAGGCGAGCCGATCACGATTTATGGCGATGGAAAGCAGGTTCGCGATCTCCTGTTCGTAGAGGACTTGGTCGACGTTATGCGTCTGGTTCAAAAGAATATTTCATTAGTGTGTGGCGAAGCATTTAATGTGGGGGGCGGACCTGAGAATAGCTCCAGTCTGGTTGAGCTGATCAATAGAATTCGGCTCCTCACTGGAAATCCGATCGAAGTTCAGCGGGGGCCCGAACGTTTGGCAGATCAGCGCTGGTTTGTGGCGGATACGGCCAAGATTCGAAACAGGGTTAGTTGGTCACCGAAAACCAACATCTCTGAAGGCTTGCGCCGATTGCAAAGTTGGTACGCGGAGCGGCCTTCATTATATGAGCAACCCGCGGTACAGGTAGCGTGATGCGTTATGCATTGATTAATCCGCCTTGGGACTTTGAAGGCAGTATTTACTTCGGCTGCCGCGAACGCCATCTTCCTCTCGAGTTTGGATACTCCAAGGCGCTTCTCGAACAGGCCGGGCACGAAGTAACTTTGATCGATGGTCACCTCGACGATCTCGCTTACTCTGAAATAGTTCGACGCGCAAGCGATTTCCGACCGGATGTCATTGTGGTTACAACAGCGCCGACGTACCTTTTCTGGCGTTGCGCGCCTCCTGAGTTACGAATCCCGCAGATCCTCTGCGATCTGTTTAGGGAATTGCCGGCCAAGTTAGTTGTTGTCGGGCCGCATGCTTCAACGACTCCAGCAGCGACACTAAAGAAATTGCGCGCCGATGTTGTTGTTCTTGGCGAATGTGAAGAAATCCTTCCAAAACTGGCGGGTGATCTCAATAATGCTTCTTCCATTGCGTTCCGAGAAGACGCGAATATCGTTGTTCGCGGACCGAACCGGGCTGCAGATATGAAAACTCTTCCGGCTCTGAGCTGGCCGGATGAAATGATCGCAAAGCACAAACATCACCATCACCGGTTCGATGCTGAGCCGATTGTCCCAGGCGCGGAGATGGAGGCTTCACGTGGGTGTCCTTACCATTGCACGTTTTGTGCGAAAGACAATTTCCGAAATAATTACCGAAAGCGACCGCTCAACACGATCCTGCAAGAAGTGGATCAGTTTCTAAGTCAAGGCGTCGAATACATCTACTTTATTGACGAAATCTTTCTTCCTGATCTTCAGTTACTAAGTGCCTTGGCGGAACGCAAGGTGAAGATCGGCGTGCAAACGCGGATCGATTTATGGAATGAAAACGCAATTGAGGCGCTTGCTCGCGCAGGGTGTGTGTCGATTGAAGCAGGCGTTGAAAGTATTACGGAAGCCGGCCGCGCTTATCTCGATAAGAAATGTAAGTTATCTACGGACGATCTTGCTTCGCGTCTGATATACGCCAGAAAACTGGTTCCGTTTGTCCAAGCTAACTTACTCGCGATGACCGAGGACGACGAGGATGCTGTAGAAAGCTGGCGGCAGCAATTTGAGAGACATGGGGTGTGGGCGAACAAGCCCGTGCCGCTATTTCCCTATCCTGGATCGCCAGAATATACGAGGATGTGGGGCGCGCCGGATGATTTTGCATGGGAGCGGGCGCACGAGACTTATTTGAAAGGCTTCGATGCTTTCAGTGACATTCAAGACCAACGGCCACAGCCGCTTGTTGAGTTGGAAACACGGCGTGCCCGCTAAGGCGGTCTGCGACCGCCGTATCAACCGATGAAAATTTTGATGACAGCCGATGCAGCCGGTGGTGTTTGGCGATACTCGGTTGATCTGATCAAAGCGGCTGTTAAGCACGGCGCGGAAGTGATGCTAGCGACAATGGGCCCGCGGCCCACGGCAGCACAACGGGACGAGCTTTTGTCGATTCTCCAAATCACACTTGCGGAGAGCGACTACGCTCTTGAATGGATGCCTGGCGCGGGGGGGGACGTTGATGCCTCCGGTAAGTGGCTGCTCGAACTTGAATCGCACTTTGACGCCGATCTGATTCACCTAAACGGGTACGCTCACGCCAGTTTGCCATGGGGCAAACCTGTCGTCGTTGTCGCGCATTCATGCGTGTATTCGTGGTGGCGTGCGGTTCACGGATGTGCTCCGGGTAAGGAATGGACCGAGTACAAGAAGCGCGTGACCGATGGACTGGAGGCTTGCGATATCGCTGTGACCCCATCGGCTGCAATGGCCGCAGAACTTCAAAGAGAGTATGCCGTCAACACGGACAGGGTCCGTGTAATTCGCAACTTCACGAACGTCCAGCCCTCTTCCGGAACAACGAAAGAACCCTTTGTATTGGCCGCAGGGCGCGTTTGGGACGCAGCCAAAAACCTCGAATTACTCGATAGGACCGCACCCAAGCTGGGATGGCAGGTTCGCATTGCAGGCTCCGGATCGCCAAACCGCTCTGCCCGTTTTCTCGGTTGTTTGGCTCACACCGAGCTGATGAATCAGATGAGAGCAGCCGGCATTTTCGCGCACCCCGCGCTTTACGAACCTTTCGGGTTATCGGTTCTCGAAGCTGCGCGCGCGAGGTGCTGTCTCGTCTTATCGGATATTCGCAGTTTGCGCGAGCTCTGGGAAGGAGCTGCGCGCTTTGTTAATCCACGCGAGCCTGAAGCGTGGATTGATGAGATTAACGCGCTCATCCACAACCCAGAAGAACGAGAGTTGTTCGGTAAGCGTGCTCATTCCCGTTCGTTGGAATACACTGAAGCGTCATCCGCCGGCCAATACTGGAATCTCTATTCGTCGATAATCGACGCCAGAAGCGGAGTCGCGGCATGAAGATGCGGATCGCGATGTTTTGCCAGTCGCTGATTTCAGACTGGAATCACGGAAATGCGCACTTTCTCCGTGGGATTGCATCCGAGCTTCAAAACCGCGGGCACGAAGTTCGAATTTTCGAACCTCAGGATAGTTGGAGCCGCATGAACCTAGTTCAGGATGCTGGACCAGCAGCAATCGAGGAATTTCACCGGGTCTTTCCGAAACTGTCCTGCACTACGTATTACGTCGACAATCTTGCGGTTCCTGAATGGCTGAATGAAGTCGATTTGGCGCTAGTTCATGAATGGAATGATCCGAGATTGATCTCGGCAATCGGCAATTACGCGAAGCGAAATCCTGAAATCCGGCTCCTGTTTCACGACACCCACCACCGCGCCGTAACCGCCGCTCATGAGCTGGCCCGCTTCGATTTGACTGCGTATCACGGGATTCTCGTTTACGGCCATTCCTTGAGGACAGCGTACGAACGGCGGGGTTGGGGAAAACAGGTTCATGTCTGGCATGAGGCCGCAGATGTCCGAACCTTCTATCCTCGCGGGAGTAAACAAAAATCAGGTGACGTTGTCTGGATTGGAAATTGGGGCGATGAAGAGCGCTCCGAAGAATTGCGCGAGTACTTCATCGACCCTGTAAAACGAAGCGGCTTGAGGGCGGAGGCATACGGCGTCCGTTATCCTGACGCTGCGCTGCAAAAGTTGACGGCTGCTTCGATTCAGTACGGCGGCTGGGTTCCGAATTTCAAAGTTCCGGAGATATTTTCACGATTCAAAGCCACCGTGCACATTCCGCGCCGGCCTTATACACAAGCGCTTCCGGGCATTCCCACGATTCGTCCATTTGAAGCGCTAGCCTGCGGGATTCCGCTGATCTCGGCGCCGTGGCAGGACACGGAAGGACTGTTTCGCTCCGGGCGCGACTTTTTGATGGCTCGAAACGGATTTGAAATGGAAAAGCACCTGGGAGACGTGCTAAACGATCCTTCTCTCGCCCAAAGCCTCTCGGCAAGTGGGCTCGAGACAGTTCGGAGTCGTCACACTTGCGCGCACCGGGTTGATGAGTTGCTCGACATTTGGGAAACAATTCAGCCGGCAATGTCCGAAGCCGTCGAGGTGCATCAGTGAGAATCGCCTTCTGGGGCTCGAGCCTGGTGTCTGCGTATTGGAACGGCGCTGCCACTTACTATCGAGGCGTATTGCGAGCGCTGGCTCGGCTTGGGCACGAGATCACCTTCTTTGAGCCCGACGCGTATGATCGCCAGCAGCATCGGGATATTGAGGATCCGGATTGGGCCAACATTATCGTTTATAATGCGGCTGATCTCAATGAGGTAAACCGTTTGCTAGCGGCCTCCGCGCGCTTCGACGTGATGGTGAAAGCGAGCGGGGTTGGGGTGCTGGACGAATATCTCGAAGCACGCGCCTCAACAATGCCGCATTCGGTGTGTAAGGTCTTCTGGGATGTCGATGCGCCGGCGACATTGGAGCGACTCGCGGCGAATTCAGCGGATCCGTTTCATCGAGCGCTCCCACGATTCGATGTAATCCTGACCTATGGCGGCGGAAAGCGTGTCACGGATGGGTATCGGAGCATCGGCGCGCGGGAATGTGTTGCGATCTATAACGCGCTTGATCCGGACGTTCACTTTCCTGTCGAGCCCGATTCACGCTTTGCCTGCGATCTTTCTTTTCTCGGAAACCGGCTGCCGGATCGCGAGGCTCGCGTTGAAGAATTTTTCCTGAAAGCTGCGCGACTCGCGCCTGATCAACGATTTCTGCTGGGCGGCAGCGGCTGGTCAGATAAACCATTACCCGCGAATGTGTCGTATGTCGGTCATGTCTACACAGCAGATCACAACGCGTTCAATTGCTCGGCCCGCTTGGTGCTCAATATCAGCCGCGATAGCATGGCGCGTTTTGGATTTTCCCCAGCGACACGAGTATTCGAGGCCGCGGGCGCCGGCGCGTGTTTAATTACAGATGCTTGGGAAGGCATCGATTCGTTCCTCGCGCCAGGAAGAGAAATTCTGGTCGCACACGATGGCGCCGAAGTTGCTGGCATCCTTCAGCAGCTCAGTCCGGAGCGGGCGCGCTCGATTGGACAAGCTGGGAGAAAGCGAGTGCTTGCCGAGCATACGTACGAGCGGCGCGGGGTACTAGTTGAATCAATTCTGCAAGAAGTCGTCGCGATAGAATCTGGCATTTCGATGGAGACTCTCGCATGACGGAAACAAGGCTGAACTGCGTGTTCCTTGGTCTCTCTATCACTTCTACTTGGGGTAACGGCCACGCAACTACATATCGGAGCCTCTTAAAAGAGCTTTCATTACGCGGATACGGCGTCACCTTTCTCGAGCGGGACGTGCCGTGGTATTCCTCACATCGTGAGTTCGAGCGATTGCCGTATTGCAAAGTTGCGCTTTACAATAGCCTCGAAGAGCTGAAGGAACGCTTCACAAGCCTGGTCCGAACGGCGGACGTCGTAGTCGTTGGGTCTTACGTTCCGGACGGAATCGCAGTTGGCGAATGGGTGACGCGGACCGCAGAACATTTGACCGCGTTCTATGACATCGATACGCCAGTGACTCTCTCGAATTTAGAGAACGGCCGCTGTGAATATCTGTCGAAAGAGCTTTGCAAAAAGTATCGGCTATACCTTTCGTTTACGGGAGGCCCGACACTTGCGCTTATCGAGCGTAAACTTGGGGCACCGTACGCCGCTGCGCTGTACTGTTCGGTCGATCCGGCTCTCTATTATCCATTGCCGGAACCGCTCGAATGGGAGGTCGGCTACCTGGGGACTTACGCTGCCGATCGCCAGCCTGCGCTTGAGAGCCTGCTTCTCGATGTCGCGAAACAAAATCCAAACCAGCGATTCGTCGTGGCCGGCCCGCAATATCCAGATACGATCCCTTGGCCCGCGAATGTCGAGCGCATCGATCATCTCCCGGCGAGCGATCATCGCGGCTTCTATAATTCACAGCGATTCACGCTAAACCTGACGCGCCGGGATATGATTCGGACCGGCTATTCACCGAGCGTTCGGCTTTTCGAGGCAGCGGCATGCGGAGTGCCCATCCTGACCGATGAGTGGCCCGGCCTCGAAACGTTTTATGAACCGTTCTCCGAAATAGTACCCGTTCGTACGAGTTGGGATTTGATGTCTCAGCTCCGAATGCCTGATGATCAGCGCCTCGAAATAGCGGATCGCGCACGGAGGCGCACTCTTCGCTTCCATACAGCGGCTGTAAGAGCGCGCGAGTTCACGACTCATGTGCATCAATGTTTGGAGCGAATCAATTGTTCTAAACGGTCGGCGAGCATGCTGAAGCCATCGGTGACGGCTGTACTGCAATAGTTGAAAAGTGGTGTTATGCAAGGGACGAGAAGAACCGCAGCCCTAATTGGAACGGCGTGGCTCGCTGTAGTGGCGGTGTCTGTTTGGGCCAGAAATCAGTCGGCGCCGGGGGTGCCCGTGAGCATGGTAGTAACCGTCGAACCCCGGCGCGGGAAAACCGTACCCAGTATCGAGCAGGAGGATATTGCGGTAAGGGAGGGAAATGATAAAAGACCGGTCACCGCATTAATGCCCCTGGAGGGGCAGCATGCTGATATGCAGTTGCTGCTTCTGTTGGAGGATTCCGCTGCCTCGAGCATGAATACGGAAATCGATACGCTGAAACAATTTGTGAATTCCCTGCCTTCGACCACTGAAGTTGCGGTTGGGTATATGCGAAACGGTCTGACTGGCTTCACCAGCAACTTTACCGCGGATCACGCCGCTGCTGCGAATTCGATCCGGGTTGTGATGGGACCGGGCGGCGCTGATATCAGCCCTTATGATTCCCTGTCGGATGCGATCAAAAAGTGGCCCGAAAAACGAGCAGAGCGGCGCGAAATCATCATGATCAGTAGCGGCATCGAGGGCCTGGGTGGTGGCTACACTTCCGACAATCCGTACGTAAACAAAGGCATCGAGGACGCGCAGAAAGCCGGAGTGATTGTGTACACGATTTATACTCCGGCAGCGGGACACTACGGGCACAGCTTCTGGCTCACGAACTGGGGGCAGAACTTTTTGTCGCAGTTATCAGAAGAGACTGGCGGGGAATCATATTTCCTCGGCTTCGGACCGGTTGTGTCATTCCAGCCTTATCTGAATGAAATTCTCGAGCGGCAGCGTCATCAATTCCTTCTTACCTTCACTGCGCGGCCGGAGCGCAAGTCCGGCCTGCAACCTGTGAAAGTGCGCATCAAGGAAAAAGATGCCGATGTTGCGGCAGCAGATCGAGTGTACGTTCCCGCGAGCCTCTAGGCTTCGGTGGATTACCTGCTCCGCGAAACGTAATCAACTCAGGTTCATCACACTGTCGCTCTAGCGTTTGCGCGGGAAGGCGCCGATGCCCAAAATCCAGAGTTTCAGGTGATATTACAAGCTGTGCTGGACCTTGCTGCGCATATAGAGCTACGGTCAAACAGTTGGAGTAATCCTGAGAATGTCGTTTTCGACCAAAAGTTTCATGTTCGGCGCGGTATCAGCAACTAGATCTTTGACTTGATGTACGGTGGGCAACCCGTACGTACCAAATAAATGAGCAGAACTACTGAGGATCACGAATCGTCCTGCCATGTGCTCTAAAATTGTGGAGATCTCCGATAGCACCGGGGGCTGTCGATCCTCAGCTTCGAGGGGATCGTCGCAGTAGTGGTCGAGCCAAAAAAGCGTAGGGCGTTGAAGGGTGGGTATGAGCTGCGACAAAACGACGGAACTGCTGCCTTCAAGAATTGTGACGTTAGGATTTTTGCGGAAGCGTGTTCTCGCTTTTTTACATAATTGCTGTGATACTTCGATCGAATAGACTTGCTCGAAATTGCGACGGATCGCATCGACCATATCACCAAGATACGTGCCGGCCTCTACGAAAATCGAGAGGCCATAGCGCTTCGAGGTGGTTACAATGTTCCGCTCCATCAGTAGGTGGGGCATCGAGTGGCCTCGGCGAGAAGCCCTCGGGCGCAGTTTCCATTGTAAGTAGCGTAGCCAGTAAAATGTCCTGACGGCAAAGGGTTTACTGCGCAGATACCGCCTCAACGCATTCCGCCGTTTGCGCTCGATCTGCACAGCCGGCATCTGCCATTGTTAACTGGATCAGGCTGTCCAGACAAGCCTGACACTGACTCAGGCTTAGAGCGGGCCGCGCAACCTGCTGAACTTGCGCCGAGGTATGTGTTCCTAGCTTGCTACGAATCGCGTTTTATCACGGGCGGAGTATTCGATGTCACTGGCGGCAAAATGCTCCGTGAATTTCGCGAGGCGCCGATCAAACGCGAAAAAGCCCGGCGGGGCTTGGACCGCACCGGGCTTCTTGCTTTCGAACGCCGTTCTTTGCTAGTAGGTGGTTCCGCGGCCAACCGGCTTGTCTGTTTTCGCGAAATCTGCCGATGCCTCACCCGTTGAAGAAATGTCTTCTGCGCCCGTCTGCTTCAACAGGTCTTTTGCCTTTTTCACCCAGTCGCTGTTGTCGCAGTGAACAGAAAGGAGGATTCCGCCTTCTTTGATGCGGCCTTCGTAACGTTTGGCCTCATACTCCGGAATCCCCATACCCACTAGCGCGCCAACGAAACCGCCGACAACGCCGCCTGAGCCGAGGCCAGCGAGCGTAGCCATGATTGGTCCAGCGGCAATAAACGGTCCGAGTCCAGGAATCGCAAGAGCGCCAATGCCCGCCAATAATCCGAGGGTTCCGCCGACCGCGGCCCCCGCGACCGCTCCTGTCGCCGTGCCTTCAGGAGCTTTCGTGTGCTTCTCATGAGCAAAGTCTTTCGTCCCGACATTGTCCTGCAACAGCACGGAAATGTCTTCATTGCGAAACCCTTGGGCTATCAGCCGGTCAACGGCGTTTTCCGCCATTCCCCGATTCGCATAAATACCATACACTGCCGTATTTTTCCCTGCCATATTTCTCCTCTTTTTTATTTGATTTGAATCCGTCTACTGACCTTTAACAGTCAGTTCGTTCGTCACATTGCCGGCCCCGGCGATTTCCGTCGCCTTCTGCTCGACTGCCGATTTGTCGGCGTCCGTTTTCACCGGCCCCCGAAGCGTCACCTTTCCATCTTGAGCAACTATTTTAATGTTGTGTGCGTAGGTTGAGAGGGCTTTGTCTTTAAGAATCGCGCGTCTGATTTGCGCAGCTAGCTTCACGTCGCTCTTGTTGTTCTTGGCTTGATCGGCTGTCGGCTGCGTCTGCTGATTCATCTTCGTGTTATCAGGTTCTTGGGCGAGCGCGACACCCAACCCTGTTGCTATTACTAGGGAACTCAGCAAGGCTCTAGTCTTGGTCATTCCTCCTCCATTTGATTGTTTGCTCTCATTAGTGAGACTCCAGCAGCGCATTGCTGTTTCGTTGAACGCGCTTACAGCGACTGCATAAGCTATTGCGTTTCGATTAAAGTGCGTTATTTTTGAATGCTTATGCGCATTCTAGTGAAACCCTTATCCCCGTGCTTATTCCTTGCATCTCTTGCGGCGGTCTTGAACGCGCAGGACATGAGCGTTTTGAAAACTCTGAAGTGGCGCCAGATCGGACCGTTTCGGGGTGGCCGCGTGACTACGGTGACAGGCATCGATTCGCAGCCGCAGGTGTATTACTTTGGCGCGACCGGAGGCGGCGTATGGAAAACCACCAATGCAGGAATAGACTGGCAGCCCGTTTCCGATGGCCAGCCGTTCGGTACAGGCTCGGTCGGCGCGGTCGCCGTTTCGCAATCTGATCCGAATATCGTGTACGTCGGTATGGGCGAATCGGATCTGCGGGGGAATGTGTCGCACGGTGATGGGATGTACAAGAGCACCGATGGCGGAAAGACCTGGAAGCATATCGGACTCGAAAACACGCGCCAGATCAGCCGTGTGCGGATACATCCGAGAAATCCCGATCTAGTGTACGTGGCGGCATTAGGCCACACGTGGGGACCGAATCCGGATCGGGGGGTTTTTCGAACGAAAGACGGTGGTAAGACGTGGGAGAAAATCCTTTCGCGCGGTCCGAAAGCCGGCGCAATTGATCTCACATTCGATCCCACGAATGCCAGCATTCTCTATGCCGGCTTTTGGGAGGTTTACCGGAAGCCGTGGGATTTTGAAAGCGGCGGTCCCGGCAGCGGTCTTTTCAAGTCCACCGATGGCGGAGACAACTGGACCGAGCTGACGCGCAATCCCGGCCTGCCGAAAGGCACAATCGGAAATGTTGGTGTTACCGTTTCGGCCACGAATGCAGAGCGAGTTTGGGCACAGATTGAAGCAGAAGACGGGGGCATCTTCCGCTCCGACGACGGCGGCAAGAACTGGACGAAAGTGAATGAAGACCGCAAGCTGCGGCAGCGCGCCTGGTATTACAACCGCATCTACGCGGATCCCAAGGATCCTGACAGAATCTATGCTGTAAACGTTGGCTTCTTTCGTTCGGACGACGGAGGAAAGACCTTCAATCCCATCAGGACACCGCACGGCGACAACCACGATCTCTGGATAGCACCGAGCGATCCGCTGCGGATAATTGAGAGTAACGACGGCGGCGCAGCCATTTCAACAAATGGCGGGAAGAGCTGGACGACAGAGAACAACCAGCCGACGGCTCAGTTTTATCGCGTGGCGCTGGACAACGATTTTCCTTATCACGCTTACGGAGCGCAACAAGATAATTCCACAGTTGAGATCGCTACGCGTACAACGACGGCCGGGATTACCGAACGCAATTGGTATGACGTTGGAGGCGGCGAGAGCGGCTGGATTGCGCCTTACCTAAAAGACACAAACATTGTTTTCGCAGGTTCCTATGACGGGCTGATCACCCGCTACGACCATCGCACAGGACAGACACGCAACGTGACGATATGGCCCGATAATCCCATGGGCGCGGGCGCCGAGGCAATGAAGTACCGCTTTCAATGGAATTTTCCCCTGCTGTTCTCATCGCATGATCCGGATCTTCTATTTGCGGGCGGTGATCGATTGTTCGCATCCACCGATCAAGGCCAGACTTGGAAGGCGATCAGCCCTGATCTCACGAGAAATGATAAGTCGAAGCAAGGCTCTTCCGGCGGTCCAATCACCAAAGACAACACCAGCATCGAATACTACGACACCATCTTTACGGCAATCGAATCGCCGGTCAAGAAAGGTCTTATTTGGGTTGGTTCCGATGACGGGCTCGTGCACTTGACACGTGACGGCGGCGAACACTGGGACAACGTGACGCCGAAGAACATGCCGGAGTGGATCCAGATCAACTCAATCGAAGCCTCGCCTTTCGATGCGGGTACCGCATATTTCGTCGCCACGAGGTACAAGTTCGACGATAACCGGCCGTTCCTTTACAAGACCACGGATTACGGCAAGACATGGCGCCAGATCAACGCTGGAATCCCTGAGACAGCATTCACTCGCGTCATTCGCGAAGATCCAAACAGAAAAGACCTGCTCTACGCTGGAACCGAAACTGGAATATATGTCTCATTTGATGGGGGCACAAAATGGCAATCCCTTCAACTGAATTTGCCGGTGGTTCCGGTCACCGATCTCGCGGTTCAGAAGCGCGATGAGGAATTGGTTGCGGCTACGCAGGGCCGCGCCTTCTGGATTTTGGATGAGCTTCCCTTGTTGGCGCAATTAACCGATGGAATCGCGAACGAAGCGATTCATCTTTTTGCACCGAAACAGGTCTACCGGATGGAATCAGTTCATCAGATCCAGGCGCCCCCCAATGAAGGCGCGAATCCGCCCAAAGGCGCGGTGGTTTACTACTGGCTGCGTGAGAAACCTGAAGGTGAACTGACGCTCGAATTTGCTGATTCCCAAGGGAAGCTGGTGAAAAAGTTCTCGAGTAAGGCGCCCGAACATCCGCCTGAAGTGCAAGCTTCGTCTGCCGAGGAGGAGGAAGAAGTAACGGGTCTGCGAGGTGGAGGCACCGCGGATCGCGCGCCGGCCGACAAGGGTCTAAACCGCTTTGAATGGGACCTGCGTTATCCTGACGCGACAAAATTCCCCGGGATGATTCTTTGGGCGGGAAGCGTTCATGGGCCGATCGTAGTGCCCGGGGTTTATCAAGTCAAGCTGACCGTGAATGGAAAATCGCAAACGCAGAAGTTCGAAGTCAAAAAAGATCCGCGCGTCGAGACCACGCCGGAGCAGTACGCTTCTCAGCTCGCGCTGGAATTGCAGATGCGCGACAAATTGAGCCAGACGAACGAAGCCGTGATACGGATACGAGATGTCCGAAAGCAGATTGATGAACTAACGGCGCGCCTCAAAGGTTCCGGAGACACTCCGAAATCGAAACTCATAGCTGACCGGGCAAAATCGCTTTCCGACGAGCTTACGAGCGTTGAGGAAGCGCTCTATCAGACGAAGAACAAGGCGAGCGAGGATCCTCTTAATTTCCCGATCCGATTAAACAACAAGCTCGCTGCCGTGTTGGCGGATGTAGCAGAAGCCGATGCGCAGCCCACTGCGGCACAGCAGCAGGTCTATGAAGATTTGGCGACCAGCATAAACGCGCAAATTAAGAAGCTCAATCAGCTCATGGAATCGGGCATTCCGGCATTCAACAAGTTTGTAAAGGAGCAAGACGTCCCGGCGATTGCCGTAAAAGCGACGGGGAGCCTATAGAGGATTTCTGTCTCGAGAATCAGGCTTCGAAAATGATTCCGCTGACGTGAGCGCTTTCAGGTAGCGGTATCGAAATTCCAAACCGTCATAGAAGGATTGCGTGCGGATACGCTCGTCTTTTCCATGGGCTCTGACGTCGTCCATGTCAATCGCAATTCCCGAAATTCCGTAGGTGGGTAGGCCCGCTGCCGTTGTATATACAGCATCGGACGCTCCGGTTGCCATGGTAGGAATCACCGGCGCGCCCGGCCACATTTGTGCCGCTATTTGTTCCAGGGAATGCATCACGTCTGGGCGCAGGGGTACGGGCGGAAAGGACTGCTGGGCCAGAGCACGGTCCGGAGATTCTCCATGCGTTGCCACATAGCGGACGGTGATTTTCGGGTCTCGAAAGACTCCGATTAGAGTTTGCCGTATCTCTTCCCGCGAATGACCCGGCAGGATACGGCAATTCACATTTGCGCGCGCGGTCTGCGGCAACGCATTGTTAGCGTGACCGGCTTCCAAGCGCGTTGCGACGCACGTAGTTCGAAAAGTTGCGTTATCGTTCGGGTCGGCGGAAAGACGTTCGATCGCGGCTGGGTCAGGCGGGTTCTTCAAAATCGCTTTCATATCCGCAGCCTTCTGCCCCGTCTCAACCGTAGCCATGCGCCCGAAATATGCGCGTGTAACGTTGTTCAGCTCGAAAGGAAATGAATGCCGCTCTAAGCGGCTCAGCGCGTCTGCGAGGTGATAGATAGCGTTGTCCGGCACGGGCAAAGAACTATGCCCACCGGCATTCGTCACGGTTAGCTCATAATCCGCATAAAGCTTTTCGCTCGCGTCGATAGAAACGTTAACGGGCTTGCCATTTTCGGTGTTTACTCCACCACCATCGCCGTTGAGGACAAACTCAGCGTCGATCAGTTCTCGGTGATTCTTTAACAGCCAGTCGATGCCATTAAAGTTGCCGCCCTCTTCATCGGCAGTGAGAGCCAAAATAATATCGCGATCCGGCTTATATCCTTCCTTTTTGAAGCGCAGCAAGGTTGTCACGAAGATGGCGTCCTCGCCCTTCATATCCTGCGTTCCGCGTCCGTAGAAATATCCATCTTTTTCGACCAGCGTAAAAGGATCTGTCGTCCAGTCCTCGCGGCGCGCTTCGACGACATCAAGATGGCCGATCAGCAGAATCGGCCTGTACGCCCCGGTGCCGCGCAGCCTGACAACCATGTTTCCCTTGCGCTCGTTTGGACCGAGCACTACGACATCTTCCTTCGGGAAACCGACTTCGCGGAATCGTTGGGCCATCGCTTCGGCAGCGACGGTCGTGCTTCCTACCGAATCAGTCGTATTAGTCTCGACGAGCTGTTTCAGAATATCGCGGGCGAGTTGATTGGCAGGTTCATCTGCGCTCCCCGGCCCGCGAGATAAGCAGAGAAGTGTCGCGCACAGAAAAATAGTAACTGTTGCAATCGAACGCATATCGCGGATGGATTACAGATTTCCGCGCCGCGCTTGCTCGCGCTCGATCGCTTCAAACAACGCCTTGAAATTTCCCTTGCCGAAACTGCGGCTGCCTTTCCTCTGGATGATCTCGTAGAAGAGCGTTGGCCGGTCTTCCACTGGTTTCGTGAAGATCTGCAGCATATAACCCTCATCATCGCGATCAACAAGAATTCCCAAACGCGCGAGTTCATCTATCGGCTCATCGATGCGCCCAACTCTTGCTGTCAAATCCTCATAGTAGGTTGTGGGAATAGAAAGGAACTCGACCCCTTGATCGCGTAGTACCGTGACGGATTCAATGATGTCGTGAGTTGCCATCGCAATGTGCTGGACTCCGGGACTGCCGTAATAATCGAGATACTCTTCGATCTGCGATTTCTTGCGGCCAACTGCGGGTTCATTGATCGGGAAGCGAATCCGTTCATTGCCGTTGGTCATAACCTTCGACATCAAGGCCGAGTACTCCGTCGAGATATCCTGATCATCGAAGTGCTTGAACATTCGAAAACCCATGACTCGCTCGTAAAACTCGACCCACGTGTTCATCTGTCCCCAACCGACGTTTCCAACCATGTGGTCGATGTGCATGAGTCCAGCGGGACGGGCAATTCGATCGGGGCCGGGCGTCTCGATAAATCCCGGGAGAAACGGACCGCGATAATCCGCACGTTCAACAAATGTGTGAATCGTGTCGCCATAAAGAGCTATAGAAGAGAGCCGTGCCGTGCCGTTCTCGTCTTTAATGGTGAAAGGTTCTCGGACGCTCTGAGCGCCGCGCGCTGTGGTCTCTTCCCAGGCGGATTGGGCATCGTCCACCCAGAGCGCAATCGATTTAACGCCGTCTCCATGGTGGTAAACGTGATCGGCGATTTCGCCGGAGGGCTGCAAAGGTGTCGTCAGGACAAAGCGAATTTTGTTCTGTTGAAGAACATAGGAAGCGCGATCTCGCGTCCCAGTTTCCGGTCCTCGGTACGCGACAAGGGTGAATCCCATTGAGGCTCTGTAGAAATACGCTGACTGTTTGGCGTTTCCAACGTAAAACTCGACGTGATCCGTTCCGTGAATCGGAAGGAAATCCTGCTGGGTAGAAGTTACTTTGTCAGCCTGTTCAGTTAGTTGTGGCATAGCGATTTACCTCCAGTTCAGCGCCGGCATGCTTCAGCGCTTGAATGCACATTTCGTTCTCATCTTGAGTGCCAATTGAGACACGAAGACAATTGGCAAGACCACTAGCCTTCAAGGGACGCACGATCACGCCGCGTCGGAGCAGCGTTTCGAACAGTTGCTGGGCCAACTCTTCAGTATCGAGCACGACCATTATGAAATTCGCGGCGGAAGGAACGACCGTGAACCCTAACGCTTCAAAAGCGCGAGTCATGAAAGCGAGTCCGCGCACATTATTGGCGATTGACTGTTCCATGAATTCGCGATCGTCAAGCGCGCCGAGGGCTGCCGCTTCTCCGATACCGCTTGGCTCGAACGGTAACTTGATCTTAAGCAGAACGGAAATTAAATCCTGGTGCGCGAATCCGTATCCTACGCGAGCTCCAGCCAATCCGTAAATCTTAGAAAACGTTCGCAGCGTGATCACATTATCAAAGCGATACTGCATCGAGTCCGGATACGACGGTTCGCTCATCGCAAACTCAAAATACGCCTCGTCAAGAATGATCAACACGCGTTCGGGCACCCGGCGATGGAATTCCTCGAATTCCTGACGAGTAAAAAACGTCCCCGTCGGGTTATTCGGGTTCGCGAGATAGATCAGTTTCGTCCGGTCGGTGATCGCGTCAGCCATTTTCGCGAGATCGTAGCGCCAGTCCAGATAGGAAACGGTCCGGTATGCAACTCCGCGGCTCCGAGCCAGTACCTGAAACCCCGAAAATGCTGCCTCGGTAGTTAGGACCTCATCTTCGTCGCCCAGAAAAGCGCGCACGATATTCGCCATAATGCCTTCGCTGCCGGCTCCTGCGATAACGTTCTCGGGTTTGAGATTGTATCGCTCTGCCAGCTTCCGTCGAAGCGCAAGCCCTCCGTCTGGGTACAGAAACATGTCTTTAAGCGCCCGCTTTGCATTTTCAATTGCGAGCGGAGATGCCCCCAGTGGATTTTCATTCGAGGCAAGCTTGATCGCCCGGGCGATACCATATCGCTCCTTCACCTGCTCCGGACTGAGCCCAGGCTCGTAAGGCCGTAATTTCAAGATGTGAGGAGGGACTAATAATTGGGCAGAGATCATCGGAGCTTCAGATATTCCGTCGATCAGAAATATACTGATAGTATATTAACGTGTTTCGGAAAGAGTGTCCAACATGCCTGTTCCGAAAATAAAGCCAAGACGCAGCGGCACTCTCGTTGATCGTGCTTACCTATTCCTGAAACACGGAATCCTGCACGGAGAATTTTCTGAAGGAAGCTTTCTGAACGAGGCAGAAATTCTCGCGCGCTACGGAATTGGCCGGACGCCGTTCCGTGAAGCCTGCAACCGGCTGCACAATGAACAGTTGCTTGAGGTAGTTCCGCGCCGGGGCTACCATGTCCCAGAGCTGAGTTTTCGCGGAGTTCGCGATCTTCTCGAGACTCGCATTGTCTTGGAAGGTATTGCCGCCGAGCTTGCTGCGTTACGCGCTGATCCCCATGAAGTAGCGACTCTCGAGGATCATTACAGGCATGCCATCCAAGTAGCCCGCAAGCCAGGTGGACTCGATTCCTTCATTGAAGCGAATCAGAAATTTCACCTTCAAATTGCATACATGACGCATAACGGAGAATTCGAAGCCTTGCTTCGGGGTGTGCTCGAGCGTTCAACCCGGCTTGTCTATCTTGCGGCCCAAGGCTCAAAAGAAGTGCCTGCGGAAATAGAAAGTCTCCTAAAGCCAATTGTCGACGCTATTCGCAGAAAAGATGCCGTCGCTGCGCACGAGGCCGTGGTCGCGGATATCACCCGCGGCCAGCTAAACGCACTGGGGCGCGATGTCTGGGGCGCAGGCTCGGGCGTTCGCCGCAATGGCTTTCTTCTGGAGAAGAACAAGGTCGCGAGATGAGTGGATTTGCCTGGTCCCCTACTCCCGCCGTAATCGAGCGCGCTCAACTCACGAAATTCCTGTGCCTCACCGGGTCGCGAGATTACACCGAATTGCATGCGCATTCTGTTGCGGATGTGCCGTGGTTTACCGAGCAGGTGCTTCGTTTCTTGAACGTGAGATTCGATCAACCTTACAGCTCCGTGCTCGATCTGCCGCGCGGTCCGGAATGGCCCCGCTGGTGCGTGAACGGGAAATTTAACGCCACCGAAAGCTGTCTGAATCATGATGCTGCCCGAATGGCTGTCACTTGGGAAGGCGAAAGTGGCAACACACGTCAGTTAACTTTTGGAGAACTCCGCGAAGAGGTAGCGCGCGCCGCGGCGGGTCTCAAGGCGTTGAGAATTGCCAAGGGAGAGACCGTCGGGATCTACATGCCGATGCTGCCCGAAACAGTCGTCGCACTGTTAGCTTTGGGACGAATCGGCGCAATTGCTGTGCCGCTGTTTTCCGGGTATGGCCCGACTGCGATCGAAACACGCCTGAAGCATACAGGCGCAAAAGCGTTGATCACATGTGAGAGTTTCTCTCGGGCCGGCAAGCAGATCGACATGCTCAAAACCGCTAAAGAGGCGGCCGACCGCTGTCCGCTGGTCGAGACGCTCATTGTGGTATCCGAGCAGACGAATACCCCTGACGGCACCTTCCGATGGAACAACTTGCTCGGATTCGGGGAAGCAGAACACGAGACTACTTCAGCCGAAGATCCATTGATCATCATCTTTTCTTCCGGAACCACTGGCGAGCCCAAAGGTATTGTCCACACGCATTGCAGTTTCCCCATCAAAGCCGCGCAGGATGTGGCCTTCCACATGGATATCGGTCCAGGAGATTCGATTTCATGGATCACTGATCTCGGCTGGATGATGGGACCCTGGCTGATCTATGGCGCTCTCATTCTTGGCGGAACCGTAGTGCTGTACGACGGCGCTCCCGATTATCCGGCACCCGATCGCCTGTGGAAGTTCAGTGCCCGCCATCATCTCGACGTGCTTGGGATCTCGCCGTCTCTGATTCGCAAGTTGATTGAATATGGCGATCCGCAGATTGCGTCGCATAATCTCTCCAAGCTTCGCTTTTTCGCGTCCTCAGGCGAACCTTGGGACCCGGCGTCGTGGTGGTGGTTGTTTGAAAAAGTGGGCCAGAAACGAATTCCTATCATCAATTATTCGGGCGGGACGGAAATCTCGGGGGGGATCCTATCCAATCACCCGCTCGCACCAATCAAGCCGTGCGGTTTTACAGCGGCGTGCCTCGGTATCGACGCCGATGTGGTGGACGACTCTGGAAACGCGCTCAAAACCGGCGTCGGCGAGCTTGCGATTCGCGGCCCTTGGATTGGTCAAGCGAGAGGTTTTTGGAACGATCCTGATCGATACCTGAAAACATACTGGGAGCGCGTCCCAGGTCTGTGGATTCACGGTGACTGGGTCGAAAAGGACGCCGATGAACACTGGTTCATTCTCGGCCGCAGTGATGACACACTGAAAGTGGCCGGAAAGCGATTGGGGCCGGCGGAAGTGGAATCGATCTTGACGTCCTATCCGGGTGTGATTGAGGCGGCGGTCATCGGTATTCCCGATGAAAAGAAGGGAACCGCGATCGTGGGTCTGTGCGTTGCCCGCGAGACCAACGGTCTTGCTGACCGGCTCAGGGATCATGTCGCGAGCGAACTTGGGAAGCCCCTGAAGCCGGAACGAATCCATTTCGTCTCCGCCCTACCAAAAACGAGAAATGGGAAGATTGTCCGGCGTGTCATTCGCGCCGCATATTTGAATCAGGACGCGGGCGATTTGATGGCGCTCGAAAATCCCGGCGCTGTCGAATGCATCCGGAACCTGAACACTTAGGAGGTTTTCATGCCTGTTTACCACCGTCTCGGTGAAATACCCTCGAAGCGACACAAGGTTTTTCGCAAGCCATCAGGCGAGCTCTACGCAGAAGAGCTGATGGGGAACATGGGATTTGTCGGCCCTTCGTCGCTGCTTTATCACGTCGAGCGCCCGACAGCCGTTCGGGCCGTGCACACGGTTAAAGAGATTCATTGGAATCCCGCTCCTTGCGAGCCCCTGCGGCACCGCCATTTTCGAACCAAGCAATTGACGACACCCGGCGACGCAATTCTCGACAGGATTCCTCTTCTTTTTAATAACGACGTGTCCATGTCGTTCGTGCGTCCCGCTGACGAGGTTTCGCAATTCTATCGGAATGCGCAAGGTGATGAAATCGTATACGTAAGCGGAGGCAGAGGTCGCTTAGAATCGCCGTTTGGCAGTATCGAATTCAGCGAAGGTGATTATATTGTAATTCCGCGCGGCATTCTACACCGATACCGGTTCACATCGGAAGAGAGAACATTGCTCATTATCGAAAGTGCCGGCTACGTTCGCCCGCCAAAGCGATACCGAAACGAATACGGCCAGCTAATCGAATCGAGCCCCTACTCGGAGCGCGATATGCGCTGCCCCGAAAATCTCGAGACCCACGACGAAAAGGGCGAGTTCCGCTTAATTGTGAAAAAGGCAAACAGCCTGACCGAGATGATGCTCGCCTATCACCCGTTCGATGTGATCGGATGGGACGGTTACTATTACCCCTGGGCGATGAACATTCACAATTTTGAGCCGCGCGTCGGGCGATTTCATCTGCCGCCGCCGACTCATCAAATGTTCGAGGGTGACGGTTTCGTCGTGTGCTCCTTTTGCCCGCGTCCCTATGATTTTGATCCCGAGGCCGTCCCGGCACCGTACAATCATTCAAACGTCATGTCCGACGAGGTCCTCTATTACGCCAACTCCGAATTCATGAGCCGAAAAGGAATTGAATACGGTTCCATCACCTTGCACCCGGACGGGCTAGCGCACGGCCCTCAGCCTGGCCGAACTGAGGCTTCCATCGGCCAGAAGGAGACAAACGAACTCGCAGTGATGATGGACACTTTCCGAGGTTTGTACGTTAGCCAAGAGGCGTGCGGCGTGGAAGATAAAAACTACTATTTGTCGTGGCTGGACACGTAGCACCCGCGCTACGTGCGCTGCTAGCCAATCTGATCGATTACGCGGGAATGTTTCCCCCAACATCGCTCGCGCGTGAAGCGGCCGTGGCTAACTATGGCCGCTATCGAAGCGCGGAGCACGCTTGGATCTTGGGACGTTTCGTTATTCCCGCGGCGCAAGTCATGCAAATGGCTCCGCTTGATTGGCCGCTCGCGGTGCTTAGCGATACGGACGATCCACGCGCTGCTGCGATTGAATCCAAGAACATCATTTCAACCTCAAAGCCTACCTACTGTGAGGTAGTACTCGATCAGCTCGATGAAGTGAAGAAAGCCGGCTCATTCGCAAAGATTCGAACAGGCGGGATAATACTCGATGCGATTCCTTCTATCGAGGACGTTTCCAGCTATATCATTGCGTGCGCCGATCGAAAGTTATCCTTCAAAGCCACCGCCGGACTTCATCATCCAATCCGATCGATCCATGCGCTTACTTACGAGCTAGGCGCGCCCTCGGCGATGATGCACGGCTTTATCAACGTTTTTCTTGCTGCAGCGTTTGCGTGGCGTGGTGAGCGCGATCTCGATCCGATCCTAGCCGAGACCGATCCGCTTGCGTTTCGATTTGACGATTCCGCACATTGGCGCGACCGCTCACTTCCGGCAGCAAACATTGCTCAGGCCCGCGAATCATTCGCGCATTCATTTGGCTCATGTTCATTCGAGGAGCCGGTTGAAGATCTGAACGCGCTCGGATTCCTATGATTGAGGAGACACACGACCCAACACTCAAGAGCTGGGTCGAATCAGCGAATCGCGAAGATTGCGACTTTCCTATTCAAAATCTGCCGTTGGGTGTGTTTCGTACGACACAGTCTCCAGAGCCGCGTCTGGGCGCCGCAATTGGAGATTTTATTTTGCCGTTAAGTCAATGGCTTACCTGGGACAATCTAAACGGCTACATGAGTCTCATGCCCTCCGACCGCCGCCGTTTGAGGTGCGACATAAGCAAGGCTCTCGAGAGCGGCTCCGGCAAGCGCGAGCTGGTTGCGCAATCCGAATGCGAGATGCTGTTACCTGCGAGCATCGGCGATTATACGGATTTCTATGCTTCCATTCACCACGCTCAGAACGTTGGGAGCATGTTTCGTCCTGACAACCCGCTGCTGCCCAACTACCGGCATGTGCCGATCGCATATCACGGCCGTTCATCGTCAATTGTCGTGAGCGGGACGGCTGTTCGCCGGCCGGTGGGTCAGCTTGGCGAAGGGCAATTCGGGCCTACCAAGAACCTCGATTACGAGCTGGAGCTAGGCGCTTTTCTCGGCCCTGGCAACGCAATAGGCGAGTCCATTCCCATCGATGAAGCCGAGCAGCACATAGCCGGAGTGTGTTTGGTGAATGATTGGTCGGCGCGCGATATTCAGCGCTGGGAATATCAGCCGCTCGGACCGTTTCTTGCGAAAAACTTTGCTACGTCCATTTCTCCCTGGCTGATTACGATGGAAGCACTAGAGCCGTTTCGCGCCAGCCCTGCGGAACATCACGTTCCCGTGCTGCCCTATTTGCAAGCGACCGGCTCGGGCGCTTTCGAGATTACCCTTGAAGTTCGCTTACGTTCCGAGGGCATGATCGAGCCAATGCTGATCAGCAGGAGTCACTTCAAAGATCTTTATTGGACACTGGCGCAAATGATCGCACACCATTCCTCAAACGGCTGCCCACTCCGTCCGGGTGATCTGATCGCGAGCGGAACCGTTTCAGGGCCGGAAAAGGAAAACCGCGGCTGCTTACTGGAGCGCACATGGCGAGGCAGTGAACCAATTCAACTCCCAACTGGTGAACAACGCAGTTTTCTTGAAGACGGCGACGAGGTGATCTTCACGGGCTATTGCGCGCGTGAAGGCTTCGTGAGAATCGGCCTGGGAAATTGCCGCGGGACTATATTGCCAGCCCGCCGTAACCATTACTCTTGAATGTTGACGGGCTCTCCGAACTTCTTTCCGAGAGCTTTCAGGTAATCTGTCATCGTTTTGCTGTATCCGATGACGAAGCGGCCGACAAACCGAAAAATCGCGTTGTGGACTCCGCCATTCTCGGTGATGCGCACATCGCAACCATCGTTTGCCGGCGTGATTTCCCATGTCCACGTTCCGCTAAACGGCAGGTTTTTATCTGCAATTACGGCCTGATATTTTCGGGGCGGGTCCGACGCCGTCTCCTCAAATGTGACGGAGTTGCCTTGCATTGAGTACTCTTGCCAGCGCCGCGGGCCGCCAGGGTTCGGAATCTCCTCCCATCTAGCGACGTCAGGCCTCCAATTCTGCGGACCTGTTATTAGCGCAAATACTGCTTCGGGAGACTGCCTGAAAAAGGCATGCCGGGTGACAACATGTTTTTCCGGCAACATCACCGCGATAACAATTACAACGGCGATCAAAACCGCCAGAAGCAGTCCGGCATAACCCAGCCATCTCATGAGCGAGATGCGTTAGGCGTGAATGAGTTCACCCGCCTTGGGAAGATCACTTATCGTGCAACGAGCGCGTGTTTCTCCCGGCATGCCTCGGAACAGTAATAAAAGCTCTGGCCCGAAATCTGCCGGTGGAATGGAGTCGATTCGGCGACATAGGTGCCGCACACAGGGTCCTTATGTAGCTCACCTCCTGGATGAGCATCTGGAGCCGAATTGGCGGGATACGCGCCCGATCGCTGGTTTGGCGCGCGATATTGAAACGGATTGGAAGAGACTCTCGAAAAATTTTTGACGAGACTGGTCAGGATCGCACGCGCCACGATAACAACCAGAATCGTGATGAGTAGTTCGAAAATCGCGCGAAACATAAAAGTGAACGGATTAGAGCACTCAGCTTCAGCGCTCCTTCGATACCGCTACTGAGACTTTTTCTTTTTTGCGCTCGGAACCGTGACCTTCGTCTGCACGGTTTCACCAAGCGACGCAAGCATGTCTTTAGAAGGTTGTGCGAAGGCGCCGTCGGGTTTTAGCTCTAGATATTTTTGAAAATGCTCTGCGGTACCTTCCGGAGGAGTGATCTTGCCCGTTTTCGTATCCACCTGAGCTTTACCCATCAAACACACCCCGAGCTGGTAATGCGCCTCGGCATAGTTCGGGTCGGCTTGAATTGCTTTCTGAAAAAAGTCGATCGCTTGGTCCGATTGCCCGCTGTTCACAAGATTTGCGCCCATGTTGTAGTAGGCCTTCGCCGCCACTGCAGGATCCAGCTCGGCTGCCTTCGTCAGAGCCGCTGTGGCTTCCGGCATCTTCTTTTCCGAGCCATAAATGTTTCCCATCTGGTTATATACGCTCGCTTGATTCGGCTGCAGCGCGAGCGATTTGTTATAGGCAGCGATCGCGGCGTCGTACGACTTGGTCTTATCATCGCCCTTCTGAGTGGAAGCGAGTCCGTTGTACGCTTCACCTAAACTGTTCCAGACGGCGATCTGACTCGGGTCGATTTCTCCAGCTTTGTTGAAGCTATCGATCGCAGTCTGGTAATCCGCAGCCTTCTTGGCGGGATCTGTATCAGCGTCTCCAGCTTTTTTTGCATCCTGACCGGCATTGAACGCATCGTTCAGCGCCTTATTCTTCTTCATCTGCTCTTGCTGCTTCTTTGCCGCTTCTTCAAACTGTTTCTTCTGTTCAGCGCTCATGCCTCGCGCCTGCTCTTGCGTGAGCTGGCCTGTGGCTGCGGCCTGCTGTGCTGCCGCTTGCTGCTGCTTGGCCTTTGCGGCGTTGAAATCCACCACCGTGGAGTCTCCATACTTGGATTTAACGCCTTCCACTTTGTCCACAACTTGCCCGTTAATTTCGCAGCTAAGGTTGAAGGTCCCCAATGGGAGCCCGGTGTAGAACCAGTGCCCCTTTTTGTCTGATTTAACTTCGTAGTGTCCCTTAATATCGGTTCGATCCAGCTTAATGAGCGCTTTGGCTACGGGCTGGCCGTTTTCATCCTTAACACTACCCTCCATAGTCGTGACCTGAGCCCAAATTGGGGCGGTCACCAGGAGAGCAAAACCGCTTAAAAGAAGCAAACGTCGCAACTGGGCGAGTATCATCTCCATCTCTCCTTCCAAAATTCCAGCCTAAGCCTAATATACTCGCTCTCAGTTGAATAACAGCGAGGTTCGGCGACTGAATTGCTCTCAATGAGTAGGTGAAAGAGGAACCCGGGATGTGGCCTGGATTACGCCATCCGGCGCAACTTGGGGGACCTTATGCGCATCTTGTTGAGGGTAAGACTCAATTTCGATAGAATCGGCTTACAACTAAGAGAGAGAATTGCCTTGGGAAGCGGTTTCAGAGTCGCGGCATCGCTGTTGTTCTTGTGGGCAGGCTCTCTGCCGCTTTTCAGCGAGACGCTAGACAAGGCAGAAGAGCTCTACAAGCACACTAACTACGAAGAATCGCTCGCACTGCTCGATACCAGCAGCACAGACCCGCAGACCACGTTTTTAATTGGCCGCGACTATTTCATGCTTGGCGAGTTCAAGAACGCTACCGAATTTATTCAGAAGGCCGCAACCGCTGAGCCGAATAACAGCGACTACATGGACTGGCTTGGCCGGGCGTATGGAAAGCGCGCCGAAACATCCAATCCTTTGAGCGCGCCGAAATTCGCGTCGAAAGCCCGGCAAGCGTTTGAAAGTTCCGTAGCGCTCGATAGCCGGAACACAGAGGCGCTCAGTGATCTGTTCGATTACTATCTGGAAGCGCCAGGTTTCCTCGGCGGCGGATATGAGAAGGCCAGAGCCGTTGCCCAGAAAATTGCTCGCGTGGACCCGGCTGAAGGGTACTTTGCCAAGGCGCAATTAGAGCAGAAAGCTAAGGAATTCGAGACCGCTGAGCAGCATCTGCGTAAAGCCGCTGCACTCGCACCACACCAAGTAGGGCGGCTTGTTGATTTGGCTAAGTTTTTGGCGAATGAAGGAAAGACTCGCGAGAGCGATGCTGTTTTTTTGGAAGCTCAGAAAGTAGACCCGAACGCTCCAAAGGTTTGGTTTGCGCGGGCTGACGTGCTCGTGAAGCAGAAGCGCAACTTAGAAGAAGCCAAGAATCTCCTTCAGAAGTACATTCATGCTCCAATCACGGTCGATGACCCACCAAAGGAACGGGCGCTGCGGCTTCTAAAACAAGTTGACGGCGTTTAGGTAACTGCGGCTCCGTACCGCAACTCTCCCGGCCAGTGGGATGAAAAAGGGCCAGCACCAAATCTTGCAATGAATCTCTCTGAGGCCGTCAACTTCAGCTTGCAGGCGCTTCGCGCGAACCGGCTGCGAACATTTCTAACCGCATTAGGCCTGGTGATCGGAAATGCCTCCGTCATTCTGGTGGTTACCATTTCTCTGGCGAGCAAAGATTTGATTCTCGACCAAATCCGCGGTATCGGCTCAAATCTCGTTTATGCGAGTTATGCGACTGGCGGCCAAAATGTCGCCAAGGTGCAGGCCGATTTCGTCAAAATCGCAGATGTCGATGCCATTCGCGATACGCTCGGGCCTACGATTGTTGCCGCGACCGCCGTTATGCAGAACAACGATCAGATCGTTGTAAACGGCAAAGTGCGTGAGGTGACGATCAATGGAGTAGATGATCAATACGCATTGGTCCGAAACTTAATCGTTTTGCACGGGCGCAGGTTCGATCAAAGCGATATGACTCTGCGCGAGCATGTGGCCATGCTCACCGATAAGCTGGCGATCCGAATCTTTGGAAGTCAGGAAGCTTCCGTCGGACAGACTGTCAAAATCAGCCAACTGCAGTTTACGGTTATCGGGACCTTTCGAGAAAAGACCAGCACGCACGATATCGGAGAGATCACCAGTGAGACGATTCTTATACCCATTACCGTGATGCGTTACTTCGTGCAGTATGAGCGGGTCGATCCGGTTTACATTGAAGTCCGCAATGCAGCCGACGTGCCCGCCGTGCGGCAAGAGGTGGGGCGAATCTTGGCGCGGCGCCATAGGCCGGGCGCACAATATACGGTGCAAGACTTACAAGGCTTTCTTGATGCGGCGAACAAAATTGCCAATGTTCTGACCGTCGTGCTGATCATCGTGTCAGCGATTGCACTGGTCATTTCCGGTATCGGCATCATGAACATCATGCTGGTCACAGTTACGGAGCGCACACGAGAAATTGGATTGCGCATGGCGGTAGGCGCGTCAAGGGGCGAAATTATGCTGCAGTTCCTGGTTGAATCTGTTCTCATCAGCTTGGCGGGCGGGAGCATTGGTATTCTTATCGGACTATTTTTGCCGCTCAGTGTCCGCTTAATAACCGATGCGGTGCGGGTGCCGATTTCCCCGATTTCCGTGTTAGTCGCATTCGCAGTGTCGTTCACAGTCGGAGTCGGTTTTGGATTGCTTCCAGCGCGCCGTGCTTCGCAATTAAATCCGACCGAAGCGCTGCGCTACGAATGACGCTGCGGCACTTGGAATTCTATTGCGCAGTGCCAGTTTCCGTACTGGCCGTCAAGAGCTTCACTCCCGTCGGTTCTGAGCTGCCCCCGCGCGGTTCGTCCGTGACCTCGAATATCGAGATATCAGTAAGGACAGATGGATCTTCGAAGTCCACAACCGCGTGGTTTTCGTCATCTGGTGAGAAAACGCCGGCGCTGACGATCTTTGGCTCTTTATTGCGAAGTAGCCAGAACTGAAACTGTTTGTTCTCGGCCAGCTTCGGAAGATTGCTGGCAACCAATACCACCCTCGACTTCACAACAAGCAGGCTGTATGCCGTGCAATCGGAGGCGATCTCGGAACCTTTCATTGTGAATAAGTGCGCGCGCGGAGCGGAAAGCGCTTTGAGCAGGCGCAGGTTGTCGGCTAATGAGCGTTGTTGACGGTCCACAATTGTCTTGTATTGGCTGACTTCGGCCTCGAGTTCCAAAAGTTGCCGTTGTGTTTGAGATTGTTCATCTGTATGGGCGCCCTGTCCAGCAGCTTGCAGCGATTTTTCAGCCTCTTGCCGTCGCATTCTCTCATCCTCAAGTTGAACTCTCAACGACGCAACTTGTTGCGTTAACCGGTTCAGGTCAGAATTCACTCTTTCATCTTGGATAACGGCTGATTGGCGTCCCGCGTACCAAGCCCCGGCGAGGACGACAGCGAGAATCGCAGCGCCTAGCGCGACAACCGGCCAGCCTGGCGTATTTAGGTTTCCGCGCAGCACTGAACCATTAGAACGTACGTCCTTTTTTCGTCTCAGCGAGATCTAACGATCTATTCAGGCCCTGCTTTTTTGATAAGCCCTACCGCGCCCCAGTCCTCAAGTCGCGTTATGCGTGATTGGCCGAAAGGCGGGCCTAATTCTTTGATACGAAAATCCGCTGAATCATCTTTAACGGTGACAAACGTCCGCTGAAAGAACCATCCATCTTCATATCGCTTGCTAGCGCGCAAATGTCCGCCAGAGCTGGCGATCGAAATGTATGTGACCCCATCCAGTTCAAAGTGCAACATCTCGTGAAGGTGGCCGGCAATCACATACTGTACCCCGTAGCGCTTCGCCAGGCGATGTATGGCAAAATCAGGATTCCCCAGCACAACCTGCAAAATCCAGGACGGCCGGTGCGAAAAAATGAACTTCACGCGCTGGCGGATATGCGCTTGCAGATCCTTTTCGAGGAATGCAAGCTCGTCGGACGGCATATTATCGCTCCGGCTGTTATCAAGCATAGTGAAGTGTGCCTGCTGGTAATCGAAGCTGTAGTGCAGCGGCCGCATCGCATATTTCTTGAAAGCGTCCGCTGATGCTGTCGACCAGACGTCATGATTCCCCGGCAAGAGAAACAACCGGTAGCGTCTGTAGGGCGCGAGAATCCGCCTGATTTGCTGCCACTCTGCAGTAAGGGTCCGGTCGTTGCCTCCTTCTATCGTGTCCCCGACAGACATGATGAAATCAGGCCGATCAAGGTCCGCTTCCCGAAGCGCTTCCTCGTATACTCCCGGAATCGCGCCTCCTGTGCGATCCCCGAGGACAACGAAGTGGAACTCCTGTTGTGAACTCTTATATGTTGCGAGCGCGCCGGTAGCGGCGAGAATGACTGCGGCGTACGCAATGCGCAATCTGCCAAAACCTAACCCAGATATTTTCGTTGAATTTTGATTAGATCCCAGAGTGCTGTCAGGAAATCTCCGGGACCAACTTTGGACCCAGCGACGTCTGTCCACCTTTCAAGAGGATATTCGAAGATGACCCGCTCAAGATGAACTGGATCGTTTCCATATAGGTTTAAATACCGCGCGATGATCTCGACATCAAAAACCCAACTGGAAATGAATGCTTCAGCGAATACCTTCCGCAGATTCGGCGTCACACGAAATAGCTTGGCCCCGCATTGTGTGTCATAAATTGGCAGTCGCAGCATCTGCGAGACGACTGTCGCAAATACCCGGCCGAGATAATGCCGCGTTGATCGACGCACGACGTAACGCCCTAGTAGCTTGACGCGGGCGCCGAATACCATTTCGATATCTGGCCGGCTATCGAGGAGGTTCAAAAAGCGGCTGATGGAATCCAGAGGCGTTGCCAGGTCCGCATCCCAGTAGCCGGCGACTTCCTGTTCGAAATGATTCAGAGCGTGAGTGATCCCGAGGCGGACGGCTTCCGCCTTTCCTCTGTTTTCTGAAGCGCGCAGAATCTCGGCCCGGCACTCAAGTCCAGCTCGAATATTTTCGAGAACGCTCGCCGTTCCATCCGTGCTTCCGTCGTCGACGAAGAGGATGCGCGTTTGCATATTCCCGGCAATATATTGCCGAAAAAGCTCTGTGTCCAAGCGCGCGGCTTCGTTGTAGCAGGGAACGACAACCGAAGCACGCGGGTAAACGCTAGAACTGTTCCAGTTTGTGCTCAAGTTCGATGCTACGATACACACGATGTTAAGGCGGTCGTTTGTTCCTCACGCTCAACGTCGTTAAACGCAATCGTCATACAGAACGCACAAAGCATTCACACACCCGCGCGACACTGAAATAATGTCTTGCTGCGGGCTAAGGGTCGCGTCGCGAGTTCTATGGCTCGTCACTGTCGCCTCTTTCGCTGTCTCGCTGACAACTGCGCAGCAACAGCCCCCTCCGGACGAGCACAAACCGAACAGCGTCACAGCTCCAGCGGCAGCGGCATCCGGTGATCAACCGGCTTTTGAAAACTGGAACCTTTTTTATCAAGCAACTTCTATCGGTGAATATCACGGAACGTTTCACTCTCCATATCAAGGCCCCTTGAGTCTTGTCGATGTTCCCGAGCGTGATGTTTCACTCACTACAACGTTGTTCTTTGGCGCGCGGCTGAGTAAGAACACCCAGTTCTATTTCGATCCCGAAATTGCCGGCGGAAGAGGCTTCAGTGGAGTGAACGGCATTGCTGATGCGACTAACGGCGAGCTGCCACGCGTGGCAAGCGCCACTCCAAAGCCATATATCGCGCGGCTCTACGTCTTTCACGATTTCGGCTTCGGAGATGCAATGCAGCACTTCGACAGTGACGAGAACCAGCTCGCGGGGGATAGGCCAATGACGCGTTACACCATCTACGTAGGCCGATTCTCACTTACCGATTTTTTCGATAACAACCGTTATACGCACGATCCACGAACTCAATTCACGGGATGGAGCTTGATGTATAACGGCGCATGGGATTACCCGGCCGACACACGCGGTTACACCTGGGGCTGGGTTCATGAGTTTCATACGGAGAACTGGTCATTTCGATATGGCAGCGCGGCAGAGCCGAAAGTGGCGAACGGGTTGCGTTTTGATCGGCGAATATTTCGTGACCGTGGCGACATGTTTGAAGCCGAGAGGCGTTATGAGATTAGAAAACACGCTGGAGCCATTAGGATCCTGGAATTTCTTTTGCACACCGATTCAGGGACTTATGCCAAGGCGCTCCAAGTTAGCGAGCAGACGAACACTACGCCCAACGTCGCCGCGGTTCATCGTCCCGGCACTCTGAAGTACGGGGTTGGCGTGAGTGCCGATCAAGAGCTGACCCGCGATGTGGGTGTTTTCACACGTCTCGGATGGAATGACGGAAAAACAGAGAGCTTTGCCTTCACCGCGATTGATCGCATGGCAAGCGGCGGCGTATCGATTGCTGGGCGCTCGTGGAAACGGAAGGATGATGTACTCGCCAGCGCTTTTATAGCGAGTGGTTTGTCGGCCGTGCATGCCACTTATCTGGCGCATGGCGGCCTCGATTTTCTCATTGGCGATGGACGGTTGAACTATGCGCCTGAATACGTGTGGGAGAGCTATTATTCGGCGCGCCTGTTCTCAGGTTTTTTCACCAGCTTTGATGCCCAGCGCGTTGCGAATCCGGCTTTCAATCACGATCGCGGCCCTGTTTGGGCGTTTTGCCTGCGGCTACATCTCGAGTTGAGCAAGGAGAATTTTCAACGGACTACGTTCAGAAGAATGTCAGCGACCGGGTTCTGAAGACAAGGGCCGAAGTTCATGCCAGTGAGGCGCATTCAGGATTCGAAACAGGTTGTTGTAATCGTCGGTCCAGAGCCTTAAACCGTCGCGCAGCGGAATAGCGGCCGAACGCAGAGTCACGTCTGCGTTCTTCAACACTAAAGCGTTTCTCGTGACGAGCACCCAGTCCGTCGGTAGAGTCAGGTCTTCGTCCATACCCCGGCTTTTCACAAGAAGCGCTTCATATCCGGCGGCTTTAGCAATTTGGCCAACAATCGGCGCCAAATCCAAATATTGATTGGAGACATGAAACGCCAGCACGCCGTCTGGTTTCAGATGCTTCAAATAAAGCGCTACAGCTTCCTTCGTCAGCAGATGAACCGGAATCGCATCTCCGGAGAATGCATCGAGAGCCAGCACGTCGAACGGAGGCCCACTCTCGCGCTCAATCGAAAGCCGCGCGTCGCCCTCAACAATCTGCACCTCGGCACGCGCCTCACGCAGATAGAAGAAGAGTGACTCGGCTATATCGATAACTTGTCCGTTAATTTCGTAAAACCGGAAGCTATCGCCCGCCTGGGCGTAGGCCGCGATTGTGCCAACCCCCAGTCCCACGACTCCGACGCGTTTTGGATTCTGGAAACACTCACGCAATACGATCCCGACTCCTGAATCTGAGCCGTAATAAGTGGTCGGCTGAAGTTGACGAGGGGGCAGCAGAAACTCCGCGCCGTGCTCGACAGTTCCGTGAAACAGCGTTCTCGTTTGCTCCTCACCTGGATGCGGCGATTGGACAACGCGTAGCGAGCCGTAAAAACTGCGGCGAACTGATAACGCATTCTCCCGGTAACCTTTCACATTCGCGCCGAGGACCACAATCATGCACCCGGTGACGCCGATCCATAAAAGACGAAGCGGCCATGCGCCGTCCCGCCAGGTGAGCAGCAGCGCAAGGCCCGCCGTCAGTACCAGCGTGAGCGGCAGCTCGTAAATGCCGCTAAATACGCGCGGCGCTATGATTCCGACAAAGATCGCGCCGGCTGCCCCTCCGAGAGAAAGCATCATATAAAAATCAGTCAAGTTTCGTGAATCAGGGCGCAAACGGCTTAGCTCTCCATGGCAAAACATGCAGCACACAAAAAGAGAAAGGAGCGCGATGGGCAAACTGACCTGAATCACTTCCGTGACATGAATGTCGTAGATGGCGTAACCAAGTGTTCCCAATGCTACCGCGAGGAGCCGCAGCCACATCGCTCGTTTGTAAACTCTGTTGGGACCGAAAATCAGAACGAAAGTAAGCAAGTAAATCGCCAGCGGCAGAACCCATAAGAGCGGGACCGCCGCGACGTTCTCAGTGATGTGGTTCGTCACGGAAAGCAATAACATGGACCCGCACGCGGATAACAAAAACCACCACCGCGTCTGCGTTCTGTCGATCCTTTCGGGCGCTGATTCGGCCAGCTTTTCTCCGCCTCTGTTTCGGCTCCGCCACGCACTGAAACCGCAGAGCACGATGAAAACCGCATATCCGGCCGACCATATCAGGCTTTGCGAGCGTGTGTCTAAAAGAGGCTCGATAAATAGCGGATAACCCAGAAGCGCTACGAACGATGCCAGGTTTGAGAGCGCAAAGAGACGATACGGCGTCTTATATCCGCCTCGCGCAATCCAGTCCTGAAGCAATGGACTTGTCGACGACAAAACCACAAATGGCAGACCGATGGTTAACGTGAGCATCTCCAGGATCAACCAAGTTGGATCTTGGGCCGGGCCCGGTTTCCAACGCTGCCCCGGACCGATCGGCAGCAGCGCGAGCGAGACAAGCAGAAGCACAACGTGGATCGTGACCTGCCGTCGTGGTGTTAAATAGCGCGTCAATAATCTTGCATAGACATAGCCGAGAAGCAGAGCCGTTTGGTAGAAGACGAGACACGTCGACCACACGGCCGCGGAACCGCCAAACCACGGCAAAATACGTTTTGCAATTAGTGGTTCAACGGAGAAAAGAAGAAAGGCACTGAGAAAAATGGTTGTCCCAAACAGGGTGGGCACGCCGCCTGCAAACAAGCCAGTGAAACGCGGCGTCTTGACTTCTGAGGAATGCTTTAACAAACCTAAGCCTAACTGAATCCGCTTCAGATTTCGGCTGTTATACTGACGCCGGGCATCCCAGGAGCGCCAACAAATGGCCACCATTCCCCACCCGCCATCAACCGGCCCGGCATTGCAGACGCGCAGACCGCTCATAGTCACGGCAGAACAGCATATCCTCCAACAGCAGCAAAAGCATTTCCCCGAAGCTGGAGGCACATTCTCGGAACTGCTGGCGAGCATCGCGCTTGCTACCAAGATGATTCAGGCAAAAGTTCGAAGCGCCGGTCTTCTGGATATTCTCGGTAGCGCCGGCGAAAGAAATGTACAAGGAGAAGTTCAGCAGAAGCTTGATGTTTATGCGAATCAAGCTCTGCTGGAGTGCCTCGGTCAACGTGATACGGTCGCCGTTTTGGTTTCAGAAGAAAACGAAGAGCCGGTTACGTTTGGTCGCGCGCCCGAAACAGGCAAGTACGTGATCTTTTTCGATCCGCTTGACGGCTCCTCCAATATTGATGTCAACGTTAGCGTTGGCACAATATTCTCAGTCTTTCGCCGGCCGCCCGGAAGCGAAGTAAATTCGGCAGTCTTGCAGCCCGGATCCAAGCAGGTCGCAGCGGGTTACGTAGTCTATGGTTCCTCAACCATGCTCGTCTACACAACTGGCCAGGGCGTGTTCGGCTTTACTTTGGACCCCGGCATCGGCGCATATGTGCTGAGTCACGAGAACCTTCGAATGCCAGATCACGGCAGTACATATTCAGTGAACGAAGCGCAATCCGATAGCTTCCCTGACGTGTATCAAAACTTTCTCACAGGTTTGCGCACGGGAGCCCTGAGGCGGGAGTACAGCTCGCGTTACGTGGGCTCTCTCGTTGCGGATTTCCATCGTACTCTGCTCAAAGGCGGAGTGTTTCTCTACCCGCCAACGAAGGGTTATCCCAGCGGAAAGCTACGACTTCTATATGAAGCGAATCCACTCGCGTTCATCGCAGAGCAAGCTGGGGGCTCGGCAACTGACGGTGAAAGGCGCATTGTCGAAATTCAGCCTCATGAAATTCATCAGCGCACGCCACTTGTCTTCGGCAGCAGTGCCGAGGTGGAAGAATTCCAGCGCTGTTATAAGCACGACAGCAAGACTGCGCGCACAAGTACATCCGCTTGACTGCCCGTATGGATCAACGCTCACGCCGAAGAAACTTCATTACCTCGATCGGAAGTTTTGGCGCTCTGTTCGCCAGTAATCGCGAACTTGAAACTCAGGGCGAGGCAGGGCGCATTGAGGGCGCTGTCACATTTCCGGCCTACGTACGTGCGCAGCAGTATAAGACCCTCAAGCAATCGACTTACGACCGAACCGGAGGCAATGAGGATTTTCGTAAAGTCGCGCCGGGTGGCACGCTCGAGGTATTTCAATCATCCGGCCCCGGGATAATTACTCACATCTGGTTCACCATCGCAACTGAGAGTCGCGACCATCTGAAAGAGTTGGTGCTTCGCATGTACTGGGAAGGTAACTCAAAGCCGAGCGTCGAAACACCGGTGGGGGATTTCTTCGGGCTGAACCTGGGGCAGTATTTCGTCTATCAATCCGCTTTCCTCAACTGCTCATCCATGAAAGCCTTGAACTGCTACTTCGCCATGCCGTTCCGGCGTTCTGCGCGAATTACCGTGACGAACGAAAGCGCGCTGCCCGTCGAAGCCTTTTATTCGAACATCGATTACCAGCTTCTTCCTGTGCTTTCCGAAGACACGTTGTATTTTCACGCGCAGTACCGGCAGGCCGCTCCCAACAAGCCAGTTACGTTTGCGGCGGGACAAAAAGAGCTGAATCTTCACGGCCAGCGCAATTACGTATTCTTAGAAGCTCGGGGACGCGGACACGTTATGGGCGTAACGCTGGGCGTGCTTCAGAACACGGAAGGCTGGTTTGGCGAAGGCGATGATATGGTCTTCATCGATGACGAATCGAAACCAGCGATCACAGGTACCGGAACGGAAGATTACTTTTGCGGCGCTTGGAATTTTTCCGCCGGTTCCGACGCTGTTCCGTTTCATCATCTCTACAATGGCGCCCCTTACATCGCTATACACGAACGGACAGGCGGTCGCTATTGCCTGTACCGCTGGCACGCGGACAATCCCATCGCCTTTACGCGTTACGTCAAGCACACGATCGAGCACGGGCATGCCGATGATCGCGCCGATTGCTTTTATTCGGTCGGTTATTGGTACCAATCCGAGCCCTACACCGATTTCCCTTCGCTTCCCGAGGTAAAGGCCAGAATCCCCGTACCGAAACTGCTGTAATCCCGATGTCCTGTTCCAAACTGAATAACTCGGGCGACGATGCGCTCGGGTTAAATGCGCCAATTCAAAGACGCGATCTGTTGAACTCAACACTGCTCGCCGCCGGCGGCCTGCTGTTAAGCTCAGTTGCTCCTATTCAGCTTCTCGCGGAAGAAGATTGGACGGGATACGGGGGCATCGGCGATTACACACGATCAAACGGAAACACGTACGAGGTCATGACAGCAGGCCACAGAATCCGCGATGAGAACTTCGACCATGCGTCGGCCTCCGCTATCGACACCCGTGAAGATTTTGATTGCATCGTTGTTGGTGGAGGAATTAGCGGGCTGGCGGCCGCCCTCTTTTTTCGGCGTGAGGCCGGCCCGAATCGAACCTGCCTGTTGCTTGAGAATCATCCGATTTTCGGCGGCGAGGCCAAGCGGAATGAGTTCAATGTCGACGGCCATCGCTTGATGGTGCACCAGGGATCGGCGGCGTGCTTTCCGCCTCTACCGGGTACGTTTCTTCAAAGCTTTTACGATTCCATCGGCATCGATTGGCGGCAGTTTCAGTATCAGACTTGGCCTGGTGGCCGGATCGATTTGCCCCTCGAGACGGCGCCATACCCGACCTTCGGTACAACATCAGGCTTCTTTTTCGGCGCCAAATTTGGACATCCCGAGGGACTGTGGCTCATCGATCCTTTTGGAAAGCAATTGGAAGGCGCGCCGATCTCTGAGCAGGCACGGCGCGAGCTGCTCAACATGCGCGAAGTTGATCGAAAGCCATTCACTGCGCACCGCTACCAGCCCAAACAGCACGGCGATGTAGCGTCGCGCCATCTAGACAGCATCACACTCGAGCAGCACCTCACGGAGATGTACGGCCTGAGCTCTGAAACCGTCCGCACATTTCTCTCTCCGATTTCTGGCGGCGGCTCTGGTCTGGGACCGGACGCGTTGTCCGGTTATGCGGAATATGCAGCCGATGTGTTGCTGCCCTGGGATTATAAGCAGGGCGCGCAAATGTTCCCGGGGGGAAATACAGGAATCGCGCGTCACATGCTGAAAGCTCTCATTCCTGATGCAATTTCAGGATTGCCCAGCATGGCCGCGATCTGCCGGGGGCGCGTGCAATTCACGGCGCTAGATCGCAAAAATCAACCCACGCGCATTCGCCTCGGCTCGACAGTGCTGGGTGTGAAGCACACCGGCGAACCCAAGCGATCTGATCGCGTTGAGATTCTTTACACCAAAGACGGGAAGCTGTATCGCCTGCGCGGCAAGTCGGCGATTATGGCAGGCGGTAGCTGGACGACAAAGCACATCGTGAGGGACCTACCCGCCGCATGCCGCGATGCTTACGCCCAATTTCATCGCGCCTCTTGTCTCATGGCGAATGTCGCGGTACGCAACTGGAGATTCCTTTACAAGCTCGGCCTCACAGAGTGCCAGTGGTTTGAAGGCATCGGGAATTATCTCGTGGTCCGAAAGGTGGCGACCATTGGAACCGATCCTCCAGCGATCAATCCTGATTTGCCCGCTGTGTTGACTCTGAAAATTCTCTTCTCGTACCCCGGACTCCCCGTTGAAACACAAACGAGCCGCGGACGCGCCGAATTGCTATCCACGCCATTCCGCGTGTATGAGCGCCGCATTCGCGAGCAGTTCACGGCGATGTTCGCGCGCGCCGGATTCGATGCTAATCGTGATATCGGCGGGATAATTCTCAACCGGTGGGGCCATGCCTACCTGAGTCCTCAGCCTGGTTTCTTCTTTGGCAGCGACGGCAAGCCCGGTCCCGGAGATGTGCTTCGCAATTCGCCATTCGGCCGTATCTCATTCGCAAATTCCGATCTCTCCGGAATCATGGACCACCGGACCTCCATTCTCGAAGCACGCCGCGCCGTTCAGCAGATCTTAGAGAGAATTTGATTTAGCGTAGAAGTAGCGATGAAACGTTCCGGATTCGGTGACTTGCCGCTTCACGGCGGCCGCGTACCACTCTGGCTCTCCGAACGCATGGAAAAGCTCGGCACGGCCATCACCGAAAGCATCGTCTACCATTACGGCGCCGCAGAATTCCTCTCGCGATTGAGCGACCCATTCTGGTTTCAGGCTCTGGGTTGCGTCATGGGAATGGATTGGCACTCGTCCGGAATCACCACCTCGGTTCTCGGCGCTCTGAAACGCGGACTGAACCCGCGAGCTCACGAGCTTGGCATTTACGTATGCGGCGGCCGCGGAAAACAATCTCGCAAGACGCCCGATGAGCTGCTCACGGTGGCCGGACATAATAATCTGAACGGCAATGTCCTCGCGCGCACTAGCCGGCTAACGGCAAAAATCGACAACAACGCCATCGCGGATGGTTTCCAGCTTTATCTCCACAGCTTTGTTGTGACTTCCGCCGGAGATTGGGCCGTCGTTCAGCAAGGGATGAACGGCCTAACCGGCCTCGCGCGCCGCTATCACTGGCATTCGGCATCGGTCCGCGACTTCACGTGCGAACCCCACACCGCCATCGTTGGCGAGCCGGAAGGCACGATACTTAATTTGATTGATCGTCGCGCAAAGCCGGCGCAAGAAGCACTACTTGCTATCGCGAAGGAACATCCTGACCGGACGCTTCGCGAATTTCAAAAGCTACGAATGCCCGCGCATCACGACGTACGTCCTGAAAACGTCGATCTGAAGCGCCTGGGCGCTGTGCTCGCCGTCAGCTATGAGCGGCAGCTACGGGACTTCGCTTCACTCTTGCTGGTCGAAAATCTGGGGCCGCGCACGTTGCAATCCCTGGCGTTAATCGCCGAAGTGGTACACGGCACTCCGGCTCGCTTTGCTGACCCCGCCCGTTTTTCTTTCGCGTTGGGCGGAAAAGATCGCCATCCCTTTCCCGTGCCGCTGAAGACGTACGATGAATCGCTTTCGGTGCTACGCCGTTCGCTCGAAGCCGCCAAGCTGGGGGACACAGACAAATTGGACGGATTCAAGCGGCTCAACCATTTCGTTCACAGCGTCGAGAAACGTTTCAACCCCGAGGCGAATTTCGAACGCCTCGTCGTGCACGAGCATGCCATCTCGCCGGAGCTCAACGGCAGATCCGTTTTCGATGACCGAAAGAGATTGCGCAGAGCTACCCAGCTGTCGCTTTTCGGCCCGCGGTCCGGCCTCAAGGCTCCCGAATCGTCAGAATCTGGTCAGCTTTAACATTTTTCAACTGCTGTTTAGATTTACTAGGCCACCGAATTTCAAGATCGGCGGCGGTAGCCCTTCCCAGTCCAAAATGAAGCCTCGGATCGTTTGAAGAATAGAAGCTCGACTGGGCCACAATCTCCTGCGCCTGTTGCTTGCCTGAGTAGTGGCAGACAACACGTGCCCCAATCGCGCTGCGATTTGATTTGGTGCCAATCAGTTTGAGCTTGAGCCAGTGATTGTTACCTCGGAGATCATTGCGCAGCAGCGACGGAGGCTCGTTAAGGTTCACGATCAGAATATCCAAATCGCCGTCATTGTCGAAATCGCCAAAAGCGCAGCCCCGGCTACAGTGCGCCTCTGCGATGCCCGGGCCACCTTGATCTAGCAACTCTTCAAACTTGCCGCCGCCCAGCCCGCGAAAGATTACGCGTGGCGTTTTGAGAGGATATTCGGGACGCCGTTTTTCGACCTCGGGATAAACATTTCCAGTCACAAAAAAGAGGTCCGGATTGCCGTCGTTATCCAGGTCCACGATTCCCGCGCCCCAACTCACGAAACGCGTTTCCACCCCCAAGCCTGCAGCTTCGGTCCGATTCTCAAAATACCCATGCCCGTCGTTCACGTAGAGGCCGTTCGTGTCATCCATGAAATGCGTCTTGAATATGTCGAGGTTCCCGTCCAGATTGACATCGCCAACCGCCACACCCATGCCTGCTTGCTCCAAGCCGTCGTTACTCAAAGAGCACCCGCGCTCAAGGCCGACCTCCTCGAACGTGCCATCACGCTTATTGCGGAACAAAAGGCTCGGGCTCGTATCGCAAGCGACGTAAACATCCGGCCAGCCGTCGTTATCTAAATCGGCCGCCACCACAGTCATGCCGTATCCTGGCGGAACTCTCGCGATTCCCGCTTGTTTGCTGACATCGGTGAACACGCCTCGCCCGTTATTCCGGTAGAGCGAATGATGGCTGTAAGGCAAGCCGCGAGGTCCGCAATTCACAGGAACATTCGCCCAACTGCAATATAAGCTCGATCCAGGTTTGGGTGCGTGAGCAAGATCAAAATCCAGGTAATTCGAAACAAAGAGGTCGAGATGGCCATCGAGGTTGTAATCAACGAAGCAGCATCCCGCGCCCCATCGCGTTCGTGAATCAAGCAATCCTGACTCTTTCGTTACGTCCGTAAAAGTTCCGTCCCCGTTATTGCGGTAGAGTACATTTTGACCGTAGACGGTAATGAACAGATCCTCGAATCCGTCATTGTTGTAGTCGCCGACAGTAACGCCTGACGCCCAAAGTGTCCTCAAGAGACCTGCCTTCTCTGTAACATCTGTGAAGCTGCCGTCCCGATTGTTCCGGTACAGGCGACTACTCGTGCCTTCAGGCGCACCGTGCACTCGCGATCCACTGAGCACCAGCAGATCCATCCAGCCGTCGTTGTCGTAATCGAAAAAAGCGCAGCCGCATCCGACGGTTTCAATGATGTAATCCTTGTGGTCCACCGGACCATAAATCGTTGGATATCGAAGTCCAGCTTCAGGGGCGATATCCGTGAAATTCGCTAGAAACGGAATTCCGGACGATTTAGGACGGGCGATCGGCTTGACGCCGCGCGATGCGACACCCTGGCCCAGTAGCACCGGGGCGCCTACGAGCCCCAAGAATTCGCGCCGCCGCAGTCTCATTGTGGGGAGACCGAGAATCGGATAAAGCCGGGCCGAACGCGCACGGTGAGTCCTTCGGCCCGTTACGGTTAAAACAGGAACTTCATCCCAAGCTGCATAATGCGTGGGTTGTGCGCGCCAGTCGGATGAAGAAAAGTCGAAGTGGAGACACAGCTTGGATCACCTGCTGAGTTGTTTGGCCCGGCATAGCAAGACGCTGTGTTACTCACCGCGCTCCCGCCCTGCCCGCCGCTGTCCCATTGTGTGTGATTAAGCACGTTGAACGCTTCCGCGCGGAACTCAATCGCACGAGTTTCTGATCGGAGTGGAAAGTGTTTAAACAAACCGACATCCCAGTTGGTGCGGGAAGGATTATTGAGAATGTCTCGACCCGCAGTTCCGAAAGTTAGTCCCGTGGGAGCCGCAAAAGCGGCAGGATTGTAAAGCAGCGGTCCTATAATTCCGGGCACATTCGTTACTGGCGGAGGAGCGTATGGATTCCCAACAATGTTGACGAAAGAGCCGGTTCCGACGCCGTTCCCCACGCCCGCGCTATCACCGAACGTTCCGTTGATGATGCTGAAAGGCGTACCGCTCTGATGCGTGATCAAGCCTGATATCTGCCATGCCCCCAATACCGTGTGGAGAAGTCCCGGTTTGGTAAAGAACGGGAGGTCGTAGACATAGCTGATGTTCAACAGATGCCGTTGATCGAATTGGGAACTCGCGCGAGTGCTCTCCAGATTGTACGAATTCACAAAAGTATTGTCGCCGCGATCCGATGAGTCATCGATCGAGTGGCTCCAAGTATAGGCAAGACTGACGTTCAAATGCCCGATGTAATGCCGGGCCGAGACTTGCATCGCGTTATAACTTGAGTTGGCTTCATCCTCCAATCCCGTGATGGTGCCGAACCCGGCGAAGGGCCGATAGAAATTAGGATTGGCTCCGCAAGCAACGTTCAGGTTCACCGCTGCTTGCCCGGTTACCGGCACTCCATTTACGGTCAGCGTGCTGCAATCATTCGAGCTGATAGGCTGACCGGGGTGGTACGGGTTGAGATTAGCGGGTAACGGGAAGATTTGGTTGAAATCCCGCTGGTCCGTTAAATGGGTCCCTTTACTCCCTACGTACGAAACCGTGAGCACGGTACGTTCACCGAGATCGCGTTGCACATCGAAATGCCATTGCTGCATGTATGGCCAGTAAGCCTTTGTGGGAATTGATTTGAATGACCCGCCTCCCAGCGGAAACACCAAGCCTCCTGCGCCGACGGCGTTATAACCGACGATGTTGTACTGAGTCGAAGAAAGCACTAGCGGCGGGCTGCCTTCCAGAGATTCTGTGTTTCCTTCGTTCCCGTTCGTGTGCTCAAAGAAAATGCCGTATCCACCGCGGATAGCCGTTTTGCCGTCGCCGACGGGATCATAAGCAAAGCCAAAACGAGGAGCGGGATTGAAGAGATGTCCCGCGACACATCCGCGAGGAATGCCCGACGCTCCGCATTGCACGATGCCATCGAAGGGGTTTCCAACACCGGGGACTAATGCACCGGCTCCTGGCCCACTGGTTTGAATCGCGGGCGCCTGAGCCGGATTGTAAAGACCGGGCTCCCAGTTATAGGCGTCCTTGTATTTATCGCGATACGTCCCGAATAGACTGAGTCGAAGACCGAGGTTGAGAGTCAGCTTCTTCGTGACATGCCAGTCGTCTTGAAAATACGGCTCTACGATTTTGTAGCGATTGTAGTACTTGATCTTCGCGTTCGTCTGCTGGTATGAGGCGATACGACCAGTCAGAAAGTCGGCAAATGCGTTTCCCGTAGAAAATTTCGACGTGTTGCTGAAATTAAGAATGCCCTGGAGTTGGGGGCTGTTGTCTTCATTCTTTTCCGCCAATACAACGTAGGCTCCGAAATAGAGATTATGAGCGCCCATAATCTTCGTCAATTGGTCTTTATATGTGTAAGTGGGATTGGCATTGTTCCACGGGAAATAACCCGTGTCCACGCCAAAGCCGCCGCCGTATGGCGTCCCATTGAGAATTTCCACAGCCGGTAGAAGGCCTCCGAAACCGTTGTTGTAGAGACCTTTCATCGTAAAGTTCGAGGGCACGGAAGCATTGCCCAGTGCATTCAGAAAAATGTGATCGGTGGTGTAGCTGAACACAGTTTCATTCAGCAGAGTGGGCGAAGCGCTGATCGCCAAATTCGCCACCATCGAAACGCCCGGGCCGACAAACGTGGTTTGCACGGTAGGAAAGCTGTTGGTGGCATTACCCCAAAGAGGGTTGGGTACGACAGTGTTCCAGGAATCGTGTGTAAAACGGTAGAAGAACCGTACCTTGTCGCTAAAATTCTCATCCACGCGCGCTAACTCCTGACGCCAGTTCGTGGGAGTCACGGGAGCCGCGTTAAAGAAGGATTCTGTCCCAGCTCCCGCATTCGGCGCTGGAATCAGGCCGAGTAGGATTTGCGCGTTCGGATCGACCGGGACCTGATTACCGGGAAACGGAGCGTGGGTAGCCGGATTTATCGGACAGTCCGGGCCGGGGCATACATCATTGAAGTTGCCACTTCGTTCTGCAGCAGGCGCCGTCTGTTGGTGATAGGTTTGGCCGGGAACGCGATCTCTGTGCCAGTCTTCTGAAAAAAAGAAGAATGTCTTCTGCCGGCCCGTGTTATACAGCTTGGGAATAAAGACCGGGCCGCCGATCGTATAGCCGTAGTCATTCTTCTTGTAAGCCGGTCGCGTGGTTTGGAAGAAGCCGCGTGCGTTGAAATCTTCGTTGCGCACGAATTCAAAAAGATCCCCGTGGAACTCACGCGTGCCGGACTTCGTAACGGTTTCAATCGTTCCCGATCCATTGCGCCCGTATTGAGCACCATAGTTCGAGGTCAATACTTTGAACTCTGCAATCGCGTCGACATTTGGGTAGACATTCAGAGTGGAATTGCTTCCGTTATCCATGTTGTCGCCGCCATCGAGTTCCCAGTTGTTGTACTCGTTGCGACCGCCGTTAATGCTGTAGGCCACGTTCCCATACACGCCAACTTGTCCTTCGTCCTGGCCGGTTTGATTGCTCACCCCGGGCACGAGCGTCACCAGTTGTGTGAAATTTCGGCCGTTCAGAACCAGTTGATCGATCTGCTTGCCTGTTACGACGCCGGAGAGTTCGGAGGATTCGGTTTCCACAGCGGCCACGTTCGTCCCAGCCACTGTCACCTCAGTGCTTATCGCGCCAACCGTCAGAGTGGCATCTGCGCGGGCCTTCTCCGCTACGCGCAATATCAGATTCGTTACATTGAATTTCTCAAAGCCTTTTGCAGTGACGGTGACGTTGTAAGCGCCTGGAGGAAGTCCCGCAACCAGATAATCGCCGCTTGCGTTTGAGGTTGTCGTACGCGTGAAGCCTTGCTCGACGCTCGAAACTTCTACGCTGGCGTTCGGGATAGCCCCGCCACTGCTGTCACGCACGTTCCCGGCAATCGATCCATCTCCAGTCTGTGATGACGCGATTGCGGCGGTGAGAAAACTTACCAGCCCTATAATTGCGCAGTTGCGAACAAACCTCATGGAGCCCTCCTGGGAAGAAATTTCTGACCTACCCAAAGCAAGCGTTTGCGCTTCAAACGCAGTAATGCTGTTTAGCAATATAGGTTCAGGCTGACCGGGTGTCAAGAGAAAACGTTGGCAATTCCCTTCCTCCGGTTCTATACTGATGCAAACGTTTGCGGCAAACGTTTGCGAATATGCCCATTGGAATGAGCGACGTCGCCCGAAAAGCGGGTGTCTCGGTGACTACGGTCTCCCATGTGATCAATGAGACACGGCCTGTCGCCCGTTACACCCGGGATCGCGTGCTGAGTGCCGTCCGTGAGCTGAGCTATTACAAAAACGCGTCCGCCCGGCTCCTCGTACGTGGCGAAAGCAACTCGTTCGGGTTAATTATTTCGGACATTGAAAATCCATTCTTTCCGGAGCTCATTAAAAGTTTTGAGCAGGCCTGCTTATCAAGGGGCATGGAGACCATTCTCTGCACGACGAATTATGCCCGCGATCAAGCGCAGAAAGCCGTGCGTCGAATGCTCGAAAGCCGGGTGCGCGGCGTGGCGATCATGACATCTCAGCTCGATAGCGATCTGCTTGCCCAGCTCGCCGGTAATCACCTTCCGCTCGTCTTGCTCGATTCTCCTCCCAAGCGCGCGGGTCGGAGCAACATAGCGGTTAATTATTCGCATGGAATTTCAGAAGCAGTGAAACACCTGGGTGATCTGGGGCATCGCGCCATTGCTGTCATAACTGGTCCGATTAACCGCATCTCGGCTTCTACGCACCGCGAGAATTTGATATCCGCGCTAAGACAGGTCAGGTGTGAGCCCTTTCGTGTTATCGAAGGAGATAACCGGCCTGAAAGCGGGGCTGCGGCGGCGAGAGACTTGCTGAGCTCCCCGAACCGGCCAACAGCGCTTCTCTGCGGAAATGATCGAATGGCTATCGGCGCAATGAGTGCCGCGTTCGGTCTGGGTTTCAGAGTCCCGGAAGATATCTCCGTGATCGGCGCGGACGACGTATTGTTCGCTCGATACCTAAACCCGCCCCTCACCACCATCCGCGTTCCGAGAGACCGGCTCGGAAAACTTTGTTTCGAAACTCTCGAGCGGATGCTGAAAACGAAACGCCATCTCGGTATCGAGCAAACCGTGGAAACGGAACTAGTGGTCCGCCAATCTACTGGACCGGCTTCTTCCAGGTGAATCGACTCGTGCGCGACCCTCGCACACGCCTGAGCGACAATACGAAACGTCTATGCCCACAACAGGAAAAGTAAAGGCTGCAATCATCGGTTCGCAATTTCAAGCGGATATTCTCGCCGCCTCCTTCCACATCATGCCTGAGGAAGCGGAGCTCGTCGCCGTGACTTCGCCAACTCCGAGACATCCCGAGGAGCTGGCCGAAAAATATCACATCCCGCGTGTCTTCCACGATTACCGCCAAATGCTGCGCGAGTCGGATATCGAGCTCGTCTGCATTACCGCGCCGAATTATCTGCACGCGCCCATGACCATCGACATTGCCAAATCCGGCAAGCACGTGATGTGCGAAAAACCGCTTTGCGTCACGCTCGAAGAAGCCGATCAGATGATCGACACGTGCAAAAAACAAGGCGTCCTGCTCATGTATGGCGAAGAACTGTTCTTCACGCCGAAGTACCTGAAGGCCAAAGAAATGGCGGATCAGGGAGGGCTCGGCAAAATTTATCTCGTCAAACAAAGCGAGAAGCATTTCGGCCCGCATAGCGAATGGTTCTGGGACGTCAAGCGTTCCGGTGGCGGCGCATTGATGGATCTTGGCTGCCATGGCATTGCGTTCTGTTATTGGTTTCTCGGAAGGCCGCGCATCACGACCGTCTACAGTCAGCTTGGAACCTATGTTCACGCCGATAAAACCAAAGGCGATGACGATGCGCTCTGCATTCTGGAGTTCGAGAACGGAGCCGTCGGCCTGGTTGAGAATAGTTGGGCGCGCCGCGGCGGCATGTACGACCGCGTTGAGGTCTACGGCGAAGGCGGCGTAACGTATGCGGATCTGCACATGGGAAATGCTCTCCCAACGTATAGCGAGTACGGATTCACCTATGCCGTAGAAAAAGCGCCGACCACTAAGGGGTGGAGCTATCCGGTTTACGAAGAGCTTTGGAACTACGGCACGCCGCAGGAGTTGCACCACTTCGCCCGCTGCGTACGCGGCAAAGAGACGCCAAAAGGCACTGGTGAGGACGGCCGAGTTGTAATGGAAGTTCTGTACGCTGCTTATGCTTCAGCAGGATTGGGCGAGAAGGTCAAAATTCCATACAAGCCCCAGACCAAAATGCCGATCGACGAATGGTTAACCAGAAAAGACAAATAAGCGTTCCTCTGGTCGAAAATATCCTCGCTCAACCCGAGGCGATTCGAACCGCCGCGGCCTATCAATTCGGCGAGGGCCATGCAGCACTGTTTCGCTCAGGGGCTCTACTGCAGTCCCGCCGCGGCCGCCTTATTTTGAGCGGAATGGGCGGCTCGCTCTTCGCATGCATTCCACTGAGCCATTATCTCGCTGCACAAGGAATGTTTGCGCCGGTGATCGAAACATCTGAGCTCTTGCACTCCTACGCCGCAGCCCTCGACCAAGACACGACCGTTATCCTCGTTTCGCGCTCCGGCGAAACAGTGGAAGTCACGAAGCTACTCCGCATCTTGCGGGAACGAGGCGCAACCGTAATAGGCGTGACAAACGTTCACGGCAGCACACTTGCGTCGAATGCAACCGAATGCCTGGTCCTACAGAGTCCGCCTGATCAGTTCGTGGCCATTCAAACCTATACCGCGACCTTGATTGTCTTGCTGCTTTTGGGCGCAGCTGTCTGCGGCGAAATAGATTCTAGCTTGTACTCAGAGCTCGAAACCCTCGCGGACTCGCTTAGAGTGTGGATTCCTCAATGCCTGGATTCGAGTGAGCACTGGTCTTCCTTTCTGCAATCTGCATCCCCTCTCTATCTGCTCGGCCGTGGCGTTTCTCTTGCAGCCGTTCATGCGGGTGTGCTCCTGTTTCACGAAGTCGCGAAGACTTCCGCCCTCGGAATGGAAGCGGGGAATTTCAGACACGGCCCGGTTGAAGTAGTCGACCGGCGATTCCATGCCGTCATTTTCGGTCTTCACTCTTCCACTGTGGATCTCGACGCGGCGCTCGCGCACGATATCAGTGAGATGAACGGAATCGCGCGCTGGTTGGGACCGGCTGTAAAAGAATACAAAGCTACTCCTCTCTGCCCTTGGCCCGCTTGTGTCTCCAATCGATTCGCTCCTGCCGTGGGAACCATTCCCATGCAAATTGCCGCATATCGATTGGCGGAGATACGGGGAGTCATTCCCGGCCAGTTCCGGCATGCTCCGCAAGTCACAATGTCCGAAATCGGTTTCGGCGGCCACGTGTAATTTTGATGGCACATCGAGCCGAAGCAGAATCTGTCCTATGCGTTGACATAGGCGGGACGTCTACCAAGGCTGGGCTTGTTAACTCGACGGGCGAGCTGAGCGGGCTCCAATCCATTCCAACGGGCGGCCCCAATCCGGAACGCTTCGGCAACGAACTTTCAGCCCTCATCGAGCGTGTGCATCAGGCCGCATGCGCGCAAGAAACGGCGTGCATCGGCCTCGGGGTAGCGGTGGCGGGATTTCTCAACCCCGAGCGCACAACGATGATCTACAACTCTAATCTTCCCTGGCTCGAGAATTATCCCCTGCGAGATTACCTTGCGAAGCACTTCCCGATGCGAGTGGAAATTGAGGTCGATTCGAACGCTGCCTGCATGGCCGAATACTGCTTCGGTTCCGGCCGGGGATCCGATCGTTTTCTTTGTATTGCGGCGGGCACGGGCCTGGGTGTCGGCATGGCAATTAAGGGGGTGCCGTTACGGTTCGCTTACGAGTGCCTCGGCGATATCGGACACGTCATCCTTGAGCGCAATGGCCCCCTCTGTACCTGTGGCGGACGAGGATGCGCTGAGATTCTTGTTTCGGCGCCTGCTCTGGCACAGCAATATCGGGAAAGAACGAGAGCCGTTCCCAACGTTTCTCTGCGCGATGTCATTTCGGCTGCTGAGAACAGCGATGAGATCGCTATTTCGGTTCTCTCTAATGCCGGTGAATGGTTGGGACTCGCAGCCGCCTCCATGGCGAATATCTTCTTTCCGGATCGAATCGCCATCGCCGGAGGATTATCCGCAGCGGGAGATTTGATCCTCAAGCCGGCTAAGGGCAGCTTTCAGAGCTCAGCCAGCCTGTTTGCGCAAGCTCGCGCTTCGTTATGTCGAGCCGAATTAGGACCCATGGCGACGCTCGCAGGAGCAGCATGGCCGTTTTTGGCACACCGCCCAATAAGTTAGCTTGAGAAAGGAAACGCATGCGATTCAAAATCGGAAGGCGCGAGTTTCTGGGGTTCTCTTTCGTTATGGCAACTTCCTTGAAATCCGCCGAGCCACCGGCGAACTTCCCCACCGATCCGCGCCAAAGGCTAGCCGTATCTTCTTACCCGTTTCGCGCTTTCATCGATTCGCCTGAAGCTGAGGATCGCGACAAGAGCAAACCCGGCATGACTTTGGCCCAATTCGCGCAAGCCCTTCCGACCCGGTTACAAGTGACCGGCATCGAGCCTTGGAGCAAGCATTTCGAATCGCTTGACGCCGCTTACCTGCGGGATTTGAGCCGCGCGTTCAAAGCGGCGGGCCTCCGTGTCGTGAATATTCCAGTGGATGCGCCTGTCAAACTATGCGGCTCCAGCTCCGAAGATCGCGAGGCTGGGCAAACCCTCTACAGAAAATGGGTCGATGCCGCCGTAACCCTGGGCTCTCCGGGAGTTCGCGTCCACGCGCCCGAAGGTGACCTCGATTGCGCCGTGCAAAACCTCGAAGCGCTTGCCGAGTATGGCTCAAAAAAGAATATTGTGATCAACCTTGAAAACGACGAGCCCCGCGCGGAGGATCCCTCGCGCATCGTTCGAATCATTCAAACTGCGAACACTCCCTATCTTCGCGCTCTTCCCGACTTCTGCAATTCGATGCTGATTAAGAATGACGAACAATATAACGAAAGTGCAATGCAGTCATTATTCGCGCACGCGTTTAATATCAGTCATGTGAAAGACGAGGAACACGATGACGGCAAAACCTATCGCGTCAACGTGGACCGGATCTTCGCCGTCGCTAAGAAGTCTGGCTACCGCGGCTATTTCTCAATCGAATGGGAAGGCATTGGAGACCCGTACGAGGGAACGCAACGCCTTCTGCAGCAGAGTCTCAAAAATCTAGCCTGAGGGACGATCTTGACGCGGGCTCGCCGTCAAAACGGCACGTCATCGTCCGTGACGCCCATGCCTCCGAACTGATCTTCATCGGGCGGTGCTCCCGCCCCTGCCCCTTTCCCTCGTCCCGCAACCATCGATCCGCCCGGAACTGCCGACCGCGCACCCACGGGCGCTCCGCTCTCAAATCCCGAAGTCGCGCCCTCCGCTCGGCCGCCCAAAAGGATCACTTCCTCGGCAATTACCTCGGTTGTATAGACTTTCTTGCCGTCCTTATCGTCATAGCTGCGCGTCTGCAATCGACCCTCAACGTACACCTGTTTCCCTTTCGAAAGATAGTTCGCGAGATTTTCCTGGCGCCAGAGCACCACGTTTGTCCAGTTGGTCTCTTCTTTCCATTCGTTGGTCTGCTGGTCTTTCCAGCTTCGTGTCGTCGCGATCGCAAACCGCGTGACAGCGGCTCCAGAGGGCGTGAATTTCGTCTCGGCATCACGACCCAGATTTCCAATCAGAATGACCTTATTAACGCTTCGCGAAGCCATAATGCTCGAACTGTAACATAACAACGCTTCCACGTACCGGTACGTCGGGATCGCCCGTCGGTTTCCGCGCTTCACAAATTCAGATTTTTGTTACCAGGTGAAATTTCTTGCTGGATCAATACACAAATGTAGGGGTAATATTGAACTACCGGGTTCTCGCCCGGGGCCTTCCGTACATAAGCCACTTGGGGGAATATGGCTTCGCGGTTATTACGATCGTGTTCGCCTGATAGCGCGTCGTCCGATGCGCGCGTGGCCGCTGCGTCCTCCAGGTCCGCCATCTTGCTCTTGTTGGGCTCGGTCTTCTTGCCGTCTGCATTCCCGCAGTTCCTGATCAAGCCCACACAACCCGGCGAGCCCATCAGCCTCATGCCCTCGGATCTCACAATCCTTGAATCACGTGACGCTCGAAAGGATCTCCCGTGTGCCGTAACGCCGCGCAAGGCGGATCTCGGATTCGACCTGCGCTTCCATAGCGGCTACGATGTCTCGATTCCGATTAATTCGCTCGAGGGAGACCAGCAGCTCCTGACCGTCATCTTCCGCGCCTATCCTACCCAGGACAAGGTGCATCCGGCTTACTTTGTTCAGCACTTCCGCGTGCCCGCCATTCCGGAAAATTCTAAGGGAGATGCCTCGCTTTCCGGCGCCGTGGATCTCGGAGAAGGCAATTATCACGTGGACTGGCTTATGCGTGATCGTGCCGAACGAATCTGCTCGTCAAGCTGGGACGTAGAAGCCTCCTTAGCTCCCAGAGATAAGCCGATTGCGCTCTTCATCCGGCCAAATCAGATTGCTGAGACCGCGGCCGAACCCTTCATCAATGAGCCGTTCGTGCGCCCGCCTACCCCGCGCGGGGATGATTTGGACATTAAGCTTCTCGTTAACTTCGCGCCGCAAGTGACTAATTCCGCTGCGCTTCAACGAATCGATACGGATCCGCTAGTCAGCATTTTGAAGGCTATCGAACGCGACCCCCACATCGGGCGTTTGTCACTCGTCGCCTTCAATATGGAGGAGGAACGCGTCCTGTATCGCCAGGATGCAGCGGAACAAATTGATTATCCCGCCCTCGGAAAAGCCCTCGAAAAGATGAAACTGGGCACCGTACGGCTTCAGCAGCTCGGCCAAAAGCACAGCGAAACCGATTTTCTCGAAACGCTGATCGAGAAAGAGATCGGCAACCCCAGCCATCCTGACGCCGTGGTGTTCGCCGGTCCCAAAGCCATGCTCGATGCCGATGTACCCCAAGATGACCTCCGGCGCATCGGAAATGTAGAGTGTCCCGTGTTCTACATGAACTATAATTTGAACCCGCAGGCGGTGCCGTGGAGAGATTCGATCAGCCACGCCATACGCCTGTTCAAGGGCACGGAGTACACCATCTCGCGCCCGCGCGACCTCTGGCTTTCAACCACCGAGATGATGTCGCGTATCCTACGCGCAAAGCGGCAGCACGCCGTAGCGTCAGTCGTGAGTGGTAGATCGCGATAAGCTAAAAGGGGTTCAGGGAGAATCATCTATGAGATTTCGGATGCTTCGCTTCGGCATTCTGATCTCCACTGTGTTTTTCGCTTCGGCAATCGCCGGTTTCGGTCAGCGGCGTAATCTGTCCGAATTCAAAAATAACCTCGCGCCGTTTGTCACTTCGCCCGGGCATGCCGTTGACAAAATGCTGAATATGGCAAACCTCAAGCCGGGCGAGACGCTTTATGATCTCGGCTGCGGAGACGGGCGCATTCTCATCGCTGCCGCCGAAAAGTATAGAGTGAAGGCCGTCGGCATCGAGATTTCAGAACACCTCGCGAAGACTGCCGTCGATAACGTGAAGAAACATGGTCTGGAGGACCAGGTGAAAATCGTTCACGGGGATTTTATGCAGACGGATCTCAGCCCCGCCGATGTAGTGACGCTCTATCTAGCGACTGCTGCGAATGAAAGCCTGCGGCCCAACCTGGAGCGCTATTTGCGTCCGAACACGCGCGTGGTGTCCTATGACTATCCCATCCCGGGCTGGAAACCTATGGACGCATCTGCATCCGAAGGACGCCACGGCGTAACGCATACCATTTACCTTTATCAGGTACCGAATTCGATCGTGAAGAAATAGGCCGATTCGCCACGTGACCTCTCTGGCGAAGCCTTCAGGGTTCGACGTTCTCGGGATCGGTCTGAACGCTACCGACACCCTTCTTCTGCTGCCGGAATTCCCCTCCTACGCTGGCAAAATAGCCTACGGTCAGGAATTGCTCAGCCCCGGTGGCCAGGTCGCCACCGCCATCGTGGCCTGCGTGAAACTGGGGCTTCGTGCCAAGTACATCGGCACGATTGGCGACGATATCCGCGGAAATGTTCAGCGTCAAAGCCTCGAAGCGACTGGCGTCGATATCTCCGATCTGATCGTGCGGCGCGAATGCCCCAACCAAACCGCATACATTCTGATTGACCAGCGCACGGGCGAGCGCACGGTTCTATGGCATCGTGCCGATTGTTTACGTTTAGCGCCTTCCGACATCAAGCCTGAAGCCATCCGTTCAGCAAAACTGCTGCACATCGATGGTTACGATGTTGACGCCGCCTCGCATGCAGCGTCGCTGGCGCGCCAGCAAGGCATTCCCGTTTCGCTTGATGTTGATACCGTCTATCCTGGTTTTGACCGCGTGCTCGAGAATGTCGATTACCTTGTCGCTAGCTCCTCCTGGCCGAAAAAATGGACCGGTGAAGAGGATCCTTTTATCGCCTTGCCCCGTCTGCAGCGCGAATACGGCCTGAGGATCGCTGCAATGACACTCGGAGATCGCGGTTCCCTCGCGTTCGAACGAGGCTCTTGGGCTTACTCGCCCGCTTTCGAAGTGTCATGTGCGGACACGACTGGGGCCGGAGACGTTTTCCATGGCGCTTTCTGCTGCGCCATGCTCCATCAAATGCCGCTCCAGAAGGCTCTCGATTTTTCGAACGCCGCGGCGGCTCTGAATTGTACGGCGATCGGCGCTCGTGGAAAAATTCCGGCCCGCGCCGAAGTTGATGCCTTGATTGCGCGCGCCTCGGGTCATCAAATCGGCCGTCGCCATGCTCCCGCTATTTCCAGCCGTTTCGGCGCAAAACTCGCTCAGACCGCGTCTCCCCACGGATGATTCCTCTTCGCGCTCTTCTTTATCGAAAATCGACACCTGTGATGACTCTGCTCATCATTGCTGTGAATCTTTTGTGCTTCCTGTTTGAGATGGCCCAACCCATTTATCTGCGCGATCGCTTCGTGGAGCACTACGCGCTCGTCCCGGACCAGCTCCGCCTCACGAGCTTCGTCACGTCTATGTTCCTGCACGGAGGCTGGCTCCATCTCCTCGGCAACATGTGGTTTTTATGGGTGTTCGGCTCCCACATCGAGGAGGCCATGGGTTCCGCGCGATTCCTGATTTTTTATCTGATCAGCGGTATCGCATCTGCAATGGTTCAATTCGTCACTAGCCTAGGCAGTCCGATACCCACCATCGGCGCGAGCGGCGCTATTGCGGGTGTAATGGGTGCGTTCCTCATCCTTTACCCACGCGTTCGAGTCGTGACACTAGTGTTCATTATCTTCTTCATAACAACAATTCAGATTCCGGCCGCTTTCATGCTCATCTATTGGTTCGCCATTCAGTTGCTCAGTGGATTGGGGTCGCTCAGCAGTGTCTCGCAGGCGCAGGGCATTGCCTGGTTTGCTCACGTCGGAGGATTCCTCGCGGGCATCCTGTTCGTTCGCGCCTTTCTGGGCAATCGGCCGCGCTATTCCTTCTGAGGCTGGTTCATGCACGATCCGAACGAACCGTTCGAAAACACACGCCCTCTCGACGTTCTGGCTATCGCCGCGCATCCCGATGACGTCGAGCAAACATGCGGCGGCACTCTCATCCGCATGGCTGAAATGGGTTATCGAACCGGCATTCTCGATCTGACCGCAGGGGATATGGGCAGCCGCGGCACGCCCGAGCTTCGTATCAAGGAATCTAAAAACGCGGCGGAACACCTGCTCGTTGCCTGGCGCCAGAATCTTCGCTGGCCCGATGCGCGTCTCGAAAATACGATTACCGCTCGCATGACTCTCGCGGGTGTCGTCCGCCGTCTCCGCCCTCATGTCCTCATCCTTCCCTACTGGGCCGGCCGCCATCCCGATCATTACCGAGCTTCTGAAATCGGCTACGAAGCCTCATTTCTCGCCGGCCTCACTCGGCTCGAAGAAGACACGCCTCCACACCGCCCGTTCAAAATTTTGTACTCGTCTGTTTATGCAAACGTTACTCCATCGTTTGTCGTCGATATTTCGCGCCAGTTCGAGCGCCGTATGGCCGCGCTCCTAAGCTACGCTTCGCAATACGGGGATAGCGATGAGGCTTCGGATCTCTTCCCTTCCCATCAGGAAATACAAGAGCGCCTGGCCGCCATTGCTCGGTTCTATGGCAACCTGATCGGCGCAAAGTATGGCGAGCCCTTTTCCTTGAAGGAGTGCATCCAAATCGATGATATTGTCAGCATGCCCATACGCAGCATCTAAGCTGCGGCTCGAATCACTGGATCGCCCAATGAAGCAGCCCCTACGTGAATCGCCAAAATGCGCGCGAAAAGTTCGGGATATCGGGCGAGGAGTGCCAAGGCTCGCCTGCGGAGTGCGTCATGCCGGGCTAACGTAAGCATCGCTGATTCCATAAATGCCGGTCGACGTCGAAGCGCTCGATGGGCTCGTTCGTATTCGGAAAGATCTCCAGATTTAAATGCATGGGACAGAGCGATGGCTTGCCTGAACGACAAGCCCATGCCTTCAGCGGTAATCGCATCGACGGATCCAGAAGCGTCTCCCACCAGCGCCACGCGGTCGCTGCATACCCGATCTAGGCGCCGTGAAACCGTTACCCCGCCGGCTTCCGCCGAACAAGCGTGAGCTCTTCCAAGCCTCTCGCGGACAGCAGGGAAATCAGCCAGTGCATCTCTCAAACGCAGCTTCGAATTACGCGAAAGAAACGCAATTCCCACCTCGCTTTCAGAAACAGGAGTGACATAAAGCTGGCATCGCTGGCCCCAATGCAACTCGGCATAGGCTGACCACGGCGCAATCTTGTAATGCCGACGGAATCCAAATCGTCTCGCTTCACGCCTCGCGCGGCCAAAGCCCGCATCCTTTCTGATCTTCGAGTTCTGACCGTCCGCGCCCACCACGAGCTTCGGCCTCACTATCTCGCCATTGAACAAGACCCCTTGCTTCGCGAGCCGTGTTCCCCGCTGCCCCCAGGCGAAGGAAATACCGGCCTTCAGCGCGTGCTCGATCAGCAACGCGTGCAGAACGGTCCTACGTAAACCAATTCCAGTACCGCGCGTGAAATCAGCGGTCGCAGACAGTTCCCCATCGATAAAACGGACGCCTCTGAATCCGAACCCCACGCCGACGGGAATAGTCACTCCAAGTTCATTTAGCGCGGCAATACTATCTGGTAGCAGCCCTTCCCCGCACACTTTGTCTACTGGAGGACAGGCGCAATCGGTTACGGCGACTGCAAAACCCGCGCGATGAAGGGCAAGCGCAGTTGCGATTCCTGCCGGGCCGGCTCCAACGATCAGCACGTCGGGCGCCAAGCTCATGTCCCCTCCCGGGCTTTCTGCAGCTCCGTGCGATACAGTTCATTTCTCGGAAATCGTGCCGCCAAATCCGCCAAGATCCGCTGAGCATCGCCGTTCCTTTTATCCCGCAACGCCGCGACAGCAAGTAACAATTCTGCATACGGCGCGAGATAATGGCCCTTTTCCGCCGTCAACTGAAGCTTTGCTAGCCCCAAAGTTTTGTCTGTCTCTGCGCCCCGCATTCGCAGTAACCATCGAACCGGAGCCGGTTTCAAACTCAGGAGGTAATTCTCCACTCCTATGGCGAGATACGCGTCATAGCAGTCGGGGTAGCGCGCAAGAAGCTGTTCGGCGACGCTGCGCGCCTGTTTCACATCATCCAAAGACGCCAAATACCGCTTCTCAATAAGCGCCGTGTAATCGGCTTGCAACCCTAGCCGCAGAACAATCGCGAACAGCGCTGCTCTGTCGTCTGGCGAGCGTTGCAAAATTGCTTCGGCCAGCGTGCGGCTGCGATTCAACGCGGCCTGAAATTCACGCTTGACTCTCGGATCCGGATTCCCGGTATTTCGGTGAAAGAAACTTGAATCGTTCACGAAAAATTCCGATTGCAGGATGTTCAGCCGGTGGAACTCTGAAAAGAGATACGCGGCCGCATCCGAAGCCGGTCCCAGCGGATCTGCTGGATGATTTATCTCCCATCGCTGGAACACTTCATGCGCTTCATTGAACGCAAGATTGTACATGTCCTTATACCCTTGTTCCAGCAGGTCATCGTCCCTCGCGGGAGTCGGCATTTCCGCAATTACCAGAAAAACACTTAGGGCAACGGTTACGATCACGACGTTAGCAGCTAACCATCATAGAGATGCTCGGCGTACTTGTAGTTGGACGCGTGTAAAATTTCGGTGATTTTTGCGAGTTTTCAGGTAGAATTGTTTTAACCTAACAGAACTTAATTTCTGTTGTTGACGTCGCTATTTGAAAAGGAGGCGCATCATGTATAAGCAAAATGCACCGCGTAGTGCCTCTTTCAATTCCCACTATCGTTTGATAGACGACATTCCCGCCATCCAGGCCTGTTATGGTGCGGACGGACGCGTGGACCTCGGAGCTATTACCCATCTTCCGCAAGGCGCGGAATTGGCCTTCTGCGGCGATGGTTTCAACGAAAACACGCTAAAAGTTTACTGGGAAGGCCAGTTCTATTTCGTTTTTTATAACGATATCAAGCCGCGCGCGGCCGACCGTCCGGCGCGAAAACCCACCAAAACTGAAACTGCAAAAATCCTTTCCGCCTCGGGCGCGCCTTAGAGTACCTGTGCGCCGGCCAAGTCTCTCGCCGGCCTAACCGCTAATCGAAACTTTATAATCGCTCCCATGGCCGACCTCGATCGACCGAAGCGAGCTAACGACACCGTCTGGGCCGATCCACAAAGTCCATTTCTAGGCATCCACGCGATCAATGTTTTTGTCCGGGATCAGGATCGAGCCTTGCGGTTCTATGTGGAGCAGCTCGGATTCCATCTGGCTTTCGATGCAAAGCTCCAATCGGGCCAACGATGGATCGCCGTTGCGCCGCCCGACGGGAGCACCGTCCTCTCGCTGGTCACTCCCTCGCACGATTCCAAGGAGTACAACCTCATCGGCCGTTCTACCGGAATCGTTTTTGTCACGGAGGACCTGCCTGCCAAATTTGAAGAATGGCGCAGACGTGGCGTTCGCTTCCTCTTCACGCCTCGGCTCAGGCGTGTCAAATATGAGCGCCCCGTTCCCCATTCGAATTCGAATATTCCTCCTGAAACGACTGGAGAGCACCTCCCCGTCTGGGGTGGCATATTCACGCGCTTTAAGGACATCGACGGGAACACCTTTTCACTGATTGGCTTCGACGAGGTGAATCGCGAAATCGAAGCACAACGCCGCCGGATGGCTGAGAAACTCGAAGCTGAGCGCAGCGCCGCGCAAGAACTCGAGATCGCCCGGCAAGTGCAGGGCCGGCTCTTTCCGCAAACGCTTCCGTCTATACAAACTCTCGAATATGCAGGTGCGTGTATCCAGGCCCGCCAAGTGGGCGGCGATTATCACGATTTCCTCGATCTCGGACGCGACCGGTTCGGCTTCGTGATCGCCGATATCTCCGGTAAGGGAATCGCTGGCGCGCTACTTATGGCCAATCTCCAGGCCAATCTTCGCAGCCAATCTGCTATCGCGTTAGATGAGCCCGAGCGCTTATTGCGCTCCGTCAATAAGCTCTTCTACGAAAACACAGTTGACAGCGCCTACGCTAGTTTGTTCTTTGCGGAATACGACGACATGACAGGGCGATTGCGCTACTCCAATTGCGGTCATCCCGCCGCGCTGATTCTTCGAAACGACAGCAAGATCGAGAGACTCCATTCCACCTGCACTGTAGTGGGCCTTTTCAAGGAATGGGATTGCTCGATTAAGGAATGCCGCCTGAAGCCAGAAGACGTGCTTGTGTTTTACAGCGATGGCATAACGGAATCTTTCAACGATGCCGGAGAGGAGTTCGGAGAACAGCGCCTGATCGAAGCTCTCGAGAAGAATCGAGAGTTGGCACCAAGCAGGATCATCACATCTGTCGTTGATGCCGTTCGGCAGTTCAGCCCAAACGAGCAGTACGATGACATGACCTTAATTGTGGCGAAGTGTTTAAAAGATCCCGTCTAATCGGTGTTAACTGGTTATATGAGACTGCGCTGGTTCCCGTTCATTTTTCTTGCCGGTCTTTCTTTCGGGCAACAATCTCAGCCTGCAAACGACCAGAAGGCCAGCGTCAGCGGCATTGTCTTCGACTTGCTCACGAAGGAACCGCTCCGGAAAGTGGATCTTACGCTCGTCGCGAATACTCGGAATGAGTCGAGCTCTTATGGTGCAATCTCGAATGCCGACGGGACATTCGTCTTTGAAAACGTCGAGCCCGGAACTTACTGTTTATGGGGAGAGAAGCCAGGCTACGTGCAAGGTGCTTACGGCGCCGGTGGAGGGCGCGGCGAAGGAATTGAGCTTCGACTCTCTCGCGGTCAAAAGCTGGATAATTTGCAATTCTTTCTGACGCCACAAGCCGTTATTAGCGGTCGCGTGGTGGATCAAGACGGCGATCCTTACGGGCGCTGCGAGGTGGCTGTCTTCACCTATATTTGGAGGCACGGAAAACGAGAGCGCGAATTTCACGAAAACGGAGGCGTTGACGACCGCGGTGAGTTCCGCATTGCCGGTCTGACTGCCGGAAAGTATTATCTCTCTGTCAATCCTACTGAGTTCCAGCGGCACAGCCGGCAAGTTGGGAAATCGCCACATCAAGAAGTCATCACCTACTATCCCGGCACCCTGAATGAAGAAGATGCTGTCCCAATCGTCCTCGCCGCCGGACAGCAGGTCTCGAACGTTGAAATTAAACTCCAGAAAGGCGCGACGTACTCGATCACCGGCAAAGTGATCGGCCTTGATGACGTACCCGAGTCCAAGGAATTTTTTGGCGTCCGGCATATCAGACTGCGGCGCGCTGGCAGCTCCGGATCCTTCGGAGCATTCCGCGGCGCGATGGTGGAAAAAAATGGCTCTTTTGAAGTGGACGGTGTGCAACCTGGACTTTATGAGTTGTATGTAATCCAGAATCCCGGAACCACGCTCGCGCGAACCACGGTCGAAGTCGGCGAGCGAAACATTCACAATCTAACGATTCAAGCTGTAGCTCCTCAGCCGCTATCCGGCAAGCTTCGTATCGAGGGGAATGATAAACCCGATTTAGGGCGCGCCATGATCGCGCTCCAAACAGTCGATGACGAATTCGGAGGCATGCCGGCGCGTGTAAAAACTGACGGCACTTTCGAATTCACGGGGATCGGACCCGGAAAATATCGAATCCATATTTGGAACAAGCCCGAAGCGACCTATCTCAAATCTATTCGCCTGGCCGAAGCCGAATCTAGCGATGGCACGATCGATATAAACTCAGGCACTCGAGGGGAATTGGACCTCGTTCTCGGCGCGGATGGTGGAGTTATCCAGGGCTCTATCAAAATCGACTCCGATGAGACTGACCACTCTACGCCTGCTACACCGAAAAGCTGGAAAGTCGTCCTCATCCCCGACACTCCTAACCTCCACCGGCGCGAAGAATACACGGAAGAGGCCGTTTTCGACCAGTACGGCGCATTCAGCATCAAAGGCATCGCCCCCGGCAAATACAAGCTCTACGCCTGGGAAAAGATCGAAGAGGATGCCTGGGAAAATCCGGACCTGCTGAAGCAAATGGAATCGAATGCACTTGACGTTACTGTGGAAGCAAACGAAAAGAAACAATTGCAAGTCTCGCTGATCCCCGCGCAATCCGTTACTGAAGCCATGGCCAAGGCGGGAATGGAATGAGCCAACCGCGCCGCTCCGCGTTACTCCTATTTGCATTGAGTTCCGTTCTCTACCCCCAGCAACCTTCAGCTCCTCTTCGCATCGGCGTTGTTGGTCTAGTGCACGGTCACGTTGCCGGGTTTTTCAGTGCCGCCATTAACCGGAATGACGTCCAAATCGCGGGTGTTGCAGAACCTGACCGCAAACTCTTCGATCGTTACGCGCAGCAATACCGCCTGGATCCCAATCTTTACTCTTCAACTCTCGATGATATGATCTCCCGTGCCCACCCTCAGGCGGTTGTTGTCTACACCAACACGTTTGATCACCGCAAAGTAGTTGAAGAGTGCGCCCGTCGCAGCATTCACGTGATGATGGAGAAGCCGCTTGCCGTCAGCTACGAGGACGCCCGTGCAATTTCTACTGCCGCCACTACCGGCAAAATCCAAGTCCTGGTGAATTATGAGACCACTTGGTACGCAAGCAATGAGGCTGCTTTCGAAATTGTTCAACACGGCGAGCTCGGCACTATTCACAAAATGGTCTTTCACGATGGCCACCCCGGCCCCAAGGAAATTCATGTTGCGCCCGAGTTTCTCGCTTGGCTCACAGATCCGAAGCTGAATGGCGCGGGCGCTCTCTACGATTTCGCATGCTACGGCGCGGATCTCGCTACTCGAATCATGCGAGGCCAGCGGCCACAAACCGTCACTGCTGTGACTCAGCATTTCAAGCCGATTATCTATCCCAGAGTGGACGACGAGGCGAATGTGATCTTAACTTACCCATCAGCGGTCGCAATATTACAGGCCTCCTGGAACTGGCCTTTTGATCGAAAAGATATGGAAATCTACGGCCAAACGGGATATGTCAAGACGATCGTGCGCGAAAAGATCGAGTTTCGTCGCCAAGGCCAGAAAACGAGCCAGACCGCCAATGCGCGCCCATTAATTGCTCCGTATGATGATCCGTTGCATTATTTCGCTGCTTTAATCAAGGGCAAAGCCCATGAGGAGTTTTTGTCTTCGCTCAGTACGAACCTCGCCGTTAGTGAAATTCTTGATGCGGCTCGCCGCTCTGCGGAGTCCGGCAACACTGTCACCTTGCCCCTCGCCCAATAGTCCCAACTAAAGTTCCGCAGGACAAATCAACCTGGGAAGCGCGCGGAACAATCTATCATCGACTAAAGGATGATCATGAAGAGCAAACCCAAGCGGGAAACGGTTGATCTGGCGGGATTCCCTGATCTCGTTGTTATTTATTTGGGAATGCGAGTCAATACGCTGATAGGGATTAAAACTCTGCTCGGCTTCGGCCCGAAGATCACGAGAGCGGTGGACGCCAATCCGGATGGGCTGCTGCTTCACGAGAACCTGCTGTATTCACTGCGGCACGTCGGGATGCGGCAATATTGGCGTGATTTCAATTCGCTTGAGACATGGTCGCGCTCGGAGCCGCATCGGATCTGGTGGCAGAACTTTTTGCGCGATAGCGGCGGGACCGGGTTTTGGCACGAAACCTATTTCCGCCGCGGCGGATTTGAAGCCGTGTACATCGACATGGCGCGTAGAACTGGTCTCGCAAGATTCGCGCCCGTAGAACCGGCACGAGGCGCCATGTTCTCGGCTCGCAAGCGAGCAGGGCTCGCCGGCGAAGCGCGAACGGAATCAGCGGTTAGCGAGGCGGATCTCTATTCATCCTGACCGCGCACTTGCACTTAAGCACGCCCGGTTAACACCTGCGGTCCAGCTTTGGCGAGAAAGTCCTGCACACGTTCCGAAACCGCTTGGCTTTGAGCGGTGAAATCGGCTGAAGCCATGGCGCGGGCATGTGCAGCAATGGTTTGATCATCAGCTTGCGTGTGGTTCACTTCCAAGTGATGCGTGAATGCGGCTAATGCGACCTGATGTGCGTTGAAGGGCATTTGCGGATCAATCGGTTGGGGGGATGAAGCCGTAACGGACATCACACAATCCTGCCGCGCGCTGGTTCGGGCGATTGCGCTCGCAAACGAATTCGCTTGAGGTACTCGATTGCCGAGCGGGCCTAGTTGCCACTTGTCGGTGAGATATCGGAGCAGGCTGGTGTGATCGAGTGTGGCGTGAAACACGCCTGGATCAACCCAGACTGAGATCAACAGGGCGGGAACCCGGACACCAAGCTGATTAAACGCAAACTTGTTGGTGTTATCGTCCGGGGCAATCGTAGGTGGAGGCGCCACATGGTCAAAGAAACCGCCGTGCTCGTCATATAGCAGGACAAACAACGTGGACTGCCAGAGCTCTTCGTTGGCACGGAGGATGTTGTACACATTTGCAATCAACTGTTCTCCACGCACGACATCGGTAGGCGGATGCTGATCGTTCTGGCCTGCTCCGAAGTAGCAGGGCTCAATGAACACGTATTGAGGAAAAGCGTCTGCGGGCCCTTGTGCGTCGGCTGCAAAACTTTCCATTCGCCGGTAATGAGTTGGAAATTCAAGTTGCTTAATCATTAGAAGCGATTGAGGAACATCGCCGTAATAAATCCGCCAAGAGACGTCTTTCTCTTGCAACCGTTGGTATATGGTCGGCTGATCGTAGAAATGAAGTGCGGGGTGGAAGATTCCTGAGGGCATGTCCACATGGCCCAGCGATGTCCCGCTGTGCACAAAAAAGCGGTTCGGCCAAGTTGGACCAGGAACAGACGAAAACCAATGGTCACAAATCGTGAAATTTCTTGCCAGCGTGTGAAGCACGGGCAGATCATCAAGACTGAAATAATCCATGATCTGGTAGCGTTCGTCTGTCGGCGCTTGCGGGCTGTGTTGCACGAAATCGCGAACGAACCCCTTGCAGTCTCCTTGATTGATCTGGCGCAACACGTCATCCAGGTCATGGTCCGGGTCGACTGGTACAGAGTGTGTCGCCTGCGGCAATTGCGCAAACGAATGGCTCGCGTCGGGGTAATCAGGATTGGTGAACGGATTTTGACCTGGCGGGAGCGGCCCGTCCAATTCCGGATAGACGGAATTCATGCATCCGAGCATCCGATCGAACGAATTGTTCTCAAGCATCAGAACGACAACGTGCTGAATGGGATCCGCCATAACAATCTCTATTTATCCAGTAGACCTTCCGCAAGTCAACGCGCCCGCAGCCATCAGAACTGCATAGCTCGTAGCTAACCTCGTTCGGTACACTTTTTCTGGAATGCAAACCATCCAACGAGTCGCGGTTTTGGGGGCCGGAACCATGGGCGCCCGCATCGCAGCCCATTTTGCAAATGCAGGTATTCCGAGCCTGCTGCTGGATCTACCCTCCAGCGGCGGTGACCGGAATGAAATCGCCAAGAGGGGAGTGGAAAATGCGCTGAAGCTACGGCCTGCAGCCCTTTTCACAGAATCAGGGGCGGCGATGATCGAAACCGGCAACTTCGATGACGATCTACAGCGGATTCGGGAGTGCCAGTGGGTGATCGAAGCCGTCACGGAGAATCTCGACATCAAGCGCAATCTCTGGTCTCGTATCGAAAAACATCGTCAACCCGAGGCGATTCTTTCTACCAACACGAGCGGCATCCGGCTGGCTGAAATTGCGCGCGATTTTCCCTCATCTTTCAAGACACGCTTCCTGGGCACGCACTTCTTTAACCCGCCGCGGTATCTGCATCTGCTCGAAATCATCCCCGGGGCCGAGACCGACAAAGAAGTAATCGAGATCGTCTCGATGTTGGCCGAAAAACGCCTCGGCAAGGGCATTGTCATTTGCAAAGACACACCTGATTTCATTGGCAATCGCATCGGCTGTTTCTACACCTCTGCTGTAGAACGCGCAATGCTGGAAGGCGATTACACAATCGAAGAGGCCGATGCTCTTACAGGGCCATTGATCGGAATTCCGAACAGCGCCACGTTTCGCCTGATGGACATTATCGGTCTCGATGTGTGGGCGCAGGTAGCGCGTAATGTTTACGCGGCGAAACAAGACGAGTGGACTGACTGGTTCAAGCCCGCGCCCTACACGCTGAAAATGCTCGAGAACGGCTGGCTTGGCGAAAAGACGGGCCAGGGATTTTATAAGCGGGTCGGACCTGAAAAGCAGATTCAGATACTAGATTGGAAGACGCTCGAGTATCACGTTCCCCAAAAAGTGCGTTTCGAAAGTGTGGAGGCGGTCCGTAAAGATCCGGATCTCGGTCACCGCGTTCGGGCGCTGCTTGAAAGCACAGACCGGGCTGGCACGTTTCTATGGTGCGTGCTGGCAAGCGTCTTTGTCTATTCGGCCTCGATGATCCCGGAAATTTCGGACCGAATCGTTGAGATTGACCGCGCGATGCGGTGGGGCTTCGGCCACAAGCTCGGACCGTTCGAGCTTTGGGAGTCGGTCGGTTTCGAGTACGTTGCAAAGCGACTCGAGAACGAACGCTTCCTAGTGCCCGATTCTGTCACGCGCATGCTTGCTTCCGGAATCACACATTTTTACCGCGGCGCCGAATACTTCGATCTCATCAAGGGCGAGTACAAGCCGCTCGAAAAACGTCCAGGCATTGTGAAGCTCAATGACGTGAAACGCGCTCGCGGCGAAGTAGACAAGAATAGCGATGCGTCGCTGATCGACTTGGGTGATGGCGTTCTGTGTCTGGAGTTTCACAGCAAAATGAATGCGATCGGCGAAGGAACTGTGGCGATGGTAATGCGAGGAGTCGAGCTGTTAGAGCGCGATTTCGAGGGCATGGTGATCGCTAATGAAGGAGATAACTTCAGCGTAGGCGCAAATCTTCAGATCTTTTTGAGCGCTGCCCAAGCCGGCGATTTCGCGCGCATCGAAACCTACATCCGGGATTTCCAACAAGCGATGCTGGCCATCAAGTACGCTCCGAAACCGGTCATCGCGGCTCCATTTTCTCGCGCGCTTGGCGGAGGGTGCGAAGTAGTTCTGCAGAGCCATCGGGTTCAAGCTTTCGCGGAGCTGAATATTGGATTGGTGGAGCTCAACGTTGGTTTGATACCGGCTGCCGGGGGCACGAAAGAAATGGCCCTGCGATCCGCCGATCCGATGAAGGGTCTCGATTTGATCGCGCGAGCTAAGGTTTCGGGCAGCGCCGCCGAAGCAAGACAGATGGGTTTTCTTCGGCCTGCGGATCGCATCTCGATGAATCCCGAATTGCAGATTGGAGACGCAAAGCAGTTCGCGTTAGAGCTTCGGAAGAACTACCAGCCCGGCGAGCCGCAGAGAGAAGTTGCCGTTTCGGGCGGACCCGGTTACGAGCGCATGGTGCAAGCTGCGGAATCGAGAAAACAAGCTGGAGAGATCACTGAACACGATAGCCTCATTCTCGAAAAGGCCGCATATGTGCTCAGCGGAGGACGGGTCGCAGCGGGAAAAACGGTCAGCGAGCAACACCTGCTCGATTTGGAGCGCGAAGTCTTTGTGAGCCTTTGCGGGATGCCGAAGTCGCAGGAACGCATTCAATATATGTTGCAGAATGGCAAACCGCTGCGCAATTAACGGAGCACATACAGACCCATCGCGCGCTTCGCGGTGCGCAGTGTGTCTTCTGCAATGGGGGAAGTGCGCGCCTTCCCTTCTCTCAACACGCCATCGATATAGGAAGGATCAGCCGTGATTTCGCGATAGCGCTGTTGGATCGGCGCGAGACGAGCAATCACGGCCTCAGCTATCCGTTTTTTTAGATCACCATATCGCATTCCCGCTACGCTCTCCCTCGTGAGCGACGGATCGCAGGCTAAACCAATTGTCAATAGATTCGCGATACCTGGGCCCATCGTCTCCAAATTGACCTCCGGTTGCGAATCCGTTGTCGCACGCACGATTTTCTTTTGAACTATCTTAGGTTCATCGAGCAGGCTGATCGCGTGTCCCGCTCCAGGCGCAGATTTGCTCATCTTTTGAGTCGGATCGTCGAGACCCATGATACGCGCGCCGACCGTAGGCAGATGAGTGGCGGGCATCACGAATGTCTCACCATAAAGCGAATTAAAACGCTGGGCGACATCGCGGGCAAGTTCGAGATGCTGAGACTGATCTTCGCCAACCGGCACTATGCTCGCCTGATACAACAGAATGTCTGCAGCCATCAACACTGGATACTGAAGCAATCCGTCGCTCACAGTCTCCTGCTTCTCGGCTTTCGCCTTGTACTGTGTCATACGATTCAACCAGCCAACTGGCGTTACACATGTGAGAAGCCAAGCCAGCTCTGCGTGGCCTGAAATACTGGATTGCACAATAATCGAAGACTGTTGGGGATCGATGCCGGCAGCGATGAACAACGCTGCGGTTTCTCTGATTTTGGCCGATAACTCTTCTGGATTTTGGTAAATCGTTACGGCGTGCAGATCGACGATGCAAAAAATACTTTCGTAGCGGCTCTGAATCTCGGCCCAACTTTTGAGAGCTCCCAAATAATTACCAATATGAAGCTGGCCGCTAGGCTGAACGCCGGAGAAGACTCGTGCTTTCATCAAGTAGAACGAACTTTTATCGTAAGTGATGTCAGCCCCGGTTACCGTTGGAATCGAGAAGCTCGTCTATGGAGGCGAAGGACTGGCGCTTGTGGATGGGCAGGTATTGCTCGTTCCCTTCGTGCTGCCGGGCGAACGGATTTCCGTCGCGACTCACCCTGTAAAGAGTGGGCTGCTTCGCGGTTCATCACCGCAGATCATCGAAGCCGCGCCCGAGCGTACGAGGCCGCGGTGCGAGTATTTCGCCAACTGCGGCGGATGCCATTATCAGCATGCAGAGTACGCATTCGAACTGGAGCAGAAGCGCACCATTCTTCGCGAGACACTGAACCGGTTCGGGGGCATCGCGTACGAGGGCGAGATCGACGTGATCAACGCCACTCCGTGGTACTACCGCAATCGTATTCAGCTTCATTTCAAGAACCGAAACTCAGGCTTTCGCAAAGCTGAATCGCACGATCTATGCCCGATTACTCATTGCGAGATTTCCTCGCCCGTGTTGAATGAAGCAATCTCGAAATTACAGTGGGCTGCCAAACAGCCGCAATGGCCGGAGTTTCTACGTTCGCTCGAGGTCTTCACGAACGAAGTCGAAATTCAGTTGAATGTGAGCGAGACTCTGCGCCCTCTCGCAGCGCGCTTCTTCACGTGGTGCTCCACATTTCTTTCGGGATTTGCGCCAGGAGCGATCGAGTACGGCGTGGGCGGGCATAGACTGCGGATTAGCCGGGGTTCGTTTTTCCAGGTGAATCGGTTCTTGATTGATGCGTTAATTGAGGAGGTTCTGGGCGAGGCTCAGGGAACGCATGCGCTCGATCTATATGCCGGCGTGGGTTTGTTTTCGCTTCCGCTGAGTAACCGCTTTCGAATGGTCGACGCGGTGGAGCGCAGCGCGCCTGCTTATCGCGATCTCGAGTGGAATGCGATACAGAGCGGAGCCAATATTCGCGCCGTGAATGAATCAACCGAGGATTTTTTGAAACCGCTGACAGATGCGCCGGACCTGATCGTAGCCGACCCACCGCGGGCGGGTCTAGGACGAGACACAACAGCGGAACTCCTGCGCCTCTCAGCCCCACAATTAAATCTGGTCAGTTGCGACCCAGCAACACTCGCTCGGGACATGCGGAAACTGCTCACCCAATATCGGATCAGGCGGCTTACCTTGATTGACTTGTTCCCGCGAACATATCATTTCGAAACGATCGCACATCTGGAGCTGAAGCATCCGGAGAGGCAATATCGGATGACGGGAAACGCGGACGTCGAAAAGGCCAGACCAAGCCTCTCCATTTCCGGATAGTCAATTCGCCGATTGTGAGTGCGATGGCGAGCGCGAGCAGCGCCGGCCAAAGCTGCCACAGCTTGTTTACCGAACGGCTGCGCGCGTCAAAAATCGAGTCAGGCGGCGGATTGAAGCGGCCACCCGTCAGCGAAGAGATCCGCTGTAGAAGAGCACGGTCAGAGCCGCGGTCCTGCAGCTCTTCTTCCGCGCGATAAAGAGCCGTTTCCGGAAACGCCGCCGATTCTTCGGCAGGCCGGATGAGAAAAAGGCCGTTCGAGCGCCCAATGTGCAAACGCCCCTGGTAAGCCCGCGGCCCGATCCTTTGAAGAAACAAACGCTGCTCAAAGTCCTTGGGGCCGAGCACAAAAATCTGCGGTGGTTCGGCCGGCTCAACGATGCCGCTACCCAGGCGATAGCTGACCAAGAGATCACCGTTCGCGCTATCAAACCGTGTTCTCGCTTCGCTTTGATCAATGTGCGCCAAGAGATCGCGACTAATGTTAATCCAAAGCTTGTCAAAACCCGGCCATGTGACCCACGCTTCCGCCCAGCGGCTTTTCGCGTCGGACGTGAAGATTGCGACGCGACCGAGACCGTACTGCCAGCGAATATAGAGAGGATCTTTTTTCTCGCCGTCAATCGCCAGAATCGTATCAGCTTCGGGCTTGGCCGAGAAGCGCGCATAGCCCTTCAGTGGAGGAGCGCTCTCAATGCCAACCCCGTTGAGGATCTCAGCGTCTTGCTGGACAACCGCTTTCAAGCGCTTTTCGACCGTAGTTGATCCGCTATAGTCAATCACGTCCTTAAGCAAGATTTGCTCGAGACCCTGCGGGTCATTTAAGAAATAGCTTCGACCACCCGAGGTCGCGGCAACTTTTTCAAGATAGGAACGGTTGACATCCTGGCCGAGCCCGACGGTAGAGATCGTGACCTGATGATCAAGAGCCTCACGAGCGAGGTCGATACTATCCCCCTCTTCGGAAATACCATCGGTCAGCAAGACGATATGTCTATAAGCCACGTTCGAAGAGAGCACTTTGTGGTAAGCCTCAGCGAGAGCAGGCGCGATTTGCGTCCCTCCATCAGGCGTGATGCCGGAAATTAAGCGTTTGATCAGGGACTTATCTTCAGCACGTCTGATCGGGACCGCCCACTGATAAGAGTTGTCGAAAATCAGGACACCGATTTTGTCAGTTGGCCGCAGGTGATCGATGACACCGATTGCAGAAAGCCGCGCCAGCTCAATTTTGCGGCCTTCCATTGAAGACGATTTGTCGATGATTAAACCGACGCACGTGCCTTCATATGTTTTGGGCGGCGCCAACTTGGCGGGCAGGACACGGTCGAGCGCGTCCATCTGCTTATCGTCTTTGAAAAGCTGACGCTCACCTCCGATAAGCAGGAGACCGCCGCCGTTCTTCACATACTCTTCGAGGCGGTTTTTGCGTTCCGCGCTCAATGAATTGAGATCGATGTTGTTCAAGATCACGAGTTGGATGGCGCCTGGATCTCGATCAATTAAAGACGGATCACGCGTTACTTCAAAATCGGCCTGGCTGAGCGCCTGAAGCAGATTGAGTTCAGTTCCAGGCGGGTCCTCGGAAATGTATAGAACTCTAGCGCGCCGTAGCTGAACGACGTCTTCAAATCGGAGCTCACCCAACCCTGGGGCGGAAACTTTGCCCGAGATGGGTATTGTGCCGGCCGATTTCACGCGCGCGTGAACCCGCAAAGTATTCGCGCCAGTTTCGAGCTCTATTGCGTTGCCGCCTAAGCTCCTGTCGCCGGCGAAAACCTCTACAGTTCCGCGCGCAGACTGCGGCGAATGAAGCGTCAAATCAATAGGGATTTGCTCGCCGGAATAGGCCCCTCGAGGCATCGACACAGATACCAGCCGCAGGCCGCTTTCGGAACGCCCGGCGAGAGGAATCGTATGCACTGGAACATGCAAACGCGCGAGCTCGGCGACGGCCCGCGATGTGCTGCCTTCATTTTCATTGCCGTCGCTGATCAATACTACCTGCGGAACATATCCAGCAGGAATCGCTGACAAGCCGTCCATTAGAGCGGCTTCGAAATCCGTTCCATTCCCTGCATTGCCTGGTGTGTTGACCAGGCGAATCCGATCGGAAACTTCTTCGTAGCGCAGAGTGCGCGTTTCACGGGCGAACGGAATCACCTTCATCCAATTGCCGTGCTTGTGCCGCTCCATTTCGGAAATAATCGAGGAGGCATGCACGAGATCATCGCGCGTGATGCTCGCAGAGGTGTCGGCAAGAATCACGGCACCTGTTTTCGTTTCGGGCAGGGTCGCTGTGGGTTCAGCCAACGCGAACAGAATTGCCACCAAGCTCGCGCCCTTCATGGCAAGCATCAAGTATCGGAGAACGGGCTTACTTGATGTACGCCTGCGACCAAACAGAATCCATTCAGCGGTTAACGCGAAACCGGCGAGCACAGCAAGCCACTTCCATGGATCGATCCGTTGCGGCGTGAAAGCGGAGGGAACAGGCAAGCCAGGCATGCTTTCGCGCGGTTTCCAATCGAATTCGGCCAAATCGGGCAGCGTGAGAGAGAGCATCCGCTCACGTTTGCCAGACGCAATACGCACAATACCGGGAGAACTTGTGAATAGTTTCAACGTCTGATTGCGCACGGTGAATGGAATGGCATCGCCTTGATCGTTGCTGACGCGCAATTGCTCGCCGCGTTCATCGGGATCGAGAGTCAAGGTTACGGCACCGGCCGGACCGGCCGTGAAGTCGACCGCGCTAAGTGCTTCAGGAGAAAGCCAGCTTAATAAATTCGCGAAGAGTAATGGCGTCGTGATTTGATATTTGAGCTGGCCATCAAAAGGATCAAATCCCATCACGACGGTCCGCGGGCGCGTGCTGTTTGCCGGACGCGCCACTATGATTGGCCCTTCCGCGACACTCGAAACGGGAAGATCTCCGTCGAAAGTATGAAAAACTTCAGCGGCGGGAATCCGTGTTTCCCGGGCGTGCAATGCACCGGCCAAAACCGTTTCAGGATGCCAAGTCTTCACAAGGGCATCGCTGACAACGGCTTTTAGAGGCAGCGGCGAGCGCTCCTTCGATGGCGCAATCCAAAGAGCGGGAATTCCGGGCTGTTCTTCGGGACTGACGTGATCAAGCAGCATCACGTCTGCACCGGGTTTTGCAATGTACTCGCCTGGGGAGAAGAACACAACTTGAAGGCGATGGTTTGCATTGAGTAACGGCTTCAACAAATCTGAACGAGTGGTGAATACAGCGAGGCGCAGCATTCCAGTGCTTGGCAGATGCAACACGGCTCGCCCATCGATGGGCAAATTATCCGAAGGCTCAAGCTGAACCACGAAGTCACCTGCAACTGTTGTGCTGAAGTTAAACTCGGCGCTTCTCTCCTCGCCGGAGTTAAGCAGCAACGAGCGGGGCGCAAATCGCGTTCCGGCAAACAGCGCGTTCAACCGGACAGTTTTGCGGGTTGATCCGAAATTTTTCAAAACGACAGTTGCCTGCCAAGACTTTGCATCCTCATCGCTCTTCTTCACATCGATCCCGCGGATGCCGCAGTGTTCCCGATTCGCCTCAACCGGCAGGATGCGCAAGTTCGGGGGGGTTGCGGAAAGGCTTTCGTCTCCGGCAATCAATCTGGGGCCTACATAAGTGATGTCGCCGGGCCGGCCTCCTGACCAACTTTGAGCGCGGCGGGCAAAAGAGAGCGCTTGACCGGCTTTCAAAGCTAAGAATGATGGGCGCGACTGAAGCAGCGCTGTCTCAAGCTCGCGCCGATCGGAGGTGAAGGGCGTGGCGGGCGTGACGAGTCCATCGACACGCACCAGCATCACACGGTCGCGCGCGGGCAGCGCCGAGAGATATTGCTGAGCGATCTCTTTTTCGCGGTCCAAAAGCGTACCGAGTGCCGAATTCTCCGCGGTCCACGACGATGTGTCGAGCAGAAGAACGTGATCGCGGCTCCGATGGTCCCCTGTTCCCCATTCGAGGCGCCCGATTGCAAGTAGCAGCAGAAATAGACCGAGGAGTTGCAGCGTAAGCGACCATGGATCGCGCAGGCGGCGCCGACTTCGTTGCTCTCGCTGAGTCATCGCGGCGGTCCAGAAGCGCAGAGTAGAAACAAGTTTCTGCTGCTTCGCTTTATCGAGCAGATATAGCGCTGCAATGAGCCCGCCCAGCGCTGCAAACAGCGAGAAGAGTTCACCGGCCGTGAGATTCAGGAGAAACACGAGTTTTCAACGAGAGTTTTCGGCTGTTGTCAGAGCGCCAAAGATGGCCTCTTCGATCGACACCTGTATTGAAAATCCAGCGTAGCGGCCGCCATTGCGCAGAGCCAGCCTCTTTACTCCTTCGGCATATCCATCAAAGGCCTGCGTGTAGGATTCGCACGCCTCGCGATCAAGCACAATCTTGACGCAAACGCCTGATTCGATATCGATCAGTTCTGTTTCCGAATCACCGCTCGGCCGGCGATCTTCCTCACCCCACAATTGGACCAAAAAAAGTTCGTGCCCGAAGTCGGCGATGTACTGCAGCGGGCGGAGGCAATCCGACTCGGCAAGAAAATCCGAAATAATGATAGCCAGCCCGCGCTGCGGGTACGTGCTTAGGAATTGGCGCGCTACTTCAAGAAAATCGGTTTTACCTTCCGCCTTCAATTCGCGTAGATAGCTTTCGGCGGGCTGAAAACGATGGCGGCCGCCGCTAGATACACAGCGGTCGAGCAAGCAGTCTGAGAATGGCTGGAGCACGATGCTATCGAGCCGGACCAACCCGACGTAGATTAGCGCAGCCGCGAGCTTTCGCGCGTAATCGAATTTAGACGGCTCCGCGGTACCGCTGCCAGCGAGCATCGACGCGCTCGTATCCAAGAGCAAACGGACCGGTACGCGAGGCTCAACCTGAAACATTTTGAGAAACAGCTTTTCAAATCGCAAATATGCACGCCAGTTGACAGCGCGCAGATCATCTCCATGATGAAAATTGCGGTGCTCCAGAAACTCTTGCCCTGGCCCTGCAAACTGCGAGACGTTATGCCCACCGACGAGACCATTGAATGATTTCTGCCAGTGCAGTGTCAGCAACTCCAGCCGTTCAAGGAATTGCTTATCGATGAGCGGTTCAGCCATTGCGTCCCGGACTGCGGGCGGTCACGTCGGAAAGAATACTCTTTAGAATCGTTTCGACGTTTTCACCGTCGGCATGAGCGTCAAAGTTCAGAATAATTCGATGACGAAGAACGGCGGGCGCGACAGTCCTTACATCATCGAGGCTGAGATGCAGCCGTCCGCGCATCAGCGCGAGCACGCGCCCACACTCAATTAAAGCTTGAGCGCCGCGGGGCGAGCTTCCGTAGCGAATGTAGCGGTTTGTAATCGCAGTCGCGGAACTGCTGCCGGGCTGGGTTGCCATGACAATGTCGATGGCATGATCCTGAACGTGTGGCGCGACGATGACTTCCTTGCAAATCGTCTTGAGATGGTCGATCTGATCGCGATCCATCACCTGGATCAAATCGATTTCATCTTCTTTGGTCGTCACCTCGACGATCCGGCTGAGCTCCGCGCGAGAAGGATAGCTGACCAAAATCTTCATCAAGAACCGGTCGAGTTGTGCTTCAGGAAGCGGGTAGGTTCCCTCCATCTCGATCGGGTTCTGCGTCGCCATTACTAAGAAAGGAGGATTGAGAGAATAAGTCGACGTGCCGCTTGTGACCGTGCGCTCCTGCATGGCCTCGAGCAGCGCCGATTGCGTTTTTGGCGTTGCGCGATTAATCTCATCCGCGAGAACGAGGTTGGCGAAGATGGGCCCTGGCTGAAAGCGAAGCGTTTTGTGGCCATGTTCCTCGCTCTCCATGATCATGCTGCCGACAATATCGCCTGGCATTAGATCCGGCGTGAATTGTATTCGGGAATAATGTAAATCTAAAACTCGGGCGAGTGTTCTGAGCAAGGTCGTTTTGCCCAATCCGGGAACTCCTTCGAGCAAGACATGACCGCCCGCAATCAGACAAATGAGAACACCATCGATAACGTCCTTCTGCCCTACAATGACTTTCGCGATTTCCTCGCGCACTCGGGCTAAATCGCCGGTGGCGCGATTCAGCATGGCTGTTTCGATGCTGAGTGCTTCTGCCATTTTCAAATCATTCTAGAGCAGAGTTGCTGTACTGTTACTTCGCGGGATTCTAGAGTCACTTCTCCTCACTGCGGCACTCTTGTGCTTTAGGACGCGAACACCATATAGCTGGGTTCCAGGCCGCGGCGCCGGCAATGTTCCAGATAAAGCCCTGCATAGCTCTCCAGCACATAATCTTTTCGCGAGAATCCAAGGGCTCGCGCGGTCTCATCAATCCATTCGCCAGGTCCTTCTAACTCGAGAAAATCGCCAATAGGAGTTTCGTCCAGAGTCACGGTTCCGACGCGCTTGTTGTCCTCGAATTCGGTGCGATATTTCTCATAACGAAACGTGACGTGGTACCCAAGCTGAGACAGGATTCGGGCGAATGTTTCGAGCGAGCCGATGCTGGTTTCTAGCTCCGGACGGACCTTGTATGCGCTGCTTGCGCCGGGGCCTTTCCAGGTAATCAGAGACATATCGCCGACCTGCCTGAGACGCAGGAGCATACTTTTTCGACGAAGCGTTTGATCATCTGTATCGTAGAGAGCGTTCGATTCGAACTGGCGCGCAACGGAAATCCCGAGGCCCAAGCGTTTGAGCGAGTCGAACACCGAATTGCGGTCGGAGAGCCTGATTTTGACTTCTGTTTCTTCAGCCGGCTTCATTTTTGAAAATCAGATCTGCGAATGTATGGGGATCCTGCTTGAATTTTCCCATGCGTATAATGGAGGCCATACCTTAAGCAGCCAGCGCGCGCCCGTAGCTCAGGTGGATAGAGCGTCTGACTTCGAATCAGCAGGTCGGGAGTTCGAGTCTCTCCGGGCGCGCCAAAATCCGTATAATCAAGATGCTGAACGGAGTTCCCCTATGGGTACCACATCACTCACGGTCTCGATGGAAGACTACCTCAGTTTTGAAGCGCCGGAGGGGACAAAGGATGAGCTCATCGAGGGAGAAATAGTCATTTCGCCGTCGGGATCCCCTAGACATGCGCTTGTGATTAAGAGACTCGTGCGACTGCTTGATGAAATGCTCGAGGGCGCAGATTTCGAGGTTAACTCGGATTTGAGCATTGTCCTGGATGCTTCGAACCCGGTCAGCATGCCGCGGCCAGACGCGTTTGTGATGGACCGACGGCGGTTCTTGGCTGCAGCCGAGCGCGATGTGTTCCCCGCCGGGGCTCCAGAGTTGGCGGTTGAGGTCGTCTCGCCCGGAAATACAAAAAAGGAACTCCTGAAGAAGATCAGACTTTATCTTCGTCATGGCTCATCGGCTGTGTGGGTTGTTTATCCAAAAACACGCACCACCACCGTGTGGGAATCCGAGGACACGAGCAGGGAATTCCGCAACGGCGAAACTGTCATGTTGCCCCATCCGCTTCCCCAGCTCGGGATTCGCGTATCGGAGATCTTTTCGGTACTTCCATAAAGCGAATGGCCGATAACGGTTCACCCCGCTGATCTCTTCGTGCGGGCATGCCCGCACCCTACAAATCGGTTCAGTTGTGGGGTTCAAGAGCTATGCGGCCTTTTGCGGGCGGATGGGCCTTTCTGCTGCCTCTTCGGCGCGAAGTTCTGCGGCGATTCTGTCCATTTGCAGCATGTTGGTTTTCGAGATCTGGTGATCCATTTCGGCCTGGCGGAACATAATGTCGAAGCGGTGCATGTCCTGCTTGCGCTTTTCGGCGGCTTCCCGGCGGGCGTGGTCGGCCGCCTGGCGGGCATTTTCCGCTTCCAGGCGCGCTTGTTGGCGTCGCGCTCGTTCTTCTTGCTGAACTAATTTGCGCTGCTGCGATTCGAACTCAATTTCGGCTTTGCGCTTTTCCGCTCTGAGCTTTAGGAGCTGAGCGAGGCTCTTGTGGAAGGCTCGGTCGTGCGTGGTCTGGTAACGGAGGTAGAGAGCGAGCTGCTTTTCGGATCCTCCGGCGCGATCTCGGGTTTGAAGCAGGAATTTTGGAGCGTGATGGCGCGCTGGGTGAGCCAGTAGTGCTGGGCCAGTTTGCGAACCAGGATCTGTTCGGTTGGGGTGGCGGGTTGGTGCTCGAGATCGAGGCTTTGCAGGAGCTCGTCGAAGGCGTGCTGATGCTCCCAATCGAGAACGGTGAATTGAGAACCGGACAGGCCGTGCGAGAAGTGATTTCGCGCGGAGGCGGCTTTGCCTTCGGGAGTACGGGGGCCGGTGGAGAGTTGAGCGTTGGCTTGGTTGGCTGAGATTTGAGCGGGAGTCGACATGGTTATGGTCCTTTCGTTAGATCGTGGGCTGCGGGCTTGGCAAGCCAAGCCCCTGCGCCCCAAATGAAAAAGCCCGGATGCGCGACGGCACCGGGCGGTGAAATGCGTGAGGAAGCGGCCCGTCAGTTCTTTCCGGGCTGCGTTTCGCGGCGCTGATTGCGGAGGCGTCGCATTAGCAAACGGCGGCGGCAGCGGCGACAGTTGGGATCGGGAGCGTCGGCGTGGCATTTCGTGCGCCCTCTGCCAGTCGGCTCGATGATGTATGGAGGCCGCACACGAGTAGCCGCGCGAAGCCGGGCTTGCTCGATCTTTTCTTTGATGCTACGTCGCATCGAACGGCTCGAAAGTAGCATTGTTGGGCGCGCCGGGCCTGGTAAGTCGGAGTAAGTCTCTGACTTTTAAGGCGAAATTCTTTTTGAGTGTTGTGACCGCTGGACGAAGTTCCCGGTACATCGTGCTGAACCTGACACTTTCGTACAATCGAGCGAGACAGGTAAGATCTTGCCGCGATCAGCACTCGTTCTCGCAATTCTTGGCGCATTTTTGCTCGCCTCGTGCGAGGGGCAACGTGGTTCGCACGCCAGCGTCAAGAGCTCAGTTGAGTATGAGCTGAGGCAGATTCACGCGATCGACAATCATGCACACCCGATGAAAGCTGTCGGGCAAGGCGAAGAAGATCACGAATACGACGCGCTGCCCGTCGAAGGCATCCCGAGCTTCGCATTGCCGACTGTGTTTAGCGAGGGCAATCCCTATTTCCCACAGGCGTGGCACACGCTTTTCGGGTACCGGTATTCCGATTCGAAGCCTGAGCATCTGGCGGAGCTCGAAAAAGCAAAACGGGATTTAGCGAAGCAAAAGGGCGATCTTTATCCTTCCTGGGTTCTGAATCAAGCGAACACGGAGATCATGCTTGCCAACCGGGTCGCGATGGGGCGAGGCCTGCCGAGCGATCGGTTTAAATGGGTGCCTTTTGCGGATATGTTTTTGTTCCCGCTGAACAACGAGTCATACAAGGCGAAAGATCCGGATCACGATGTCTTTTTCGGTAGAGAAGAGAAGCTGCTCAAGGGATACATGGCGAACGCACAAATGCAGAAACTCCCAGTGAGCTTCGATGATTATTTGACGTTTGTCTCGCATCAGCTCGAAAGCTGGAAATCCGGGGGAGCCGTGGCGTTTAAGTTCGAGCTGGCGTACCTGCGTGACTTAGATATAGGCAATCCACAGAAGGAAAATGCGGAGCGGGTATATTCCATCTACAGCCAGTCGTCGGCGCCCTCAGATGACGAGTACAAGATGGTTCAAGATTACGTATTCCGCCACATCGCGCATGAGGCGGGCCGGCTCGGGTTGCCGGTACATTTTCATTGCGCTTTGGGCGCGGGCAGCTACTTTCGCGATGCTACCGGGAATTCACTAGCGCTCGAGCCGCTATTCAACGATCCGGGCATGCGCAAGACGAACTTCGTCCTGCTTCACGGTGGCTGGCCCTTTACTAAAGAATCAGCCCTTATGATCCTAAAGCCGAACGTGTATCTTGATTTTTCCGCGTTCGAGTATTTCGCCTATCCCTCGCAGGCAGCCCGTGACATTCGCCTGTTCCTCGAATCCGCGCCTGAAAAGGTACTTTACGGGTCGGACGCCAGTCCGTGGGGCGGCGATGTGGGGTGGGAAGAGACTGCCTGGATCGGGTCCAACAACGGAAGGCAGGCACTGGGGCTGGCGCTGACAGCGATGATCGACGACGGCGAGATCAGCGAGGATCGCGCGAAAGAGATCGCGCACATGGTGATGCGGGAAAACGCGAGAAGACTGTACCGGTTCTGAGGCCATGCGGCGCCTCCTGATCCGTCCTGGCGCGATTGGCGATTGCATCCTTTGCTTTCCCGCGCTTGAATATTTGGCGGCGGAGTTCACGGAAATTTGGATTCCCGGGGCGGTGGTTCCCCTCGTTTGGTTCGGCGATGTTGTGCGCTCACTTGCTTCGACGGGAATTGATCTGGCCGGCGTTGGAGACCTGGCGATGGATCCGAAGCTCAAAGAGAAGCTTCAGCAGTTCGACGAAATCGTGAGTTGGTACGGCGCAAACCGGCCGGAGTTTCGTGAGGCACTCACGAAGCTCGGGGTTAGGTGCCGCTTCCATGCAGCGCTTCCGCCGCGAGGCAGTCCCGAACATGCGGTCGACTTTTTTGCCCGCCAGGTTGGGGCGCCAGAGGCTCTTATTCCGCGGATCGCAATGAGTGGGATTACTTCTCAAGACTCTGTCGTTGTTCATCCGTTTTCCGGCGGCGCTCGTAAGAATTGGCCGCTCGAACGCTACCGGGAACTGGCTGCGCGACTCGGCTCGGAAGTTGAGTGGACGGCGGGTCCTGAAGACGTACTTGCAGGAGCGGTTCGCTTTACGGATCTCGGAGAACTGGCGCGCTGGATTCGAGGCGCGCGGCTTTACATTGGTAACGATTCGGGAATCACTCATCTAGCCGCGGCGGCGGGAGCGCGAACGCTCGCGCTATTCGGGCCGTCATCATCCCCGGCCTGGGCGCCACGCGGGAGCAATATAACGATCTTATGGGCGGAATCGCTCGAAGAATTGAGTGTCGAGCAGGTGCTCGACGCGGTAAATGGTCTGCTCGGGCCGCCAGAAGTCGAGGCGGGCAGAACTAAGCCAGAGGGGTTCGCAGCTTTTCGAGATCGGCCGGTTCACCGAACTTGGCGCCCTGAAGCGCCGGATTGATGCTGCGGCATAAACCGAGAAGCACGGAGCCTGCGCCTACTTCGATGAAGCGCGCGATTCCGCGATTGGCGATCCCGCGTATGCTTTCAGTCCAGAGGACCGGATTCGGTATTTGCTCAAACAGTCCTTGGCGGGCCTCTTGGGCGGTTGTAATCTCCTGAGCTTGCCAGTTGTTGATCAGCGGAACTCTCAGGTCCTTAAACGCCGTTGAGTCCAAATCGGCCCTGAGTCTCTCCTGGGCTGGCCGCATTAAGGGGCAATGAAACGGCGCGCTCACAGGCAGAAGAACTGCACGCTTTGCGCCCGCTGCTTTGGCCAATTCTATGGCTCGTTGAACGGCTCCGGCATGGCCGGCAATGACGACCTGATCGGGAGAGTTGAAGTTCGCTGCCGTAACTACTTCGCCTTGAGCAGCCTGATCAATGACGTGCTGGAGCCTGCCTTCGGGCAATTTGAGGAGAGCAGCCATGGCACCTACTCCTTGCGGCACGGCTTCCTGCATATACCGGCCGCGCTTTTGAACTAAGCGGAGTGCACCGGCGAAGTCGAGAGACCCGGCAGCCACGAGAGCTGAATACTCTCCCAGGCTATGTCCGGCAACAAGGCCCGGCTCATACCCTAGCTCGCGCAGAACGCGGAGTGCTGCTATGGATACGGCGAGTAACGCGGGTTGTGTGTTCTCTGTTTTTCTGAGATCCTCCTCCGGACCCTCGAAGCAGAGCTTCGAGAGAGCATATCCGAGCGCTGCGTCGGCTTCGTCAAAGGAGCGCCGCGCCTCCGGGTACTCTTCCGCAAGATGCCTTCCCATTCCGACGTACTGCGACCCCTGGCCGGGAAATAGAAACGCGAGCTTTGGATTTTCGAACCCTTGCGCGGACTCGTTGCGTCTCATGGGTGAACGAGCAGACGCGTCGGGTTCAGGGGAGTCACCGGGCGGGCTCGGTTGCAGAGAGTTTGGGAGGAGATTGCGATGCTACATACAGCGGTTAAGGAGAACCGGGCAGCACCACGCGAAACAGAGTCGCGCATAGACCTGGCTTATTGTCCTATCTGCACGCACACGGTGCAAGCTCAAGTTATTTTACGCGGGAAAAGGCTGATCGTGAAGCCAGGGCAGAAGTGCTCACGCTGCCATTCTCCACTGGACGCGGGCTACGTGATGCAGCGGGATCGAGCTGCCTAAGCGGTCCGCTATCGGGGCAATCCGCACTGCGTCCAATGTGTTCTATAGTGAAGACGAAGCGATGAAAAAGAAACTTACGGTTGAGCCTATCGTCGCCCCGGAGCTTTTGGAATTGGCTAAGAAGTCGCTAGAGGCTGAAAAAAGACCTGCGACGACGCGCTGTGGGGTGTGCGGCGCGTTATGCACGCCTCTGACGGGGCCTCAAACTCCCGATGAACTCTGCTGGGTTTGCCGGCGTTTGAAGATCAGCGCTTGGCGCGATTCTGATCAGCAAGTTCCTGCTCAGGAATAGACTCTGACGGCTGTTCTCGGCAATTCTGTCCGATCCTAAGTACCCGTAACCGTAAACGTCCCGGAGCTCGTAACCGAACCGCCTTGAGTGGTTACCGCGATCGCCCCGGTTTTTGCACCTGTGGGGACTGGAACAGTGACTTGGGAATCGGAGTTCACCGTAAAGGCACCGGCGTTCACGCCACCGAAAGAAATCTGCAGCGTTTGAGTGAGGCCAGTACCCGTGATGACTACATTTTTCCCTGGGGGCCGCTTGTGGGGGCGAAACTCGTCATCTTTGGAGTCACACGAAATACTTGAGTGGTTGTTAAAATATTGCTCCCAGTCGTCAGTGTGACTGGACCTGTCAGGGCACCCGCGGGTACGGTCGAGGTCAGGTAAGTCCCTGATTGCGAGGTGACGGTGCCCACCTTACCGCCAAAAGAAATTGCTGTAGCATTCGTGAATCCCTGTCCCAAAATCTCGACCGTGGAGCCGACCTGCCCAGAAGTGGAAATTAGCCGAGCGAATGGCGGCAACTGGAGATTCAAGCTGTAGATGGTTCCCTGATTTCCGGTCCCTCCGTAGTTCGTGAGTCCATAGAGTACGCCGTTCGTGTGTTGCAGAAGCGGCACCTGAGGATTCTCGCCCAAATTTGGAGTAAAAGGAATAAGAAGAGAATAAGCAGGCTGCGGCGAAAGCTGGAATTCGAAGATGGTTCCGTATCCGTCTCCAATCCCGCCGGCCGCGGTTGCGCCGTACAGGTTTCCATCTGAGGCTTGAATCAGGCTTGCGTACGGCCAAGCTCCATCGCCGGGGATTGTACCGAAGGCGTAAAGCTTGTTCAGCACTCCGCTTGGCATTAACTGGAAGATGAGTCCAGATGAATGAGTGCTGCCCAAAGATGTTGTGCCATAAAAGTTGCCGTCAGTTCCCTGAATCAAAGCAGCGAATGGCTGGCCGCCATTCGTTTCATTGAACGTGTAGAGAGAAGTGAACGTACCCGAAGGGGAGACGCGAAATATACTGCCGACATTGTACGATCCTCCGTAAAAAGTGGTGCCATACAGATTTCGGTCGTTGCCCTGGAGCAATGGAGCCATTGCATTGGTATAGCTTCCGGTAAATGCGTGAATGGTGGTCAGTTTGCCCACAGGCGTTATCTGGTAGATGGTTCCGAAAGCTGCTTCGCCACCGGAGGTAGTGGTGCCATAGAAATTGCCGTCGGCGGCCTGGATCGGAGCGGCGTAGGGCTGGCCACCATCGGTGCCGTTTGTGAAGTTGTAAAGAACAGTGAGACTGCCCGCGGGAGTTATTTTGAACACCGTGCCATATCCGGCGCTGCCTCCCTGTATTGTTGTTCCATAGAAATTGCCATCGGTTCCCAAAGTGAGGCCTCCCTGCGGAGCAGCACCGTGTGCACCGTCGAAGCTGTAGAGAACAGTCAGAGTTCCGGCGGGGGTGAATTTGAAGATTGTTCCATTACCGTTGGCTCCCCCTGCAGGGCTGGTAGTGTAGATACTCCCGTCGCGCCCTTCAACCAGTACACCCGGGGTAACGGGATTTTGGGGATTTCCAGGAGTGCTGCCGAGGTTATAGAGCACGGTGAAGTTAGGTTTGACTGTAGTTTGCGGGCTAGACGCATTTCCGGTCAGACCGTAGATCACATACAAAATAGAGATAATGCTGGTGCAAGCAAAAGCAGTTTTCAGGAGTTGCATTCCAGGCGCCCTTCTAATGTGAGGTTTTAAACAGAACCTATCACAGGCTTGGGATGGACCGGATAGCGCTGCTTGCAGATCGAGCCTTTTGGTACTACTTTTAGATCAGAAATGTACTAAGGCATTGCGCCACTCTAATCTGATTCACGGGAACCGGCAAGGAGATCTTCTCATCACACGTATACGGCGCAATCTTTGATTGTTGGAGGGATTGTTATGGGTACGACTCAGTTGATACGTTGCATGGGAATAGCGCTGCAGCTGGCCGGGTTTGGGGCGGCCCAATCAACGAGCGAACAGGGGTCGACCGTGACGCAAAGCACGGTCGAGAAAGAGAAGAAACCGAAGAAAGATCGCGGCGCTGCGTCAGAAATGGGGCATGGCGCGGGCGACATGGCGGGCGGAGCAGCGAAGGGAGCCGGTAGCTTGGCGAAGGGTACCGCAAAGGGAGCTGGGGATCTCGCAACACTGCACCCGATCGATGCGGCGACTGATGTAGGAAAAGGCGCTGCGGGTGCCGGTAAGAACGCAGGGGTGGGCGCCGCGAAGGGCACGGGGAAAATCGCGAAAGGAATCGGCAAGGCCTTCAAACATCTTTTGTGAGATGCGCAAGCGTTCCAGACGTTCTTCATCGAGTGGAGTGCGCGCCCGCGCTCATAAACGACTTTACATTCTGTAGTTAGTCTCCATGGAGCTCGCGCCAGCGATGAACAAGATCTTGAGCCGCGGCGCGCCAATTGGGAAAGTGAAATTCAAAACCGCCGGCGAGTAACCGGCCCGGGATTACGCGCCGGCTCTTGAGAATAAGCTCGGTCTCAGTGCGTAGGAAAACAGCGCCGATTTCGAGCATCCATTCTGAAGCCGGAATTCCGATGTAGCGAGTGCACCAGGCATTCCGCAGGGATCGCATGAAATCGCGGTTGCAAACCGGATGTGGAGAGCAGATATTGACGACACCGCTCAGTTGTTCGCGCGCGATTAGAAACTCGATAGCGCGGATGAAGTCCACATCGTGAATCCAAGAAACGTACTGCTGTCCGGAACCGATGGTTCCTCCGAAGCCCAAGCGAACCAGATGAAGCAGGGTGTCAAATATGCCGCCCGAATCAGGGCTCATGATCATTGCGCTTCGCATCGCGATTTTGCGCGTGCGCGGGGTCTCAGCTGCGAAAAAGGCCCGTTCCCAACTACTGGCTACATCGATGCTGAAGCTCCATTTGGCTGGTGCGTTGGGTTCTGTTCCGCCGATCTCGCCTGTGGCTTCGTCCATTGGACGGTCGAGAGCGTGGCGATAAATGGTCGCCGTACTGGCATTTAGCCACAACGCCGGTGGATGCGCAGCTTGAGCAATGGCTTGACCGATCAAACCGGTAGTAATGGTTCGTGAGTTCTTGATTTCGCGCCGGTTCGCCGCACTGTAACGGCAGTTGACGCTGCGGCCGGCAAGATTAATGACGAGATCGGCGCCGTCGATAACGCGGGTCCAGCTTCCGAGATCGCAGGCGTTCCAATGAACGAGGTTCCACTCGACTGGATGTGGATGCCGCGCAAGAACGGTGACGGCGTGACCATGCTCGTGGAAGTGGCGCGCGAGAATCTGGCCGACCTGGCCAGTTCCGCCCGGGATGACGATGCGGAGGCGGCCGGATGGCGTCATCAGCCGCCATTCTAGCGGACGATGACGCCAAACTCGGTAGATCACTTCAAGGGCTCATGATCCACTGCGATATTGATACTTAACGTTCGCCGAAGCTGTAATCGACTGAGGCGCTATACTCCGGAACCGAACAAAACTTGAGATTTACAATTCCGATTCCAGCCTGAAATTCGGGTATTACGCGCTTGGCTCGAATAAGCGGTTACAAAAAGAAACCGCTCGCGCAATATTACGAAATGGCAGGATCAAGGGTCTCGGGATTGATCCCAAGTTCCTGAATCGCATCGCGGGCGCGGTTTGCGTCGTAACGGCCCCAGTGCGCGAGGCGCGAAAGAGCGGCGGCTGCAATGCTGGTGCTATCCACTTCAAAGAACTTTCGCAGATGCTCGCGATTGTCACTGCGCCCGAACCCGTCGGTGCCGAGCGACGTGAGGCGGCCTGGCAGCCACGGCGAAATCTGGTCGGCGACCACTTTCATATAATCCGTGGCCGCGATGACTGGCATCTCAATGTTGCCGAGCGCTTGCAGGAGATACGGTTTTCTTTCAGGCTCGCCCGGATGCAGCCGGTTCCAGCGCTCGACAGCGAGAGCTTCGCGCCGAAGCTCGTTATAGCTGGTGACGCTCCAAACGTTGGCACCAATGCCGTATTTTTCAGAGAGAAGTTTTTGCGCCTTTAGAGCCTCGTTCAAAATCGATCCGCTGCCGAAGAGTGTGACTTGAGCCAGTCCGGTTTCGGAGGCTTTATAGAGGTACAGGCCGCGCAGGATTCCTTCACGCACTCCGTCGCTCTCAGGCATCGCGGGCTGAGCATAATTCTCGTTCCCGACCGTAAGGTAATAAAAGCGGTCCTCGTTGTTCTCATACATGCGCCGAATGCCATCTTGTATGATTACCGCAATTTCGTAGGCAAACGCGGGATCATAGCTGATGCAAGTGGGGACGACGCTGAACAGCACGTGACTGTGACCATCCTCGTGCTGTAATCCTTCGCCCAACAGAGTGGTGCGTCCCGCGGTACCGCCCACCAAGAAACCTTTGCCTCGCGCATCTGCAAAGGCCCAGACGAGGTCGCCCATTCGCTGGAAGCCGAACATTGAGTAATAAATGAAGAAGGGGATCGCAGGGACGCCAACATTCGCATACGCAGTACCGGCTGCTGTAAAGGAGGCCATGGAGCCCGCCTCTGTAATTCCTTCTTCGAGGATCTGCCCATCCTTCGCCTCTTTGTAGTACATGAGAACTTCGCTATCGACAGGCTTATAGAGCTGGCCACCGCTCGCGTAGATACCGCGCTCGCGGAACATCGATTCCATTCCGAAGGTGCGTGCTTCATCGGGAATGATGGGCACCACATATTTGCCAAGATCCGGGTTTTTTAGAAGCGTCTTGAGGATTGCGACAAAGGCGCTGGTTGTGGAAGCTTCGCGGCCGCGAGAGCCCGCTAAAACGTCTTTGAACGCGTCGAGCGGAGGGGCCTTTAACTCAATTCTTTTTGGAGCTCGTGCCGGCAGATAGCCGCCAAGTTTTTCCCGGCGTTCCTTGAGGTACTTAATCTCGGGGCTATCGTCGGGCGGACGGACGAACGAGATGGAGTGGATGGTTTCGTCAGGTAGATTCAGATCGAAACGTTTTGAGAGATAGACAAGCTCTTCTTCATTCAATTTCTTCTGCTGGTGAGTGATGTTCTTTCCTTCGCCCGCCTCGCCTAGCCCATAGCCTTTGACGCTCATCGCCAAAATGACAGTGGGCTGACCTTGGTGTTCGGCAGCACGCTTGTACGCGTTGTAGACCTTTACGGGATCGTGACCGCCGCGCCGGAAGCGAGCAATCTGTTCGTCTGTTTTGTCTTCAACCAGTTTGAGCAGCTCGGGATATTTTCCAAAAAACTCTTTGCGGGTGTATGCGCCGCCGCGAGCTTTGAAATTTTGATATTCACCGTCGACGCACTCTCCCATACGCTTCATGAGGAGACCGCTCGTATCGCGCCTCAGCAACTCATCCCAATCTCTGCCCCAAATCAGCTTAATCACGTTCCAGCCAGCGCCGCGGAATACTCCTTCAAGCTCTCGAATGATGCTTCCGTTGCCGCGCACAGGCCCATCGAGCCGCTGCAGGTTGCAGTTAATTACAAAAATTAAGTTGTCGAGCTTCTCGCGTACTGCGACGTGCAAGGCACCGGTAGATTCCGGCTCATCCATTTCGCCGTCGCCGAGGAAAGCCCACAGTTTGCGGTCAGTCTTCGGGAGAATTTCGCGGTTTTCGAGATATCGAAGGAAACGCGCATTGTAAATTGCATTGATCGGTCCGAGGCCCATGGATACGGTTGGAAATTGCCAAAAACGGGGCATCAACCAAGGGTGCGGATATGAGGAAAGGCCGGGCGTTTCGCGCAACTCGTGGCGAAAGTTCTGAAGATCCTGTTCAGTGAGCCGCCCTTCCAGAAAGGCACGCGCGTACACACCGGGAGAAGCGTGACCTTGATAATAGATCAGATCACCCGGTTGGCCGTCGATCGTCGCTCGGAAGAAATGGTTGAATCCAACTTCACTCAGGGTTGCAAGTGAGGCGTACGTCGAGATGTGACCGCCAATGTTGGGATCATACTTGTTCGCCCGGACGACCATAGCTGAGGCGTTCCAGCGAATGAGACTCTTGATGCGGCGCTCGATATCTCCATTCCCCGGAAATGGGACCTCCTCATGAACGGGAATGGTGTTGATAAAGGGTGTATTGACGAGTTGCGGAGCCGAAACGCCGAATTCGGCGGCACGCTCAAGCAGCTTTTCGATTAGATAAGCAGCACGATCCGGACCGGCCTCATCGACGATCTGATCGAGCGCTTCCAGCCATTCCGACGTTTCCTGAGGATCAAGGTCCTTCGGGCGTTCTTCTTTGGTTCGAAGCATCTCGTCAGTGTTTCGGGCGTGTTAACGACAACCCTGAAGCGGTTATAGAACGCTTACTGCATTTAATTATCGCTTATCGCTTGCATTTCTCACTCCGGTAAGGCAATCTAAAAGGTTTTCAATGAAGCTGCGAGTTCTGTATCACGACCACTGTTTCGATGGGGCGGCATCGGCAGCGTTTGTAACTCGCTTTTTACAAACAAAGTTTTATCCAGGCGCTGATCCCTGGTATACGGGCTTGGCGCATCGCGCCGATCAACTATTCGAGGACAGTCTGTTCGATGGCGACGTGAACGTGATTGTTGATTTCAAGTACTCGCCGCACCCAAACGTAACTTGGTGGTTTGATCACCACCAAAGCGCTTTTTTGACTCCGGAAGATGCAGAACACTTCCGGCACGAGACCTCGGGACGGAAGCTGCTGGATCCGAGTTATCGGTCCTGCACTAAATTCATTTCGACGGTTGTCAGAGAACAGTACGGTTTTGAAGCGCCGGATTTGGAGGAGTTAATTACCTGGGCCGACATTATAGACGGAGCCTTGTTCGAGAGCGCTCAAGCGGCTGTCGAGATGAATGCGCCAGCGATGAAGCTGACGCTTGTCATCGAAGGAAGCAAAGGCTCCAAGCTGGTAGAGAAGATCATCCGCGATATGCAGCGACGCCCGCTGGCGGACATCATCACTGAACCTGAAGTAAGGGCTAACTACGACAAGCTTTATCAGGCGCATCTGCGGACCATTGATGTCATTCGTGGCTCGGGATCATGCGATCGCGGCGTAATCTATTTCGACCTGGTGGACTCAGGAATTGAAGGGTATAACAAATTTATTCCGTATTACTTGTTCCCCGATTCTGCCTATACAGTTTCGGTTTCCACTTCGAGCTTTCGCACGAAGGTTTCAGTAGGGTCAAATCCGTGGGTACGCGAACCACTGCGCCACAATCTTGCGACAATTTGCGAGCGCTACGGCGGCGGAGGTCACCCCAAAGTAGGGGCGATCAGCTTTCCCATCGGCGCAGTAGGTGAAGCACGCAGGGCAGCGGCGGAAATCAGGGAAGAACTGAAAAATTGAAAAGCGCGCACGTCCATTGCTGCGTGGCAGGTGGAGGACCGGCTGGAATGATGTTCGGTTTTCTACTCGCTCGCGCAGGAGCGCAAGTGCTGGTGCTTGAAAAACACGCGGATTTCCTGCGGGATTTTCGCGGCGATACCATCCACCCGTCGACGCTCGAACTCATGCATGAAGTGGGACTTGCTGATCAGTTTTTGAAACGGCCTCATCAGGAAGTGACGCGACTGCATGCACAAATCGGCGGGACGAAAATTACGGTGGCCGATTTCACGCATCTGCCAACCCGGTCAAAGTTCATCGCTTTTATGCCGCAGTGGGATTTTTTGAACTTCATCGAAGAGCAGGCGAAGCGCTACTCAAATTTTCAACTAAAGATGCAAGCTGAGGCTGTGGACCTGATCGAGGAGAGCGGCCGCGTTGTGGGTGTCCGCGTAAACATACCTGATGGCGAATTGGAGGTTCGCGCCGATTTGATTGTTGGAGCCGACGGACGGCATTCGACGGTTCGCGAGAAGGCCGGGCTTAAAGGCGTGGATCTCGGCGCCCCAATTGATGTGCTTTGGATGCGTCTATCACGACACAGCGATGACGGTGAGCAATCGCTCGGTCGATTTGATCAGGGCAGGATTCTCGTGATGATCGATCGCGGCGATTATTGGCAGTGCGCGTACGTGATTCCCAAGGGAGAGTATGACGAGATTCGGGAAAGAGGCCTCCCAGCATTTCGCGAGAACATCGCGCAGGCTGCTCCGTTCCTGCGCGACCGACTAAGCGAGCTGACCGATTGGAGTGACATTAAGCTGTTGACAGTAATGATTAATCGCTTGATTCACTGGTGCCGGCCAGGGCTGCTGTGCATTGGGGACGCGGCCCATGCGATGTCTCCCGTCGGAGGAGTGGGCATTAACCTTGCAATCCAGGATGCGGTTGCCGCCGCGAACATCCTTGCCGGACCGCTGAAGCAGGGTCGGCTTGCAATTGACCACCTTCATCAGGTCCAGAAGCGGCGCGAGCTGCCCACGCGCGTCACCCAGCGGTTCCAGGTATTGATCCAAAACCGGGTAATCAGTCGAGTGCTCCGCAGTGATCGAAAGCTGGGCCTGCCGTTCCCGCTGAAGTTGGTTCGAAGGTGGCCGTTTCTGCGGCGGATTCCGGCGCGTGTTATTGGGATCGGCGTTCGTCCGGAGCACGTGAGAACGCCAGATGCTTCAGAGCGACGGGCCGCCTCAGCCTGAAGATCGAGTTGGCGGGAGTAAATCGTCAGGTTCAGCGCGGAATCAGTTTTTCGAGATGCTTAGCGAGAATATCGACTTCGATATTCACGCGCGAGCCGGCCGGATAGGTGTGCAGTGTAGTGTTCTCGAAAGTGTGCGGAATGATCGTGAATCCGACGATATCGTCCGCGATTTCCGCCACCGTTAGACTGATGCCGTCAACCGCTACCGAGCCTTTGCCAACAATATAACGAGTCAATTCGTGTGGCACTCGAATGCGTAACCACCAGTTCTGGTTGCCGAGCGATTCGACAGAGACTATGTCAGCCGTCCCGTCGACGTGACCGAGAACGAAATGTCCATCAAGGCGGCTTTCTGCCCGTAATGGACGCTCGAGATTGACGCGCGATCCGAGTGTAAGCTCTCCCAGATTGGTTCGCTTCAGCGTTTCCGGCGCAAGGTCGGCTGCAAATCTGTTCCCGTCCAGCTCAACAGCGGTAAGACATGCGCCGTTTACTGCAATGCTCGCGCCGGTTTTGGCATCTTTCAAAATATTCGAGCATTCAATCGTGAGCCGGGCACCCGCATCTCTCCTCTCGAATGCGGTCACTCGGCCCAGTTCCTCAATAATGCCGGTGAACATCAGTTCTTTACAACGTACGCTTCGACTGCGAACTCATTTTCCGATACTGGATGCACCGTCAGACGTTCGAGAAGCATTGCGTCGGCGCGGCGCATGCGACCTTTGCCACCGGCGACGGGCAGGCTCTGCAAGCCGCCAAGAATCTTCGGCGCGTAATAGAACAAGATCTTATCCGCAATCTGGCTATCGAGCATCGCCCAATTCACTTTGCTTCCTGCTTCGACGAGCACGGAGAGGTATCGGTTTTTGGCTAAATGCTCGATCACTTTGCGGGGATCAGTCCGGCCGACTTGTCCATCGGCGATCAGAACCTGAATTCCGGCATTCTCGAGAGCTCTTCTGCGGGGTCCGGGCGCAGCCGATGTCCCGACAACCAGGACATCGCCTTTCGCGCTCATGATCATTTTTGAGTTCAGTGGGATTCGCAACTGTGAATCCAGAACGATCCTGAGAAGGGGGCGGCTCCGTTCGCGACCGGAACGGTCGGTTAGCAGGCAATCGTCCTCTAGAACGGTGCCAATACCGGTAAGGATCGCATCAGAGAAGTGCCGCACTTGCTGAACGCCGGCTCGAGCGATATCGCTCGTGATCCACCCGATGTTGTCCTGTGGCGCAGCAATTTTTCCATCTAAGGTCAACGCGGCTTTAACCGTTACGAGCGGCAGTCCGGTTTTCATGAAGTGGATGAACGGCTCGTTCAAGCGGCGGGCAGCGGAGTCGTGGCCATCTTCAACGATCACTTCGATTCCCGCCTCGCGGAGCCTCGCGAGACCGCGGCCGCTCACTTCGGGATTGGGATCTTCCATCCCGGCGACGACGCGCGAGATTCCGGCTCGGAGGATGGCGTCGGCGCAGGGACCTGTCCGGCCATGATGCGCGCAAGGCTCTAAGGTCACATACAACGTCGCGCCCCGCGCAGCTTCGCTCGCCTCTCGTAGAGCAATGATCTCGGCGTGATCGACGCCAGCCCACGTGTGAAATCCACGACCGACGATAGTTCCATCGCGCACGACGACAGCCCCCACGGTAGGATTCGGGCTTGTGAGACCGCGGCCCTGCTCCGCGAGGCGGAGAGCTTCCTGCATGTAGCCGTTCATAGCAGCGACACTTTCATCAGTCGAACAGAGATGCGACGAAACTTTCGGGTTCGAACGGCAAGAGATCGTCGATTTTCTCGCCGACGCCAACGAACCGGATAGGCAAATTCAGCTCGCGCGCGATGGCGATGACAATGCCTCCTTTGGCGGTGCCGTCCAGTTTCGTCAGAATGATGCCGGTGACACCGGCTGACTCCGTGAATTTCCGCGCTTGCTCGAGGCCGTTTTGCCCGGTGGTGGCGTCGAGCACCAGCCAAACCTCGTGTGGCGAGCCCGACACCACGCGCTGGGCTGTTCGGCGCATCTTTTCGAGCTCCGCCATGAGGTTTTCTTTCGTGTGAAGGCGGCCGGCCGTATCGACGATGACGTAATCGAGCCGGCGCGCCTTTGCGGCTTGCAGAGCGTCAAACACAACCGCGCTGGGATCAGCGCCCGTTTTTTGACGGATCATATCGACTCCAGCGCGCTGAGCCCAAATCTCCAGTTGCTCAATTGCTGCGGCGCGAAAGGTATCGGCGGCGCAAAGGAGAACTTTTCTGCCTTCACCCAAGAAGCGGTTTGCGAGCTTGCCTATGCTGGTGGTCTTTCCCGAACCGTTAACTCCGACGATCATCACAACAGCAGGCGGATCCTTCACCACTTTGATGGGGGTTTCCGATGCGCGAAGAATCTCTAGCAAGTGGTCCCGGATGAGGCCACGGATTTCGGCCGCGTCATTCGTTGCGCTGCGGTCCACAGTTTGCCGGATACGTTCGAGAATGTCCTGAACTGTACGGACACCCAGATCCGCAGTAATCAGCGTGTATTCGAGTTCCTCGAGAAGATCGGCGTCAATTTCTTTCCTTCCGTACAAGGCATCTTCAAGCCGATCTACGAGCCCGGAACGCGTTTTCTGGATACCCGCCTTGAGGCGGTCGAGGAGATTAGGCTCGGTGGGAACCGATCCAAAAAGCGTCTGAATTGCCATTTAGGCTGTTGATTCGCCCTAGTTTACCAAGCGAGCGCAATTTTCGAGTTTTACGTCCGGGGACCTGTTGATCGTTCCAAATTCCGACGATAGAGATGATGTGGAAACGCACGCCTGGAGAAAAGTGGATCCGGCACTTCCACGGCTGCCCCGGCAATTGGAAAAGCCGGAACAGAAACCAAAATTCTCGTGGTATTTGCTGATTGCGGCGGTGGCCATCGGGGCGGGAGCGCGAATCTTCGGACCTTCGTGGATGCGCGTGCTCTTTGAAGGCGTAAGCGTCGAAAACTTCGCAGGCGCTGGGGCTCTCGCCATTGCTTTTGCAATCGCCATCGTGTGGCATGAAGCCGGGCACTTAACCGCGGCGCTTCTTCTGAATTTCGATATACTCGGCCTCTCACTCGGGCCGATTCGTGCCACTTATCTTCACGGTTCCTGGAGTTTTCATTTATCGGGCAATTTCTTTTCCGCGTCAGTATCCGCGATTCCCAGGGACAATCACGCTTGGCGGAAACGAATGTTGCTGGTGGTCGCTGCGGGTCCCGCCGCAACCTTTCTGAGCGGAACTATCTCCGGATTGCTGCTGTTCAGCGGCGTATTCGATAGCTGGATGAAAAACCTCCTCACGTTTTCGACAGAGCTGAACATCTTTTTCTTCGCGCTAGGACTCGTTCCGAATGGCAGCAGAGCGCGTGCGCGAAACGATGCGACATTGTGCTACTCGTTGATGCGAAATACTGTCGAAGCGCAAGAGATTCTTCTATATCATCTGGTTACGCAGCTCTCAATTACCGGCGTGAGGCCGCGTGACTATCCGGAACGTATCATTCGCAGGCTAGCCGCGACACGAGGTAGGCCTGACATGTCGCTGATTTTCGCTCAAGCCATCGCATTCTGGGCTCTCGATTGTGAAGACTTGCAGACTGCGAGAGCTTGGCAGCGCCGTGCGCTCGAACTGAGCGAATTTTGCGATCTGCGAATGCAAAATCTTGCACTGGCGCAATCGGCATTTTTTGACGTTCTATTCGAGAGTGATTTTGCAGCCGCAAAATTCAAATTTGCACAGGTCGATCTGGACGCTCTCTCTCCGCGCAATTTTATGCACCGGGCGAAAGCAGCCGCCCAGCTTACGGAAGCCAATATAAGCGAGACATTGGCCGAGATCCAGCGGGCCAGGTTTTCATTTCCGCGGCATCTCCCGTACTATGAGTTTGAGCGGAAATTGCTTCAGCAACTGCACGAGAGGGCTTTAGAAGTGGCCGAGCAGCATAGAAATGCGCAGCTCCGGGAAAGAGTGCGCCCGTGAAGTTGGCAGCAGAAACTAAGACACGCCAACGAGTGGCTCTGCTTTTCACGGTACCTCTGCTGTTCAGTCTGCTGTTTTTCCTGGCGAATCAGATTGCCGAACACATTGATGTAGGATTCCTTCAACTCCAGAATCTGAACTCGAGCCTCGACCGGCTACTGTCACTTTCAAAAGATGTCGAAATGGGCGAGCGCGGATTCCTGCTCACTGGGGATGATCGTTATTTGACCCCTCTTGAGGAGGCGAACGCGTGGCTTCCAGGTGAAATCGATCTTTGCCGTGCCTACGCGAAAGACCGGCCCGGATTGCAGCCGAAGGTGGAAGAAGCCATCGGACTGATGCAGAAAAGGTTCGCTGAAACGAATCAGGTTTTGGAGACTCAACGGACGAAAGGCTTTGCAGCCGCATTAGAACTGATGAAAACGGGCAATGCACATGAAACCATGGATCTCGTTCGGAAGAGCGTGGGCGATCTCAAGACCGAGCTAAGCAACGAACAAAGCTCGTATCTTAATCGCCAGCGCACGCTCAACCACGCCGCCTTTGTGCTGTTTATAGCGGGAACGGCCATCATGATCGTCGTCCTAATCTCGCTTTACAACGCATTAATTCACTTTCTGGAAGGACGGGATGCGGCCCAAGCGCAGTTGCAGGCGCTAAACACGGAATTGGAAGCGCGCATTGATGAGAGGACTCGCGAGCTTAAAGAAATCAATGAAGAGCTGCAACAGTTCGCCTATGTGGCAAGTCACGATTTGCAAGAGCCGCTTCGAACGATAACCAGCTTCACTCAACTCCTCGCCGAGAGATATAAGGGGCAGTTTGACGATGATGCCGATGAATTCATCGGATACATCGTTAGCTCATCATCCCGGATGCGTGATTTGATAAATGGTCTTTTGACGCTGGTGCATCTGCGGAAAGCCGGCCAGCCCACGTTACCCGTTTCATTTGAACAGTTACTTGAAGAAGCGGAAGCAAGCCTTCAGGCTTCTATCCGGGAGTGCCAGGCTGAAATTCAACACGGGCCCCTTCCGGCGTTAATCGTCGACAAAGTGCAGTTCTCTCAAGTTTTTCAGAACTTGATTTCAAATGCGATCAAATACCGCAGCGGCGAGTCACCCGTTATTCAGGTGAAAGCGAAGCGAGAAGGTGGCCTCTGGACCTTCTCAGTCTCCGACAACGGGCAGGGTTTTGAGCCGCAATATGCCGAAAGAATTTTCGGGCTGTTCCAGCGTCTGCACGGCCGCGACGTAGAAGGAACCGGAATGGGTCTCTCAATCGCGCGAAAGATTGTGGAGCGCCACGGCGGCCATATCTGGGCGGAGTCAAGGCCTGGAGCGGGGTCGACGTTCCATTTCAGTCTGCCGGTTACGCTGGAACCATCCCGGCACACCTTGCCAAGAGAGGCGTCAACGGCGATGGCCCAAACACAACAGCCGGTTTGATACTACTGCAGCGGCAATTCGCCGTTCTTTGCCGACTCGTCGCCGTTTTCCGGAATCACGGATGCCGCCGCCACCTGATCGCCTTCTTCCATGCGGACCAGACGCACACCTTGAGTTGAACGGCCGGCCTGGCGAATTTCGCTCGATTCGAGGCGGATGATTTTACCGTCTTTGGTGATGATCATGAGATCGGTACTCTCTTTTACTGAGAGCACGGCAACAACCTTGCCGACTTTCGGCGTGGTCTTCATGTTGATGACCCCCTTCCGGCCGCGCCCGGTCAAACGATAATCCTGAAGCGGCGTGCGCTTGCCAAAGCCGTTTTCGGAAATAGAAAGAATGAGGCCATCTTTCTCGACGACCAGAAGGCCGACCAGGTAATCGCCGTCTTCCAGATCCATGCCACGCACTCCGCGAGCTTGCCGTCCCATTGGCCGAACGTCGCCTTCATTGAAGCGAATCGCCATACCCTCATGGGAACCGAGGAAAATAAAGTTATTTCCGTTAGTGATCGCCGCGCCCAGCAACTCGTCACTGTCATCTAAGGCGAGCGCGATGATGCCGCGCGAGAGCGGGTTGTCGAACTCGGTCAGCTCAGACTTCTTGATCACGCCATGGCGCGTCACCATGATGATGAACTTGCCCGCCACAAATTCTTTAACTGGCAAGAAAGCTTTGACAGTTTCATCGGGTTGCAGGTTGATGAGACCGGAAACATGCTTGCCTCTACCGGTCGTGCCAGCGTCCGGAATTTCGTAGATTTTCAGCCAGTAGACGCGGCCCTTGTTCGTGAAAATCAAAAGATAGGCGTGTGTCGACGCAATCACCAGATGCTCGACTACATCTTCCGAGCGGGTACCCATCCCGATGCGGCCCTTACCGCCCCGCGACTGACGCCGGTATGTGTCGACTGAAGTCCGCTTCAAGTAGCCGCCACGCGATACGGTTACCGCGACGTCCTCCATCTGAACCAGATCTTCGAGGCGGATTTCGCCAGTATCCTCGACAATTTGTGTTCGGCGCTCGTCGCCGAAATCCTTCTGAACTTCTTTGAGCTCCTTGATGATGAGATTTTTCAGGATCTTATCGGAGCCGAGTATCTCGAGATACTCTCCAATCTGCCGTTGAATGTCCGTCAACTCATCGAGAATCTTCTGCTGCTCCATGCCCGTCAGGCGTTGCAGTTGCAATTCGATGATGGCCTGCGCTTGGCGCTCGGTAAATTCAAACCGCGAAATCAATCCCTCGCGCGCTTCCTTCGGCGTCTTCGCCGCCCGAATCAGGGCGATGACAGCATCCAGAATTTCGAGCGCTTTCTTGAACCCGAGCAAGAGATGCTCGCGCTCTCTCGCCTTCCTTAGTAGGTAATCCGTGCGCCGCCGGACCACATCTGTGCGGTGATCGATAAAGCGTTTAATGACCTCGATCAAGCCGAGCTCGCGCGGCTGGCCGTTCACAATCGACAGCATGATGACGCCGAAATTCACCTGCATCTGCGTCTGCTTGTACAGATTGTTAAGCACCACTTCGGCCTGCTCTCCGCGCTTGAGCGGAAACACGATTCGCATGCCGTGACGATCGCTCTCATCCCGAGGCTCGCCCATACCTTCGAGCTTTTTCTCCGCAATGAGCGCGGCTACGTGCTCAATCAGCCGTGCTTTATTCACCTGAAACGGAAGCTCGGTGACGACGATTGCTTCGTTGTCTCTGCCGAACTTCTCGGTGGCCGCCTTGGCGCGCAGCTTGACACTTCCCCGCCCTTTCAAGTAGTAGTCCAAAATGCCTTGACGTCCGAGGATGAATCCGCCGGTTGGAAAATCCGGCCCGGGAACCATCTCCAGAATCTTCGAAATCGGCGTATTGGGATCATTAATTAACGCAATCGCCGCGTCAACGATTTCCTTTAGATTGTGGGGCGGGATATTCGTCGCCATACCCACCGCAATGCCTGATGAGCCGTTGATCAACAGATTCGGAACGCGAGTAGGCAAAATCTCCGGCTCGACCTCGGTATCGTCGTAATTCGGGCGGAAATCGACGGTTTCTTTGTCGATGTCTTCGAGCAGGGTTCCCGCAATCCGCGAGAGCCGAGCTTCGGTGTACCGCATCGCCGCGGGCGGATCTCCATCCATGGACCCGAAGTTTCCTTGCCCATCGATTAGCGGATAGCGCATCGAAAAGCCTTGCGCCATGCGGACAAGCGAGTCGTAGACGGGCGCATCGCCATGCGGATGAAACCTTCCCAGGACTTCGCCGACGATCTTCGCGCATTTCCGCGTGGGCCGATTATAGTGCAGACCCATGTCGTGAAGACCATACAAAATGCGCCGGTGCACGGGCTTCAAACCGTCGCGAACGTCAGGCAGCGCGCGCCCCACGATCACGCTCATGGCGTAATCGAGGTACGAGCGTTTCATCTCGTCTTCGATGTTGATCGGGATCAGATTCTTGCTGTCGCCCGGCGGAAACAGGCCACCGGCGGAACCGTCTTGATCGGGCAAAAAGGACTCCTAAATGAAAAGCACGATTTACTGGAAACTGTTGGAAACAGAACAGCTTACGAAATCTGTGCCCTTATCCTATTTTAGCAGTTCAGACACTCCATCTTTGCGCTTTGACACCTCTCCCCAGCTACACTAAAAGTGTTCGCGATGCTCTCTATCGTTGTTCCGATCCACAATGAGGAACCGGCGATTTTGCCGCTTTATGACCGCCTGACGGGCGTCATGGAGAAGCTGCGCAGGCCCTACGAAATATTGTTCATCGATGACGCCTCTACGGATCGGAGTTTCGATCTCCTCTCTAATTTGGTTGAGACCGATAATCGCTTGAAAGTAATTCGATTGCGGCGAAACTTTGGACAAACTGCCGCTCTTGCGGCGGGATTCGACGAGGCGCAAGGCGATTTGATCGTGACGCTCGATGGCGATTTGCAACACGATCCTGAGGACATCCCATTACTCCTCGAAAAGATAGAGGAGGGCTACGACATAGCCAGTGGATGGCGCAAAAATCGCGTCGATAATGCGGTTACTCGAAAGATTCCTTCGCGGATCGCAAATTGGATGATGAAGCGGGCCTCAGGTGTCGAGTTGCACGACTTTGGCACGACGTTCAAGGCCTATCGTACCGAAGTTCTCAAAGATGTGAATCTTTATGGCGAGCTTCACCGCTTCATTCCCGCGCTGGCGAGCTTCTACGGAGCGCGCGTGGTGGAAGTACCCATCAGGAGCAGCCAACGGGCGAGCGGAAACTCACATTACGGCCTCAGCCGCACAATACGCGTGTTCTTCGATATTCTGACAATCAGGTTTCTCCTGCGCTATCTGACACGCCCGATGCATTTTTTTGGGACATTCGGGCTGGCGGGAATTCTATCGGGAACGATAGTTCTCGGCTACATTATTTTTGAAAAAGTCATCGGAAAAGATGTGATCGCGACACACGGACCTTTGCTCGTTGCAGGGGCATTGCTTTGGTTCGCCGGGCTGATGTTATTCAGCACGGGTCTGATCGGGGAGGTTTTGATGCGTACATACTTTGAGAGTCAGGGCCGGCGTATTTACGCGATCCGTGAAGTTCGGTCGCGCCGCGACCGGGTGATTGATGGCACTCGTTAGCTCGTATGACAGGTTCATTTTCGACTACGGCGGCGTCTTAGCTCACCATCAACAAGAAGCAGATCAAGCCAGGCTTTCAGAGATCGCGCAGATTCCTCGAGGTCTTTTGAACGAGTTGTATTGGTCAGAGCGCCCCGATTACGACAAGGACCTGGTCTCTGGGCAGGAATATTGGAACCGTGTCGCGCACCGAGCCGGGACAACTCTTTCGGAAAGAAGCGTAGAGGAATTAATTGAGCTCGATACACGCAGTTGGATGCAGTTCGATTCGGTGATGTGGGAGTGGGTCGATCAGCTCCGGCTAGCGGGGAAGCGTCTCGCTCTTCTTTCAAATATGCCGCGCGATCTCGGAGAGGCTCTAAAATCCGGAACACAGAAGCTGAGCAGCTTTGATTACCTAACACTCTCGTACGAGGTTCGCGCTGTGAAGCCGGAACCAGTCGTCTACCAACTGTGCTTAGAAGGTCTCGACGCAACGCCTGAGCAGACGCTCTTCCTGGATGACCGCATCGAGAACGTTCAGGGAGCGGAACTACTTGGTATTCGCGCGATTCAATTTACAAATCGGGACGACGTTTTGCTACTACTCCGCAATTAGGTGAGAATGCTCGATTTGCCGACAAGTATGATCGGCGGGAATAGAAATCGCGTCAAACGAACCCGGCGAGAGCTAGAGCGCGAACTCGCGGCGGCTGCGAATCCAGAGCGGGCCAAAAGTTCGGTGTGGTTCTTCAAGACGGGCAAAGGCGAGTATGGCGAAGGCGATCGCTTCCTAGGCATTACGGTACCAGTTCAGCGGAAAATTGCGCTGCGATATCGCGATCTGCCGCTGGACGACATCGCCCGCCTACTTGCCTCAAAAATCCATGAGCACCGTTTCGTCGCGCTTGAGATACTTGTTGCTCAATATGAGCGAAGCTCTGGAGCCGACTCCGAACGGCTGTTCAATTTCTATCTCGAGCAGACCGCTCGCGTAAACAATTGGGATCTCGTGGATACCTCAGCCCCGTACATTGTTGGCGAGCATTTGCGAGAGCGCTCGCGGGATACGCTTTACGAACTCGCTCGATCACCGCTGGTATGGGAGCGTCGCATCGCAATCGTTGCTACATTCTCATTTATAAAGCACGGCGAAACCCGCGACACGTACCAAATCGCAGAAATACTTCTGCGAGACAAACACGAGCTGATTCACAAGGCTACCGGATGGGCGCTGCGTGAGGCAGGAAAGGCTTCTCGTGCCGACCTCACCAAATTCATTGCGAAGCACTACGGGCCTATGAACCGAACGACTCTGCGATATGCGATCGAGCACTTCTCGCCGGAAGAGCGCAACCAAATCCTCGCGGGGAATTTCTTAGAGGTAAGCGCCAAGGTGGCGCACCGTTAATGATGCGGCCTGTTTTTCAATATGCTTTTCGACCCTGAAAGCACTTTCCGCCTCGCGCTAGGTTCGTCCTTGGTTTCAGAACTCGTCCGGCGCTCCAGTAAGCCTTCGCGTTTCAGCCGAGCCGGCACGTTTTGGTCGTCGGCTTGAGGCTCGACCCCAGTCGATACGGCGTTCCCCTCTTTATCCAACCGCTCAATCTGCGCCTCTTCGCGATTGACCATTACTTTTTCCCGCACAGTTTCGCGTTCTTCGATCTGTGTCAGATGAATCTCTTCCGTCACGACCCATCGCTTCTCAACATGCAGCACTTCGGACACGACGGGAATAATCAATTTGTTGCCGACCCGCCGAACCGGTTGAGGCCCGTCCACCACACGATCGGTTTTGATTCTTTTGATTTCGACCCGGCCCTTCCGCAGCTCTTGTTCCAGGATTTCCTCGTGTCCTTTAACGTGCTTAGTAATGCGGACGCCTCCGGTTTCCACCGGAACGGCGTCCGCATGCAACTCCTCACCGATAACGGGAATCACGACGTTATCGTGCGTCTCGTCCATTGCGATTGCTCGTTATCGCGAAGCAGTTGCGGAGCTTGAACGGCCGGTTACTTTGTTCCACCCGTACCGAACGGAGTCCTTCATTTTCTCCCAAGTACTGTTGGGGTAAGCGCGACCGTATTCCGCACGAAGGTCTGATTCGACTTCATTGAAGTCCTTACCTTGATAGCGCGGATCGTTCGCCATTTCAGATCCGTATCGGTAAGCGGGCGCATAGGATTCGTAAGCATCGCCGGTCCCGGCGTAGGTGACCGCGTAGTGAGTCCGAAAATCTTGGTCTATATCGCTTACGGGAGAACCCCGCCCCTGCACCTCGCCGCGCCCAAGATTCTCGACGTTTACCTCGGTGCGACGTACGGTGTCGCGGACCGTCTCCTTCCTCGACGTGGCTTCTTTGTTGATTCGTACTTCTTCAACCACCCGCGCTTCTTTCGAAACGACTGGTTCTTCGGCGTATTCTTTAACTTCGATCACCTCATCCCGTCCCGTTCCGTAATCCGATTCCCGGACCGGACGATTGACAGGCTGGCGCTCCACGCGAACCTTTTCCTCGCGCAGATTGACAGTTTCCTCAACGGGCTGCTCAACTACCCTTGAGTAGACGCGCACGCCGCCTCGCATGACGGCTCGCTTCCCGACTTTCAGTTGTTCTTCCACCACCGGCACGGCCTTCGACTGCCCCGCCGAAACGTCACTGCTCTTTGTTCCAGATCTCTTTGCGCGCGGATTAGTCGTCGCGGCGGGGTCGTCGCGCTGAACATCCACTGGAGAGTGGCGGTTCAGAATCTCCGCGGCGGTGGCAGAATTCTCCTCATCTGTGTCAACGCTTAGCAAAACATTTCCTCGGTTCACCGCCGTCTCGTAGTACGAGCGCTCATCTTGATCATCGCTTCCGAATACTCGTTTGAACCATCCGGCAATGCCCCCTTCGTGCTTGGTTTCGCGGTATTGAGAACCTTCACTCTCGCTCGTAGAGCTGATATAAATCTCGTCGTTATTGAAGCCGTTTGCTCTTAACTCGGCAGCCGCCGCTTGCGCGTCAGCAATATTTCGAAAAAATGCGACAACTGTGGATGCTGTCATCGTAGGCATTATCATTCCTCCTTCGATAATTGCTCTCATTTCGTGGACGACTTCGAATCTGGTTTGCTACAGAAAAAGCTCACGATTTAATGCAGCTATTTTCTTCGCCTTTTTTATCTAAGAAATTTTCCGACTTGCCGGAAGGAGAATGATCCGGCGTGAGATGAAGCGGAAAAGATTTATTTACCGCCGCCGCTATTTAGGAGGACCGTCGGAACAACGGACATTCCTGGCAAGAGGCGGTGATCCCGATCCTCACCGGGTTCGAGAACGATCTTAACGGGCACGCGCTGCACAACTTTGACATAATTTCCAGTTGCGTTTTCGGGCGGTAAAAGGCTGACTCGGGCGCCTGATACTGCCGCAATGCTATCGATGTGGCCGCGATACTTGCGACCGCTGCCGTAGGTGTCCACCTCAATCTCGACACTCTCGCCAACGCGCATTTTGCGAAGCTGCGTTTCCTTGAAATTTGCCGTCACCCAGACGTCATCCAAAGGGACGAGTTCCATGATCTGCTGCCCCGGTGATACTTGCATCCCGGGTTCTGCGTTTTTACGGCTCACGACACCGTCGACGGGCGCTTTGATGATCGTGTACTCGAGATTTTGTTTATTCTGATTGAGGTCCGCCTGGCGCTGCTGTACCTGAGCCTGCGCTTGCTTGTAGCGGGCAGCCGAGACGGCCTCTTGCTCCGGTTTCACTTGCTCGCTTAATCGTCTTTGCTCGACGGCGGTTGCGAGCCTGGCTCGTGCCTGCTGAACTTCCGCGATTGCCTGATCGAGATTGTGCTGCGCTTCCACGACGTCCGCTTTAGCAGATTCCACTTGCGCGGCATTTGCATCGGCCGCGGCCACGGCGGCGTCGTACTCTTGCCTGGAGATCTCGTCTTTTTCGACCAGATCCTTCATGCGCCCCAGATCTTTCTGTGCTTTGAGATAGTTGGCTTGTTTTTCGGTGAGGGTGGCGTTCGCTGAGTTCAGCCGCGCTCGTGCTGCGTCCACCGCCTGTTGGGCGGAAGCAACTCCGGCGACATATTGATCCGCTTCCGTTGTCGTAGTGCGTACCTGTCCTCGCGTGTTGATCGAGGTCAAGGGGACATTGACGCTCGATTCAGCAACTGCCGCCTCTGCAACTGCCAACTGGGCTTCGGCTTGGTCATATGCGAGTTGATAATCGGTCGGATCCAGCCGCACTAACTCCTGACCGGCTTTGACGGGGTGATTGTCATTCACCAGCACTGCGATGATGGTCCCCGCGATACGGGGGCTGATGGGAACCACGTGTCCATCCACTTGAGCGTCATCCGTGGATTCACGAACCGAATAATACGCGTAAATGGGGATAGAAACGATAAGTGCGACAACTAAGATCGCCAGAACAATAAAACGGATCGTTCTTTTTCGCCGCGGATTGCTATGTCTTCTCTCCGCCTCCACGTCCGCTCGGCTGGGAGAGCGATTCTCCTCGCGCTGAGACGCTTGCTGATCCTGCTCTTCGATCTGTTCGACGTGATCCGCCATGCTGGCCGTCCTATACTCCGAGCGCGCGGATCAGTTCGGGGCGAAGGGTCTGGCAACGATCTTTCACAAGTGTTCGATTCGAGAGCAACCCTCGAGTTGCTAATTATTTTCGCAGACCGTCAATGCGAGAATTGAGCGTGCAATCCAAGGCAGCACTACATCACTTATGAGAATAAATGTGCTGGCTGCATGTCTACTTTTTGCCGTGGTTTGGCGTGCCTCGGGCACGGAGCTGCAAGGGGTCATTATCGACCCCAACTGCGCACAAGACATCTTGAAACATGGACGGCACGTGGTCAAGAAACGTCACGAATGCTCGCTGATGAAAGATTACGCGCGCGAGGGTTACGGGATGATTACCGATGATCGAAGATTCTTCAGATTTGACGATGCTGGAAACAAGCGGGCACGCGAGCTATTGAAGAATACCTCAGATCGCGACAATCTGAAGGTCATTGTTAGCGGCGAGATTGATGGAAGTATTATCAAAGTGGCGAATATCAGCTTGCTGTAACCACTTAGCTCATTCGGTCAGAGTGAATTTCTACAACTTCGGTATCCGCGGTTCTTGCGGGCTCGGGCAACTTGCCGGTCCAGTTTGCCCAGCCCCAGAAGAGCGCGGTGGAAGAACTGAGGGCGCCGGAAGCGGCTCCCAAAGTTCGAACGCTGAAGTATCTGGATGCTGTTCCCGCCCCCAACATGGACAGCATCATTGTTGACCAGCTCATTGTTTCGATAGTGGAAAAGACGCGCCCTCGATATTGATCGTCCACGTGCCTGAGCAGGTTGGACCAGTTCAGAACAGAGCTAACAGCTACGGCGGCGCGGGAGAGTCCCATGAAGAAAAGCGCCCAACCCCACGCGCGCATCTGACTGAACACGATGTATGCGCCGCCGTGCAGAACATAGCAGAAGAAGACCGTTTTCTTGTAGTTTTCGAACCCGATTGTCTTGCCAATTCTATTTCCAATGAACCCGCCGATCAAAAGGCCGACGCCCGCGGTCGCCCATAATTGTCCGAGCCCTTTCGGTCCACGATTGAAGACCATTTCGCTGAAGAGCGTGAACAGCACTTGCGCCGCGCCGCCACCGCTCGCCCAACCTACTGCAATCAGCCCGATTCCCAAAATTAGCGGTGTCGCCGCCATGTAACGTAGTCCGTCTCTGTAGTCGTGCCAGGGCCGGCCTATGTTGGTTTCTCTTGCAGCTCGCTTCTCTGCGCGAAAATGTCCTAGCGGCGAGCGAAGTTGCGCGATACAGAATGCCGAAAACAAGAATGAGAGCGAGTTAAAGACGAAAGCGAGCTGATACCCGAATCTCGCGACCGTTGTGCCGCCGAGGAATGCGCCGGCTGCGAGTGTCATCCATCCGGTTGTCTGCGTTAGTGAATTGGCAGTGTGCAGTTCCGATTCGGTCGTGATGGCGGGAAGAATCGCTGAGCGCCCGCTCGTGAAAAAAGGCGATGCGAGCATGAGCAGCGCACTCAACAAATAGAGCAGCCAAATCTGCTTGTAACTGATCGCCAATATAAAGCCAAGCGCGATCACGGCTCGAATCAGATCGCTTGCGATCATGATCCGCCGCCGGTCGAAACGATCCAGTAAGACGCCGGCGAGCGGGCCCGCCATTACTGCAGGAATGGCGCGGGACAGCATGATTCCCGCGATTATCGCGCCATTATGTGTCTCCGCAACCGCTAGACTCAGAACAGCAACGTTGTTGAAATGATCGCCGGCCTCACTGACGATCTGTCCAATCCAGGTGTATCGATAATTTCGATTGCGTTGGAGTAAGTGGCTGAACCCTGACATCACCCCGTGTCCCGCAACACCTTTGCCGTGCTGACTAATGGCACAGCCCAATTCAGCCATGAATTAGAGTTTGAGAACTAGCTTCCGGCACGTGATTCACTCCGGGTTCTAGCGAATATTTCCGGTATGCCCGAGCGAGTAACGGCCCGGCTGTGGATATACACATAAGCCGTGCGGGCTTTCGCCTACCTTGATGCGCGCTTTCAAAACACCGTTCGCTGTATCAAAGGCGTAGACTTCGCTGTTGTACCGACCAGAGAGCCACAGGACCTCTCCGTCCGCGGACACTCCGCCCATATCCGGACTTCCGCCGCCGGGGATCGTCCATTTCGTCGCAACAGTTCGGGTAGCGAGCCGGAGGACAGATACCGAGCCCTCCCCGCGATTGCTGACATACATATACTTCGAATCCCGGCTGAAGTAGAGGCCGTGAGCGCCCTTGCCGGTTTTGATAAAACCGATCTGCTTGAACGCATCGCCGTCGATCAAGTGAACGCCATCCGCCTCCATGTTTGCCACGTAGAAGACTTTTGCGTCCGGCGAGATTCTACAATCTTGAGGCATGCCCTTGGGGTCAAGCTTCAAGTGACCGAGAAGCTTCTGCTCGGCGACATCCACCTTGATAAGCTCATTCGAAAATTCGCAGGTCGCAATCATGTAGCGCCCATCAATTGAGAAGTCGCCATGATTTACCCCTTCGCAATTGACGGGAACGCGGTTGACGACCTGCATCGTCTGAGCATCCCGGAAATCAATGCGCTTCTCCCGTTCCGCCATGACGATCGCATACTTACCGTCGGGTGTGTAATACATGTTGTACGGATCGTCAACGTGAATTGTCTCGCCCCGCTTTGCTGTGGCCGGATCGATCAGGGTTAGCTGATCACCGAGATCTTGCGCCACCCACAATTTCTTTAAGTCCCAGGAAGGCACAACGTGCTGAGGCTCCAAAGGATGCTTCGGGTGCTTCGGGTCTCGCGGAAGAGAAAAATGATCGACAATCTTGAAAGTGGACGGATCGATGATATCGACTGAATCACTCTTGGAATTCGGAACGTAAATGCGAGATGGAAAGTTCTTCACGAGCGAACTCAGCATGCCCGGATGATCAGCCGAATAGATATCTCCAGAATCGAGAACCGGCGGCATTCCAGGCAGGAGATTCAGCTTTGGAGCCGCGCCGCTCGCCGCGTTCACGACCCATGTATTGCCGGAATTGACGAAGAAACCTGTCAGAAAATAGCCGGCTGCAAGCACCCATACGGCGATGGGCATCAACTTGGTGCGAAAATCCATGGCTTATATGTAAGGGTAGCGTGAACTTGGAAAAGTAACATCTGATTTCTCATTACTGAAACAGTCAAGTACACTTTTAATTAGAAATGTTGCGGACCGACGAAAATGAAACGGAGATTCTGCTCGGCAACAAGCAACTCCTTGGAATATTTTTTGTAGTTGCGATTCTTCTCGGCGTTGCCTTTACGGGGGGCTACATGGTCGGCCGTGAATCGCTCGACAAGAGGACAGCCGCGGCTGAGACGACCGCTGCTCAAGCCAAGAACGCCGCACCTGGAGAAACGCACACTTTGACGCCGGACTCCTCGAGCAATGACGCCCAATCGAACTCCGGTGCCACAAATCCGCCCGGAAATTCGAAGGCCAAGGAAGAAGATGCCACTTCCGAACCTCCGCCGCCGCTAGGAACTAAAAAAGTGAACGCTTCGGCCCCGACGCCCGCGAGCGATGAAAGCTTCACTCCACAAAAGGGCCAAACGTTTCTGCAAGTGGCCGCTGTGGGGCGCGACGAGGCGGAAGCAATTGCCGACGTCCTACGAAAGAAGAATTTTCGGGCGCACGCAGCGCCGAAACCGGGCAATACGAAGTTCTATCGCGTGTTGATTGGCCCAATTCAAAGCACTGCCGATCTCTCGTCAACGCGTGATTCACTTCGCAAGACGGGCTTTCGCGACGTGATCGTGCAGCATTACTGAAGAAGAGACGGACCTCCGGCCGTTTATCACCAGCGCACTGGATTGCCTTGCTTGAGGGTCCAGACCTCGATCGAATCGCCTTTCAGCTTATCGGCCAAGTCCTCGGGGCGGCCCGTTAGCTGCGGAAATGTTCCGAAGTGCATAGGTATCACTCTTTTGGGTTTGAGTAACCGCGCCGCATGTGCCGCTTCGTGCGGACCCATTGTGAAGTGATCCCCAATCGGCAGAAACGCCAGCTCAGGCTCGTACAGTTGTTGGATCAACGCCATATCGGAGAACACTGTGGTGTCTCCAGCGAAATATGCCCGGCGTCCATCCTTTTGGGTCAGCACATACCCGGCGGGCTCACCGCCATAAAGCCAATCCGAACCGTCCTTGATACCGCCACTGTGGACGGCATGGGTCATGGTTAATTTCACAAAGCCGAGATCCAGCGTCCCCCCTTTGTTGATGCCGACAGCGTTCTTCACGCCCTTCTTTTCAAGCCACGCCGATGTTTCGACGATCGCGATCACCTTTGCATTGTGCTTTTTTGCGAGCGGAACGACATCGTTGGTGTGGTCGTAATGCGCATGGGAGACTGCAATCGCATCCACTTTTTCGATCTCGTAGTCTTTGGGATATGCGGGATTTCCCTCAATCCACGGATCCATCAGCAACACTTCGCCAAAATCGAATTTCAGTTGAAATGTAGCGTGCCCAAGCCAGGTAATCTGTGTCATTGCGTTCGGTTAGACGCCACCTTGGCTTTGGCTGGTACATCGAGACCGTCTCCGATGCGCGCGAATCCAGGAATGGATACCGGCATTTTGCCGGTTATAGGGATCTCGCCCAAAATCGCGCGGGCCGCCGCAATTTCCGAAGTCGCGGTCGTGCTAAAGGTTGCAGCATAGGAAGAGACGTCCGGGAATTCACGGAGTAAATATGGATTGCCGAGCGAAATCAACCCAACGGGAACCGGCCCGTGCACCAGCGCGTTCATTAAGGAATTGAGTCCGCCTTGGAGCGCAACGCTCCCCCGATACGCGGCGACTGTCACGAAAGCTGCCACGTAAATTTCCTTGCAGGTGGATGCGTCTCTCCCTATCGCTTCGAGTATGGGATTCGGCATCTCGGGATGCGCAATGTAGCTTCTGATTCCCGGCGCGCCGCGACGCAACTCGGTCACGAGCGTCTGGCCACGCTGCGAAAATTCTCCTTCGCTCATCACGATGAGGCATGCATTCGGATCAGGCAGGGGAAACAGACGCTTGTCATCTTTCACCAACGTTACCGCACGGTCTGCAATGGTTTGCGCGATCTGTTCGTAGCCGGGGTCTTTCGTCTGATCGCTGATGAAATCAAGATTCACAAACCGGCTCCGCAGCAGTCCGACCTCCTGCTTGGCAGCCATTACCTTCGCGGCGCTCGCGTCGATGCGCCGGCGGGAGATCCGGCCGCTTGTGACTGCTGCCATTAGCGCATGAATGCATGCCTCGGGATCGGAAGGCATCAGGAGCGCATCCGCGCCTGCTTCAATCGCGCGGACCGCTGCTTCGCCCTGCGAATACAGAGAGGCGAGCCCCTGCATGTCCATGGCATCCGTAACGATCAACCCTCGGAACCCGATCTCGTTTCTGAGCAGGCCAGTAAGAACGTTTTCCGAAACCGTTGCCGGAACACCCTGCTGATCGAAGGCCGGAACTTCCATATGCGCTGTCATTATTGAATCCGCTCCATGCTCGACAGCCGCCCGGAACGGCACCAATTCGACCGATTCGATTCTTTCTTTAGGTTGATCAAGCTTGGCCAACTGCATATGGCTGTCTTCCGCTGTGTCGCCATGTCCCGGAAAATGCTTCGCGGTCACCAGAACATAGTTGCTCGGATCCGAGTGCGCACCCTCAATGAACGCGGATACCCCGTTAGCAACAGCCTGTGGGTCTTCTCCAAACGACCTCACGTTGATAATCGGGTTATCCGGATTATTGTTTACGTCTGCATCGGGAGCAAAGACCCATCTGATTCCCAGAGCGCGGGCCTCCCGGGCGGTTGCCGCGCCCAGCTCCTTGGTAGCCGTCATGTCACGAGCCGCCCCATACGCCATCAGGTAGGGGAATTTTGCAGTTTCCGCGACGCGCATCGAAGCGCCGCGCTCGAAGTCCGCCGCGATCAGCAGCGGCGTTCTTGCCAGGCGTTGCATGTGGTTGATGAACGCAGCCATCTCGAAAGGCTGTGCATTGATTACCGCACCGTCTTGAATACGATTTGCAACGATGAATCCGCCGACTCGGTCCTCTCGCACCCACCGCACAAGTCTTTTGTATTCGGGCTCGTCGGCGCACGGATAATCACCGTAAGCTCGCACTATGATCAACTGCGCGATTCGATCGTGCAAAGACAGTGAACGTATCAGCGAATATGGCGTTCCCCCAGTTTTGGGAGGAATGCCTTTTCGCGCAGTGGCGGTTGAGAGATTCGCCGCCGTGCCCTGCAGCGTGATGACGAGGAGCGCGAGCGCACAAAGGAAACTTGAGAACGCCTGATGCATAGCCATTTCCCCCACTATAGTGGGAGGAGAGAAACGCGCATCGCTCTGGTGAGCCATGTCACCTGGCGAGCTGCTTTGGCGTTTGGTGCTAAAAAGCGAGCGAGCGAAATCGATCCTGATTTCCGGAGAATATCTACGATGCTGCAGTTCCCCGGCCTTTTTTTCCCACAGTACGGGAACCGGCAGGCTTCTTGGGAACCGTAAGTAGGCGTTTTGTGCAACGCACGAGTTGCGCAATCTCATTCGCACTCTTTTGAATTACGACATCGGCTCCGCTCGTTTCGCTGCGAAACCCGAGGCTCTCGGCGAAACCACTAAGCAAAATAATGGGCTTCTGAAATCCTCGCTTCCGCAGAGTGTCGATGAATTCGAGCCCATTTATTGGCGCCATTTTATAGTCAGTGATAACCAAGTCGACATCTTCTTTTTCGACAGCTTGCAAAGCATCGCGGCCGCAACAAGCCGAGATCACTTTGTACCCCAATTCTTCGAGCACGGAGCGGCGTGCAACGACGCCGTCCTGATTATCGTCGACGAGAAGAATCAACGCGGGAGTTGGAGAGCGGTGTGAAGGAGCTGATCGCATCCAGACTCAGAGAAAGTAACAGAGCCATTCCGAACTGTCAATCACTTTCTATCGGACTCAAATCGTTGCACATCGAGTGCTTGACATGAGTGTCCCAGAGTGCGGCCTATGGAAGGCTAGCGTTTTACGAGATCCGTTGAGGGCTTAATCAACTTCGCGCGGAGCTTTGTATCCGGCTTTCGCCAGAATCTGGTACTTGACGGTCTTGCCATTCTCAACAATCCGCAGCGGCTCATTAGTCGAGGGATTCACCAGCTCCACTTTGATATGCCGAAACTTGCCGTCTTTTGCAGTGTTCGTCGGATGATAAGCGAGCGAATACTGGTTTCGGAGCGAATCCTGGACAGCGCGGAAAACGCCTGGATATTCTCCAAGGAACCGGGGAAAATAGGCTTGTCCTCCAGTTTCTTTAGCAAATGTCTTCATTTCGTTGTCGGCCTGCAGGAAATCCATTTCCTGAATCGGACCCATTCCCCGCGATTCGGCCATTATTCGCGCGATCTGAAGAATACTGATCGAATAGATCGGCACGCCCGATTCCTGCAGCGATTTCCGCGCTTGATCGAATGTGATCCTGCTGAAGGTATCGAGTCCAGTTGCAATTACCAGAATCGCCTTGCGTCCCTCGATGCCCGACATACGATCCGCCATGTCGGTTAAGGCATCGAATATGTTGGATTCGCTGAAACCGGGAATCCGCAGCCGGGCCATTGCTTCTTCTGCTTTGCGCTTATCGGGCGAGAAGTCAGAAAGAATCGTGGGCCGCATATCGAACTCGACAACTGCAACGTTGTCGTCCGGTTTCAACGTCTCGAGAAAGCCGTACGAGGCCTGAAGCGTCTCATACCAACCGTAGGACCAGAATGCCTGAAAACGGCCGCTGAACTCGATCAGCATACAAATGGTTATCGGCGCTTCGCTCTTTCCGAATTGCGTAATCTGCTGTGGAACACCATCTTCGAGCACTCGAAACTTGTCCTGCGGAATGGCGGGAATGAAACGGCCTTTGTTGTCGAGCACAGCGACATCAACAGACACCGTGGTGGCATTTGCCTCGAATGTCGGAGTATTCGGCGGCGCTTCCTTTTGCTTCTTATACTCTGATGGAATCTGCTGCTGATCGGGCTGGGGATTCTCGCCGGGTTTCGGTTTGGGTTTGGCAACAGAATCGCTGCTCTGTGATTGCGGGCTGTCCTGCGCTCGAACATATAGCGGGACACTCGTCAAAATTAAAGCTAGACCGGCAAGCGCGGCAACAACGAATCGGTACTTCATAACTATCTATCTTGTGCTGGCATTATCCAAATTGTTAATGGACCCAGCGATCGCGATCAGAATTGTGTTTTCGACGATACACCTCGAATTGCCTCCGTGCGCGGCGCAGTTTCCAATCCCGATAACTCGCCGATATAGGACGGACGATCTGTGAGCGCAAGCGGTTGCCTCGCAAGAGAAGGTAACCGGCTACTAAGCCCCCTAAATGCGCCACTACCGCCACTCCGCTTCCCTTTCCTCCAACCGTTCCCATATAGGCTTGCAGGAAAACGATTCCACCTATGATCATCACGAAATACTTCGATTTGATGGGAATTAAGAAGCCGAACAAAACGGTTTGATCCGGGAACATGAGCCCGTAGGCAACAAGTATGCCGTAGATGGCCCCCGACGAACCTACCGTCATAATATTAGTTCCACCAAAAATATAGGCGCACACGATAACTGTTAGCGCAGCAAAAACTCCACACGTGAAATAAAACCGGAGGAAGCGGGGGGTTCCCCACAATCGCTCTATCTGCGCGCCAAACATCCACAACGCGAGCATGTTCCAGAGAATGTGAGAAAAGCCCGAATGGACAAACATGTAGGTCACAAGTTGCCAGATAGCAAACCTGTGCACAACTTGCGCAGGGACAAGTCCCAGGTAATCAACGACCAAGCCCAGTTGACGTTCGGCAAGCTGCCCCGCAAGAATGAACAGGACAAAAAGCCCGGTGTTCACAATCAGCAGCCATTTGAGGCCGGCTGGAAAACGGTTCGAGGGGATATAAGGATTCACGTACGAACGCGAACTGAAGGACATGCGCGTGGGAAGGTTTTCCTTCTTAGGATAACAAAGGAGATCAGATTTCAGCGACGCTCGCGCTGGCGGAGGCTAGGACGCGTATAAGTACTATGACTGATTCTCTGATTGCGTACGCCGCTTGAGGATTCCCGCTGCCAAGTTGACTGATAGGGCAATCGCAGACCAGACCAGCCAGTTAGATAACGGCCCGGTGGCGAAGACGAACGTGTCGGTCCAACCCAAATTCGCCGCAAGACTCCACAGCGCTAATGCATATGCCGAAACCACGGCAGGGCCCATGAGCGCCGACAACAGCGCTCCAAACTCTTGAGCTGTATCACCGGCCCAAGCGAGGCCGCGCGAAAGTGTGTTTCCGGCCGATTGCAGGACGCTTACCGTCCAAGCGCGCGCCGGTTCTGCCCATACGGCAATGGCTGTAGTTCGAGATTCAGGCATTTCAATTCGCCTTGCTGTAATTCTTGATGCACGTGAAGTTCCGAAAGTTTCTGAACCAAAAACGTCTTCGCTCCTCTTTGATTTATCGAGCCAATCCGGTACCAGGTTGAGCGGGTAGGAAAAGTTCAGTACGGCTTTGTGTAGGAAATGATCAAATCGTGTATGAAATTCAGAATGCTTGAGTTGGCAGTTTTCGCTGGCTTGTAATTGAATCGAAGTAAACCGTGTACCCTCTGCCTCTGCTACTCTCTTCCCGAGTACGCTGCATAGTCATTCTCTATTACGGTCATAGGCATCAGATATACTCATCACGGTCTGCGTAAGGCTGATCGAAAGCTTTTGAGAAATGCTCGTCCCAATTGAGGAGAAAGATTTTTGATGCAACGAATCAAGAGCGCCATCGTCGGTACGGGTTTCATGGGTAAAGTTCACACCGAAAATGTTCGCCGCTTGGGTAATGTAGATATCGTTGCTGTCGTCGGGAGCCGGCCTGAGACGGCGAGAGCTTTCGCAGAACGCGCCGGGATCCCATTTGCGACGAGCAACCTCAACGATGTTTTGGAGGATCGAGAAATCACTACAGTTCACATCTGCACGCCGAATGTAGATCACTTTCCAATGTCGCTTGCCGCGATCGATGCCGGCAAAGCGGTGTTATGCGAAAAGCCTCTGGCCATGACGGCTGATGAAGCGCGGCAACTAGTAGATGCAGCGAAAACAAAAAACACCATCAACTGCGTTCAGCACAACCTTCGCTACTACCCCGTCGTGCAGCAAATCCGGCAGATGATTTTGGCGGGAGATCTTGGCGACATCCTGATTGTGCAGGGGACTTATTCGCAAGACTGGCTGCTGTACGAGACCGATTGGAATTGGCGGCTCGATTCTAAATCAAACGGCAAGCTTCGCGTCATGGGCGATATCGGTTCCCACTGGATGGACATGATCCAATACCTCACGGGCTTGCAGATCACTGCGCTTTCTGCCGATCTCGCCACATTTCATCCGAAACGCAAGCGACCGAAAGGGTCCGTTGAGACGTTCTCAGGGAAAAAGCTACAACCGACTGACTATGAAGAGGTCCCCATCGACACTGAGGATTTCGGCGTGGTTATGCTTAGACTCGGTAATCAGACTCGCGGCGCGTTCACCGTGAGTCAGGTGTCCGCCGGATGCAAAAATCGTTTCGCGTTCGAAATTTTCGGCAGCAAGGCTGGAGTCGCGTGGAACCAGGAGCAGCCCGATACCTTATGGATCGGGCATCGCAATGAGCCGAATCAACTGATCATCAAAGACGGCTCACTGATGTATCCTGCCGCTGCTGCTTTCGCCGATCTGCCCGGCGGACACAGTGAAGGCTATGACGACTCCCATAAGCAGGTGTTCAAACGGTTTTATGCGAAAGTCGCCGATCCCACAGCCCCGGTCGACTATCCGACTTTTGAAGATGGCCTTCGCGGAATGATTCTGCTCGAAAAAGTGGCGGAGAGCGCCGCTAAACGCACTTGGGTTGACGTTCAATAGAAAGGCCGCTGCGCGAGACAGCGGCCCATAGCAAAAAGAGATACTTAGTTCGTTCCGCCGGGCGGGCACAGGTTCGCGTCGCCGGTGAATGTGCCATTGTCTGAATACTTCCCGCCGGCTCCCAACGAAGCGCCGCCGTAGAACCAGGAGAAGTACGCTAGTTCCTGAAGATGATATGTAAATCCGTTCAGGTAAACCGAAGGAAAAAGAGTTCCGCTCAAGGGATCGCCAACTTCAAAATTGTTCTGGCATCCACTGACCTGTCCGATGTTTCCCCAGGACGGCGTTGGATTTCCGCCGCTCGGATCGTTTACCCATTCGTTGACTTCGTGCGATGCAGCCGCTACATCTGAAACACCACTGAAAACAGTCTGATCCCGCCCTTCAAAATCCGCGATGCCGTACGTCTGTCCGGGGTTGCCTAAAGCATTGTGATAACCCAGAATACAGCAGTTATTCAGATTGTCAGCTGAGCCTTCGGACATTACCGAATTGTAGATAACGAAGAAGGGGAACTGTCCCGCGTTGAGGCCGTTGGCACTGATGTAGTTTCCGAGCGCATTGTCAATTGTGTCGATGTCAACGATGCCAAGCAGACCGGCCTGGTTCGTGTGCGTGTTGGATCCGCAGTACCCGCCGCCTAAGTTATAAACGGCAGCCGTGGAATTCCCGCTGCCCCCTGCGTTCACGCTAATAGTCAGGGCAGACTTCGTCGTGAGGCTTAAGTGTAAATGGTAAGCGCTGGATGAGGATTTTATATACTTCCAGAACTCGCCTCTCAACATCGCATCCGAATATTGCGTATTGCCCACGTTGACGCCGTTAAAAGTGAAATTTGCATTCTGAAATAGCGGCGACGATTGGGTTAGACCTAACGCGGAATGTCCAGATCCGAGGCAACTGGGATCGGCGGTGGTGGGATCAAAAATGTACGTGACTCCTCCCTGCGTGATCTTGAGGATCACGGGGACGAGAATAGCCGGAACGGTTGTGGTGGTCTGTTTACCGGTAGGGCTCGTACCAACAATCATTCCTGTGTAAGTCTGCCCGTCTTGAGCTGCTCGCACTTGGTAAGTCCAGAGAGGGAGACTGCCGCCGGCTGGCGCCAGCCGCGTTCGCGCTCCGCCAAGCTTCGACTTGCCCGCGAGCGCCTCCCTCGCCGATTGATCGCTCAAAACATGTAGTTCGCTCGGATCAATTCTTCGAAGCGAAGAGCCATCTTGAGCGAATAACACCACGCCAGACAAGCTCGCCAAGGCGGATGCCAAAAACAACGAAAAGTGACTTCTGATCAGAAGAGCCTCCATTAACCTTTTTGTACTATTTCTGAGAACGCTTCGAAAATAACACTCTTTCAGCGCAAATGTAAATCACCTTCCGCAATTTTCAGAGTGATTGCCGAAAACGCGGGTGATTGAGCCAATCCTTCACCGCAGCGAGCAAGCTTTCGATAAATTCGCAACGCCGCATCGAATGTAAAGTCTCCTTAAACGAGCTTGAGTGTAGACCTTTCTGAGCTCGAATCCGTTACCGTTAAAGCATCTTGACAAGCCTCGAGCTCGATGCCAGAGATCGCCTTCGCAAGCACGTTCAGGTGCTAGCCGGCGATATCGGTGGGCGCGATGCGCAGAAGTATGCGAATCTTCAGAGAGCAGCGAGCTACATCGAGGCGCAACTGCGGTCATTTGGTTACACGCCCGCGCGGCAGACGTATCAGATTCGCGGTCAAGCCTTCGACAATATCGAATCAGAACGAGCCCGCCCGGACCAGCGAAACAGAACCATCATTGTGGGTGCTCACTACGATACGGCGGGAGGTCTGCCCGGCGCAAACGACAATGGGAGTGGAATCGCCGCAACTCTGGAGCTAGCCCGGCAATTCGCTGGCAATCTCACGAGCCACGTCCGTTGGCTCTTCTTTGTAAACGAAGAGCCGCCGTATTTCCAAACTCCATTGATGGGCAGTTACGTTTATGCGAAGCGCTGCCGTGATCAAAATGAAAAGATCGCAGCGATGCTCTCACTCGAGACTATCGGCTATTATTCCGACAAGCCTGGCAGCCAAAGGTATCCGATCGGCTTTCATCCAGGCTATCCGGATCGCGGCGATTTCCTCGGTTTTGCAGCCAATTTCGCTCAGCTCCGCTTTTGCGGCGCGCGCTCAAAAGTTTTCGCCGTGCAACTTCGCTCCCGGCCGCCGGCGCCGCTGCTCCTGCGGTAATACCCGGCGTCGGATGGTCAGATCACTGGTCGTTTTGGCAGTTCGGCTATCCGGCGCTCATGCTCACCGATACTGCGCCGTTTCGGTATCCGTACTATCACACAGCGCAAGACACTCCAGACAAGCTCGATTATGATCGCTTGACCCGCGCAGTTACCGGCATCGCTGCGATCATTCGCGATCTGGCATCACGCTGAAGTATGAAGCCACCTCCCTACTCTCTCAATGGCGCAAGAAGCCGAACCGTACAGGTAGGTTCCGCGCTCGTGCGGTACGAGGTTTATGGCTCTGGCGACCCACTTCTATTAATTCACGGCCTCGCCGGCTCGAGCGCTTGGTGGGACCGCAACGTTCCCGCCTTGAGTCAGAATTTTTCCGTGTATCTGGTCGATCTTCCCGGTTTCGGAGCATCGCGCCGTTTAAAGAGCGAATTCTCAATTGCGTCGGGCCCGGAGTGGCTCGCCTCCTTTCTCGCTGCGCTAGATCTTGATCGAGTATCGATCCTCGGGCACTCAATGGGTGGCTTGATAGCAGCCATGTTCGCCGCGCGGTGGCCTGAAAAGGTGGACCGTCTCATCCTGGCTGCGCCTTCAATCGGCCTCTCACGCACGACCCTTGCCTCCCATCTCTCCCCAGTGATGCGCGCTGCCTTCTACACGCGGCTGCGATTCATCCCCCGCTTACTATGGGACACGGCACGTGCCGGCCCCGTCACACTCTTCCGCTCGGCTCACGAGCTTCTCGGCATGGAGGTACATCAAAACTTTCATCGCGAATTATGTACGATCACAGCGCCGTGTCTGCTGATCTGGGGTGAGCGCGACGTGATGGTCCCGGTGAAGCTTGCAGAACCCCTGCGCAAGGCGATACCGCAGAGTTGCCTTCGCATCGTGCCGCGCGCTGGGCATGTCTTCATGTGCGAGCGTCCAGAGGTTTTCAATGATCTCGTACTCCAGTTCCTCTCGGCAGGAAAACGGTCGCAGCCTACTCGGTAGCGCTCGCGCGCAGTTGTTCATAGAACTTCCGCAAGCGCTCCACGTAAGCTTGCCCCGCAGTATCGAGCAGATCGTTATGATGCGCGCCCGGCACTCCCCAGAACTGCTTCGGTTCGCGTGCAGCTTCAAAGACAGCGCGGCCTTGCGAGAACGGTACGATTTCGTCCGCTTCACCATGGATCACCATCACTGGAACGTTTACGCGCGAGATTTGGGCGTACGTATCGTAGCCGCGTATGAGCAGCGGGCCAAAAAACGGCACCACCCTTGCCGCAACCTTGCCAGCGGACATGAGCGGCGACTCGAGAACCAGTCCAGCACACGATTTGCGAGCCGCGAGATTCACAGCGACGGCGGTGCCGAGTGATTCTCCCTGCGCGATGATGCGCTCCGGCGTATACCCGAGCTTCATCAGCTCCTCGTAACCAGCCTCCGCATCTTCGTAAAGCCCGCGCTCACTCGGCCGGCCTTCGCTCTTGCCATATCCGCGATAATCAACTACGAGAAAGGCTGATCCGGCCGTGAGGATCGCCTGCGCGTGATTGATGCGATGGGTCAGATTGCCGGCGTTGCCGTGCAGAAAGACGGTCGCAAAGTGTGCGGCAGGTTTCGGAAACCACCAGGCATTCAGCTTTGTTCCGTCGGCCGCTTGGAACCAGCGTTCCTCAGCACCTACTCTTTCCCGCAAGTCCCAATCGCCCTGCGGATATCGCATCGGATAGTAGACGTACCGCGCTGTGAAGCCGTGAAGCACTGAATATATGACGGCTATCGAGACAAGAGCTGCGCAAGCTCGGATCGCAGTTCGCACTTTTTCGTTTGACCGAACGTATAATACATCTCCAGCCAATTACCCAAAATTATGCGCAAAGTCGTTCTAGGTCTTGGAATCAGCCTCGATGGCTATATCGCCCGTCTGAATGGCGCTGTCGACTTTCTGTTTATGCCTAAGGACTACTCCATGGGTCCGTTTATGAAGACTGTCGATACGGCGATCATGGGCCGGAAGACACTCGATGCCGGCCGCAAGCTGGCAGGGGGTTCATTCAGCAGCCCGTTCCAGGAGAACTACGTTTTTTTCACGCTCCGAAGCGCCTGGTGAACGAGATGGCGTCATTTTCGTGAACGAATCGCCTTCGAAACTTGTTGGCAGCCTCCGAAAACGGCGCGGCAAGGACATCTGGCTCATGGGCGGCGGCGAACTTGCACGCGACTTTTTGAAAGCAGACTTGGTCGACGAGCTCTATCTCGGCATTGTTCCCGTCTTACTTGGCGAAGGCATCCCGCTCTTTCCCGCCGGCTTCCCGCAGCGTAATCTCGAGCTGATCGAGAACAAGACGTTTTCAAGAGGCCTAATCACGCTTAAATACGAGCGCGCCCGCACCAAATCCAAGCGACGGTCCTGAACGCTTACTGGCGGTTTTTACGGAGTCCAGAAAGGCTCGGCTGTCGGGACAAAAATTATCGGCACTCCTTGGATAAACGTCTTCAGCCACTCCGCGCAGTTTTCCATCCCCGCTTGCTCGGATGGAATGTGGCCCATGAGAATGAGAGCTTTTGGTTTGCCTTCGGCAGCGGCATCGGCGACATACTCGATGGTTTCCCATTCCGGAACTTCGCCGATGACGAGCACTTCCACATCGTCGCGCCTCAGGAATTTGAGATGCGTCTCGGTACCGGCTGCACCCGGCACAAGCGCGATGCGTGTCACCTGCATGGCGGGATCGCCAACGGCTCGAAGAATTTTGATTCCGATTCGTTCTTTGATGCTTGCCGCCAGGTCATGCACCGATTGACGAGGTAATACAAAGAGATTCGGCGTGCTGGCGCTCTGATATTTTTCCCAATCGAGCGCATGCGCCATTCCGCTCAAAATTCCGTCGGGCTGATGCAAGTGCCAGTGATCGTGAAATCGCCAGACCACGAGGTGGTGCTCCTTTATGAATGCTTCCTTGTCGCGCCATACCGGATCACTCGCGGCTTGGAAGGATGCTGTTTGATCCTCGTGGTTATAGAAGGTCGGCTCGTGTGTAATGATCAGGTTCGCGTTCTGAGCCGCTGCCCGTTTTAATACGTCGAAAGTCGCCATCATTGTCGTTGCAATTCCGGTGACCGGCGTATCGGGATCTCCCGCTTTGAACGTGTCGACGGTTTTGGCGCGCCATGGAACGCCGACGTGCTGCTGGATCAAGCCCACAACTTGCCGGGCCGTTACTACGTGTGGCTGCTGAGCACTCGCGAGCTGAGCCGCAAGGATTAGAAGAACAGATCCGATTTTCAAGATTTCATGCTATCGGATCGCGGATTCATTACTCCTTCGGCTTCGTCTAAAACGGCAGCATGAAATCGAGTCACACGAGAAGCGCCAGCCGATTACGCCGGGCAGAGTCGATCATTGCTGGAAAATCGGTGCGCAAGGCCCGGCGGAGCAATCGAGAAGATAGCCAGTCACGGTAATCGCGGCCTCTGGAGGGCTCGTCCCGAAGTTACCTATCGGGTAAAGGCTGAGCGATGTGCCGCCGTCGACCCAGAGCAGCACCAGTTGATCAAACGCAACGTTGGTATTTCCCGCCGGAAATGGCGGGACAGGGAAATAAGTGCCGATTTGGTTTCCGTTTGACACTTGGATTGCATCATTAACACCTTGCGGAGCTTGAGTAAGAGTAAGAATTCCCGATACGTGTTCGAGAACCAGACGGTGATTGGCGAGTATCGCGGGAAAAGACCAGGAGCAACTGTTGTTGCTGCTGCAAACTGGGGTTCCGGTTACGGTTGCTTGATACGGAATTCGGCCGGGATCATCGACATTCCGGACGAAGAACGGCGCAGCAGCGGAGCTAGCGAGATTCACGGTGGGTGAATTCGCGATGTTCACGTTGGGCGTCCCATTAATTCCCACATTCCACGTTCCGCTCTGCTGCGCCGATAGGGTTCCGGAGACAGGCATAGGCAGGGGGCTAGTCACTGTCACTGGAATGCTAGGTAATGCGGGTTTAGCAACGGCTGGTTGAGCCTTCTGCATGGCCGATCCGACGATGCCGAGAACTGCCAGAATGGCAACAACCAACAAATTCTTTTTCATTCGTGTCATGCTAGACCTCCTAAGAACCATTTCTCCGCACTTCAAATGTGCTTTTCATAACGAAGTCCCTAAGTCATCGCGTCAGAACTCAAGCAGGCGTGATTTCCTCTCTGCTTGACAAAGTAAGTGATTCACGCGCGCGCGTCACCGCACATTTGTGTAGGATCGCGGCTGGCGGCATTATGGAACGATCCGGCTGCGCAGAGCTTTTGGGCGACTGCCTCGGATCTTGAGTCATCTATTTCTCAACCGCCTGACAATCGCCTTTACAACTTGCTCACGGTGTTGCTTCGGAGGTTCGTTACCCAGATGTTCGCGCCATCGAACGCGACGTTACCTGGGTTGCTTCCGGCGGCAAACGTTCCTAGCAGCGTGCCGTCGCTGGCCCGCAGCTCCGTAACGTTGTTGCTTTGACCGTTCGCGACCCAAAGGTTGACACCGTCAAACGCAATCCCCTCCGGGTAGCTTCCGACGCCAAACGTCCCTAACACCGTGCCGTCGCTGGCCCGCAGCTCCGCGACGTTGTTGCTGCCATAGCTGGTAACCCAAATATTGACGCCGTCGAAGGCAATACTTCCAGGTGCCGCCCCAATAGCAAACGTTCCCACCACCGAGCCATCGCTAGCCCGCAGCTTCGTAACAGTGTTGTCATTTAGGTTCGCGACCCATACGTTGGAACCGTCAAAGACAATGCCCACTGGCGCGTTTCCGACACTAAAGCTCGCCGTCTGGTTGGCTGGATACCAGCGCAGAAGAGCAACAGCCAACGGGTTCGGCCTTGCTGGTCCGGGTGGCCCTGCGGGACCTTGTGCTCCTGGCTGCCCTTGCGCCCCTGGGGGTCCCGCCGGTCCTGCAGGACCAACGGCTCCCAGCGTCACGTCGAAATTCGCTTCGTGTCCCGCTGCTGCATCAGCCGTCCCATTCGCTTTCTTGAACACCACGGTGAGCCTGTAGTCTCCAGGCGCGAAACTGCTTGGCGGCTGCCCGGCGGGGAAGCTCGCAACGATCGATGTGGGCGAGTCGGAGCTCACCGTCAGATTCGTATTTGGCAGCGAAACCGAAAAGACACCGGCACCGTAGTATCCGAGCAAGTTGGAGCCGGAAATTGTCAAGGTGTTAGCGTTGTAATTCACGTCGACGCTGTCGATGAGCGGATCGCTTGCGGCGGCGCTATACAGCGCTGGCGCGGAGATCAAGAAGGCCAGAATCCCGATGATCGATTTCCCTGTCCCCCTGGAAGATCCGAGGTTCTTCATAAAAATCTCTCCTGATGAATTTCAGCAGGCTTGTTTTCCTGCTTAATAGGAAGAATGAGCGATTTATGCCCGCCCGTCACCGCATACTTGTGTAGGTTTAGCGGCCTGGAACGCATCGTTAAACTATTCCCTTACCCTGATGCTGTTTCCGTTTTTCAATCTTTCTGCGAACACCGGTGATCCGCAGTGCGCAGAAAGCCGTGACTCACATTCTTGTCATCGAAGTAGTATCCAGCGATCATGCCGGATGCGTTTATGAACTGAGGATCGGTACCCTGGATAGGGTTCTGGTCACCAATATGGCCAGCATCCGGAGCATCAAACGTCGCGAGCGCGCCGTCCGGATAGCGGACAAAGCCGTGGGAGACGTTATTCGCGTCAATGTATGACCCGGTAATGGTGGCGGCTCCGTTGAGGAAATAGGCCTGGGTGCCCTGTTCGTTGCCCGTGCCCGCGCCTGGAGCCTCGAAAAGTGTGAAGCTGCCGTCATGCGCGCGGAGAAATGCGTGATATACGTTGCCGGCATCAATGTCGTATCCGGTGATGGCCCCTTCCGGGTTGATGGCCAGAGCAAAAGTGCCCTGAAAGTTGCTGCCTGCACCGGGCGCGTCAAGTGAGGTGATAACGCCGTCGGGGGTGCGCAGAAAGCCGTGATACACATTGCTGGTGTCAAAGTAGTATCCGGTGATCGCCCCGGCCGGGTTTATGGCTAAGGGAATCGTAATTGTGCCCGCACTCGGAACATCGAAGGTCGTGATTACACCGTCGGGAGTGCGAAGGAAGCCGTGAGACACACCATTGCCGTCAGTGTAGAATCCGTCCACCTCGCCCGCCGGGTTAATGGCTTGGGGAACCGTGCCCTGGTAGGCTCCTGTACCTGCGTCGGGAGCGTCGAATGTTTTGAAGGTACCGCAGGGTTCCCGCACAAAGCCGTGAGCGGCGTATTTGGAATCCACGAACTCCCCCGTGATCGCGCCTTTGTCGTTGGTCGAGTAGCCAAATGTGCCCTGCCCGGGCCCTAGGCTGGCTCCGGGAGCGTCGAAGGAAGTAATGTCGCCATCCGGACTGCGCAGAAAGCCGTGGGCAACGGCCTTTTTGTCTGTGTAGTAACCCACAGTCACTCCTCCATCGTTCGCGGCATAAGCGAAAGTCCCGCAATAGCCACCGCACCCGGCCGAGGATACCGTGCCGGCGTCCGGAGCGCTGAATTCAATGATTTTCGGTTCGTAACGGGTGTCGTTCTTTGGGCTCTCTTGCGCGAACGACCGAACTGAAGTTGTGAGTACTGCCACGATGCACAGTGAAAAAATGCATGTGGCGATAGACGTGAGCGTTGCGTCAATAAAAGCCTTTCGCGTCGATTTCATGTGGAAACTCCTTTCGCCTTTTTTGAAACTGTTCCAGTTGTATGCGGCCAATCCGTAATTTTCACCGCATCGATTTACGGGTATTGGTTCCACTTCGAAGAGTCCGCCTAAATGCAGTCGCTTGTCACCGCATAAATGTGTAGGTTTTTTCGGCCTGTTGAAACTCTTGTCTGGACGACTACTAATGCAGCGCGGCGGTTAAGGGCGGTTTCGGAATGGCCGGTTTCGCTGGATTCTTGTGCCGTGCCTGCTCGCGCCGGAGCCTCTGGTCATCGATTTGCTTCGTCTTGTCCGCCAGGCGGACGATCTCGTAGCCTTTGCGCTTCGCGACGATTCGGTAGTCGAACGATACGCTTGATGTTCCGCCGCTCAGCTCGCGAACCTCGAAGCTCTGCGCCGTCTCGTTTGAGACGTAGACCTTTGCAGTCACCCTTTGGCGTTAGGAATACGTGATACTCCGTGCCCGTATTCACGGTCTGCGCGAATGTCGGTTCGAGAGCAATAGTCGCTGCGCCGGAGGAAAGGTGTCCGGAGCCGAAATCTTCGAACCAGTTTTCGGGGGCTTCGACCGCGTATAGGGCCACTTTGCGGGTATTGTTGTCGACCGCAACCACAGCCGACTTGGTGCCGCTACAGGTCAGGTCACCTGCCCCGTCAATGCTGCAACTCCCCCACCCGCTCACAGATGAGTTTCCTCCTGCGGAGAAGACAAGAGCCTGCGACGGTGTCGAGTAATCGTTTTCCGCCGAAAGAGCAGAATCCCCGTTGTTAGTGTTGTTGTAAAATGCGCCACCAAAGCCGGCGTCGGCCGTGCCAACAACTGCACTGCTCGAGGTTTGATTCGTGTCGCCCCACACCCCGGCAGAGCCACCCACGGACGATCCTTCTGTGCTCGCGCCAATTAGCTCTCCGTAGATGCCGGTACCGGTGCTAGAAGAGGTCGCCTGATAGCCCCATACACCGGCGCTGTCTATGCTGCCGTTTGAATAGCCGTAAACGCCCCAAAAGGGGCCGCTACCCTGGACGCCGCCTTCGAAATTTCCGGCACCGCCTGTGAGAACATTATTCACTTGGAAGTCGTACGCGGTAATCGTTCCGGTGGCCGTGATATTGCCGCTCACACCCTGATTTCCAGTGAAATTGTTCGAGGCATTCAACTGCGGGACTTTCGTCGTATCGAGATTCAGAGTTACTTTTCCGCTCGTGCCGCCGCCGGTGAGATCCGTTCCGGCTGTAACCCCGGTGATGGTCCCCGGCCCGGTGCCTGGAAATGTCTGCCCGGAGGCGAAGGTGATCACGCCATGCGGGTTGATCGACAATCCTGTCTCAGCAGGCGTACTCGTACCGGAAGCATAGAGCAGATCGATTCTCCCCGATGCTGAACTGGTGTCGTTCGATACCGGCTCGGCCTGCCACCGGAAATGCTGCGCAACGGCAGCCTTGCTGGAACTGTTGTACGCCGAAGCAAACAGATCGAACGGCTGCGAATCGTAACCGGTTGAAGCGGTCGCGGTGCCGAGCGCCGGTAATTCGAGCGTGCCGTTCACTTCCATGACACTGCCGCTTTGAAACAGAATCGAGTTGCCTAGATTTGTGCTGCTGGTCCAGAGCGGGACGTAATCGGTGGTCCCACTGCCCGTTGGCGTTGTCGCTGGTGTAATGCCGGGGACGGCAGCAACCGCGGCGGCCGGCGACTCGCCGGATGATGGCGCGGACTGCGCGGGTGCGGCCATGAACGCCGAGGCCGGTTTGCCACCCAGCGTATCGGCATCGGCGGCTTTCAAGGCGTAGGGCACACCGACGAGCAAAATGCGCGAGGGCTCGACCGCAGCGGGTGGGTCTGGCTGAACGGCCAGCCAGCGCGCGGCGCCGTTTGCGAAGATGTCGAGGGGCAAGCCGTTGGGATTCGTCGCGCCCAGGAAGATAGCGTACCTGCCCTGCGGGCCGACGTCGACTACTTGCGTTTCCGACCAAAGCGGGGTTCCGCCGTCCTGTTCTGCGAACAGAGAGAACGTGATGGAAACGGGACCACTGACCGGCTTTCCGGCATCGTCCTTAAGCACGCCCCCGAAGCTGACCAGGCGGGGTACCGTACCGCCGGAACTCGCCGCGGGCGCCGGCTTCTGTATTGCGTCCTGGGCAAATGTGGCGAGTGCAAATAGGATTACGAACACAGGGGGTCGCATATTGTCTCTTTGGTGAGAGCGTAAGCAATTGACGCACGCATGTCACCGCACAAATGTGTAGGTATCTACGTCGAAACGCCAGCGCTGCTACGCATTACTTAACTGCGCCGAGGGCAGGAACGCGATACAAGGGTCCGCCTTGAAAGCGATCCCATTGGCTCCGAAGCGCACGGCTGTCTGCTGCCGGTTTCTCCTGTGTTGCCGGCAGTGCATTATCGTCAGCGGCAGCGATGTCGATCTGCGTATCGGATTCCTCATCACATTGCTCGTGAACTTTAAGCTTGAATATGACTCCGGCGTCAAACGGGCCACCCGCATAAGTTGTGCCGTAAAGGTTGTGGTTGTTATCGAGCATTAGACTCGCTTGAGGATACCCACCCCCTTTATAGGCCGTAAAACGGTGCAGGATGGTTTCTCTGCCGCGCGCGTCCACTCTGAACACCGTTCCGCATCCGTCGGCGCTGGGACATGCTCTTCTGATTCCGCCCAAGGTGGTCGTCCCGTACAGGTTGCCCTCTGCATCCAGAATCAAGCCGCCGTACGGGTTAGCTCCATCTCTTCCGCCCGCGAAAGTGTGCAAGATGGTCTCGTGCCCTGCCGTATCAATCTTGAACACCGTTCCCGCGCCGGAACAACCGCCTTCATAAGGGGTGCCATAGAGATTCCCTGCCGCGTCGCGGACCAGAGTCCCTGCGGGTTCTAAACCGTCACTCCCTCCTTTGAAGCTATAGAGGACAGTCTCATTACCACTTGGATCGACCTTGAAAACCACTCCGCAGCCCACTCCGCCGCACGCGCTTAAGTCACCGCCGAAGAATGTAGTCCCGTAGAGGTCCCCCTTGGTATCTCGGATCAGACCCGCAAACGGAGATCCACCGTCTGTTCCGCCCGCGAACGTATAGAGGACAGTCTGGTTGCCGGCGGTATCCACCTTGAACACGACGCCGCAGTTGCAGGGTATGCCGCCGGAACTCGTGGTCCCGTAAAGGTTACCAGCAGAGTCCCGGACCAAACCGGCGTAAGGGCTGCCGTCAGCCGCAAGCGTAAAGTTATACAGCACTGTTTCAGCACCGGCCGGGTTGAGCTTGAACACGGTTCCGAACCCAGATGTGCCGCCAAACGCAGTTGTCCCGTACAGTGTCCCTGCGGAATCCCGAATCAGATTGCCGACAGGTAATGCTCCGTCACTTGGGTATCCGGTGAAGCTATGCAGCACAGTTTCCGTATCGCCGATGTCCAACTTGAACACCACTCCGTTGCCTTGGCCGCCGAGTTGCGTTGTGCCGTAGAGATTGCCTGCCGCATCTCGGATGAGATTGTCGAGCGGCCACGCGCCATCCGCGACGCCAGTGAAGGCGTGGAGGACCTGATAATCTTGCGCGTGCGCTGAGGAACTGGCAATTACACCAAAGGTGAACGCGAGTAGCCGTATTTGCGCTAACAGCAGTTCTGTTCTAAACACCAGGGATTTCATGTTGTCCTCCTAATTGCTTTTGCCGCCTGCAGGTGTGAGTTTGAACACCACTCCACAGCCAGAGGGCGCACACGTACCGCTTAGATCGCCGCCTGAACTGGTTGTGCTGTATAGGTTTCCTTCCCTGTCGCGAATCAAGGGCGCGTAAGGATTCGCGCCGTCTGCACCGCCAGTGAAGCTATAAAGAACAGTCTCTTTGCCGTTCGGATCCAGCTTGAAAACCACTCCGGAACCTTGGATTCCGCCGAACAACGCGGTGCCGTACAGATTTCCCTTCTCGTCGCGAATCACACTGGCACCTGGATATCCTCCATCCGCTTTTCCTGTGAAGCTGTAGAGGACGCTCTCATTGCCGGCCGGATCCAGTTTGAAGACGGTCCCCTGGCCGTAGGCTCCGCCCCGGCTGGTAGTGCCGTACAAATTACCGTTCTTACCGCGGATCACGCCCCCGATGGGATCTGCTCCGTCCGGATTTCCGGTGAAGCTGTGCAGTACAGTTTCGACGCCTGTGGGGTCCAGCTTGAATACCGTGCCCAGGCCGTTAGCGCCGCCCGAAAAGGTAGTACCGTACAGGTTTCCTTGCCTATCGCGAATTAGGCTCGCACTGGGGTCCGAGCCATCCGGCCCGGCGAAGCTATGCAGCACGGTCTCTTTGCCCGACGGATCCAGCTTGAATACCACGCCGTAGCCGAAAGCGCCTGAGTAGCTAGTTGTGCCGTACAGGTTGCCCTCCTCGTCCCGGGTCAGACCTCCAAAAGGACCTCCGCCGTCTGTGCCGCCTTTGAACACGTACAGGACCGTCTCTTTTCCGTTCCGGTCCACCTTAAAGACGGCGCCGCTATTCGTAAACGGGTTAAAGCCGCCGAGGTAGGTGGTGCCGTAGAGATTGCCGTCCTCGTCCCGAATCAAAGTGCCCAACCAAGGTCCCGCGCCGTCCGCACCCAACGTGAAATTATGGAGCACGGTCAAGTTTCCCCTCGGATCGACCTTGAAGACCGTTCCGCAACCCGGTAGGCCAAAGTAAGAGCAGGAGATCCTGCCTGCGCCTCCATTCAACACAGTCCCATAAAGATTGCCTTCCTCATCTCGGACCAAGCCTGAGTTGGGGTTACTCCCGCTCGTTGCCCCCGTGAAGGCGTACAGCACGGTCTCAGTCTGCGCTTGAGCGATTGAGCCTGCGAGCGTAGCTGAAACGAGCACGACCGCTGCAAGCGCGGTCATTCGGGGACGCGAATATCTCCAGGAGATCCAGGCGAACTCCCGTTGTTTGTGACGATCATCGGTAAACATTTTGAGTCTCCTATTCTGCAGCCTCATTACAGAGCACTCTTTTCCATAGCCGATCTTCGTGATTTGATTGCCTGATCGCTACAGGGGTTCTTCTATTTGAAATTGATATCCGATCTGTTCACCCACGTCACCGCACAAATGTGTAGGTTCGAACCGAACCGCTCAGCGAACAATCCCCTTCCGCAGACTCTTGGCAACCGCTTCTGATTTGGAGTGCACCTGCAGCTTCTCGTAAATGCAGCGCATGTGAAAGCGGATCGTGTTTACGCTCACCTTCAATTCCGCTGCGGCTGTCTTATAGTTGTGGCCCTCCACCAGCAGCTTCAGCAGGCGAATCTCGTGAGGCGTTAGGTGATAATCGGCTTGCTCGGGGGGGCGGATCTCACGGAAAATCGCGATCACGCGGCGGGCCACTTCGGGGGACATCGGAGCGCCTCCGCCCACCGCCTCTTGCAAACTTTCCAACAGCCGCGCCGGAGCCGTCTTCTTCAAGAGATATCCGGAAGCACCGGCGCAGATTGCATCAAAGATGCGCTTGTCGTCGTTGTAAACCGTGAGCGCCACTGCCGCAACGTGGGGATATCTCTTCTTGAGGACGCCAATACCCTCAATCCCCGACATTCGGGGCAGACCGAGGTCCACCAGGATGACATCCGGAAGATCGCCGTCGATTTCGGCGAGCGCTTCTTCCATGGAGGCAAAAGCGCCAGTGCAGCGGTGTCCGTCAGTGCAGCCGATGAGCGCTTGCAGGCCCTCGCGAACCCGAGGCTGATCTTCGATAATCGCCACTTTGAGCACGGGCAACCCTTGAGCATACGGCACAGAGCGGCAGTGCGTCCCTATCCGTTTGTGTAGTTCCGTGCTCGTCGGTGCCAGAAAGATGGCCGCAAAGGGACATTGATTTCAGCCCGCGTTCCGCGGCCTGGAACGGAATCGAGCCTCATCCAGCCACCGAGCTGTTTGGCTCTCGCTTCCATGCTTCGCAGTCCGTGTCCGTTGACAATTGCTGAGGGCTCGAAACCCTGGCCGTTATCGTGAATTTTCAAAGACAGCCAGCCAGCGTTCACCGAAAACTCGATCTCGATCACTGAGCAGCCCGAATGGCGCAAACAGTTGTGAAGCAGCTCCTTGAAAATTAAGAAGATCTGTCGCCGCATAGCGGCGTCGATCTCAACGTGCTCTTGCCCGCTCCCGGTACGGAACTGAACCGAGACCCCGTTGTTACCGAAGAGATCATTGGCGAAATGCCGCATACGGTTCGTGAGGTCGCCGAGGCGATCCTGCTCCGGATCAATTGCCCAAACAATATCGCTGATGGATTCGACGGACTCGCGCGAGAGGTGCGCGATATCGGAGAGCGGATCAAGTCTGTTTGCTGTGCTGCCTTGACGCGCTACTTCGCTCAAAATGGCAATTTGGGAGAGCGTGCTTCCGATGTCGTCATGAAGGTCTGTCGCGATGCGTGTACGCAGGCGCTCGACCTCGAGTAGCCGCGCCAGGCGGAAGCGGTAAATCGCATAGACTGCCGACGCCGCAATCATCACCAAAACCGCGCGAAACCACCAGCTTTGCCATACCGCCGGCAGAATAGTGAATTCCAGCGTAGCTGGCGTGGTGCTTACAAGTCCCTCGGTAGTGATCGCGCGGACCGAAAAGCGGTAACTGCCGGGCGCCAAGCTTGAGTAGTTCACAGTGCGCTGATAACCCGGCTGGCTCCATTGGCTGTCGCCGCCGTCGAGCCGGTATTGATAGTGAAGAACTTCGCCAACGGAGAAACCGAGTCCGGCGAATTCCACCTGAAGCTGATTCTGGCCGGGACTAAATTGAATTCCGGAAAGAGCAGTTTCACCGAGCGCTGAAACAGCACGGGGTACGCCGCGCACCCGCAAACCGGTGATGAAAACGGGCGGGGCCGGCGACGAATGATCCGGTTGGGGATCTAGGCGCGAGAGTCCTTCTGGCGATCCAAACCAGAGCGAACCGTGATGGTCGCGGAAGGCCGAATAGAATTCTCCTGTCACAAGCCCGTCGCTTGCACTGTAATGTTTGATGTGCAACGGGCTTTGCGGGTAGAAGCAGTCGACTCCGTACTCATTGGCGATATAGATCCTGCCCCACCGGTCTTCCGTGATACTGAAAGCGGCATTGCCGGCCAGCCCATCGCCAGTGGTGTAGGTGATCAGCTGTGGCGTTGCCGCCTCGGGTGAGTCGATGCGAACGACCCCGGCGCCAGAAGCGAGCCATAAACGGCCGGCGTGATCAACGTACAGAGACTCAACTCGGCCGAATTCCGGCGCCTCTGGCAGTTTGAAATGTTCGAAGTACGCTTCACCATGGTGGTAACGGGCGAGAAAGGCGGGATACGCAATCCAAACGTTGCCGGCGTGATCTTCCGCAAACGCTCGCGCTAGACCGCGGGATGGTATGTTTTCGCGCTCCGCATACGGATGAAGTTTTCCGGTCGCCCGTTCCCAACGAGTGAGCCCGTTGATAGAGGGCGAAGACGTGGAAATCCAAACATCACCGCGCGAATCCTCGAAAACGCGATAAACGTCCTCTACCTTCAGACCATTGCGGCGGCAGTAGACCTCCTTCGGACGGACAGATCTGAGTTGCCGAAACGAAACAGGCGGGAAATGGAAAATGCCTTTGCCGGTTGTAACCCACCATTCGCCCGCGTGATCCTGAAAAGTCAGTTGGTTTTCACCCCAACCCCAGTAGGTGATCGAGCGCGGAATGTTGGGCCGCACCGAATCGAATTTATGCCCGTTAAAGCTGCTCAGCGTCTCCGAGTCCGGAAGTCTGTTCAACACACAGAGCTCGCCACTCTTGTCTTCGAAAACGGACGCGACGAACTTCGACATGAGGCCGTCGCGCTCGTCATAGGTGATGAAGCCGCCACGGCTGATCTTATTGGCGCCTAGCGAGCCTATCCAAAGATTCCCTGCGCGGTCCTCCGAAAGCGCGTCTGCTTGGTTTTGGGTCAGGCCGTTGGCAGTTGTGTAGCTCTCAAAGGTTTCTTGATCACCTGAAAAAAGATATTTGCAGAGTTTCGTATCGGTGCCAACCCATAACTCACCGGTCGAGGACTCAACCAGCGCCGTCACAGTCCCGGTGTGAGCCGGTCCGGTAGCAACTCTGACGATCTCTCTGACGGAGTGCCCGTTTCCAGAGTTGCCCCCGATGCGGCAGAGGCCGCGCCAGGTACCGGCCCATATTTGCCCGCTTCGATCCTGCAATAGTGCAGTAACGTGAGTGTCCGGAAGCCCGTTAGCGGCTGTGTATCGGATAAAACGATCTCCGGACAAGCGCCGGTACAGCCCCTGCTGGCCACCCGCCCACACTGTCCCACTACGGTCCACATGAAGCGTTTGGATATTGCCATCTTCGGAATTAGAAGGTATGCCGAGATCGACAATCGTCGGCTTCCAGGAGCGCTCTTTCTGAGGACGCGCTTGCCGTGGCGGCGCGAGACGGCACAATCCGGTATGAGTGCCGCACCAGACCGTGCCGGCTTGGTCCTCCGCGAGAGTGAGAGTCCTTGTTCCGTTCAGGTCCGCGGCTACAGAGAAATCAAAGAGCGGGCCGGAAGACTTCGGATTCAGGCGGCCTATGCCGCCAGCCGTCGCGATCCAGTATTCGCCTGAACGGGTTTCCAGTAAGTCGTAAACCGGAACCGGCAAGCCTTGCGCGGCTCCAAAATTCGTGAACTGGTATCCATCGAACCGCGAAAGACCCGCGCGAGTACAGAACCAGAGGAAACCGCGTGAATCGCGGACGATGCGGTTGATACGATTGCTCGCTAACCCATCGGCGGTGGTGTACGCCCGGACAGGCAACCGCGCGCTCTCTAACAGAGGTGCTGCCGTGATGGCGACGGCGAGCGCAGCGAGCGAACGCCCATCCATACAAAACTCGTCCGGAAGATACGAATCGTATCATATACGGACGGTCACGCAATCAGTTGTCGACGGCGCTGGCCCAGCGCTTGGTCCAAATCCCAAATCAGATCGTCGGCATCCTCTCAGCGGATTGAGAGACGCACCAGCTCCCAAGTCACGCCGCGCCTAGCGACCCGACTGAGATCTGCGGCGAAACAGAAACTCCCGGCCGGCGAGCAAGAATCCAGTCCCCAGACAACCCCACGCGAACCAATCGCCGTGGCGCGCGTAGAACGTTGTGCTCTCGACAACGCCGTAGCGAATGGGAATCGCGAGCTCTTGATACGGCTGCACGCGTTTCACGACAAGTCCCGCCGGATCGATCACGGCGCTGAGGCCGTCGTTGGTTGAGCGAATAATATATCTCCGATTTTCGACCGCGCGCATGCGCACGAGTGATAAATGCTGCTCGCGGGCTTCGCTGCGGCCGAAATAGGCATCATTGGATAAATTCACCAGCACGTCCGCGCCTCGTTTGGTGAACTGGCGGACCAGATCGGGGAAAGCCGATTCATAGCAGATGAAGACGCCCAGCTCATGTCCCGCGGCGGGCAGCAATTTTATGTCATGACCCGGAACGAAATCGCCTGCCTCATGCGTGATTCGATTTACGAACGAGAACAGGGGAGGCACAAATTCGCCGAACGGCACGAGGTTGATCTTGTCGTAGCGGCCTGATTCCGATCCATCCGGCCCGAGGAGAAGCGCGGAGTTGAGCGGCTGCTTTTCGTGGGTGTATGCAACTGTGCCAAACAAGAAATAGCCGTGATGCTTCGCAATCTGAGTCGCGGCATCGTGAAAGATTGGATCGTCGTAATAGTAGAAGGGCGCGGGCAGCTCGGGCCAGATGATGAGCGGAGAAGGCAATGCCTCGGAGATCAACGCTAACTGCTCCTGGGTTTTTTGCGCGACAAGGCTGGTCCATTCAGTGGTCGGGTCGATGTTCGGCTGAACCAGCAGCGCTTGCTGTGTTGCCGGAGTGCGCTCCGGTATCGTCGGCAACAGCCATAAAAGCGGGAGCGCCAGGAGTGGGATTAGTCGAAATCGCGAGTATCCCAAGAGAACGCAAGCGAGTGCGGCGGCCAGCATGGCAAATACGAAGGACAACCCATAAACGCCGATAAACGGCGCAAGCCGCAACGGAACGGACATCGTGATCCCCGCATTCCCCAGATCGAGCCACGCGAATCCAAACGTTCCATGCGTGCGTTCGAGACCCGTCCATAGTGCCGCAACCGCAGGCACTGCATAGCCGCGATGCATGAGCGGACCTGCCAAACAGGTGAATACCGCCATATGCAAGCCCTTCAGAACAGCAAAGAGCAAAAACGAGCCCCATCCTCCCCAGCGACCCATTCCGCCGTGCACTTCAAGCACAAACTGAATCCACGTACATAAGAAGAACCAGAAGAGAATTCCCGCGCCCCAGCCATAAACGAAGCGCTGCCACCCGTCTTGCGTGCGGGCAACAACAACCAATAGCGGCGTAAGTGCGACCGGCGCCAAAAACCGCAGATCGAATTTGGGAAAGATCAGCAGCAGCAGAACAGCAGACGAAAACGCAAGTAGCGTATGGAGGAAAACTTCGCCATGATGCGCAGAAAAATGGGGCGTCAGCTTAGGCATCCGCCCGAGCTTCGTCACTCACCTGATCGGCCATATAAGAACTGCGAACAAAGGGCCCGCTAAAGATCATCTTGAATCCGATTCCGAGGCCATAGTCCCGATACGCATCGAACTGCGCCGGAGGGACAAACTCCGCAACTGTCAGATTTCGGCGCGTAGGCTGTAGATATTGTCCGACCGTCGCGACATCGACATCGGCGGCCAAAATGTCCCGCAAAAGTTCCCGGACTTCTTCAGCGGATTCGCCGAGTCCCACCATCAATCCCGACTTGGTCAGAGCGCCGGGCCGGTACTGTTTCGCAAACTTTAGGACTTGCAGCGATTGTAAATAGTCCGCCTGCGGCCGCACACGCCGGTAAAGCCGGCAAATCGTCTCCATATTGTGATTGAACACGTGCGGGCCGGCATCGAGCACGCGCGCGACCGCATCCACGTCACCGCAGAAATCCGGCGTCAGCACTTCAACACGCGCGCTCGGGAGTGCTCGCCGCACCTGACGCACGGTCTCCGCAAAGTGTCGCGAGCCGCCGTCCGGCAGGTCGTCCCGATTCACTGATGTAATCACGATGTATCGCAATCGCATCTGGGCGGCCATTTCGGCGACCTGCCACGGTTCCTCCGGGTCGAGTGAAAACTGCTTCTTCGCCGCTGAACCCTTCGGAACGGAACAGAAGCCGCACCCTCGGGTGCAAAGATTGCCGAGAATCATGAACGTCGCCGCCCCGCGATGAAAGCATTCATGAATATTCGGGCAGCGCGCCGATTCGCAAACTGTGTGAAGATTACGCCGGCGCAGCTCGCCTTTCAGCAACTGGACAGATTCGAAATGCGTACGGCTCTTGCGCAGCCAAACAGGCAGTCTCGGCTGAACGCGAGCCCCGCGAATCTCCTCAATTTGAATCAGCGAGTCCGAAACGCCGGAAAAACTAGTCGTCACTAGAGAAGAAGCTTCCCAGTCCGCCGATCCCATCCGAGATAGCACGCAACGGATGCCGCTCTTCGCCGCTGTGCGGATGCTCGCCAGGAGACAATTCATGGCGCAACCGTTCAAGCGTCATGCTTTGCAAAATCACCCTGCCGGGGCCTGTGAGTGTGGCGAGAAAGAGCCCTTCGCCGCCAAAGATCGCAGTGCGAATGCTCCCGACCATTTGAATGTCGTAATCTACCGTCGGCTCAAACGCGACCAAATGGCCGGTTTGAACCTGGAGTACTTGACCTGGCGCCAGAGTGAAATCG